>ERZ869909.404-NODE-404-length-53303-cov-4.140195_pt1 | contig 53303 bp, 44 predicted proteins | sample MGYA00520892_ERZ869909 | MGnify/ENA primary metagenome ERZ869909 (study PRJEB32215, sample SAMEA104723947) | bioreactor metagenome | biome: bioreactor; feature: anaerobic bioreactor; material: water | place: China | collected 2015-03-12 ... | reverse complement strand
GAAATTGACTCCAGAGAAGCGTTTGCCGGGAAGAACCGGCGTGGTGCGTGCCCGGTTGTTCGGGCGTCTGTCGGGTGTGGGAGCGCTGGTGATGGCGTGCGCGGTGTTTCTCGGGGCCTGCGCTTCGAGCCCGATCCCGCCGCCGCCGAGCGGCGCCGGCGCGTACCAGAGCGGGAACTATCAGGAGGCGTACCGCCTGAGCGCGAGCGAATACTCGCGGACTGAGGGTGTGCGTCGAGATCGTGCCGCGCTCACCGCCGGGCTGTCCGCGCACGCGATGGGTCACAGCGCGCTGGCGGAGTCGTGGCTGCGTCCGCTGGAGCGTCACCCGGACCCGGCGATCTCCGGACGGGCGGCTGCAACGCTGGGGCTGATCGCGCAGGAGCGCGGCGATCACGAGCAGGCGGCGGCGCTGCTCTCGCGGGCAGCGCGACAGTTGGAAGGCGATGCGAGCGCGCGGGCGAACTTCCAGGCGGCGGAGTCGTACGCCGCGTTGGGGCGCGTCGACTCGGCGCGGTTGCACTATCGGCTGGCGCGCGGCGGGACACCGGCGCAGGATCAGGTGCGGACACTCTCGAACGAGCGGCTGGAACTCTCCGGCTACACGCTGCAGGCGGGCGCCTTCGCGAATCAGGCCAACGCGCGGGAACTGGCGAATCGACTGAGCACGCGGGCGCAGGCGCTGGGCTACGGCGAGCCGCGCATCGTGCAACGAACCCCGGCAGACGGACGGGTGCTGTATCTCGTGCACATCGGATCGTTCGCGACCGAGCGCGATGCGCAGACGGCGCGGATCCGCATGGGCGGCGATGCGGTGGTGGCTCCGGCAGCGCGGCGGTGAGGGGATGAGTAAGCTTGTGGTCGCCTTGCAGAGAATCGAACGCTGGTGGAACGAACTTCCGAACGATCTCTCTGCGTTCGTTCCGGAGCGAGGGATACCACACATCCACTTCGATGACTGCTCCATGTCGAGCAATCAATGGAGCTATATGGAGATGTTCGAGGTCGTCTCACTTGTGGCAGAACGGCTTGGACCCACCAAATCGCAGTCAACTCTCGTACTGATCATCGAAGAACATGGCGAACTGACCGCGAACGAACTCACACTGCGAATGCAGGAGATCATGGGGGAAAAATCCAAAATCGACACCGAAGCGGATGTCGCCATTGCCCCCCCGCAGCTTGTTGTCCTCGACAATCGCGAGTTGATCGACGCTTGGTCTCACGATGCGATTTGCTCAAAGCAACTTTTTCACCACGGGGTGGAGTATGAGTGCCTTGCACTGAAGTCGCTGTGTTACCCGGAGGATAGTGAAGCGACGATGCTCTTTATGTATGCACGACCAGCGGTGAGGCGGTGAGGGGATGAGCGTTCGAACTGTCGCCATTTCGCCAACACTCATTGCACTTTTCCTGCTGCCATGCTGCGCCCATGTCGAGCACGAGCAGAAAAATGGGGGGGGGGTTGAGCGCGATGTTGAGTGGGATATCTGGTCCGAAAGATATGAAGACGAGCAGTTCGAGATCTTCGAGATCGGCGTTCCGGACTACTACTCGCCATCCATCATGATCTGTCGCTGTGACACAGGTGCCTATCAGTACACCATCTTGAGCAGCAGCACATCCATTGGAAGCAAGGTCGCACCGACGCTGGATGAGCTTGTGCTCGCTCTCGCACGGCTTCGGCATCTGGATGGCGCAGTCGTCAGAGGCATTCGAGTTCGGAAGGGTGACCTGACAACTGAAGATTTCAACGAGATCCAAGAATCCGTCGCACGATTTCTCGATCGAATCCCGCATGAACCGGAGTTGCTTGAAATCGAAACGGTGTGGAGATTTGATCATCACGGGCTGTATCGGTGAAGCGTTCTCCGATCTGATTCGAACATGCTGACGGGTGGCGTGGGGACATCGCGGAGTGGAGCTACGGGGATGAGTCTCGCCAACACGAGTATTACCAGCCCAAGCGTCAGCGCTGGGCCTCCGCGATCTTGAATGGTCCGAGGATTCCCGAGGAGAGATTGCATCGACCGGTATGAAGAGGCCCAACGATCGCGGTGGGATTGGTCAAGGCACAACATTGCCCAGCGCTGACGCTTGGGCTGGTAAAGACAGAGCATGGTGCGATACATTCGATGTCGATGGATCCGCTCGCCTACATGCTGACATGGACGACATACGGCACCTGGCTGCACGGGGATTCACGGCTCTCGGTTGAGCGCAAGCGTCCGGGTCGAGCGACCGCGGTTCTCGCGCCGAACACCGGGCTGGAGTCCATGCGTCGATCACAGATGAAAGGTGAACCGGTCGTGCTCAGCATCGAGGAGCGACGACAGGTGCATGATGCGATTGAGGAGTGTTGCGAATATCGCGGCTGGCATATGCCGGCATTGAATGTCAGAAGCAATCACGCACACTGCATCGTCCAAGCGGCGGGATGCACACCTGAGCAAGTGATGACTGATCTGAAGGCCAGAGCGACGCGCCGGTTGCGGGAGGCCGGACTTCGTCGGTCTGACCAACGCATATGGACTCAGCGGGGCAGCACCCGATGGTTGAACAATGAAGAGGGGCTGCGTGCCGCGATGGAGTATGTGCTCAATCAGCAGTGATCCGTGGCCCAGCGATCACGGTTGAGTTGGTCAAGGCATCAAATGGCCCAGCGCTCACAGATTGGCAAAGGCATGACATTGCCCAGCGCTGACGCTTGGGCTGGTAGAGGCGGGCTCAGAAGAGCTTCAGCGCGAAGAAGATCACGGTGAAGATGAGGTCGGCCATGACGACGGCGACGACGGACTGGACGACGGTGTTCGTGGTCGCACGCCCGACGCCCGCCGCGCCGCCGGTGACCTTGAGCCCGTTGCCGCAGGCGATGAGCCCGATGAGGAGTCCGAAGATGGCGGCCTTGACGATGCCGGTGAGGAAGTCGCGCGGATCGACCTGCGCGACGGTGTTGTTGTAGTACTGGACCCATGAGATGCCGAGCGCGACCTTGCTGATCAGCGCTGCGCAGAAGATGGCGACATAGTTCGCGATGATGGCGAGGCAGATGAGACTGAAGATCGTCGCGACGACGCGCGGCACGACGAGGAAGCGGACGGGGTTCAGCGCGCCGGCTTCGAGGGCTTCGATCTCCTCGTTGACGACCATCGTGCCGATCTCGGCGGCGATGGCCGCGCCCGCGAAGCCGACCATGACGATGGCGGCGATGAGCGGCCCGAGCTCTCGGAGGACGGCGACGGCGATGATGTTGGGGACGAGTTCGACCTGACCGAGCTGGTCGAGCGGCGGGGCCATCTGGAAGGCGAGGATGAGCCCGATGGCGCCGGAGACGAGCGAGACGATGAAGACGGATTTGACGCCGATGCGGACGATCTGCGAGACGATGGCGACGCGTCCGACGCGGGCCCGCCTGCTCACGAATCCCCGGAAGAACCACATGGTGGCCTTGATGAGGAGGTACCACATGGAGCCGATGTGGGCGAGGGTTTCGCGCGTGAAGTTGCCGAGGTACAGAACGAGCGCGACGGGCAGGGATCTGGACTGGCTCGAACCGTTGGCCATTGCTCTGGAGCGCTCCCGAGTGTGGAATCAGGCGGTGTTGGCTTCTTCGAGCGAACGGGCGATGGTGAAGACGCGGTCGAGTCGCGCGATCTCGAAGATGGAGCGGACCTTGTCCTGGAGGCCGCAGAGGATGAGCCGGGTGGATTGCTTGCGAGCGATCTGCATGGCTTCAACGAGCGTAGCGACGCCGGAGGAGTCCATGTACGGGACGCGCGAGAGATCGACGACGACACGCTCGGGCTTGCCGTCGAGCGCCTGCCGCATGGATTGCTGGAGGTCGCGCGAGCATGAGAGGTCGATGTCGCCCGAGGGGGCGACCAGAACCAATCCGTCGCGGCGCTCGATCTGAACTTCCATCATCGCTTGGCCTCATCCTCATCCTGCGGGGCGCGAGCGGCCCGGCACATAATCACTCTCATGCCGCGGTCTCCGAGATCGGTGCGGCGTTCGAAGCGGACTCCGTCCATGACTTCCCGCATGATGAAGACTCCGAGCCCTCCGGGTCGAACATCGTCCAGATCACGCCCGCGGATCGAATCGGGGTCGATCTGCGGCCCCTCATCCTCAATAGCAACGATGATGCCCTTGGCATCTGAGTCGAGGGTCTGCGAGTGGGGCCAGATGCGGATGCGGATGGGTCCATCGGGGCAGCGGTGGTAGCAGTGTCGGATGACATTGGAGATGGCCTCATCGACGGCGAGGGCAATGCGGGACGCCTCGTTGTCGTCGAAGCCGTAGCGTTTGGCGATGCCGGCGACCATCTCGCGGGCCCCGGAGAGATAGCGTGCCTGGCTGTACATCTCCATGCAGACATGGGGGGGACAGTCGGGGAGTTTCACCTGATCTGGGGAGAGCTTGGGCATCGCATCCTCGGCGCTGACGCGGGCATCGGCACCGTTGCACTGGGAATTCAAGAACAGACACACACCATACCGCAGGGAGGGCGTGTGGGCATGGGTTGGGCATCTGCGTGGGGAGGCCGAGGGTCCGGGGGTATCACCCACTGCGTGCGGCTCGGTGCTCGGCGATGTCGTCGCTCCACCGCCCGGACTCGTACCACTCGACCCAGCGATCGACGGCCTCGGCCCGCTCCGGCTCCGGCGCGGCGTGACGGAAGCCGCGGGTCTCCCCGGTGAGGCGTTCGAGGGTGCGGATGGCGAACATCCGCTGGGCGGGGTCTTCGGAATCGAGTTCGGTGATCAGGCCCCGGACCTGCTTGGGCGTGGGGTTCTGGCCCGCCTGCGCCATGGCGCGGGTGCGGTCGGCGGGGTTGGTGGAGTCGAAGGACGCCTCGGATGAGGGAACGGAGCAGGCGGCGAGGGGGAGTGCGGTCGCGAGGGCGAGGAGTGCTGCTGTGCGTCTCATGGCGAACATCTTACCGATCGGTGGAGATTCTCTGGTCGTGTCGTGGTACTTTCCGCTATGGACCCAACGGTTTCGCCCGGCGAAGAATTCATTTATGTGCTGGATTTCGGATCGCAGACGGCCCAGTTGATCGCTCGCAGGGTGCGGGATGCGGGTGTGCTGGCGCTTTTGGCCTCGCCCGAGATGAGCGCGGATGAGATCCGAGCGGCGGGGCCGAAGGGGCTGATTCTGTCCGGGGGGCCTTCGTCGGTTTATGAGCCGGGTGCTCCGGGGTGCGATCCGGGGCTCTTCGAGCTGGGAATCCCTGTTTTGGGGATCTGCTACGGGATGCAACTGACCTGCCGCGTGCTGGGTGCTGAAGTGAAGCAGGCGGCTCGGCGTGAATTTGGGCGGGCGATGGTCTCGGTCCGGGATGATGCGGATCTGTTCCGGGCAATCCCTTCCCCCACGAGCGCGTGGATGTCGCACGGTGATCAGATCGATGCGGGTTCTGGGGATTTCGACACGCTGGCGTCGACGGGGACCTGTCCGTTCGCGGCGGTGCGTCACCGGCACCTCCCTGTTTGGGGGGTGCAGTTTCACCCGGAGGTGACGCACACGGCGCACGGAGCGGACCTGCTGGAGAATTTTCTCTATCGGATCTGCGGCTGCCGCGGCGCGTGGCGGATGGCGGATTTTCTGGATGAACAGGTCGAGCGGGTGCGCGAGCTGGTGGGCGATGGGCGTGTGATCTGCGGGCTTTCGGGTGGTGTGGATTCGTCGGTGGCGGCGGGGCTGCTGGTGAAGGCGATCGGGGAGCAGGTGACCTGCGTGTTCGTGGATAACGGATTGTTGCGGAAGAACGAGCGTGATTTGGTGGAGATGACCTTCCGCGATCATTTTCAGGCAGATCTGCGGGTGGTGGATGCGTCGGAGGATTTCTTGGTCGCGCTGGCAGGGGTGGAGGATCCGCAGGAGAAGCGTCGGATCATCGGGCATCGGTTCATTGATGCGTTCAAGCATGTGGCGGGCGAGATCGAGGATGCAGCGTTTCTTGCGCAGGGCACGCTGTACCCGGATGTGATCGAGTCGGGGCACGGGTACGCGGGGAAATCGGCGAACATCAAGCTGCACCACAATGTGGGCGGGCTGCCGGAGGAGTTGGGCTTCGAGCTGATCGAGCCGCTGCGCGATCTGTTCAAGGATGAGGTGCGGAAGCTGGGCGAGGTGCTGGGTCTGCCGGAGCGGATCGTGTGGCGGCACCCGTTCCCGGGTCCGGGGCTGGCGGTGCGGGTGCTGGGCGCGGTGACGAAGCCGCGATTGGAGATTCTGCGCGAGTGCGATGAGATTCTGCTGGAGGAGATCTCGAGCGCGGGGCTGTATCGGGCGACCTCGCAGGTGTTCGCGGTGCTGCTGCCGGTGCAATCGGTGGGCGTGATGGGCGATGCGCGGACCTACGAGTCCGTGGTTGCGGTGCGGGCGGTGACGAGCGAAGATTTCATGACGGCGGACTGGGCGCGATTGCCCTACGAGACGCTGGGGACGATCTCGAATCGGATCATCAATGAGGTGCGGGGTGTGAATCGAGTGGTGTACGACATTTCCTCGAAACCACCGGCGACGATCGAATGGGAATGACGACAAGACAGTGTGTGTTGCGGGCGGTGTGGCTGCTGTGCATGGCGGCGTGCTGTGGTGTGGCGCATGGCGCGGAGCGCAGCATCGATGCGTTGCCGGACTTGCAGGGCGATCAGCTCGAAACGATCCGCAACGAGCCGGGTCCGCCCGAGGATCACCGCTCGCGTGCGTTCGGGCCGCTGCTGACCAATGCGCGGCTGTGGGACCTGACGATGCGCCAGTGGTCGGCGAATCCTTCGCAGGTGACCGGCTGGGCGACGCGCGAGACGGTGGATCGGTTCACGCGGGGTCTGACCGATGATGCGGGGGAAGCGGTTGCGCTGTTCGGGATCTTCCGCGAGCGGCAGACGCTCGGAGACGAGTTTCCCGGTGTGGAGCGGTGGTTGATCGAACTGCTTGATCATGACGATCCCCGCGTGCCCGCGGGGCCGGTGGTGATTCTGTTCGTGGAGACGAACGCCTCGGTGCTGCTGACGCCGCCGCAGGACGGTTGGTTCGTCTCGGCGGCCGCGCGGTACTACAAGCCGATGCTGCTGCCGACGCGCCAGATGGGCCAGCAGCAGGTGTTTCCGGCGTTTGTCGGGGCGGTGTTCCGCGTCTCGCCGCTGCGGGGAGAACCGATTTCTGAGGTCTTTGTGTGGGTTGCGCTGGCGTTGGCGGTGATGATCGCGGTGGCGTTGATCATAGCGATCGTCATCATCAGCAAACGGGGCGCGACCACGCCGCTGCAATCGGCGCCGACGCCCGCGGTCTCGGACGATGCATCGCTCGGCGCCACAGATCCCGCGGATGCCTTGGCGCGCCTGCGCAGAGAAGCATCCCGGGAAGAAGATGAAGAGACACATGGGTGAACCATTCCCGAATGTGCGCACGGACGATGCGGGGCATGATGTCGTGCGCGTGGAACTTGCGGAGCGCTCGTACGATGTTCTGATCGGCGATGAGCTGCTCTCGGAGGTCGGGCCGCTGACGGCGGAGGCGGTGTCCGGGCGGCGTGCGTTTGTGGTGATGGATGAGCATCTGCCCGAAGCAGTGATGCACACCGTGCTGAATTCGCTTGAGAGCGCCGGGTTCGGGACGACGCTGACGGTGGTCCACCCCACGGAGGCCAACAAGACACTGGACACGGTGGATCGGCTGCTGCACGAGATCGCGGAGACGGCGCACGAGCGCCGGGATCCGGTGATCGCTCTGGGCGGCGGGATCGTGGGCGACATCGCGGGGTTTGCGGGTGCGGTGTATCGGCGGGGCGTGCCGGTGATCCAGTGTCCGACGACGCTGCTCTCGATGGTAGACGCCTCGGTGGGCGGGAAGACCGGCGCGAACCTGATGTCGCGGACGGGGCTGCGGAAGAATCTGGTTGGGGCGTTCTGGCAGCCGTCGCTGGTGCTGGCGGATACGGGCGTGCTGGAGTCGCTGCCGGAGCGGCATCTGCGGTCGGGGCTGGCGGAGTGCCTGAAGCATGCGTTGATCGCCGGTTCGACGCCGCTGGCGCTGGACCCGACGGATGCGATGTTCCGCTGGACGAACGAGATTCTGCTGAAGGTGCGGATGGGCGATGCGGAGCTGCTGCGTCGGCTGGTGTCGCGGAGTGTGGCTCTGAAGGCGGCTGTCGTGGCGGGCGATGAGCGGGAGGAGGCGCCGTCGAGCGAGGGCGGACGCGCCCTCCTGAATCTGGGGCACACCTTCGCGCACGCGATCGAGACGATCCCCCACCTCTCGCCGGATGGGCGGTCGGAGTCATCGCCGCTGCACCACGGCGAGGCGGTGGCGCTCGGGCTGGTGTGCGCGGGGGCGTGCGCGGTGCATCTCGGGCTTCTGGATCAGGAGTCGCTGCAACGGATCCGCGTCGCGGTGGAGCGGCTGGGGTTGGAGTCGCACCTGATCGGGCTGCCGCCGGATGAGGAATTGATCGATCGGATGCGTCACGACAAGAAGGTGCTCTCGGGTCGGCTGCGGCTGGTGCTGCCGACGGCGATCGGGGAGGCGGTGGTGGTGGAGGATCCGGCGCGCGAGTCGATCTTCGCGGGATGGAAGGCGATTCGCGCGGGGCGTTGAGGGGTCGAACGCTCATCTTCAAGCGTGATGGACCGGCGTCCCGATAACGCGTGGTGGACACGGTGTGGATGGCTCGCGCTTCGGAGCAGCGGGTTCCGCGCCGACCGATCGAGGCCACCGGACATGAAGACCGTTGCAATCGTGAACCAGAAGGGTGGCTGCGGCAAGACCACCAGTGCGGTCACACTGGCGAGCATCCTTGCCTCTCGGGGCGAGCGGGTGCTGCTGGTGGACCTCGATCCGCAGGCCCACTGTGCGCTGGCGCTCGCGATTCCGGAGGATCGGATCGAGGCGTCGATCGCCGATGCACTGCTCGCGCCGGAGCCGGAGGCCTTCCCCATCGACTCGATCGTGTGGCAGGCGTCGCGCCATATGGATGTGGCTCCGGCCACGACGCGGCTGGCCGGGCTCGAAGCGGCACGGGGCGGGCTGGCGGAGCTGCACGATCGCGATCTTCGGCTGGCACGGCTGCTGACGGGGGTTCGGGAGCGATACGACTGGTGCTTCATCGATTGCCCGCCATCGATCGGACTGCTGACCTTCAACGCCTTGCGGGCGGCGAGTCAGGTGATGATCCCGATCGAGGCGGGGTACTTCGCTCTGCGCGGTGCGGAGAAGCAGATCGCGACGCTGCGGGCGCTCGCTCGCCGGACCGGGCAGAACGCGCGGCACCATGTCTTTGCGACGATGCACGATCCCGGTCGGAGCGACTCGGTGGATGTGGTGCAGGCGATCGGGACGCGCTTCGGGGATTGCCTCGTCCCGGTGACGATCCGCTTCGATCCGGCGCTCAAGGAGGCGACCTCGCTGGGGGTCTCGATCATCGAGCACGCCCCGGACACCATCGGAGCGCAGGACTACTCCCTGCTGGCCGATTGGTTGGCTGAGCACGCCGAGGAGATGCGGACGGATTTCGCGGACATCGTGGTGCGGAGCGTCGTGCCCGGCGGTCCGGCGCAGCAGCCGCCGATGGCGGAAGTCGGTGCGGCGGTGGCGGATGCCCGCCCGCTGAGCCGTGCCGCGGAACTGGTGGAGCGGTCGCGTCGTTTGCTCGAACGGACGCAGAGCATGTCCGAACGCGAGTTGGACCAGCGCACGCAGGCGGTGATAGAGAGCGTGGAGGCGATCCACGGCCTCGGAGAGCGTCCCGCGGCGCTCGCGTCGGCTGGATTGAGCACGGGGACACATCGGGCGTTGGCGTACGGACCGCGCCAGACCCATCAGGGCATGCTGTTCCTCTTCCCGGCGGGTCCCGAGGCGACGGTCTCGGTGGCGTGTGCGCTGTCGGGGTGGTCGGACTCGGCCCACAGGATGCGGTTCAATCCGGCGATCGGGGTGCATGAGGTGTGCATACCGTTCCCGGTGGGGCGGCACGCCTACCGGATCGTTGTGAACGGGCAGTGGATGACTGATCCGCACAACCCCAGGACGCAGCCGAACCCCTACGGTCAGTTGGACAGCGTGATCGAGGTCGCCGGAGTAGGCGGCTGATCGCGCGTGTCGGCAGGATGCCGACAGGAGAGTGGAGCCGACCATGACATCCCAGGGACGCACCGATCGATCCGAGAGCGGGCCCGCGATTCGACTTGCAAACGAAGAATTCGATGCCCTGACCGACCTGTTTCTGGGCGATACGGGACCGGGGCGAGCGAATGAACCCGCACCGGTACCCCGCCTCGTGCAGGATCATGTCGAGCCGGAGGATGTACCGGTGCGCCGTGCAGCGGTGCGTTCGACCGAGCGTGCTGCAACAAAGCCGAGCCCGGCGGCCCGTCGCCCCCCCACCGTCGAGGCGGTGATCACGGGGCATCTGCCGGTGCGGTCGGGGCTGTGGGTCTCGCAGTACAGTGCCAGGACCAGCGAGGAACGGGGCGAGCCGGTCGCGCTGGTGCGGATGGTGGCCGGATCGGCGACGGTGGATCTCTACGGCGTTCCGCGCCCGGAGGCGGAGGATGCGTCGATCGAGGCGCGGACGCTCGAAGATGCCCTGCACCATGCCCGGCGGTATGCGGGCGTGTGTATCGTGCATACGGACGAGACGCAGAGCCCGCGGCTGCTCGACGATGCGAGGATCGGAACGATCACGATTCTGACTGGTGCGAATGATGCCGCGGTCGTCGATGCGTACCGGGCGATCAAGGGCATCGCCCAGCGTGCGGAGGGGCGGGGCACGCCGCCGACCATCCGGCTGGCGATCATGGGCGCTGAACGCAATCGGGCGGACGAGGCGGGGGCGAAGATCCGCGAGGCGGTGAGCGTGTTCCTCAGCGCGGAGCTCGATATCGCGCCTCCGATCTCGGCGATGGGAGCAACGGGCGCGTGGTCGCTGTGCCGCGCAACGACGGAGTTGGATGTTCCGGCGATCCTCGATGCGTGGTTCTCGACGGAGGAAGCCGAAGAGACCGAGACAACCGCCAGGACGGTCGCCGAGTTGGAGCACGAGACGCACGGCACACCGTGCAGCGAGGTGATCGCGACCTCACTCGCCGGTCACATCGCGGGGCTGCGTCCGCTGCATCTGCCGTGGCCCGGCCCGGCGGGTGTGGAGTTCGCGTTGGATGAAGCGAATCGTCTGCACGCGCTCGCGAGCGAGGCGATCGGCGGGCTCGCGGGGCTGACGAGCGCGCACGGCTGGGCGCAGCGTCATGCGGAGTTGATCCGGATGGCCCTGAGCGCGAACGGCGAGATCCCGAACGCGGGCAGCCCGATCCTGCACCTGTTCACCGGCGCAGCTCGCGAGATTCGTCCGCTGCTCGATACGGAAGTGAAGATCCATCTGCTCGCGCGGGTCGACCCCGGCACGGATTACTTCACGACCGAACTGAACTGAACCGGCGGAAGATCAGCCATTCTGCGGCGGTTGCGGATCACTCTTCGATGCGGAGTTGGATCCTGCGCCGACGGGCTCGCGCTCGCGTCGGGGGGACTGCTTCGGCTGCTCGATCGGCTTGGGCGTCTCGTCGCTGTGCTCGCGATTGCAGACGAGCGGATCGTCGGACATGCGCGGGGCAGCGACATCGTGGAAGGATGAGGCGAGGGCCGGTTTCAGGCCGCGGAGGGCGCGGATGCCCTCGCTCATCTGCACGACGAACGAGAGCACGAGCGGTACGAGCAGGAGCGTGAAGACGGTGGAGACGAGCAGGCCGCCGACGACGACCGCGCCGAGTCCTCTGTAGAGTTCCGAACCAGCGCCGGGCGCGACGACGAGGGGCGTCATGCCGCCGATGGAGGTCATGGTGGACATGAAGACCGGTCGGACGCGCGTGCGGACCGCCTCGGCGATGGCCCGCACTGGCTGGAGCGCGTGGCCTTCGTCACCCTGCACATCCGCGGTGCCGCGCATCAGGTTGAGGGATTGATGCACGACGAGGATCGCGTTGTTGACGACGACGCCGATGAGGATGACGAAGCCGAGCATGGTCAGAACATCGAGGTTCTGCGTCGCGATGAGGGGGTTGCGCTCGGTGATGTCGTGGAGGATGCGCAGGCCGAGGAATCCGCCGACGATGGCGAGCGGGACGCTGAACATGATGACGAAGGGGTAGGTGAAGCTCTCGAAGAGGGCGCACATGAGGAGATAGGTCACCATGAGCGCCCAGACCATGCGGGCGGTCATGAACTGCGGCTCGAAGCCAAAGAGCACCACGACGCCGACGATGACGGACGCGAAGGCCATGATGCCGAAGGCGCCATACGCGAACTCGGCTCGGCGTCGCTTCACGGCACGCACGAAGCCCCAGACGGATGCGGCGGCCGCCGCGCCGAGAAGGACGAGTCCGAAGATGCCGATGGCGTTCTGGAGCCATGTCAGGTCGTTGCCGCTGCGGCTGCCGAAGAGCGCGCTGCGGACTTCCTGCAACTGCGCGGCGGTGCCTTCGAGCCGGACTCGCATGGTCGGGTCGATGAGTCCCTGGTCGCGCAAGGGTGCGATGTAGTTCGCTTCGAGATCGTTGGTGATCTGTTCGAGCGGCACGCCTGCGGGCGGCTGGATGCGGAGGGTGACGGAGGGGAGCTCCTCGATGCGCTGGATCTCCTGCGGTGCGGTGCTCTCGATGAGATCGACGACGGAGGAGAGCGGCACGATGGGGCCGCGCGGGGTCGCGATCGGGATGCCCGCGGCCTGCTCCTTGTACTGAAGACGACCTTCGCGCGGGAGCACGACGATGTCAACCGTTCGGCCGGAGACGCGGTAGTCGCCGACGAACGCGCCGTCGAAGAGGGCGCGGATGGCGGTGCCCACGCCGGAGGTGCGCAGGCCGAGTTCCGTGCCGAGGCGGTTGAGGCGGACCTGTGTCTCGGGCTGAGTGAGATTGAAGTTGGAAGGATCGGGGCGGACATTCTGCGGGCCGTACTCCGGCTGCTGCATGAGTGCGCCGAAGAGCGCGCCCGCCGCGGCCTTCACGCGATCGAGATCGGTTCCGGAGATCTCGACATTGATGGTGCCGCCGCCGCCGACATTGCGCCCGAAGAGTGACGCCTGCTGTGCGCCGCCGAAGGCATCGGGCGTGGTGTTCATGGAGTTGGAGAGGAGCTGACCGACGGGGACGACCACCTCTGGATAAGCGCTGACGCCGCCGACGAACATGAGCGTGCCAAAGGCACCGATGAAGAAGTTCTCGATGGGCACGGGATCGAACGGATCCTGCGGCACGGGCGTGCCGGAGTCATCGAAACGCGGCGGGCGCTGGATCGGCGGCAGTTGCGCAATGGCCTGCCGATCGTTCGGATCGAGGTTGATGTACGGCGAGACCTGCGCCTCGATGCGCTCCGCGATCGCGACCTTCTGCTCGTTGGAGTAGCCCGGTGGGATGAGGAGGCCGCCGAAGACGAGGTTGCGGTTGCCGGAGGGGAGGTAATCGAGCGGCGGGACGAGTGCGAGCGCACCGATCACGCTGACACCGGTCATGACGATGATGACCGCGGGGCGGATCGTCCAGGCGCGCCAGCCGGTCATGATCCAGTAGACCATGCCGCTGAGGCGGTTGTTGACCCATCCGAAGAAGGGCGCGAGGCCGAAGAGATTCTCGAAGGCGCTGCGGAGTGGGCCGTGACGCTCATCCTCGCGCTTACCGAACCATCGGGAGCACGCGGTGGGAATGACGGTCGTCGAAACGATCAGCGAGAGGACCACCGCCGAGGCGATGGCGAGCGAGATATCGCGAAACAACTGGCCCGCCTCCTCCTGCACTGTGAGCACGGGAATGAAGACGGCGACGGTTGTCAGCGTGGAAGCCAGCACAGCGCCCCACACCTCGCGGGCACCGTCGTAGGCGGCCTTCATGGGTTCCTTGCCCATGTCGCGGTGCCGGAAGATGTTCTCGAGCACAACGATGGCGTTGTCCACGACCATGCCCACCGCGAAGGCCAACCCGGCGAGCGAGATGACATTGAGCGTGCGCCCCATCGCGAGCAGCGCGAGGAAGGTTCCGATGACCGAGATGGGGATGGCCATCGCGATGATGCCGGTCGCGACGAATGAACGGAGAAAGAGCAGGAGCACGATGATGGCGATGCCGCCGCCGATGAAGAGGTTGGTCGTGACGAGATTGACCGCGGAGTTGATGTAGATCGTCTCGTCGTAGACCTGGCGTATGCGGAGGTCGGGGCCGACGACGGGATCCAGACGGGGGAGGATCTCGTCCTGCACCTCGGCAAGTCGTACACGAAGACCGTCCATCACCTCCATGACATTCGCGCCTGTTCGCCGGATGACGGGCATCGCGACCGCCGGGCGACCGAGCGAACGCACGAAGCCGCGGGCCCGCTCGTGCGACAGCTCGACGGTGGCGACATCACGGACATAGACCGGCCCCGCATCGCGGTAGGCGACGATCGTGTCGAGGATGTCGTCGCTGCTGGTGAACTGCCCCATGACGCGGACGCGGTAGTCGCGTTTGCCCTCGGAGATGGTGCCCGCCGAGACATTCACATTCTCATCGCGGAGCGCCTGGATCAGGTCGATGTGAGTGAGCCCGCGCTGCGCGAGGCGCTGATTATCGACGAGCACCTGCATCTCGCGCTGTCGTCCGCCGTAGATGCGGACTTCGGCGACGCCGTCGGTGCGTTCGAGATACGGCTTGACCTCGTTGTCGAGTGCGTCGTAGAGCAGTGCCGGGTTGAAGTTCGGATGGCGAGCATCGGCCTCGGGCTTGAGATCGAGGATGATCCACGCGATGGGATTCTCGACATCGCCGCTGACGGCCTCGCGCGTCGGCGGATCGGCATCCAGCGGCAGATCCTTCACCTGGCGCAACGCATCATCGACATCTGATAAGGCGCGGGTGAGATCGGTGCCGAGGAAGAACTCGAGTTGGATCTGCGAGCTTCCCTCGCTGGATGTGCTCCGCATCCGCTTGAGGTTGTCGATGTTCTTGAGCTCTTCCTCCTGACGCCGCGTGATCTCGTCGACGATCTCTTCCGGGCTGCGTCCGCTCCAGGTGGTGTCGATCTGGATGATCGGCTTGTCGACATTCGGCGAGAGCTGGACGGGCATGGAGCCCAGCCCGATCAGACCGAACATCATCACGAGGATCACGCCGACGGTGACCGTGACCGGCTTGCTCAGGCAGAAGCGAATGATGTCCATAGTTCAATGCTCCACGCAGGCACGAATCCCGGAATGCTTATTGGTCGGTCGTAGAAGTGTCGGATCGGCTGACCCGATGCTGTGCATCATCGCCGTTCATGATGGAGAGCGGCGCGGTCGGGTAGAGACGCTCGTTGCCCTCGATCACGAGCTGCATGCCCGGCTGCAGCATCCCAGATTGCACGACGACACGATCGCCGAAGCCCCAGAGCCGTCGAACGCGGATCGGCATCGCCTGTCCGTCCATATTTGCGTACACGAACGCACCGCCGTCGTCCCGCAGCAGCGCATCCTTGTGCACCGTCAGGGCATTCTCCGTGTTCCCCGTCGGGACATACGCGACGATGCTCATCCCGGGACGCAGCATGCCATCCTCATTCGAGAGTCGGATCCGAACGGGGAAAGTACGCGCGAGCGTATCACCGGAGGAAATCACCACGATCTCCTCGGCCTCGACATCACGATCGAGCGCGGCGATGTGCACCCGCACCTTCCGGCTGCCGTTCGCGACCGCTCCGATGTAGGTCTCGGGAACATCAATATACGCGTCAACGACATCCACCTGAATGATCTGCGCAACCGCAGCGCCCTCGCCGAGCCACTGGCCGACCTCGGTTTCCTTCCGAACCACCGACCCCGTGAAGGGCGCCCGGATGGTCATCTTTTCGCGCCGCTCCTCCGCCTCGGCCAACGCGGCACGGGCGGACTCCACTTCGGCGCGGGCCTGCGCGGCACGGGCCTCGGCGCTGCGAACCGCGATGCGGGCGTTCTCGACCTCCGTCTCGGAGACCGCGTTCAGCGAACGGGCCGACTCGAGCCGGCGAAGATCCAACCCTGCCTGCTCCACCGCTGCGTCGCGCTCAGCGACCGTGGCCTCGAACGCCGTGATCTCCGCCTTGAGACGGGCAATCGCGAGCGTGATGAGTCGGGAGTCCAGCCGGGCAAGGATCTGCCCCTCCTCGATGACATCTCCATCCTCGACATGCAGCTCCACGACGCGCCCCGCCTCTTCCGCCGCGACCATGGAGCGTCGCACCGCGCGGAGTTCGCCCGTCACTTGACGCTGCTGCACAACCGATTCCGCTCGGACAGGATCGATCCGTACGGACCACGCACGCCCCGGCTGCGCAATCGAGCTGCCGCTGCAAACCAACGCCAGCAACAGCGCCGGCCAGACGCCCGAAAGATTCCCCAGTCGCAGATTCATTGTGTGTCGCTCCGATGTGTGTTGGCGTTCCCGGACATTCCCCCGGACTGCTCATTCTGCTTCGGGGCAATCTCCGGCAGCGCCCCAGACTGCAACAACCGCTCAAACTCCTGGAGGTTGCCGAGCATGCGATCCAGAAATCCCTGCATGGTCCGGATCTCTTCCTCCGAAAAACCGTTGAGGAACTCCCGCGTGAACTGCTCACCACGAGCGCACGCGAGGTCGCAGATTTCCTGCCCCCTCTGCGATGCCCCGACAAAGACGCTGCGACCCTCGCCCGGCTTGCTGAACCGCTCCAGCAAACCATCGCTCTCCATCGCCGCGACCATGCGGCTGACATTCTGCACGCTCAGCAGAGCATCGTTGCTCAGCGCGGTCAGGGTCGGTGGCTCGTCGTAGTCCGTCACGGCACCGAGCAGGATCCAGCGGCTGCCGGTCAGGCCGAGATCCGAAACGAGCCGATCGCCGCACCGCATCATCATGTTGTGCATGACGAAGAGCTCGCGGACGAGCGGGGCATCCTTCCAGCGCAGAATGCCTCCGTCGTTGATGGTGGCGCACTCGTCGGCTCGGTTGGCTGGTGCTCGGCCCATGGGGGCGACGCTAGGCCCGCCCGGGAGGTCGAGTCAACATGTTGATTTCAACATGTTGAACCAAAACCCAGATCTCAGCCCTGAAAACGGCGATGACCATCACGCGCCAAGTACGGGTAAACCCGATTCCGGGGCCCGTCAGGATGCCCGCTGCCGCCGCTGAAACGATGCGGCCGAGCCGTCCCGACTCAGGCGGATTCCTTGCGGGCCACACGAAGCTCGGCCAGCCGCTTGGGATGCTGCACGGCGTCGCGGTCGATGACGAACTCGACGCCCTCGCCGGCGACATCGGGCAGGTCGTACATCAGGTCGAGCATCAGCTCCTCCATCACGCCGCGGAGCGCACGGGCGCCCGTCTTGCGTGAGATCGCACGCTTGGCGATCTCCTGCAACGCGGCATCGGTGAAGGTGAGCTTGGCGTTCTCCAGCGAGAACATGTGCTGATACTGACGGACGATGGCGTTCTTCGGCTCGGTCAGGATCGAGACCATCGCCTCCTGGCTGAGCGGGCTGAGCGGCGTCATGATCGGCAGACGCCCGACGAACTCGGGGATGATGCCGAACTCGACGAGATCCTCCGGCGCGACCTGCGCCAGAATCTCCTCGGCCTGCTCGACCTCATCGAACTTCTGAACATCCGCCTGGAAGCCGATGCGTCCCTTGCCGAGGCGACGACGGATGATCTCGTCGAGTCCGACGAAGGTGCCGCCGCAGATGAACAGCACATGGCTGGTGTCGAACTGGATGTACTGCTGCTCGGGATGCTTGCGTCCACCCTGCGGCGGAACATTGGAGATGGTGCCTTCGAGCATCTTCAGCAATGCCTGCTGCACGCCCTCGCCCGAGACATCCCGCGTGATCGAGACATTGTGTGAGGTCTTGCCGATCTTGTCGATTTCATCGACATAGATGATGCCTCGCTGCGCCGACTCGAGGTCGTAGTCCGCCGCCTGCAGCAGCTTGAGCATCAGGTTCTCGACATCCTCGCCGACATAGCCGGCCTCGGTGAGCGTCGTCGCATCGGCGATGGCGAACGGCACATTCAGGATGCGGGCGAGCGTCTTGGCGAGCAGGGTCTTTCCGGAGCCGGTCGGACCGATCATGAGCACATTGCTCTTGTCGATCTCGACATCCACATCGGAGTTCTCAAGATTGCTCAGCCGCTTGTAGTGCTGATGCACCGCGACGGAGAGCGCCTTCTTGGCGCGGAGCTGGCCGACGACATACTGATCCAGGAATTCCTTGAGCTGGCGGGGCGACGGAATGGTGCCCAGCGCGGCACGCCCGGCGGAGACACGCCGACGCTCCTGCTTGAAGATGTTCTGGCACAGATCGACGCAGTTGCAGCAGATGTAGACATCGTTCGGACCCTCGACCATCGGCCCGACCTCGCGGGATGTCTTGCCGCAGAACGAGCAGGTGGTGACCTTCCGTCCGCGGAAGCCGCTGTCGCCCACGGTGGTCTGCCCACTGTCCTCGCCGTCGTTCCGGTTCTTCGCCATTGAGTCCTCTCGCCCTGCTGAGCTCCACAGAAAGGCCGCAACACCCCTGTGCGACGACCTCACCGTCGACTCCGAGTCTATCGACCCGAATGCACCCCGGCTGCATGCCGACAGGCACGCCCGCAAGAATCCTGCAAGTTACCCATGATTGGGCACTTACAAACGGAAATTTCATCGGTATTGAGTACAGACATCGTGGATGAATAACGGTGCGGACCTTGACGACCGGTGGACCGGCCCGGCATGGCCCCGGCATGACCGAGAAATCCGCCTTCTGGCCTCAGTCGCGACCGGCCAGCGGGATCGGGTCGTCATCATCGTCATCGTGCGGATACCCCGGAATGCGGTCGCCCGTGAGGTCGTATCCCGGCGGAGCGCGACGCTCCTCCCCCGCCTCCGGAGGATTCGGAGCAAGCGGCGGTCTGGTCCCGCGGCTGGCCTGATTCCGCACCACCCCGACGATCGCATCGCGTGCTGCCTCGTACTCCTCCAGCGTCAATTCGCCAGCGATGTACATCTGGCGCAGCGACTCCAATGACAGCCCCGAATCTCCGCTCGAATCGCCTTTCAGCGCCCAATGCCGGATCAACAACAGCGCGACCGTACCGAGGATGATGACACCGACAAAGATCGTCGTGAACAGTGCAACGGTTGCCCCGTGGTTGGCCGACCCGCCGCTCACGCCTTCGCCGCGTCCTGTGCCTGCATCTGCTTATTGAACTCCTCGACGGAGATCTCCTCGATCTTCGCCTTCGTCAGCAGAGCATCCATCGCCTTGTGTTCGCGGATCTGCTGCACAATCAGGCCGAGCTGATTCTGCTTGCTCAACTGATCGTAGAGATCCTGCGGACGCATCTGACGCGAGGCCGCGATCTGCGAGATCCGGGCACCGACCTCATCCTGCTCGACGCCGATCTCGAAGCTCTCGGCGATCTTCGCGAGGATGAAGAAGAGCTTCAGTTCGCGTCGGGCAACATCGTTGCTCGACCCGCGCAGCTCCGCGATACGCTCTTCGACCTGCACGGGCTCGACACCCTGATACATCATCTCCATGCGCTGACGCTGGAGATTCCGATCGGCCTGACGCGCGGTGAGGCCCTCGGGCAACTCCATCGTCGTGTTGTCGAGGAGATAGCGGGCGATCTGCTGACGCATCGCTGACTGCTGCTCCACCGCGACGCGTTGATTGAGCTGCATGCTGATCGTCTCGCGGAGCGCGGACTCGTCGCCCATGCCGTAGCGATCGACCAGTTGCTGCACCTCAAGCGGCTGAATCCGCTCGACGCGCTCGACCTGGAACTCGATCTCAAGATCCTGCTCGCGCACCTCGGGGTTCTCGTGCTGCGCGGGGCCCTTGGTCTTCACCGTCAGCGTGTCACCGGGCTTGGGATGCTTGATCTGCTTGGCGAAATCCTCGACGATCACGCCCAGGATCGCGCCGCGGCTTTCCTTGTCCTTCGTGGGTACCTGAATGACCGCGCCCTCGAGCTTGAGGATCTCCTTGCCGTCCGCGACGCTCCGCATCACCCCCGAGCCGATGCAGAAGTCGCCGTCTGCGGCCTTCTCCTGCGAGACCAGATCGCCCTCGTTCGTGCACAGACGCTCGACATGCTTGCTGATCATGTCTTCCGTCACCTCGATGAGCGGACGCTTCACCTCGATGCCGTCAAGCGCGGGCAGGTCGAACTCCGGAGCCACCTCAATCTCGATCGAGAAGGTCACATCATGACCGGGCTTCACCTCGATGCTCTCGATATCCTTGCCCTCCGGCTCACCGACGACCCGCAGCGAGTGCTTCTCGACCGCTTCCGAGTAGGCGGCGGCGATCAACTGGTTCCGCGCCTCTCCGGTCACGACCGAACCGAACTTGCGCTCGATCAGACTCCGCGGCACGCGCCCCTTGCGGAAGCCGGGGATCGCCGCCGCCATCGCGACCGCCTCGATCGATGTCTCGATCTGATCCGTCACGCGCTCGGCGGGAATGGTGATCGTCAGCCGTTTCCGGCTCGGCCCGATGTCCTCGACCACCACATTCTGATCACCCGTTGCTGTCGATGCCTTGGCCATATCTATTTTCTCGGTCTCTCTTGTCGGTACGGACGGATCCGAACGAAACTCCTCGTCCATGCATCACGCGATGCTGGAAACACGCGCCCACGCCCCGATCCCCCGAATCCCCTTCCCCCGGAATACGGGTACCCCGGAAACCACAGCGACCAACCACCTTCTCGGCGTCGGGGCGAACCGCACACAATACCGCCGCAAACCATGCCCCGCCATGCCCCCGCAGACAGCCCCCCGGACGCTCTGCTACACTCACCGATCCCCCTCCAGAGGACCCTATTCGATCGCCGGAGTGGCGGAATTGGCAGACGCGGTGGATTCAAAATCCACTTGGGTAAAACCAGTGAGGGTTCGAGTCCCTCCTCCGGCACTCTCGTCCGGGCGGTCTCCGTCCCGATCGACACTCAGAACACCCGATGCGTCACGAACGCACGAAAGGAAGATCCATGAGCCAGGCACCTCAGCCCAACCCCCAGCAGGGCGGCCAGCAGATGCAGATCCGCATCGACGAGTCCAAGATGCACTCCTCCTACGCCAACACCATCCGGACCTCCACCACCGCGGACGAGATCATCCTCGACTTCGGCCTCAACCTCCCCGTCCAGCAGGGTCCGAATCAGCCCGCCGCCATGAACTTCCAGGTCGGCTCGCGGGTCATCATGAACTGGGTCGGCGCCAAGCGGCTCGCGATGTCGCTCTCACAGGCCGTCAACGCCTACGAGCAGCGTTACGGCGAGATCGACCTGAACCAGAAGCAGCCCAAGCAGCAGGGCTGATTCGAGAGACCGAATTGATCCATTCGACCCGGCGCACCACGCCGGGTTTTTCATGCGCTCAGGTCGAGCGGGGATTCGGCAGGCGATCGCGCATTTCTTCCAGCGCCTTGCGATCCGCCGCGGAGAGATCCTTCGGTGCGACGATCTTCACCACCGCGTAGAGATCGCCTTTGGTCCCGTCATCCTTGGGGATCCCCAGCCCGCGCAGACGCAGCCGCTGCCCGCTCGAAGTCCCCGGCGGGACCGTGACCTCGACGCGCCCGCCATCGAGCGTCGGAACCGTGGCCTTCGCCCCGAGCGCCGCCTCGGCGATGTTCAAGGGCACATCCACGAGGACATCCCCGCCCTCGCGCCGGAATACGGGATGCCCGCTGACGCGCACCGTCAGAATCAGGTCGCCAGGGGCCCCGCCGCCGGAACTCGGTGAGCCCGCTCCACGCACCCGCAGCTTCGCGCCGTCCTGCGTGCCCTTCGGGATCGTGACATCGATCGTCTGCATCGCCCCGCCGCGGGAGATCCGGATCGACTTGGTCCCGCCGTGGACCGCAGTGAGGAAATCAACCTCGATCTCTCTCATCGCATCACGCCCGCGCGTCGCACGGGAACGCGTCCGCGCCTGCGCGCCGAAACCCCCACCCCGTCGGCCACCGCCCATCCCCCCGAACAATTCCTCGAACACCGAACCGAAGTCCACACCACCGGCACCCCGCCCCGTAGGTCCGCCGACATTGGTCCATGTATAGGTTCCCCCACGCCCCGCCCCCGGCTCACCGCCCGGCCACCCTCCGAAACTGCCTGCCGCACCGGCATGCCCGAACTGGTCGTACTTCCGGCGCATCTCCTCATCCGAGAGTGCATCGTACGCCTCCTGCACTTCGCTGAACTTCGCCGAAGCATCGGGCTCCTTGTTGCGATCCGGGTGGTACTTCTGCGCGAGGCGTCGGTAGGCCTTCTTGATCTCGTCCTGGTTCGCCTTGCGCGAGACACCCAGCACTTCGTAATAGTCACGCTTCTGCGCCATACAGCCCCAACTCTATGCCGAACCGACGGCCAACACCCCTCACGGACCGATGCCGCCGTCGGCATCCCGGATCAAACGCGCGACATGGCGCGCTCCGTCACGAATACCCCGCAAATCCAGCACCATCGGCATCGGCACCCCCGCAGTGATCGCGGCGACCTCGTAGGCCAACCGGTCCAGCCGCCCCCGCCCCGGCGTCACCCGCCCGCTGTCGTCCGCATCGGAGAGCCGGGCACACACCACCGCACCACCCAGCCGCGATACCGTCCGTGCGGGATCCTCACCCGCCAGCAGGACCGTTGCCGGGTCGACGCCCACGCCGAGCCCCGGAACGCCACCCTCCGCGGCATCATCCCGCACCGGCCACCCGCAATCCGCCAGCACCCCGCCGGACCGCGCCGCGTGCTCCACCGCCGATCGCACCGCCTCCTCCGCCTCGCCGTGGCGGGCCAGCGTGCAGCACACCACGCTGCGCCCACCCGTGAGCGCTGCAAGATCCGCCGCCAGACCCGCCGCCTCGCCCAACGCCTCGACCGCTCGGTCCACACGCTCCGCATCGGAGAGGTGCTTTGGCGGAATCCACAGATCCACCCCGGCACACGAGATCTCGTGTCGCCGAAGCAGCGAGGCGAGATCCCGCCTCGCCGAGCGTCCCATCTCCCGCGCACGCACCCCGGCGTTCGACCCGTCCAGCACCACCCAGCGCAAGCCCATCTCCGCCACCCAGGCAATCTGCGCACGCACATCCAGACCGGCTTGAGATGCCCCCCAATCCAGACCGGCAAGTGAAATCCCCAACTCGATACGCGGCAGACCATCCATCACCGCATCTTGGCGGAGATTCCGAGAACCTGCACGAGACGCCGACGGGCACGCCCCCATAACCGCGAAATCGGACCCATCCCCCAGCCGCTCCGCTCCAAAGCGTACAGCCCCCGCAGCCTCCCATCCCGTACGCCCGACATCCTTTGCAAGCACCCCCACCCCGATGCAAACTACTCCAAGCGGCGCCGGCCCCACGACAACCAGGAGAATGCGATGCCCATCTCATCCTTACGCAATACAACGCTCATCGTGTCGATCAGCGCAGCGCTCGCGGCTGCATCCAACCTGTACGCGGGCATCATCGGGACACACTGGAAGAAGATCGGCCCCGACACATGGGAGCTCTACGCCGAAATGCAGCCCGGCTACCGGCTCTCCAATGCTGACCTCGGCGACACGGGCATCAACCAACCGCCCGCCGGAATCAACCACGGCCTCTTCGTCTCCGACGGCGCCTTCACGAGCGTCACACTCTACATCGGCAACAGCCCAGGAGCACCCGCTCGGTCACCCAGCACTACCACGGTTCTGGACGGCGAAAATCTCAACGCCGCGTGGTTTGTCATCGGCGGCGTCTTCGGCAGCACCATCGAGGGAACCACCGGCGGAACCATCCTCGGTGTCCGCGTCCTCACCGTCGGAATCACACCCGGCGCACGCCTCGGCGGCACAAGCCCCGACGGAGTTACCCCAAGCACCATCCTGCTCTTCGGGAACAACGGCACTGCCAGCGGAACCACCAGCGGGGTCTTCAACATCGCGCCCATCCCCGGCTGCCCCGGAGACATAAATGGCGATGGTGTCGTTGACCTGGACGACTTCATCATCCTCGCGGGCAATTTCGGCAGCGGTCCAGGTGCGACTCTCCAGCAAGGCGACCTCAGTAACGATGGCTTTGTTAACCTCGATGATTTCATCATCCTCGCGGGCAACTTCGGCAACGACTGCAACTCCTGATCGACTCCGGACAAACACCGACAATCTTGATCTATTGCAAGGCATCAACTCCGCAAGCAGCCCGATTTCTGGCGTGGCGTTGTGGATCGCCGGTCGTGCAGTACTCTCGAAGAGTGCGGTGCTTGCACGAATACGCGGTCTTTGCGCCCATGTGACCCTGGTGCATTGCCGCCCAGCGGAAAGTCCCTCATGCGCCCGATTCTCCGATTGACGCCTGTTCTCGCAATGGCTCTCACCGGCCTGCTCGTTGCGCCTTCATCGGCCAAAGATAACCACGATCCTTGCTGCAGCGCCTGCGCCAACCACCAGCCTGCCACTACCTCCGCCGCACTCGGCCTTGCCAAGCAGGTCATCGCCGAACAAGAGCATCGGTCCATGCTTGCCCCGCCCCAGCCGATCGGACACGAGCATCGGATAGTCAAAGCGGAAACCGGCTGTGCACCCGCCACACTCGCTCAACGCCAGTTGATCGAGCAACTCCGCTCCGAAATCGTCGATCCGGCGATGATCGATCCCTTCCAGCATGTCCGCCTGTCGAATCGCATGCGCGATCCATCGCGCAGCGCGGGGCTGAACATCGAGTACATCCTCTCTTCAGCGGTCGCCGCCGACCAGGACTTCGTCGATGGACTCCTACGCGGCGCTGAATACTGGGAAGACATGATCAACAGCGAAGCGACGCTTGTCGTCTTCGTCGGCTTCACATCCAATCAATCGTTCCTCGCGGCAGCAAGCACGACGCTCTACGGATGGGATTACCCCAACATCCGCGACAACACCATCGCCGCAGCGGCGCCGACCGTCGCCGACTATGTCGCAGCGCTTCCCGAAGTGCTCTCGTACCAGAAGACGGCGGGCTCCGGAGACACCATCTCCAACGCCAGCATGATCATCAACAACGCGGTCTACCAGGCCCTCGGCTTCCCTTCATTGATCGGACCCGGCGACAACGACGGCTTCATCGTCTTCAACACCGACTTCGACTTCGACCCGGACCCCTCCGACGGCATCACACCCGGGTTCCGTGATCTCGTCTACATCATGGTCCACGAACTCGGCCACGCACTCGGCTTCACCAGCACCGTCGATACCGGCAATGGCCCCAACTTCTTTAATTCCCTCGACATGTTCCGCCTCGGCACACTCGGAGCATTCAACGAACCGTCCACACTCGCGGAATTCTCCGACTTCGACCGCGAACTCCGCCCCGGCGTCGAGGCCGCCATCGCCCGCGTCGGCTTCTTCCAGAACATCCTCGGCCCGCTCTCATTCTCAACAGGCAACAACAACGGCGACGGCCGCCAGGCAAGCCACTGGAAGGACGATGCCCTCCTCGGTCTCCCCCTCCCCATCGGCGTCATGGATCCGACATACAACGGCGACCAGATCCCACCCGGGTATGTCACCGATGCCGACCGCCTCGCCTTCTCGCTCATCGGATGGGACATCGACGCTCAGAGCTGCCGATGGGCCGCGCTCAACACCGGAGTCAACGGCGCCATCCGGGCACTTGCCTCTTTCGATGATGGTTCCGGGGGCGGCACGGCCATCTACGCCGCGGGCGACTTCTCCGAAGTCGACGCAATCCCCGCACCCGCGGTCGCCCGCTGGGACGGCGATCAATGGACACCCCTCACCAACAACCTCAGCGGATCCTTTGACTCCGTGCACGCCATTCAACCATTCAACACCGACCTCTACATCGCCGGTGACTTCTCGACCGCCATCGTCGGTGGCCAACCCGCCTTCAACATCGCGCGTTGGGACGGCGTCGCTTGGAACAACCTCGGATCCGGCTTCGACGGCCCGGTGTACGCACTCGCCGTCTTCAACGACGGCATCGGAAGCGGCCCTGCCTTGTACGCAGCAGGCGACTTCACCGCCATCGTCGATCAAACTGGAACCCCGACCACGCCCGCCTCTAACATCGCCCGCTGGGACGGCACGCAGTGGTCGCCCCTCGCCATTGGAACCAACGCCCCCATCCGCACCCTCGAAGTCCACGACGACGGCACGGGGCCTGCCCTGTACGCCGCCGGAAGCTTCACCGAGGCGGGTGGTGCCCCGGCCGCATCCATCGCACGCTGGAACGGAACGAGCTGGGCCGCCGTCGGCACCGGCCTCGCCGACACCGTTTACGCACTGGCAGTCTACAACGATGGAAACGGCTCGGGCCCGGCGCTCTACGCGGGCGGCGACTTCTCCCTCGCCGTATCCCCACCCGACACGCTCAACCGCATCGCCCGCTGGGACGGCGCACAATGGACACCGCTTGCCGACGGCCTCGACGACACTGTGCACGCACTCCATGTCTTCGACGATGGAACGGGTGATGCGTTGTACGCCGGCGGCGCCTTCACCACGGCCGGTGGTGTCTCCACCAACCGTGTCGCTCGCTGGGACGGCGGCGAATGGTCGCGGCTCTGGGTCGGTATGACCGACACCGTCCTCGCGTTCACCACCTTCGACGACGGAACCAACATCGGCGAAGCTCTCTACGCCGGCGGCGACTTCATCGGCGCGGGCGGCCAACTCGCCAACCGGATCGCACAATGGGGCTGCACCAACTGGGCCGCCACCGGACTCGCCACACCCTGCCCCGGCGACATCAACGCCGACGGCGTCGTGGATCTCGACGACTTCATCATCCTCGCTGGAAACTTCGGCAACGGCCCCGATGCAACTCCCCAGCAAGGCGATCTCAACGATGACGGCTTCGTAGACCTCGACGACTTCATCATCCTCGCCGGAAACTTTGGCAACGACTGCAACTGAGCGATCCGGACCTCCTCGCTCGCCGACTCAGAGCGCTCGACAGCACTGACCGAATCGTCGGAAACGATGATTTGTTGGAGTCGTGGCCCGATATTCGAAGAATCCCCGCCAAATTCGCCGCTGCGAGTTCTGATACTCGCAAACATCGCGTATTCTGTATCCATCAGGGTGCCGATACAGGCAATTCAAGATTACAATTGTTCCAAGGGCAAGGATTGTCAATGAATATGCACAAGTTATTGCTCGGGCTGTGTTGTCTTTTGGGGGCGATATGTTCCGCGGCCGCCGACACCCCCCGCATCGCCATCACCGAGTGGATGTACGCCGGCAGTACCGCCATCGGCGGCGAGTTCGTCGAGTTCACCAACATGTCCGATGAGCCCATCGACATGACCGGATGGAGCTTCGATGACGATGCCCGCGTCCCCGGCACCTACGACCTCAGCGGATTCGGCATCGTCCTGCCGGGCGAGTCGGTCATTCTCACAGAGGATCCCGCCGAGCAGTTCCGGGAAGACTGGGGGCTCGGGCCCGAGATCAAGATCCTCGGAGATCTCGGAAATCTCATCGGTAACAATCTTGGACGCAACGACGAGATCAATCTCTACGATGAAAATGATGATCTCGTCGATCGCCTGACCTACGGCGACCAGGATTTCCTTGGCTCCATCCGCACACGCTGGCTCAGCGGCAATCCCATCACGCTTGATGCACTCGGCGCAAACGATCCCAATCAGTGGGCGCTTTCGGCGGTCGGAGATGCATACGGCTCGTGGCAGAGCGCGGCCGGTGATGTCGGAAACCCCGGTGTCTTTACACTCGTGCCGCCGCAGAGTGAGCAGATGGCCATCACGGAGTGGATGTACGCGGGCAGCACCGCCATCGGCGGCGAGTTCGTCGAATTCACCAATGTTGGTGACACACCCGTCAACATGACCGGCTGGAGCTTCGACGACGATGCCCGGGATCCCGGCACCTACGACCTCAGCGGTTTCGGCATCGTCCTGCCCGGTGAGTCCGTGATCCTCACCGAAGACCCCGCCGAGCAGTTCCGGGCGGACTGGGGGCTCGGCCCCGAGATCAAGATCCTCGGAGATCTCGGAAACCCCACCGGAAAGAGCCTCGGACGCAACGACGAAATCAATCTATACAACGCGCAGGACGAACTCGTCGATCGTCTGACCTACGGCGATCAAGACTTCCCCGGTTCTGTGCGCACGCGTTGGTTCAGCGGCAATCCCATCACCACCGATGCTCTCTTCGCCAACGATGTCTACCAGTGGACGCTCTCCGAGGTCGGCGATGACTTTGGCTCCTGGGAGAGCGCGGCGGGCGATGTCGGCAACCCCGGCGTCTTCATACCGCCAAGCGGTACCGAGCCCGCACCCGGCCCCGTCACCCTCTCGCACGCAAGTGGTTACTTCACGGAAGAGTTCGAGCTTGTGATGTCCGCAAACGACGGTGACATTATCCGTTACACGCTCGATGGATCCATCCCCACCGATACTTCTCCTGAATACACCTCGCCCATCATGATCACCGAGAGGGATGGCACGCCGAACCATCTTTCACACATCCCGACTGCGATCGCGGGAGCAGCGGAAGGTGCGGTGCTGTGGGATCTCCCGCAGGGTGAGATCTTCAAGGTCACCGCGCTCCGGGCCCGGGCCTTCCGCACCGACGGCCAGGCGGGCCCCGTCGAGACGCGCACATTCATTGTGCATCCTGATGGCATCAACCGCTTCACGATGCCCGTCATCGCCATCACCTTCGAAGAGGACGATCTCTTTGGATATGATGACGGCATTTATGTCCCCGGCAGAGTGTACGACGAGCAATTTGATCCTGATCTCGGTCCCTGTGCATCTCCGGCAAACTACAGCGAGCGCGGCATCGAGTGGGAACGCCCCGCCCACTTCGAATTCTTTGAGGAGGACGGCTCCGGAGGATTCGCACTCGATGTCGGGCTGCGCATCCACGGCGGATGCTCTCGCATATACCGCAGAAAATCCCTACGCGTCTATGCACGCGCCGACTACGGCCAGTCCTGGATCAACTACCCCATCTTCCCCAACGACGACCTGACCGAGTTCAAGCGACTGATCCTGCGGAACTCAGGGAACGATTATCACCGTTCTCTCTTTCGTGATGCGTACCTTCAGACACTCGTGAGGGAGCTCGGTGTGGGAGACCAGAATCACCGACCCGTGATCGTCTTCCTCAACGGCGAATACTGGGGCATCCATAACATCCGTGAACGAATCGACACACACTACCTCGCAACCCGGAAAGGCGCCGACCCCGACAATGTCGACATCCTCACGCGAGCTGCACAGGTGGTCGAAGGCGATGCGACGCACTTCCTGGAAACCTATAACTTCATGATCATCAACGATCTGGGCGACCCCACTAACTACGAGTGGGTCCAGAACCGGATCGACATCGAGAATTTCATCCTGTACTACGCAATTCAACTCTTCTACGCCAATAACGACTGGCCGAATAACAACATCGATTACTGGCGCCCCCGCACACCCGAAGGCCGCTGGCGATGGATCTTCTTCGATCTCGATCGCTCCTTTGCCTTCAATTCCGGAAGCGCTCATACAGTGAACGCGATCGATCGCATACTGAATCTGACACATCAAAATGCCAGAATCTTCCAGCGATTCGTCACAAACGATGGTTTCCGAGACGATTTCATCAATCGATCCGCCGACCTCATGAACACGGTGTTCCTGACGAGTAACATGCTGGATCTCCTCGATGAGTTTCGCGATGTCTTTGCGCCGGAGATGCCCGAGCACATCTACCGTTGGAAGCTCCCCACGACATTCAATGACTGGAGCAGCACACTCGCGGGCAGCATTTTCACGAACTTCGCCACCAACCGCCCCGCCTCGCACCGCCAGCACATGGCTGATTCCTTCAACCTTCCGGGCACAGCGGAACTCACGATCATCCAGCCCAACCCCGGCACCGGTGCCGTTTCGGTGAGCACGATCGACCTCGCGCCCGAGCAGTCCCCCTGGACAGGCATCTATTTCCTGAGTGTGCCCGTCCCGCTCCGCGGCGTGCCCGCCGATGGCTACGAGTTCATCGGCTTCAGCGAACTCGCACAAGCCCCGGACGAGAACGGCATCGTCTGGTGGACCCCTGACACCGACATCACCCTCACCGCTCTCTTCGTGAACTGCCCTGGCGACATCAACGCCGACAATCTCGTGGACCTCGACGACTTCATCATCCTCGCAGGAAACTTCGGATCCGGCCCCGGCGCAACGCCACAACAAGGCGACCTCAACGGCGACGGCTTCGTCAACCTCGACGACTTCATCATCCTCGCAGGAAACTTCGGCACCAACTGCAACTGACCACACCCGCCGCAACAGGGGCTATCCTCGGGTGCCATGCCCCGCCCGAACCCCGCCCTCCGCACCGCACTCGAAGCCGTCCACCTCGGCGCGGTGGGGCTGTGGTGCGGCATGACCATCGCCATCGGCGCGGTCGCCGCCACCATCTTCCCCGCGATGCGTCGCCTCGATCCCTCCCTACCCGACTACGCGGGCTTCCCCGATGCACACTGGTCCATCGCGGCGGGCTCCATGATGAACCCGCTCTTCCACATGCTCGACTGGGCATCCCTCGCGCTCGCGGGCATCGCCCTCCTGACCCTCGCGATTGGCACCGCCTTCGGGATGATCCGCCTCGCCACCGCCAGCGGCACACTCCGCACGCTCGCGCTCCTCTGCGCTGTCATCGCGCTCGGATATTCCGTCTTCTCGCTCCGCCCCGCCATGGATGCCGACCTGAGCGCCTACCACAGCGCGGCGCGCTCCGGCGACCACGCCACCGCACTCGTCCACAAGGACGCCTTTGACCACGCGCACCCCCGCGCCTCGCTGCTCATCGCCATGACCCTGTCCTTCGCGGGCTTCGCGTTCTTCGCGGGCGCCGTCAACGCCATCCACAGGCCGGAGCCGACAACGCCCGATTCCTGACACCGCCCCCTATTCTCTGCCGATGGCGAAGTACCACGACATCCCGTTCGAGTTGCCCCGCGTCTCCGTCGCGGCACGCCGTCGCGCTGGGCGCATCTACAGCGCCCTCGAAGAACTCCACCCCGATGCGCACTGCGAGCTGAACTACAGATCACCCCACGAACTGCTCATCGCCACCATCCTGTCCGCGCAGGCGACCGATGTCTCCGTCAACAAAGCCACACCCGCACTCTTCAAGCGTTTCCCCACTCCGGCCCACTACGCCAAGGCCACACCCGCCGACATCGAGCCCTACATCAAGACCATCGGTCTCTATCGCAACAAGGCCAAGTCCGTCCACGCCGCGATGACCCGCATCGTCGAGGAATACGACGGACAGGTTCCCCAAACGATGGAAGACCTCCTCTCACTCCGCGGCGTCGCACGCAAGACCGCAGGCGTCGTCCTCGGCGAGGGCTTCAAGATCAACATGGGCGTCGTCGTCGATACCCATGTCGAGCGCCTCTCCAAGCGGCTCGGACTCGTCCCCCCCGACGCCACCACCGCCATGACCGAACGCTACCTCATGGCCCTCTTCCCGCGCGACAAGTGGATGCAGCTCTCGCACCTGCTCATTTTCCACGGCCGCCGCCTCTCCCCCGCCCGCAAAAACTGGGAATCCACCGACCCGCTCTACAAACGCTTCGCCACCCCCGATCGCATCGAGAAGGCCCTCGCACAACTGCATCCGCCGCCCGCGCGTCTCGCCTGATCCGCCGCCGGGCATAACGGTACCCTGCACACCCAGATGCACACCCCGACACCGCTCCAACGCAAGATCCCCAACGCGCTGACCATCGCCCGCATCGTCATGTCCGCGGTGTTCGTCGCGCTGCTCTCGCTCTACCGATTCCCCGACACGCACACCTGGGCGCTCGTCACCGCGTTCCTGCTCTTCATCGCCGCCGCGCTCACCGATGCACTCGACGGCCACCTCGCACGCCGGTGGAACGCCGTCTCCATCTTCGGACGCATCGCCGACCCCTTCGCCGACAAGGTCCTCATCATCGCGGCGTTCGTCCTCCTCGCCGGTGGACAATTCACCATCCCGGACTCCACAACGCAGGCCAGCGGCATACTGCCCTGGATGGTCGTCGTCATCATCGCCCGCGAACTCCTCGTCACCACCATCCGCGCCACACTCGAAGCCCGCGGCATTGACTTCTCCGCCTCCGCATCCGGCAAATGGAAGATGATCGCGCAGTCCGTCGGCGTCCCCGCCATCCTCCTCATCCTCCTCATCGCCACATGGTCCGACCCGGACATGCCCCACTGGGCGATCCTGACGAACTCCGCCATCGCCTGGGGCGTGGTGGTCATCACGGCGTGGTCGGCCCTGCCGTACATCACCCGCTCGATGCAGGCGCTCAAATCATCCCCGACCCCATGATTCACCGATGGTGTGCAGAACGAAGCACCCTGGATCCCACATGACCGAACCCCCCACACCAACCATCAAAGCACCACACAAAAACCGCCATCGCGCGCCCATCCGCCCGCTCAACCTCCCGACGCTCGCGCTCACCACGCTCGGACTCGGGTTCCTCCGCCCCGCTCCCGGATCGTGGGGCTCGCTGCCGCCCATCGGCCTCGTCTTCGTGCTCCCGCTCATCGCGCCCACCGGCGTCCTCATGGCCGCCCTCATCCTCACGCTCATCGTCTCGTGCATCATCTGCATCGCATGGGGGCGCTACGCCGAACTCCGCTTCGGACGCAAGGATGCCGCCGAGGTCGTCATCGACGAAACCGCCGGCCAGTGCCTCCCGCTGATCGTCCTCGCCTGGCTCACCATGCTCCCCGAGACCAGCACCCTCCTCCTCAACTCTCTCATCCTCGGAGCCATCCCGTACCCCACGAACTTCCTCGTCCTCGCCTGCATCGCATTCATCCTCTTCCGCGCCTTCGACACCCTCAAGCCCTGGCCCGCCCGACGCCTCGAAGTCCTGCCCCACGGCTGGGGCGTCCTCCTCGACGACCTCGCCGCGGGCCTCTACGCCGCGGTCGCCCTTGCGCTGCTTGTCCTCATCCCCGGCTGAGCCGCCACGACACCCCCGCCACCACGCAAGTACACTCCACGCGCCCACGCCTGCCCGCCCGGCATCGCCTCGCCCATTCCGGACACACCCCAAAACCGCGCCGGGCACAATCCGAAAGAGTCCGCACATGCACCGACCCGCCGCGATCATGCTCATCGCTTGCACGCTCATCCTCTCGGGCTGCTACACCGCGCCGCCCCGCGCCACGCTCCCGCCCACCGATCCCGCGTACCTCCAGCGCAACTACGGCTACGCCCTCCTCTACGCCACCATCCGCTCGGAGACCCAGGTCGCCGATGTCCTCAGGATCAAATCCGCCCGCGATGAGGTCTCGACCCTTCTGAAGGACATCGCCGCCTTCGCCAAGAATGCCATCAAACTGCTCGATGCGCTCGCGGCGGCCGACCCCACCCTCGGCTTCGACATCGATGCGCTCCCCGAAATGGAATCCCGCACACGCCAGGCCATCGAGAACACCACCACCGCGCAGGTCCTCATGCATTCCGGGCTTCGCTTCGAGTTCACCATCCTCATGACACAGCACGAGGCCCTCAACTACATCAGTCACCTCGCAGGCGTCCTCCGCAGGCACGACTCCGCAAAGCCCCGCATGGACACCCTCGAAAGAATCCAGCGGGATGCACAGAAGCTCCACACACGCACCATCGATCTGATGCAAGCGCCGTATCTCATCCATCACGATGCCCCCGAGGCCTGATCAACACCCGGAGCCGACACCTTGCAAACCTCCGACCAACCCACACCCATCAACCCTCCCGATCATCTCGAACAACTCGCCACGACCCCCGATGCCCCCGCGCCAACGCCCACGAGTGACCGCATCGCCTCCATCGATGTCCTCCGAGGCGTCGCCGTGCTCGGCATCTTCGTCATGAACCTGCCGACCTTCGCCTTCTCCGCGCAGGCCTACCTCATCCCATACCTCGACGGCGGCTTCGAGGGCATCCACTACTTCGCATGGCTCCTCAACTACCTCATCTTCGACCAGAAGATGATGTCCATCTTCTCCATGCTCTTCGGCGCAGGCATCGTCGTCTTCGCCGACCGCGCCATGCAGAAACGCGGACGCGCGGCCGGACTCTTCTACCGCCGACTCTTCTGGCTCTGGCTCATCGGCATGCTCCACGCCTACCTCATCTGGGAAGGCGACATCCTGGTCTTCTACGCAATCTCCGGCGCAATCGTCTATCTCTTCCGCAAACTCCGCCCCCGCTGGCTCATCCTCATCTCCATCACGCTCCTCGCCGTCGGCATGGCCATCAACACATCGTCCGGCTACTTCTTCAACCTCACACGCTCCATGCACGAACAACGCCTCGATCTCATCGAGCGAGGCGAACCCGTCCCGCCCACCGTCGAGTCTCTCGCCGAAGCATGGACCGGCATCATCGATGAAGACTCGGGCGAGGTCATCACGGAGGGCTTCCGGGAGATGGTCGCGCCCTCCGCCGAACTCCTCGAAAAAGAACGCAAAGCGGTCCTCGGATCCTTCCTCGACCGTGCAGCATTCCGCGCGCCCGATGTGCTCATGTTCCAGACCTTTCTCTACCTCATCTGGGGTGTCTGGCGGGTCTGCGGCATGATGCTCCTCGGCATGGCCCTCTTCAAACTCGGCATCTTCTCCGGCGCTCGCTCGACCGCCTTCTACACCCACATGGCGCTCATCTGCCTCGGACTCGGATTCCCCATCAACGCGCTCGGCGCCTTCGTGCTCCACCGCGCCGACTACGACCTCGCGCTCTGGTTCTACTACACCGGGCACTTCAACTACATCAGCTCTGCGCTCATCGCCCTCGGCTACACCGCCATCGTCATGCTCATCTGCAAGTCCGGCGCACTCGCGCCCATCACCTCCGCCCTCGCCTCCGTCGGACGCATGGCCTTCACCAACTACCTCATGCAGTCCGTCATCGCCGCGATTGTCTTCTTCGGCTGGGGCTTCGGCCTCTACGCATCGCTCCAACGCGCCGAACTCATCCCCGTCGTCCTCGGCGTCTGGACCTTCCAGATCCTCCTCAGCGTCTGGTGGCTCCGACGCTTCCGCTTCGGCCCGATGGAATGGCTCTGGCGCTCCCTCACCTACTGGAAGCGCCAACCCTTCCGGCGCACCTGACCTGCGCCACCCCTCACGCCCGACACACCCTCCTCTCGAACCCTATTTTATACCGTACAAACAATCGGTGTGCAAATAAAATGGTCCGAAATGCGCCGAAAATGTGTCGATTCTGAGCGCATCGTCCGCGATTGTGCGCACAAAGGCGGGCACTCTGATACGAGCTTGGAGCGTCAGCGACATGGTCCGCGTCGAACCACCCTGCAACGCCCCACACCTCTGCAATCACTCGTTCACATCCGCCCTGTGTGCCACGGACTGCTTGTCAGTCCGTGTGTCATCCTGCCTTCCAATCTGCAAACGACCGGGGTGTCCAGTGCCTCAAAAGAGGGGTTGCAGGGGACACTTCCCCTGCACATTCCTTCATGCATGCGCACCAAACTTCTTAACAGACCGTCAATCTGTCTGGCTGTATGTTCCGAATATGGCGATTCACGACAAACGAGCGCCCTGTGCCTGTGTTCGAGGGTTCGGTGCCCAACGCGGGACCCAGTCTGACGAGAACTCGGTCGCATCGAAGCCCTTGGATTCAAAATTCCCCACATTCGATCCAACATCTATCGCCAATGCTGTGCCGTCTGTGAAATGAAAGATTATGGCTTCGCGGCGGTGACACCCTGCGCCGGGGCGAAATTCTCCCGCTTCGATCCTATCAATCGTCTTCCCGACGGCCATTTGAAACTTCTCTTGTTTGTCCTCGGGACACAGCGGGCCATCGAACCGTGGAAACCTTTTCATCGCTTCGTCCCTTCTGAGACATTGTTCAGCACTCAACTCCAACACCGCTTCCAGCCAACAACGGAGCGCATGAATCGAAGCATGAACCGCAGTAGCGCTTGAGTGGAATTCTCGAAACGCAGCGAATACATGAGCCGCCTTGCTGGGCACGCCATGCACTTTATTTCGATCAGCAGAACACCTGCGTATGGGGTCGTAAATGATTGCGTGTAACTCGTTGGGAAGCAGCTCCTTCAGGGCCTTCATCGTCCTGCCCTTTGTGTCTGGACTCAACCGGATCTTAAGTCTGGAGGCAAGAGCTTTCAGGCCGCCGAGCGAGAGTCCGTCCACAACCAACCGATGCAGTTCGAGTTGAGAGAGCGTATACGCTTCCGAGTTCTCCGCAATCGGATACCGCAGCGCCGGGTTGTGCTCGCCCCTGAACAGCTTTTCTCCAAGATCAAACCGAGTCATTGATACGATCAATGCAAGTTCGCGCTCAAGGTTGCGGATTGGCCCGTCCTCGGACTCCCAACTTCCGTGCAGGCATCGCTGCCGCCAGCGCGTAAACGCTGGATCGTTCGGCGCAAACACTGGGGACTCGATCAAGTCTGCTGCCCAAGCGGATAGTTCGGCTTCGGGGAGTGAGTCAAGGTCAGGTCCGAACGCCGCAACGCAGACGCGGCCATCGGCAAGTTCGCGGAAGCCGAATCGCACCCGGAAGTAGGGTGATAACGCTTTGCCATCGGCGTTGTATGTGACATCCGCTTCAACCTCCCCACCTATATCGTCTTCACTGACGCGAAAGAGGTCGGGACGAGAGCGGTAGCGACAGAGCACGATCCGATCGAAGTGGACCAAGAGATGGTTTTCGGGCGTAAATAGTGGCGTGGACATTGCCGAAAATTGTATTCGAGAAGGGCCTGCTTGCCCTGTTTTCACACGGTTTGCCGGTGCTGTCCTCCCTCACCGCATCATCCCCCGCAGTGCCTCCAGTCGGCGCTGGTGCCGATCCGCGCGCTGCGGCTCCATCTCCACCAGCGCCAGCAGGTGCCACTCCGCTCGCTCCCACGCGCGCTTCTGCACCGCGACGCCCGCCGCAAGTTCGCGCAGGTTGCCGTCGAAGGGTGCGATGCCGACCGCGCGCTCGGCCTTCTCCAGCGCACGCTCGAAGTCGCCGATCGCCGCGTACCGGCGCGCGAGTTCCGCGGCGTACACCGGCGAGCGGATCTCGCGTAGATCCAGAAAATCCAGATGCGGGATCGCCCGCTCGGGCGTCTCCGAAGCGAGATACCACTGCGCGAGCAACCTCCGCGGCATGTCATCGACCGGACGCGCCGCGGCATACTGCTCCAGCAGTTCCGCGAGCGGTGCATCGACCTTGCCGCCCGTCTGGCGCATCTCTTCCTCGACCGCGAGCAGCAGCACATCCGGATGCTCCGGGTACGCCGCACGCCAGAAGTCTGCGACCTCCGGCGTCACGCGGACCAGTTCGATCTCGGGTTGCTCGCGCATCATCGAGTGCCCGCCGCCGACCGCGCTCATCGCCACATCCGTGCTCCACGATGCGACGGCACGCTCGGCGCGCTCGGCGAACACCGGGTCCGCCAGCGTCTCGTCCAGGCGCAGCCGGTCCAGCGACGGCGAGGGCAGCAGCCCCCATGAGCGCACATCCTCGCGCGCCCACGCCTTGAACTCGGCGAGAAACTGCTCCGGACTCATTCCGAAGACGCGCGGGATCGCCTCGCGCTCGCGCACGCCAAGACGGTACTGCTCCATCATCTCGATCGGCGTGTGCGATCCGAACCGATCCACCATGAACTCCCAGATCCATTCGGACTGCGCGTACGCCAGCGGTCGGTCCACCGGTCGGAACGGGCGGATGAAACCAACATTGATCGTCTCGAAGTCGAACAGATCGTCCGTGAGCAGATGGTGCGCGAGCATGCGGCAGCGCTGATAATCGCGCGGGGCAAGCTCCATGTGCACTGCCGCCGCCTCAGTGAACCAGTGCGGGATCCGGTTGTCCGTCTGATCCAGCGTCACCGTGTGCGTGTACTCGTGACGGACCACGCGCAGCCAGTCGTACCAGCCCGAATGCTTCTTGCCGATCCGAGGCGCCTCCATCGCGATCACCGGCCCCGTCGCCGCGGCGATCGTGTGCGTCGCCGTCACCCCCGCGATGCGCACGCTGAACCACTCGTGGTCCGGCATCAGCTCCACGATCGTCCGCTCGCGCGGCGAGTGACGCATCGCCTCCGTCACCACCTCGTGCATCGCGTCCAACTGCCCGGCCATCTCCCGCGCGAGAACGCGATCCACGCCCGGCCGGTACCGGATCGTGAAATACTCGCTCTCGATCGTGTCGTACCCGAGCAGCTCATCGACGATCTTCAAGCTGTTCCCCGCCCGCGTATGGAACGGGTCCAGGCGCGTCGCCACGCGGAGCGCATCCCGTGCCCCGACATCATCCCCGCGCTGCATCAGTACCAGCCCGAGCTCCGTCCACGCCTCGGCCCAGTTCGGGCTACGCTCAATCGCCCGGCGCAGCATCGCCGCGCTCTCGTCGTACTGACGCGCAAACGACAGCGTTTCCCCCATCGCAAACATGGCATCGGCCGATCCCGGCGACACCGCGTCGTACGCCGCGAGCATCGCTTCCATCCGCTCATCATCAAACCGCGCGCTCGCCACGCCGCACCACCGCGCCAGCGCCGAGCGCATCCCCGGAAAACGCTCGATCGTCCCCGCCAGATACGCCTCCGCCAGGTCCGGATCCGACTGACGCAGCCGTCCGTACGCGCGCACCATGTCGCCCCACGGGCTCGTCCGCGCCCGCACCGCCGCGGCCGTCTCCGCGATGCGGTTGTGCATCTGATCCAGCCGGCGCGCGATCACTTCCGCACGCCCGTAGTCGAAGGTCCGCACGCTCCACTCGCCCAGCAGCGCGATCGCCGGGCCGCAACGCGGGTGCATCGTCAGCACCGACAGCACCGAGTCCAGACCCTCCTGCGCGTTGCTCCGCGCGATCAGCAACTCCCCCTCCACCAATCGTGCCGGCCAGTACAGCCGGTCCAACTCCTGATGCGCCCGCGACAGCAGACGCATCATCCGCTCGAACCCGCTCGACGGCTCGCCGACCAATCGCGCCCGCACGATCAGGATCCGCACGGCCTCGGTCACTTCCTCCGCACTACCCGATGTCTCCGGCTCGATCTGCGCCAGCACCGCCTCCGCCTCGTGCAGCGCCTCCTCGTAGCGGCCCAATCCCTCCAGCGCCTCGACCCGTAGACGCGCTGCGCGCACAGAGTCCGCCACTGCCAGCAAATCGAGCGCCTCTTCGAGATCGCCCCGGAGCACGCGCGCCTCGGCGCGGTCCTCCAGTCGCGCACGATCATCGTCCAGCGCGGGATGGTCCCACACGCCCGAGATCAGCGCGGCCTGCGCCATCCGCGCGGGATCCTCCAGATCCGATTCGGTCCACAGGCCGTGAAACACCCGCCGGTCGGCCCGCTCTTCGCTGGTCAGGTAGCCCAATTCGAGCGAGCGCAGCATCGCCGCGCTGGGCTGGGGCATCTCGAGCGCGGCGTCTCCCTCGACGAGGGGCATCTGGCCGAGCATTTCGGCGCGACGGGCCAGCGCCTCCGCGAGGAACGGCGCAAAGGGGGATTCCGGAGAGTTGTCGGCGGCGCGCGCGCTCGGAGCGTTACGCTCGAAATCAGCGCCCTTGGCATAGGGGACATTCGACAGCAGGAACAAGCAGCTCAACGCCAGTGTGCGGAACACGATCATGGTGATTCCTCCGTGCGACGAGAGCCCGCATCGCGCGACTCTCGATCGACGATCCTTCGTTCGATCTGGACATCCCAGCCGGTCTCCTTGGCGTCCGGCGGCGGCTCGATCTCCGTCGCGCCCTCCGGCAGCGGCTGGTTCACGACGATCGAATACAACTGCACGAACACCTCATCCCCCTTGCGGTCGAGCGTCCGCGAAAGAATCGGCAGCAACCGCCCCTCCGCATCGAACGCGTACCACAGCCGGATGTGGCGGAAGTCGTCCGCATCGCGCGACGCATCGCGCGGCGTCAGCATGATCTGCTGTGCATCGCGCGACCGCACGAAATCGGCGTAGGCGATCGTGGTCTCATCCTCGGGGTCGAAGCCGTCGCCGACCGGCAGCAGGCGCGCCTCGTAGCGGGCGAGGATGTCGTCCTTCTTCTGGCCGATGGGGATGGGCAGCGGACCCTCGCCCAGACGGAGCGGGTCGATGCCGGATCCGGGCTCGGCGATCTGTCGCGCGATGTACTGCTTCTCGCGCGGGCGCTTCTCGACCAGCCACTCGCCGTTGAAGACCCATGTCTGCGGCTCCTCGCGGTACTGGTCGTCGAAGATCAGCGTGTGGAAGTGGATGCCGAAGGTGCGGAGCGTGGCCTGGGTCCGCGGGTCGGTGCGGCGGGCATCGAAGTAGAGATGGCCGTAGCGGACCTGGATGTCGCCCTGGAGCGTCATGCGTCGGTCGTACGCGATCTCGGAGCGGAAGGTGCGGATGTCGGCGTCGGCTCGTTCGAGGGCTTCGAGGAGCTGCTCGGCGGTCTCGAAGTGGGGGCGCTCGCCGGGTTGGGCCTGTGCGTCGGCGGGGGTTCCGGGATTTCCGGGGGCGGGGCTTCCGGAGGCGGAATTTCCGGGGGCGGGGGTGGAACTTCCGGGGGAGGAGAGGATTGCGAGCAGGATGGCGAGGGAGTGGACGAGCATGGGAAGACCTCCGTCTGGAGAGGATGTCGGAGCGCGGGGGCGGCCCCATGCATTGTTAGTGCTCGGTGGGAGCGAGAGATTCCGTTTCGGGGCCGGAATTCGGGAAATGAGGCGTTTGGGGATGATTGGGATGAGACGAACCAATCACCCGTTGATGCCCGGCATCTCCCCGAAAGCTACTTGAACAGGTGGCACGAGGGCTGGGTGGTGTGGGGACATCACGGATCAACGCGGAGCAATATCCCAACGAGGGCGGCGGACATGCCAACATCAGATCGTCTGATGACAGGTTTGACGCCCGTCACACTGGACATCCTGCCTTTGTGCGCACAATCGCGGGCGATGCGATCGGAATCGACACATTTCCGCCGCATTCCAGGCCGCTTCGCTTGCACGGGCGGTATTTGTACGGTATATATTTGGGTGTGGATGGCGCCGGGAAGGGGAGGTGTAGAGATGGGTTTTCCCGTATATTGGGGGTTCGGGAACGGTTCCGGGGCCAGTTCCGGGGGTGGTTCCGGGGGGTCTGGAGGCCGGCATGGCGGCGGGTCGGACAGATCGTGGCAAGGGCATCGCGGTCCGCATCCTCTCGGTCGGGATCGCGTTGGTGCTCGGGGTCTTCGGCGGGATCGGGGTGTTCACCTTCGGCTACGGTGACGGCACGGCGTATCTGGGGAACGATCCGGCCTCGTGCGCGAACTGCCATGTCATGCAGGACCACTACGACTCGTGGCTCAAGTCGAGCCACAAGAATGTCGCGACCTGCAACGACTGCCATACGCCGCACAACTTCGTCGGGAAGTGGATCACGAAGGCGGACAACGGCTTTTTTCATTCGCTCGCGTTCACGACGAATGACTTTCACGAGCCGATCCGCATCAAGGCGCGGAACAGTCGTGTGACGCAGAACGCGTGTCTGCATTGTCACAGTGATCTTGTGAATCACATGCTTCCGGTGGAGCGTGGCGGGGACATGCTGTCGTGCGTGCATTGCCACACGGATGTGGGGCATGCGCTGCGACGGTGACGAACGGAGAGGTGCGAGATGTTGAGGCGTGACGACAAGTGCATGATTCGGTCGAGGCGTCGCGGTCGCGTCATGCTGCTGGGGCTCGTGTTCATCGTTGCGATGGTGGCAACACTGATCGTGACATGGGTGCTGATCACGATGTTCGGTCACAGACAGGCGGCCCGGACGCCGTTCGTGCGTGTGGCCGAGGTGAACGAGATGATGACCGATCCGGAGCCGTGGGGGCGGAACTGGCCGCACCAGTACGACGGTTGGCGTGCGACGGCGGGCGACGACTTTCGTGCCGGGAGCAGCGCGCTCCCCGAGAGCAAGCTCGACCAGCAGCCGTGGCTGCGTCGGCTGTACGCGGGGTATGCGTTCAGCATTGACTATCGCGAGGCGCGCGGGCATGCGTACATGCTCTACGACCAGATGGTGACGGAGCGCATCACGCAGCGTCAGCAGGCGGGCGCGTGTCTGCACTGCCACGCCTCGACGACGGTGCTGTACCGGCGGATCGGTCTGGAGGCCATGGGGAAGGAAGTGACCGAGGAGGCGCTCGCGCGCGATTTCAACATGGAGGCGGTGGACCGCGGATTCGAGGAGCTGAGCCGCCTGCCGTATCAGGAGGTTCTGGCGATGCTGCTCAGGACACCCGACGGCACGCCGGGCCAGGCGACTCCATCGTTCCCGTTGGCGCCGATGGGCGGATACACGGGCCAGTTCGCCGGGCAGCCGGTGCCGGAGGGTCATCCCGTGATCGGCGAGGCGCATCCGGTGAGCTGCGTGGACTGCCATCATCCCGAGACGATGAACATCCGCGTGACGCGTCCGGGCTTCACGCGCGGGATCGCGGCGTTCGCGGCGGGTGATGGCAGTGCGTCGCACCTTCCGAGCATCGAGCGCTGGCGTCGGGGCAATCGGCGGGATCCGTACGATCCCAACGCCCTCGCGAGCCGTCAGGAGATGCGGACATTCACCTGTGCGCAGTGCCATGTCGAGTACTACTGCGCGACGGAGGCCACGCTGGTCTACCCGTGGGCCTACGGGCTGCGCATGGAGGACATGGAACGCTACTGGGAGGACAAGGTCTTCGACGACGGGCGTGCGTTCTACGACTACAGGCACGGCGAGACGGGGGCGCCGCTGTTCAAGGCGCAGCATCCGGAGTTCGAGCTGTGGAGCCAGGGGATCCACGCCCAGAGCGGCGTGAGTTGCTCGGATTGCCACATGCCCTACGAGCGTGTCGGCGCGATGAAGGTCAGCAACCACACCGTTCAGAGTCCGCTGAAGAACATCAACAACGCGTGCCAGCACTGCCACAACGAGTCGGAGACGGAGTTGATCTCGCGCGTCAAGACGATCCAGAACCGGACGGTCGCGATGACCGAGCGTGCCGGTCAGGCGATGACCGAGATGCTCGACGCGATCATGGAGGCGAAGGCGGCGGGGGCGAGCGATGAGGATCTGGCCGAGGTCTATCGGTACCAGCGCCGGTCGATGTGGCGGCTGGACTTCATCAGCAGTGAGAATTCCAAGGGGTTCCACGCGAGTCAGGAGGCCGCGCGGATTCTTGCTGAGTCGATCGACTACAGCCGTCGCGCGCAGGCGCTCGCGCTGCGTTGGCGTGCGCCCGATGCCCCGAGCACGGACGATCTGCCGGTCGTCCCGGTGAAGGGCGTGACAGAGGGAAGGTGAGCGGCGAAGGTCGTGGGGAAGGAGGGTCAGCATGCGGGGAAGCGATGCGCTAGCGCGTGTGTTGGTGGTGGTGTTGCCGTTGGCGGTGGGGGGTGTGTGCAGCGTGCAGGGGGCGGAGGGCGAGCGGGCGGCGTCGGCGGAGCCGGCTGTGGATGAGGGTGTGCCTGCTGCGGTGCGCGAGCGCCCGCCATTGGGATGGTTGTCGGACCCGAAGCATGAGCCAGCGGACATCTTCGAGGCGTTGGTGGGGGGGAAGCTGCATCTGGACAACCGCTTCCGGATCGAGCTGGCGGACACGACGGGGCGCGCTTCGTCGACCGCGATCACGAATCGGATCCGGCTGGGGTACGAAACGAAGCCGTACTACGGATTCAGCGGCATGATCGAGATGGAGAATGTCTCGTCGCCGGATCGTGACAATTATTTCGTGCCCGCGACCGGCGCCGGAAGTCCGAGGCGGACGCCCGTGGCGGATCCGACGGGGACCGAGGTGAATCAGGCGTACGGTCGGTTCGCCACTTCATCGCTGGGTGACTCGGGGATTTCATTGGATGTGCGGGGCGGTCGGCAGCGGATCCTGCTCGACGATGAGCGGTTCGTCGGCAATGTCGGGTGGCGTCAGTTCGAGCAGACCTTCGACTCGGTGAGCGCGCGGACGAACTTCGGCGTGGATGGGTTGAGCGTCTTCTATGCGTATGTGTGGGAGGTGAAGCGGATCTTCGGTCCCGACGGCGATGATCCGCAGTCCGACTCGCACCTCCTGAATGTGTCGTACCGGTTTGCGCCGGAGTTGACGGTCACGGCGTTCGGATACCTGCTGGACTTCCGCGACGACGAGCCGCTGAACTCGACGGACACCTACGGCGTGCGGCTCACGGGGCTGCTCGGGGATCACGAACGCGAGGAAGGGGCGATCACATTCGGGTACGAGTTGAGCTACGCGCGACAGGTGGATGCCGGGTCGAACCCGGTGGACTTCGCCGTGGATTTCCTCGCGGTCGAGGGCAAGGTGCAGCGCGATGGGCTCGGATGGCTGTCGATCGGCTATCAATTCCTCGGGAGCGACGACAGCGACTTCGGCTTCCGGTTTCCGCTGGGCACGAACCACAAGTTTCAGGGGTTCGCGGATCAGTTTCTCGTGACGCCCGCCGAGGGTTTGCAGGATCTGTATGTCGCGGTGGGGACGGAGCTGGCGTGGGGGATCAAGCCGATGGTGGCGTTCCACCAGTTCTACACCGATCAGGGGGGTGAGGATCTGGGGTGGGAGTTGGACTTCGCGGTGTCGAAACAGATCACCCCGCAATGGTCGGTGCTGCTGAAGGGCGCGTACTTCGACGGTCACTCGGGCCAGCCGGATACGACGCGCTTCTGGATCCAGACGGAGTTCCGGTTCTAGCGGGCGATCGAGCGTTACCGCGGGTGCTTTACGCCTGTTGCATGTCGATGGTCTGCTCGCGGTCGGGACCGACGGAGACGAAGCGGATGGGCGTGCCGGTGAAGTGTTCGATGCGCTGGAGGTAGGCGCGGGCGTTGGCGGGGAGGTCGTCGGGGGTGCGTGCGCGCGTGATGTCCTCGGAGAAGCCGGGGAGCGTCTCGTAGATGGGCGTGGCCCGGGCGAGGTCGGTGGCGTCGGGGAGGAAGCGGTCGATGCGCCGATTGTTGAATTCGTAGGCGATGCAGAGCTTGAGTTCGGGGAGTCCCGAGAGGACATCGAGGAGCATGATGGAGAGGGCGTCCGCGGCGTTGATCATGGTGCTGTAGCGGAGCGCGACGAGGTCGAGCCAGCCGCATCGGCGAGGGCGTCCGGTGGTCGTGCCGTATTCGCGTCCGCGTTCGCGGATGGTGTGCGCGGTGTTGTCGTGCAGCTCTGTCGGGAACGGTCCGGCGCCGACGCGCGTCGAGTACGCCTTGGCGATGCCGAGGATGTCGGTGATGTGCTTGCCGGGGATGCCCGCGCCGGAGGGGATGCCGAGTGCGGTGGTGGAGGATGAGGTGACGAAGGGGAATGTGCCGTGGTCGATGTCGAGCAGCGTGGCGTTCGCGCCCTCGAAGAGGATGCGCTTGTTGTCTCGGAGGAGTTGGTGGAGGAGGTATGTGGTGTCGGTGATGTGCGGGCGGAGGCGCTCGGCGATCGGCTGGAGCGACCGGAAGATGGTCTCGGGATCGTGCGGCGTGGTGTCGGGGTCGAGGGCGTGGAGGGTATTGTGGAACCGGCAGGCGTGTTCGAGCCGCTCGCGGAGTGTCTCGGTCCGGAGGAGATCGCCGGCGCGGATGGCGCTCGAGCGGTTCGCCTTTTCGGCGTAGGCGGGTCCGATGCCGCGCTTGGTGGTGCCGATGGCGCGCCCGGTGTCGTCCTTGGTGAGGAGCTGTTCGCGCAGCGCATCCTGCGTCTGGTGATAGGGGAGCACGAGGTGCGCGCGGTCGGAGAGGATGAGTCCGGAGGTGTCGATGTTCTGCTGGTTGAGCGTGTCGAGTTCCTTGACGAGGGCGAAGGGATCGACGACGAGGCCGTTGGCGATGATGGCGAGGACGCCGGGGTGGAGGATGCCCGAGGGGAGGAGGTGGAGGGCGAAGCGCTTGCCCGCGAACTGGACGGAATGCCCCGCGTTGGCCCCGCCGTTGTATCGGACGATGGCGTCGTAGTGAGGCGTGAGCAGATCGATGATCTTCCCCTTGCCCTCATCGCCCCATTGGAGGCCGACGACGGCGTTCGCGTGCCCGGTGACGGGCTGTGCGGGGCTCGGTGCGGCATCGCGATCGGGGAGGTCGGTGCGTGGTGTGGTCATGTGGTCTGGTGGGGTTTTCGTGGGTTCTGGGGGGATCGGGGAGGGATTGAGCGTCAAGGGCGGTGTGATTGCAGCCGATGGAAGCATGGGAGAGAGCGCGGGTCAACCGCTGTCGCTCCGGTCAGGGAGGTATTGGCGATGGAGCAGTCGCAGACCGTGCGGATCATGTGCCCGAATCTGAGTTGCCGTTCGATTCTGGCGGTGCCCGTGAGCGCGCGCGGGAAGCTTGTGCGCTGCAAGGCCTGCGGCACGAACATCAGCGTTCCTGCAAAGGCAGCGCCGATGCCCGCGACTCCTGAGAGGAACGACTCTGAGGGCGGGGACCAATCGAAGGTGGCGTGAGGGATTCCAGGGTCCGAGGATCTGGGATTCCGGGGGGCCGGGGGCGGGGCGTTGAGCGCGTGAAGCATCAGAGCTTTGGAGCATCGTCGTCTTCGAAATCGAAATCGAAGTCGAAGATGCTGGAGTCTTCACCCTCGCCGGAGCCGAGGAGACTCTGAAGCCCGGGGCCCTTGGTGACGGTCTCATCCATCATGCTGCTGGAATCCGAATCGCGCGATCCTGCTGTTCCGGCTGCGGGCTGGCCACGGGGCGGCGTCGCGGTGAGGTCGGGTTCCTCGAAATGGGGCTCGGGGATGTCGGGCTGGCCGTTGACCTGCACGCCCACTCGGCAGCCGCCGATGCCGACGAGGTCGCCGGGCTGGAGGAGCCGTTCATCGACGCGCTCGTTGTTGCAGTAGGTGCCGTTGGAGGAGCCGAGATCGCGGAGCATGAGGTGTGCGCCGTCGAAGCGGAGTTCGCAGTGTCTGCGCGAGACGCTCGGGAGCGGGACGCGGATCTGGGCATCGGAGTGGCGACCGATGATGAAGCGCCCGGGCTTGAGATCGACCTTCTTCTTTTCGCCGGGGCGGAAGAAGATGAGGGTGAACTTGTTGGCTTGGTCGGTGTCCGGCATGTTCACTTCCATCGCGTCACGCTGGGGCGTCCAGCGGTCCTACCGTCATGATCGGGCTTGGTTGGGGTTTCGGATGACCCACGCGGACGAGCGAGCGGCCGGCCCATTTCCCGAACCGAGTTTCCGATCATGTCGCAGATTGAGCGTCAACCTACCGAACTGACCCTCCGGGGGCAACGGGCGACCGGCGAGGTCGCGTTGCGGGGGGTGGAGGGGGTTGGATCGCTGTATGTCCATGTGCCCTTCTGCTTCCACAAGTGCCATTACTGCGATTTCTACTCGTTTGTCGATTCGCGGGATCGGCAGGGGGTGTTTCTGGAACGCCTGAAGGCGGAGCTGGGGGTGCTGGCGGGGCACGCGGGGGCGTTGCGGACGGTCTTCGTGGGCGGGGGGACGCCCTCGCTACTGCGGGCGGAGTTGTGGGAGGACCTGCTGGGGTGGCTGCGGGAGCGGTTCGCGTTCGGGGAGGGGTACGAATTCACGGTGGAGTGCAACCCGGAGACGGTGACGCCGGAATTGATGGGCGTACTCGCGGCGGGGGGGGTGAATCGGGTGAGCGTGGGGGCGCAGTCGTTCGATCGGCGCCATCTGGCGACGCTGGAGCGGTGGCACGAGCCGGAGAATGTCGGGCGGGCGCTGGCGATGGCGCGCGATGCGGGGATCGAGCGCCGGAGTCTGGATCTCATCTTCGCGATCCCGGGGCAGACGCTGGGGGAGTGGGAGCGGGATCTCGAAACGGCCCTCGGGCTGCCGGTGGATCACCTCTCGTGCTACGCGCTGACCTACGAGCCGAACACCGCGATGACGAAGCGGCTGGAGCGGGGCGAATTTACGGGTGCGGATGAGGATCTGGAAGCGGACATGTACGAGCGGACGGTGGAGATGCTCGGGAGCGCCGGGTTCGAGCGGTACGAGGTGAGCAACTTTGCGCGCAGTGGCATGGCGTGTGCGCACAACATGGTGTACTGGCGCGGCGAAGAGTGGCTGGCCGCGGGGCCGTCCGGCTCGGCGCACGCGGGCGGTCAGCGGTGGAAAAATATTCCGCACCTGACGGAGTGGATGGATGGCGTGGCGCGGAGCGGCGGGTACAGCCCGATCGTGGATTTCGAGGGGCGGGATGGGGTGCGGGCATTGTGCGAGCGGATCATGCTCGGGCTGCGGCTGGGCGAGGGTCTGGATGCGGAAGATTTGCAGCGCCGAGCGGCATCGCTGGGTGTGTGGGAGGCGCTACGCGTGCGGATCGAGGCGCATCGGCGCTCGGGGATGCTGACGGATGAGCGCGAGCGTGTGCGGCTGAGCGGGCGCGGGTTCTTGTTCGCGGATGGGATCGCGAGCGACCTGATGAGTGCTGCGCAAGAAAAAACGCCCGGCTGAAGACCGGGCGCTTTGAGGTGTGTCGTTTGAGCGGCTGGTGATTACGCGCCGACGAGTGACTTGAGGTAGTGGGGGCGCGGGGCATCCTGGTCGACGGGATCGACATGGACCTTGCGGCCGTTCCAGATCACAGTGCCGTCGCAGAGCGCGAAGAGGGTGTCGTCCTTGCCGCGTCCGACCATATAGCCGGGCTGCCACTTGGTGCCGCGCTGGCGCACGATGATCGAGCCGTGCTTCGCGGTCTCACCGGCGTAGAGCTTGACTCCGAGGTACTGGGGATTGGAGTCGCGTCCGTTCTTGGTGGAACCCTGTCCCTTTTTGTGTGCCATTGCGATGCTCGCTTTCAGCGACCCCGGTCAGAGCAGGGGGTTGCGCCCGTGTGAATCGATGGATCTTTCGTCGTGCCCCGCCCTTGCCTCGTGGCGGGGATGTGGGGCGGGGAGTCTATCGGCGGGTCAGCGGAGAATCCAGCGCTGCTGGACCCGTTCGAGGGGGCGGCTGGAGCGGGGGTTGAGTTCGCCGGGCACCTCGTGGCGGAGTTCGAGGGTCTTCCGGAGGAGGATCTCCTCGCCGGTGTCCGGGCGGATGTAGCGCCGGGTCTCGCCGCTGAAGCCGACTGCGAAGATGGTGACATCGTTGATGCGGAAGTTGTCGGCGGGCCAGACGACCAACCCGTCCTTGGCGTTCTCCCGTCCGGCGAGGATGGGGCCCTGGATGGAGATTTCGTCCTCAAGAAGAGGGTTCCGGAGCATTTCGAGGATCTGGCGGACGGCATCACGGGGGACGCGACGATTGGAGCGGAGGATCTCGCCGTCGTCGGTGTACAGCTCGAAGATCGGGGCGAGGGTCTGGTCGGTACCGGTGTTGTTCGTGACGCGGTAGGTGAAGTAGTAGAAGGCGCGGGGGCCTTCCTCGGGGATGTTGATGGTGGCGACGCGCAGGGGTCCGGGCTCGACGGTGAGTTCCCAGCGTCTGGGGACGGGGTCGGGCTGGGGTGCGGCGTAGAGGAGGGGGGTTGCGAGGATCCCGACGAGGAGGGAGAGGGTCGCGAGGAGGGCGAGCCGGAGGGTCGGGATGGCGGGTTGGTGGGTCATGCAGATGGCTTCCGGTTGCGTGCTGTGTGGATGAAGGTGGGAGGCGTAGTCTATGGCTCGGCCCGCCCGCCGCAACCGATACGCCATGGGGCGGGTTTTCGTTGCAGGAGAACGGAATTGGCTGTTCGATCGAAGCGTCGTGCTGTGGAGGTGTCGGTCGGGGCGCGTGTGGTGCGCGTGGACCGGGGGATGCGGGTGGAGGCGGCCTCGCGGCTGGTGGCCCACGCGATGCCGGGCGAGCGGGAGCCGGGGAGGCGGCTGATCGCTGCGGCTGCGGAGAACCAGATCAATCTGGAGCAGATGTGGGCGAGCGTGGACGGGGAGACGGGGCGGGTCGGCCAGGTGTGCGTGGTGGTGCCGGGGAACGGGGGGACGGGGGTGTGCTTCGCCTCGACGCCGCGGAGTGAGGAGGAGGCGTTGGAGCTGGGGAGCGTGGTGGATACGGCGTGCCGCGAGGTGGAGGGGGTTCGGCTGGCGCAGATTCTCTTGGAGCCGCAGGAGGAGCGTCTGGCGCGTGCCTTCGAGCAGGGGGGCTTTCTCCGGCTGGCGGTGCTGGATTCGATGCGCCGGAGCGTGCCATCGCAGCGTGAGGTCGCGGAGTGGGGGCCTGGCGCGGGGTGGGGAGAGGGCGTGGAGGTGCGTTCGTGGCGGGTGGGGGACGATGAGGCGGTGGGGCTGGCGATCGAGCGGAGCTACGAGGAGACGCTGGACTGCCCGGCGCTGTGCGGGCTTCGTCCGATGGAGGATGTGATCGCGAGCCATCGGGGGACGGGGGTGTGGGATCCGTCGCTGTGGTTCATCGTGTTTCTCGATGGAGCGCCGGAGGGCGTGATGCTGCTGAACCCGTCGCCGGGGATCGGGAGCGTGGAACTGATCTATCTGGGGCTGTCGAAGCGGCTGCGGGGGCGCGGCCTCGGCGAGCGTCTGTTGCGGTACGGGCTTGCGAAGCTGGTCGGGCGCGAGGAACAGCGGGTGCAGTGCGCGGTGGACCGCGGGAATGCGCCGGCGCTGCGGCTGTACGAACGGCTGGGCTTCCGCGTGTTCGAGAGTCGGCTCGCGATGGTTCGGAAAGTGTGAACAAGTGGGCTCGTGCAGGGGTGTGGAGAGCGGCGCAAGGGCTGTTTTTTATGGGGTTTGCGCATTCATCCACAGGATTTGCCTGTGGATATCGCGCGGGGTGGATCAGAAAATTTTCAGATTGCGCAAATGCCGATGGAGTGGCGATTCCTGCGCATGTGGATGAAAAAGTCGGTTGCAGTCGTCCCCGTTCGGCGTGGATTGCTCTACCTTGTCGAAACGGTTCAAGGACGAGCCGAGTCGGCGTTTCGGGAACGGTGATGCACATGCGTGCAGCACGGTTCCCTCGGTGAACGCGGGCGCGTCGGGCAGGGACGACACCTCCACATCCATGTTTATCTGTCTCCGTCGAGCGGACCGGTCGAGGGTCCGTGGGCGGTCATGTTTCCCGAGAGGTGCATCGGTGAACTCAGCGGTCATAGCGCGCACAATCGAAGCAAGGATGGCGGATCGGTTGATCGTCGAGGTGGGGGCGGATCGCTACGCCAGATACTTCCAGGGTTCGGTGCGGTTCGAGGTGGCCGACGGCGTGCTCGGGGTGGTCGTGCCGAGCGAGTTCCACAAGCGCTGGCTCGAACGGCAGTTCAGCGAAGCGGTGCAGGTGGTGGCGCGGGCCGAACTCGGGGATGAGGCGGCGCGCGTGGTGTGGGGTGTCGATCCGGGCGTCACAGAACACGCGAGTGTGAATGAAGCAGCGGTAGAAGCCGCCGCGAAGTCGCTCCGAGCGGATGCGGAGGGCGGCGCGCCAACTCCTCCAGGCGCGCTGCCCCTCCCCGCCCCCGGAAATCCCCCCCCCGGAAGTGCCCCCGGAACCATCTGCGGGGGTGTCACCGATGCACAGGGCACTCCTGCGATGCGCGAAAGGCGCGGCGCCCCGGTGCGGCATCGGCTGGAGGATTTCGTCGTCGGGGACTGCAACCGGCTGGCCTACAGCGCAGCGCTGCGGATGGCGGATGGCGGGGCATCGTCGTACGGCGTGCTGTTCCTGCACGGCGTGTGCGGCGTGGGGAAGACGCATCTGCTCCAGGGGCTCGCGCGTCATGTGCGGATGAAGAATCCGGCAGCGCGGGTGCGGTACACGACCGGCGAGCGGTTCGCGAACGAGTACATCGCATCGGTGCAGAACCGGACGATCGACGCATTCCGCAAGCGGTATCGCGGCGTGGATCTGCTGTGCGTGGACGATGTGCATTTCATCGCCGGGAAACGCGGGACGCAGGCGGAGTTCCTGCACACCTTCGCGACGCTGGACCTCGATGGAGCGCGCGTGGTGCTGGCTTCGGACGAGCATCCCAAGCAGATCGCGGACTTGCAGGAAGCGATCGTGTCGCGGTGTGTGTCGGGGATGGTGGTCGGGCTTGAGAAGCCGGATCGCGCAACGCGCCGGGCGATCTGCCTGCGGCTGGCGCAGCGGCGCGGGCTGGTGCTGGATGAGAGCGCGGTCGAGGCGCTGGCTTCGCTCGATGCGTGCTCGGTGCGTGATCTCGAGGGGGCGGTGATGCATCTGGAGGCGTGTGTGAATCTGCTGCCGGATGTGGTGCGTGTGCAGGACGGCGTGGTGGATGGGGCGTTGGTGCGGAAGGTGTTGGGGGCGCGCCGGGTGGTGAAGCCGAACCGGCCGTACCGGGTGGATGAGATTCTGCAGGCGTCGTGCGAGGTGATCGGGGTGGAGGTGTCGGAGGTCTTGGGCCCGAGTCGGCACCGTCGGGTGGTGATCGCCCGGTCGATCTGCGCGAAGCTTGCGAAGCAGTTGACGACGCACTCGTATCCGGAGATCGCGAAACTGATGCACCGCCCGAATCATTCGACGATCATCACGGCCCACAAGCGGATCGATGAGCAGATCGCGGCGGGCGAGCGTGTCGGCGGCGGGGCGGCGGGTGTGGGCGAGTGGACGGTGCTGGAGGCGTGCGAACGGGTGTCCGAGCGGCTGCGTGCAGCGCGTTGAGGCGTCGGGCGGATAGAGTGTGGCATGATCTTCATGTCAAAGAGAGCGTTTGGGGCGTTTCGGGCCGGGTGGCTTGTCGGCTGGCTGGGGCTGTTGCTCTTCGGCGCGGGCGCGGCTTCGGGTGCGGAGCCGTCGATGCGCGAGCGGCTGACGGACGAGATTTCGCGCGGGCTGACCGTGACGCGCGGGGTGGAGCGTGACTCGGTGTTTCGCTCGCTGCGTTCGCTCCGGGATGAGTCGCTGCGTCCCTACTTCTCCCGGCTGGTGACGGGCTCGGACGATGCGCTTCGTCGCCACGGGGTGATGGCGCTGGGCGAACTGTCGGCGGATGGTCTGGTGAGTCCGACGGTGCTGGTGCAGATCGAGAACCGCTCGCTGCGAGCGTCGATCGTCGGTGAGGCGATGGGTGCGGAGTTGCTTGGTGAGCAGCAGATTCGGGGGGTGCTGGCGTGGCCGGATCTGGAGCCGTCGCTGGAGATTTTGCTGCGGGCGCGATTGGTCCGGATGGGATCGGATGCGGATCGCGAGCGGCTGGGCGTGCTCGCAGATTCGTCGGACGGAGCGACGGCGGCGTATGCGCGGCTGGTGCTGACATCGCTGGGTGTACGCGAACGGGCGGGGACGGCGTGGGAGGCGCTGGAGCGGTTGCCGGGGCTGGTGCGGTGGTCGAGCGCGGGGGTGTTGCTCGGGCGGATCTCTGATGAGCGATTGCAGGGGTGCGGTGCGTTTGTGGACTCGGTGCTGGCGGCGCTGCCCGATGCACCGGAGAGCGTG
>ERZ869909.402-NODE-402-length-53430-cov-21.045996_pt1 | contig 53430 bp, 56 predicted proteins | sample MGYA00520892_ERZ869909 | MGnify/ENA primary metagenome ERZ869909 (study PRJEB32215, sample SAMEA104723947) | bioreactor metagenome | biome: bioreactor; feature: anaerobic bioreactor; material: water | place: China | collected 2015-03-12 ... | reverse complement strand
GTACCTCAACAAGTTTGTGTTTAACAGAAATATTAACAACCTTAAAATTAATCTCGTTTAATAATGCACTACGGGTTATAAAACGTAATATATGAGTGTTTTAAAACAACCAATTCTTTTAGTGATTTTATTTAGTATTCTCTATTTACCAAATTCTTTACATAGTCAAAATAGTCAAAAAGAAATTAGGGCAATTTCTGAACTGAAAAAGGAGCTAAAAGAATTATTGACTTATGCCCCATATATCGACTCTGATACAGAATCCTATTGGGCTTATAAACGTGCTGAGAACTTGTTAAACAGCATTGATTCTAAAAGTTTTGATTTGTACCATGCAACCGCTACCATTTACAATGCCTATTCACATATATTCTATGGAATGTCATATACAAAAACAGTTTATTATTCATCAGAGCGTGTAAGAAATGGTTTAGAGTCAACATTTTCAGAACTTTCTAGTGTGTTATGTAAAAGTGAATTAAATCAGAAATCTCATTTTGTTGATTGTGAGTTAAGAGCAAATTTTTCGATGGTATATTTTTACAAAGTCAGCAATATCCAGATTACAAAATCAAACTCATTAGAGAGTATTAAATTATTATAAATTGACAATTATTTCAAACCTCCATTTACTTTAAAACCAGAAATCAAAAAAATAAAGTACCGGTTTTCCTTATCTTCGTAAAACAACTACATTAAAACCCATGAACCCCTCCATCCTACCTGTAGAAGCCATCCGTGAACGTGATATTGACCTGCTGTTGCTTGAAGAGCTTAATACCGATACAGATTTTTGCAGGTGGTTTATAAACGAGCTCTCCTTACCGGCACTAAGCCACTCCATCGGCGCCTGGCGTAGTATTTCTGATTTTGGCCTTGGGGAAACCGATATTGTATTTTCTTATCAATCAGGCGACTGTAAAATTATGGTATTGCTTGAAAACAAACTCGATACCTCTTTTCAGGACCTGCAGTATGACCGGTATTGCCAGCGGGCTGAAACCTATATAAAAAAAGGGGGGTGTCACCAAGCTTACTCCATACTCATCGCGCCGGAGGTGTATTGTGAAAACCAAAACGATTTTGAAAGCTGGATTACTTATGAAAATATAGGGGAACAACTGGCTTTAAAAGGGACAAAAAGAGGGCTGTTTAAAAGGGACTTACTAAAAATTGGCATCGAAAAGCTACGACGGGGTTACACACCGGTAAATTCGGAGCCTGTACAAAAGTTCTGGATGGAATACTGGGTATATAAAGAAAAGCATTACCCCAACTTAACCATGAAAAAACCGGGCATTGTGCCACATAACAGTGACTGGCCCATGTTGTTTGATGAACGCCTGCCGGGCATGATTTTTTACCACAAACTCGGGCAGGGGAATACGGATCTTACCTTTAGGAATTTTCCTGATGAAACGAGAGACACTTTGGAAGAACATTTACCACCGGAAGCTGCACTGGTAAACCACAACCGCAGTTTCTCTGTGAGAATCTTCTCCGGAAAAATTAATCGCACCGCTGATTTTTATAGTCAACTGGAAGTGGTTAATCAGGGGCTAAAGCATTTAACGCTGTTGCAGGAATGGGTTTTAGTCCATCAGGAATTAGTGTATTCTAAAAAATGAAAAGCGGGCTTCAAACCAAAGTCTATAGTTTATTCTATAAGTCCAGTATCCCAAAAGTCTCAGTGAAGGGGACATCAATGGTAATGATTTCAAATTTTGGATGAAATCCTTTTCTTAACAATGCAAAAGTACTTTTTGATCGTAGGTCTGAGGTCACAAAGTGTGTGATTGTTTTATCCAAATCACATTGAGCAAAAAGTTTTGAATCATTCGGAATTATTGCCCTTGGGGATAATTTAGTAATGTTGACTTTATTTTCGTTAAATATGATACTTGCAAATTCACCTGTTCGTTCTGCTTCTTTTAAATTGAATGGAAGGATTTGAATATTTTTCAAGGGCAAGTCTTCGAGCTTTCCTAAAACACAGTATTCTGCAATTGAAATTGTTGAAACTTTTAAAGTGATTTCATTTTCTAAAAAATATTTGAAATAGCCTACGGCATTGGTGTGAAGTGGGTCTTCGTCATTCAGAAGACGGATAAAAAAACTGGTGTCAAGCAAAACACTAAGCTTCATATCCTCCCCTTAAGTTATACAACCATTCATCCGGATTTACATTTTTCCATCTATTTTTGGCCTTACTGATCAGTGTGTTTAAATAATCACTGTCAAAATTAGCCTGGTAGTCAATTAATTCTATAAGCTTAAGCGATTTGGTGTCCACTTCACCGGTTTCTATGTTTTGTTTTCCTTTCGCCCTGACACCAAAATTCTTATAGAGTAGGTTTTCTTCCCGTTCTTTTAAAAATTGCTCACCGGTTTCTATGGATAAATAGCCATAATCATAGGTATCCAAATGAATATTGGCTTTGCTTTTTCCACCGGCATCTTTCAGGATTCCATAAAAATAAAATTCAGCATCCACCCACATATTCTCAGTCCTGATAAATTTAGTTGAAGGGTTGATAATCAGTTCGTATGAGTCGTGTAGCGATGTTTTTATCTGAAACTCATAATTCTTTTGACGAGAAAGGCTTTGAATGTTTTCTATGGCCCTGGCAGTTTTCAATTCCAAAAAATCAATGGAATGGTTGGCTTGCACCTGAGATAAAACAGCACTAAAACCAATGACTGCTTGAGTAGTGGTTTTAAAAATATGCCTTACTGAACCCTCTTGAATGTCATAAGTTATGATGGGTCTGTCCTTTTTATTAGTTGGATACAGTAAATCCTCAACATTTTGCAAAATAGATGCAATATGTCTGATGTCATAATTATCCGGACTTAAATCAAGGTTTCCTGATTTTCCTGTTACACGGATTTCAATTTCGCCCATTTTTTCCATAATTCAAAGATACAAATTTATTGATTTGGATTATAAGTTTGTTTTATTCAAGCTATTGAGCAATAAAAGCCCATAACAGGATTAGCAGAATAAGGTAAATATCTATTCGATTTTTGTTTATTTTCAATCGGGTTTCACCCCCCTCCCGGAAGAAATTAGCGGTATTCATAAATTAAGTTATTAACAATTTTACTAAAATGCAAGCAATTAAAGGGGTTCAAAAACAAAATCTCCCTATTGTTATTTGTTAATTTTATGTTAAACAAAGGAAGCTTTAAACCCACTTTTCTTCAGTAAAAGTTAATTCAAAAAACCATTTATCCGATAAAATTGATGTTAATCACCCTCAAAGGGTAGTCTTTGCTTTACACAATAAGTTAAACTGCTTGCTTACAGTCGTTAATGCATCACATTGTTGATGAATTGTTAATAACGTTGCAGAATTTCCCTTGCAATCTTTGAATTTTCCTTTTTAAATTTATGATGCCGGGAGCAATAGTGCTTACGGTCGCCTGAGAAAAAGGGCGTCATTAATACCTTAGTAAGATGGTAACAATCAAATCCATCCCCAGAAAGAACCCTCAGGACGAGCAAGCGCCTGAGAAGTTCTACGTCCAGGCCGTTGCAAACGGTTTTGTGGACCTTGAAAGACTTGCTTATTTGATCTCTAACCAGTCCACCGTGCGTGAGCCCGATTGTCTGGCCGTGTTGAATGCCTTGCAGCACAACATGCTTGACGAACTCGCACAAGGCAAGGTGGTGCAGTTAGGTACTCTGGGTAATTTTCAGGTTGGAGTGCGCTCCAACGGAAGCGATGCCGCAGAGGAAGTCAACGCAACCAACGTGCGCAGTGCCCACATCAATTACCGCCCCGGTAAACGTGTGAGAAAAGCACTCAAAGTGTTGGAATACAAATTAATTGACGGTTAGCGCCTCGTAGTTGATTTGTAGAGTATGGATAACCCGAGCCGCGAAAGCACTCGGGTTTCCTTTTTCTTCTCATTTTTTACCGTTTCTTCTTTCAAAAACTACCGCTTGTTTTTTTAAAAACACTAAGACATTTTCCGAAAACAATAAGACTTTTTTCAAAAACACCAAGACATTTTGTAACAACTACCGCTTGTTTTTAAAAATCAGTTATTGAAGTGAATTTTACTCAAAATTGACAGTATAATTACCGGTTCTCCCTGTCAGGAAGTACTTCGCAAGGCTAAAACGCACAAAATATTTTGAAAAATCAACAAGAAAAGTGTTGTTTTTCTATGAATATGAAGAAAAAATAAAGAAAAAAGCTCAAAAAATACTGACGGTTAGCGCCTCGTTTTCTTTTTTGAGCTGTAAATTATGTGATAACCCGGTTCAATAATTGAACCCGCACTGATGTAAATATACAAACTTGTTGGAACTTGTTAGAACTTTTCATAAACTTTTTTTTCACACTTGGTGTGACGTTAAACGGAAATGCAACTTGCTGTATTAGTGATTAGTATAAGTTTCCACTGTTAATAACCTTTTTATTTTTGCTCTGCAAAATCGCTAAAAGATGGCAATTTTATAAGTCTGTTAGAACATGTTAGAACAACATACAACATCTATTTTAAGAAATAGTATTCCCTTCGGGAAATAATCTTATCTAAAAATCTGACACTATGCCCGGAAGTTTTATATCATTGCCCCCACCCCTGAATTAAGCCAGTAACAGCACCAAAAGGAGTAGTGAAAAACTTATATCTGTAGCTAAATTGATGTAGAGTAAAATTTAAACTTTGAACCATTTTGATTTAGTTATGGGGGTTCAATCTTTCAAACATAAATCAAGTTGTTTTTGTCTAAGATGTTTTCTTCTGAAAGCCGGTAGGCGACCAGTTTTCCGTTGTTGGCTACACTGTAATCCAGACAGCAAATATTGTTTCTGTATAATGAAGGTTCGCCTTGCAGCCAATAGTGACCAAAGAATACTTTTTTGTCGTTGGGTGGATAGTAATTATTTGATTTTAGTTGCGAGCTGTCAATGGGCAATTCCGGTAAGTCATTTTTTGGTTCGACGCTTATGGATTTATAGGTCATCTCAGCCGGGTTTTCCCACCATTTGATTCTGATTTCAGTTCGCTCAGTCCCATCCTTGTCCAAAAAGCGATGCCCTTGCGGCATTTTTAATTCTTTGCCTTTGAGTGTCTGATCCATGGCTTCGTTCAGTGGTGTTCCTTTTATTACAGACTGATAAATCAGTTCATCGGTCAGTCTGTCATTCAGCAGTGTTTGTCTTAAGTGGTTGATATTGTTGTTGTCCCAGCAAGCGTGAACAGCCCTGAAACTGTCTGTTTCATAATAAAGCGGCAAGGTTTTAAACCAGTCCAAATAAGCCTCATATTCTGTTTGACGGTTTTGAAATTGCCTGAGGGTTTCATAATGCTGGATGATATTTTTGATTAGGTGTTTTCTCACATGCCCCCCTTCGGTTTCCTGAAAATGAAAACAAAGTGCATTGTATTCGTGGTTTCCCATTAAGGCCAGAGCGTTTCCGCTGTCCACCATGGCTTTTACGATTTCAAGAGTTTCCCTAATTTTCGGACCCCTGTCAATATAATCCCCCACAAACAAGGCTTTTCTATGTGGGTGAGCATAGGCTCCGTTCCTTTTTTTGTACCCTAATTTTAAAAGCAATTCCTGAAGTTTGTCTGCGTGACCGTGAATGTCTCCAATGAAGTCTGTCATAAGTTGGGGGTGGCTATATTAATTTTAACTAAGGTAGGATTTTCTGTTTTAACAAACGAAATGAGCTTTTAATCTTTTGGGATTGTTTTTGTATGGTGTTTTGGTCATCTAATAATCATCGGTTGTTGAATTGTTACTACATCACGATTTTTAAGTTCAATTTCCCTTAATAACAATTCCTTTTTGTCACTGTTAGTTAATTTATTTAGGACTTCTTTTGCTTTTTCAAATTCCCCCAGATTCCTATATAGCTCTGCAATAAGAAAGTAATCGTCTGAATTGACAGAAACCAAAAATTTAATCAGCCGCTTTGCATTTTTTATAAAGATTTCCTTTTTTTCATCCGGTATGGGTTCCCTTTGGATATAATCGTTGGAAAGCGGGTGTATTCTAATTTGATCGTTATAGGTTCTTAAAATATTTAAACGAATGTAGATTAACCGCTGCTTGTTTCTTAACCAATGAATCAGGTTAGTTAATGACAGTTTTAAATATTTCTCTTCAAAATAGGCTGCAGCTTCAACATAGTCATCAAATGACATACCTCCCATTTTCCGGGCGAACCAATAAAATTGATTGCAAGAATCGCATTTTTGAAGTTTGGATTTTTTTAAACTTGGTAGCTCTTCAAATGTTTTACCGTCAGACCATTCTGTTAAACCATAATAATGGATAAAAAAAGGCCCTTTGTAGTACTCATTTTTTTTTCCACAATGGGGGCACTTTTTGTATGAGGGCTCTCCTATTTGCATATTTTGAAAATTGCCATTAGACTAAATTACAAAATAAAATTTAATGATTAGTGGATGCATTGTTGATGCATTATAGAAACGGTAAAGAACGTGATGTTATCAGGCATTATCGTGGGCCGTTTTTGAAAGTTACGCAAAACGGTGAGTATAAGAGTTGTGTCGAATTTAAAACCACAACCTTTTCCACCAACTCTGCCGTTTTATGTTATCACTACCTGCTAGTAAGTGTTTTTTAACTAGTACTTTCTCTTGAATATTATATTCCTTCAACGCAAAGTCCCATATTTCATTATTTGATTTTCCTTCTCTAAATTCTTTTGAAACGAAATAGTCCCAAAAATTACAAGTGACATACATGTCTGGCAATGTGGCTTTATTAATAATATCTAGACTGAATTTTTTATTATTTTCAATAGACATGTCATAAAATACATTGGCAACTATTTCAGTTTTAACCGCCATACACAGATTTGGTATTATACCAAAAGCTTGGTCAAAAATATAGTATGGTTCATTAGGATTAGAACAATGATTCCAACCTTTATTAAAAGATATCGGACCATAAACTATATCAATATTATTCGTCTCTTTGTCTTTAAATGGCCCCCCAAAAAATTCACAACTTTTGCATTTAGAAAAGTTTTTTAATTCAATCTTTAAAATATCTCCGTAATAAATACTCTCATTAAAATCATCTTTTCGTAAAGTGTCAAATCCTGCAAAGACACCTTCTATTAAATATTTTTTTTGGGACAATAAGTGATCGAATTCAGTATTCTGAAAATTCTTTTTAATGTCATAAATTTTATAATTTTCTCTCTCGGTTAAAATGTATAAGTTATTATCCACAAAGAAATAGTCTCCATACATCGTGTAGTCAAAATTATTTTCAGGGTTTATGAATCGTATTTTGTTCAAAAGTTTTTTCCAATCATTAACTGATTCCATCCATCCGAATACTTCTGCATCTCCACAGTGATCAATTAGTCCTATACCAGATAAAATTCCTGAAAAATGCTTATCATCATGAAAGTTGTTCATATATGTCTCCATGGTAACCTCAACTATTTATTAATCTAATTTTTCTATATTATCTGTGTTTTTGATTACTTCAATAAATTCATCTATCAAGTTCTCGTCTTCGTTTTCGATGGTAAAATCGAGAAAAGGTGGCAAGTAGCCATACTGAATAAGTTTGGTGTCCAGACCGATAAACTCTCCATCCACCTGTGGAAAGTCAACGTAGGTGACGATGCCTTTCTCTTCTCCATTGATGATAAATTTCCAGGCATATTCGAACACCGGTCTAGGTCCATCGTATAGAATGATTCATTAAATTTCAGCATCAAAGAACCCTCTTTTATTATACTTCTGCTGATGGGCGGAAGATTTACCGGCCAAATCAAAGTTTGCTTGAAAAGTTCAAAATTATTTTTCAGCCAGGTTTTTTCATCGTAGTTGCCACTGTTAATAATTGACAACGCTTTTAGAAATAGAGTTTCATCAAGCATCTAAAAATAATTTAATTTTGAATGTTTGAATCTTTGACCTTGCCAGGTCTAATTGTTCTTTGGGGATCTTGCTTTTAAGGGGATATAAGCTTAAGACCAGGGCATTAAAAACATAATATATATGCCATTTTACCCGACTTTAATTCTCCTATTCTCAAAGATATAAAAGAAAGTATTCGGTTTATAAGAGAAACACTGAATTGGATAAATAAAATATAAAGTGGTTTAAATTGTATTTTGAATGAAATAAACTGATGATTCTTTAAAAAACTGGAGTGCAGAAAGAAGACTAGTATTGATTATCTTTAGAAGGAATTGGCTGAAATTTTTATAACCCGGTATTTATAGTTAATCGAACTCGATTTCCTTTTTAGAAATCAGTTTTTCTATACCATTATGAACAGCGTAAACTGCGACAAAACATTTTTTTGAGTTGTAGTCTCTCTCCTGACGTTCTATCTTTGTAAGTGAATATTTACCTTTAATTAAACTATATGTTTCATACATATTGTTACACACTCCACCAGAGCCGTAAAGTATTAATTCTTTATTCTTTTTGTCTATGGCTGACCAAAAATCTATCAGGTCATATGGTGCATCTGTATTGATTTGATATTCATCATATCCAGATTCCCCTTTTTTTAATGAATAGACCTTGAAAACATCTACAAACCTTTGACCTTGTGCTGTTTCAGTTATAAGTAATTCTTTTTTACCGTCAAAGTTCAAATCAATGAAGGCAAAAGGGACGTATATGTTCTCAAATAACCCGTTTTCTAAGTTAGGCTCTTTATAATCTATGGTTATTTTATTAGTTTTAATTCCGGTAATTTCATTGTCATTCAAATCAAAGTCAAATAGTTCTGGAGGTAAAGCCAAATAATTGTTAGAAATATTAAACTCAGTTTTCTTGTTCTTAAAGTTTAATATAGCCGGGCCAAAGGCCATTTTATACCTTATCATGTTTGGTTTATAAATAATAGTAACCTTATAACCATTAATTTGCCGGCTATAACTTATAATGACCGTATCATTTTGCACAACGGCTTCTTTTTGTACCACTTGCTCCTTTTGTACAACTTCATCCTTTTGGACTATATTAATTTGGTTTGAAGGTTTTTCCCGACAACTACTTATAAACAATGCCATAAAAAGCAGTGAAGTTAAAGTTGCACTTTTCATAAAAAGATCGTTTGTTTTATACCTTTTGAGAAGTAAACATATATACTTATATTCAAAATTACTTTGATGAGAAATCTGTTGATATTCTAAATGTTTAATTCACTAAAGTACAACATTTTGATTAATGTTTCAGGCTATTGATTATGATTATTTCATTAATACTTGTGGTATAACGCTGGGATAGTTTTTCTTGTTTCATTTTCCATTGGCGGCCGAGGGATTGGGCGGCGAATTTGATTTTGTTGTTGCCGTAGGCTTTGTTTAGGCGGTCTATCACCGGTATAATGCAGTGCTTCTTTAGGTTTAACAGCTTAATTAAGGTAGGAGTTCAGCAGGCGTAATGAGAGTTCTTCATTATCTCACAAAATCAGTCTATATTTTAACACATTAAACAACTCTGCTACATTTTGGCACAATAAAATTGCATCTTTGTATAAACCGTATGTATAAATTATGGGAACTAACTTATTTAACCGCTATGTATGGCTTGTGGATACGATCCATCGGGCTGAGGGAATTACTTTTGAGGAGATTAATAAAAAATGGCTGCAAACCGATTGGAGCGAAGGTCAAAAAATTCCTTCCCGGACTTTTCATAATCATCGAAACAAAATCGAAGAGCTGTTCAATATAACTATCGAATGTGATAATTATAACAGGTATTTTATTGCTACCGATATGGATGATGGGTTGCGAAACTGGCTTCTGAATACTTTTACGGTTAATAATTTGATACACGAAAGCTATTCGTTGAAGGACCGGATTTTGTTTGAAGAGATCCCTTCAGGACAGACCTTTTTGACCACCATCATTGAAGGAATGCGTGATGGTGTTACGCTGCAATTTCAATACCAACCGTTTTGGCACAGCGAAGTGCTACATCTGGAAATCAACCCCTATTGCGTTAAAATTTTTAAACAACGGTGGTATGTATTGGGCAAAAATACAGCACTTAAAGAAATGCGAATTTATGCGTTGGACCGCATACAAAGTATGACCGCCACAAACATAAAATTCAAATTCCCTAAAAGTTTTAAAGCCGATGCCTATTTTGAAAATGCCTATGGAATTGCAGTTTACCCTGAAATTGCTGCTTGTAAAATCAAACTAAAAGTATTCGGTAACAGTTTAAAGTATATACAAACATTGCCTTTACACCATTCGCAACGAGAAGTTGAAAGTAATAAAAAATACAGCGTTTTTCAATATTCTATCGCACCCACCAAGGATTTTATGCAGGAAATTCTCTCGTATGGAGATGATATAGAAGTGCTTTGTCCAGAGAGTTTTAGGAGTGAAATTTCAACAACAATCAATAAAATGAATGAATTATATAAAAATTAGAATTATGGAAACAACAAAATTGGAAAACCTAATCAAACAAAGTTTAATTGAACTTGCAAAAATTGCAAACGAAAGTGATGGAAAAAAATCAGTAAAAAAACAAACAAGCAAATTGATCTTTCCTATATATAGTAGTGGAGTAAAGCGAGTAAGCGAACAAGAAGCACGATTTTTGTTTGTTAGAGAATTAGAAAACAGTGAAAATTTCAAAGGATACTATTCCATTGAAACACCAACAAGTGATTTATACAAATTTAGCGATAAAGATGATAGAGAGTTTGAGCCAAAAAAAGGAGAAGGAAAATCTGCAAGTTTTGATTTAACAATTTATGATATTTATGATGAAAAATTTAAAAGAGCAAATTTTATTGAGTTTAAAAACGAAAATGTTTACACAATAAAAAAGGATTTTCTTAAATTATTATGTGATAAAGACAATACAACAAATTATTTGATACATACAATTAAAAGTGAAAATAGTGGCACTATCCCAAGCATTGTATGCAAATATAAAGAGACTATTAATTTTATTGATAAAGATAAAATTATTTCAACGCTAAAAATTATTCTTTTTAACATTAATAAACCTACTCAAGTAATTTGGTTTGATAATTTTTCCGAAATAATATCCTTTAACAAGGAAGAACCCGAAAGGCACAAAAAATACCTTGAAATTCAAAAATAATTTCACCCTGCCTAAATTTGGCATAATCACACTCTATGTTTGCCTCATCATTTAAAATAAAAAATTATGAGTGCTGCAAAATTATTAAACCAACTTGCTCAAAATCTTGAAGAAAGCAGCGATTTAAGCGCAGGTAAAATCTATAACCAAAAATGGATGCTAAAATGTGTAGCGGAACAAATTGCCAAAAGAACCTTAATACACGACGATCTAACTTTTCCTGAAGATTCAAAATGGTGTTCTGATGGAGCAGTATTACAGTTTAATTCAACAAATGCTTATTCCGGTATTGCTGTGACAGTAGGACATATACAAGTAAAAAAGGAAAAACGTAATTTTCCTAAATGGAATCATCTTGAGGTTAAACAAGACTGCTCTTGTTTGTATGCCATCACATCAGGTTGGCGTTTTAAGAATGATGTGCTCTCCTTAATGAAATTAGTTTATAACGGACTAAAAGAAGGGAAAATCACCAAAATACCTCCTAAAATTGCTTGCTATGGGTTGCCTTACAATAATTTAGAATTAAACGATTTCGATGAAGTTAAGGGAAAAGAAAAAATTAAAGCAAAAATCATCAGCGAATTTAATTCATATCTCGCAGAAAATTTAGTTAGGAAAGAAGAAGAAATCCATTGGGTACTAAACAATATAGACACCTTTATGGAAAAACTGAACATTAAGGTTATACCTTGGGAAGACCTTATAATGTTCATAGAAAACACCGAAACAAGAGCTGAAATAACAGCGTTTTACAACAAATGGAACAAATATAAACTATGATCTACACCAACTACCACCGCAACCACGTCATCCTTCCGGGCAGGGAACAGGAATTACATCAATTTCTTAACGCAACCATTGTTTGCAACGGAAAAGAAGAACAACATAAACTAAGATACGCCGAAAATTCCAACAGCGAAGACGCACTTACCTGGTCGTGCTTTGAGGTGTTGCGCAATCGGCCGGCAGCAAAGTTGGTGGTTGCACTCGATGAACTGTTTGAAGACGCTTTTGGTGATTTTAAAGCGGCAAACAAACCGGTGCCTGAGCCGTTTTCTTTTGCCGATGAGAAAAATATTGAAATCCATATCGGTAAAAATTATGGTACGGCTTCGGGAAAAGAAACCACCGAAGTGGACAGCAGCATCGAAACCGATAACAAACTGATTTTTATCGAAGCAAAACTCTATAGCAAAATTTCGCTCAAAGGCGAAAACACACCATACGACCAAATTGCCCGCAAACTGCGTGTTGGGCTTGATGTGGCAAACGCTACAAACCGTAAATTTTATTTTATCTTTTTGGATATTGCACCTTGCCCGGAGATCCTGAAGTATGGAGCGCAAAAACAAATGAGTGCAAGACGGTTCTTGTATTACCGCAACCATAGCGAGAACCTAGTAAAACCGCTTAAAGGCATTCCTTATCAAAATGTGCAACGAGTTTCACAGAATATGGGTTGGCTTACCTGGACCGGTCTTTTCAAAACGGTATTGAGAACACTATAAACTTTCATGCCCTAGTACATTTCACTATTTTTTATAGTTAAATTATTTTTAACACCCTTTGAAACCCCAAAAAAGATTCCTATCTATGCAGAGTATTTCGAATTCGTCTTAGGCGGATACCAACCGAGAGTAGACTCCACGGTGGTCAAACAATACGGACAGCAAGTCAAAATAAACGTTTTTTGCCATGCCTTTTATTGTTTAGTGGAATGCAACTTATTGTTTCACTTAAAATAGTTCGTTATGCTAAACAAACTCCTCTCTTCCTTTCAAAAGAAAGCCAGTCTTTCACCCAAAAAGTCCCGCGAATTTATCACCGCTATGAATGCAGCAGTGGCTGCCTTAGATACGCAAAAAATCAAGCAGCTGCTCCAACCCCACCGCAAGTGGTTGAAGATGTCTTACTATGATTTTTATTCAGAGTGTTTGAAGGAGTTTACCTTTTATACTCAAAACACCTACCCTACCACCATTGAATCAGTCACCCTTTTTGACACCCAATGTATCTTTTGCGAACTGGGCTGCCGGGTACAGGGGTTTAAAATTCTTTATAAAGAGACCCACGAACACGGCATACAGGTAGTGCGCTCTGACCGGCTGGGGATTGTCTATAAATTGACAGACGGCCGGCTGACTGACCTGCAGTGGTGCCATAAATTCCTGAGTGAAGACGAAATCAACGACATAAAACTCATTGACCATGCCACTAAAAAATAAGGATATTGGTACACTTGAATTGCCTGACAAACGCCTAAATTTCTTCCCCAAACCCATCACCTATGACCTGAAAATTCTTAAAAAACCTGGATTTCACCCATACCCGGGTCGTGCATGCCTTTTTGGATTATCTGGAAATCCCGTTCCGGGAGGTGACGGTGAGCGAACTGCGCGACACCCTGGCCTTGTATGCCCGGGCGTTTCAAGGAGAGTCCGGCAACAGTTATGTGATTGAACAATTGCGGGGGTATGTGGATGAAGTGCAGGTTTGGTTGAATGGGGAGTGATTTTTAGTCTTTCGCATAAATTTCAAGGCTTAAACTTTAATGTTTAATATAAACATATTTAAGAACTTTTTACAACTTTATAGTTGCATAATTAACTTTTTTTAATAAATTTGTATTCTCAAATGAAGCTATGAGTACTGAAGCTGAAGTAGTCGCCTTTTTAAAAGACTTCAAGGTAAAAATGAAGATATGGGACGTGCTCTTCAGGGACGAAAGAGGCAAAAATGCTCAAGCTTTGGTTGATTTGGAACTTCGCCCCATGGAACGAAAAACCATCCTCGAGTCCCTGGAGGCCAAAGACTACAGTCAGGGTCCACTGGAAGAAACCCTATACGGAGGTGCTGCCATGTGGATCTTTGGAAAAACGGTTAAGAAAAAGGAAGTGTACATCAAAATAACACTTGGAGCCATGGGCAGCAGTGTGATTTGCATCTCCTTTCATCTCGCAGAGCACAAAATGAACTATCCTTTAAAATAAAAATTTATGAAGAGTCCCATCACAGGCAAAGAAATGGTTTTGACCAAAGAGCGCAGATCCATGGATTTCAGAAAAGAAACATTTGAAATTGTTTTTCATTTTTATAAATGTGAGGATAGTGGTGAGCAATTTACCACCACCGCACTGGATGAAGTGAATATGAATCAGGTGTATAATCAATACCGGGATAAATTCAATATTCCGTTTCCTGATGAAATTAAACAGATTCGTGAAAAATATGGGTTGCCGGCAGCCAAGATGTCCGTTATTTTGGGTTTTGGCGTAAACAGTTACCGTCAGTATGAAGCCGGTGAAATGCCCAGTATTTCCAATGCCCGATTGATACAAATGGTTGACGACCCCGAAAAATTTATGGAGATGGTAGCTTTATGTGATTTGTTGGAAGAAAAAACAAAAACAAATTACAGGCAAAAAGCGCAGGCATTACTTAAGGAGCGCAAGGAAAATAGCTTTAATCGAAGCTTAAAGGATTATCTGCTCGGTGACCATTTGGCTGATATTTACTCCGGCTACCGAAACCCGAATTTTGAGAAATTCACGGAAATGATTGTGTATTTTTCTGAAAAAGTGGCCCCTTTCAAAACCAAAATGAACAAGCTGTTGTTCTATGCCGACTTTTTCATGTTCAAGCAAAGTTGTTTTTCCATCAGTGGTGTGCGCTACAAAGCCATTGATATGGGACCGGTGCCCCATAATTTTCAAAGCATCTTTGAATATTTAGCCAACAGGGATGAAATAGATATTTTATACACTTCATTTCCCCAGGGTTATACCGGCGAACAGTTTAAAGCGAGGAAAGACAGGCCCTTCAATCCCGGTTTATTTTCAGAAACAGAACTGGACGTTTTAAAAACCATCGCTACCCAATTCAAAAGCACAACTACCAATGATATCATTGCATTGAGTCATCTGGAAGAAGCCTGGAAAAACCACGAAAAAGACAAAAGCGTCATCAGTTATGAATATGCTTTTGAGTTGAATCAGGTTTAATACCAACAATATTTCATCAAAATGAAAGGGAAGGAAATACCGGAAATTGATCTTTACTCAGACGGTGGAGCTGAACCCAACCCCGGAAAAGGGGGCTTTGGCGTTATAATGACCTATAAAGGCCGCAAAAAAGAGTTCAGTCAAGGGTATCAGTTAACAACCAATAACAGGATGGAGTTAATGGGCGTGATTTATGGTCTTGGGCAACTCAAGACCAAATCAATCGTCCATGTTTATACAGATTCACGTTATGTGGTTGATGGAATCACTAAAGGTTGGGCAGAAAAATGGAAATCAAAAAATTGGTTTCGAACTAAAAATAAGAAAGCCTTAAATTATGATTTATGGGAAAAGCTATTAACTCTTATTTCTGAACAGCCCGAAGTGAATTTTAACTGGGTTAAAGGACATGACGGCCATATTGAGAATGAAAGGTGTGATGAGTTGGCAAACAAAGCATTACATGGCAATAATTTATTAGAAGATACCGGTTACCTACCCAATGAAGCATCAACTGAAGAAAGTGGTGCAACAAATTTTTCAAGTTCTTCTAAAAAAAATAAAATTGAAAATGAGGGTGATTTATGCAGAAAATGCGGAACCGAAGTTGTTAAAAAACAACCTTCAAAGAGAAAAATCAAACCCCGGCAATCTTATTATTTTGAATATTATTTGTCCTGCCCCAACTGCAAAACAATGTATGTGGTTGAAAGCGCTAAGGTCCCTATTGAAAAACCCGGGAACGAGCTGTTTGATTAAAGTATTTTTCTTTAAATCTTCGCTGCCGTGGCCTGAATTATCATCGTAGTTAAACCACATCCATAAAATGCAAAGTCAGTAAACTATGAGCATAAATTACAAACCTACCTCGCCGGCAGGCACGCGGTAACGGGGAGATATTTAAAAAACGATTATGGATAAAGAATTGATCTATTGGCTGGCTTTGGCGCACATTCCCAAAATCCACACCAAAAAGAAAAACGAATTGATTGTTCGCCTTTTTGAGCAGGGCAAGTCCATTGTGGATTTTTTTGAAGCAGCACCATCCGTTTGGTCTGACGATTATGATTTTAATCCCAATGAGGTGACCCTTTTTTCGGAAGCCCAAAAAGAGTTGTCAAACTATGCGTTTTTGGTTGAAGACCTGTTGGAACAAGGTTACAAAATACTCCCTATCACTTCCGGTGATTATCCACCAACGCTAAAGAAAAATTTGGGCAGGTCTTATGCGCCGCCTGTTGTTTATACCAAGGGAAACCTTCAAATCCTCAAAGAACAATCCATTGCCATCGTGGGTTCGCGCAAAGCAAACGACAGCTCCCTGGAGTTTACCGATCATGTGGCAAAAAACGCTTCAAGGGATTATAAGGTGGTGGTCAGCGGTTTTGCCAAGGGCGTGGACAAACAAGCATTGGATTCAGCCATAAAATACAAGGGGCAAAGCATTATTGTGCTTCCCCAGGGAATCGCGACCTTCCAGTCGGGGTTTAAAAAATATTACAAACAAATTATTGAAGGCGATGTGTTGGTCTTGAGTGTCTTTCACCCAAAAGCCCCCTGGAGTGTACAGCTTGCTATGGGTCGCAATCCCATTATTTACGGGCTGGCCTCTGAAATTTATGTGGCAGAATCCGGTGACAAAGGCGGCACTTGGTCCGGTGTGATGGACGGACTACGGAAAGGCAGAACCATCTATGTAAGAAAACCCAACGCCAACGAAAAAAACGCCAACCCCCTACTGATCTCCAAAGGGGGTAAGGCCGTTGATTTGGAAGGCAATTTAACAAGTTATGACATGAGTGAAGAAGCCAAATCCACGGTTTCTGAACCTGCTACAAATGAAACAGAAACCCGGATTATTGAATTGTTAAAAACCGGTGTCTATCCTGCCAAAAAAATAGTGGATGCATTAAAATTGGACTGGAGCACACGTAAAGTTTCCGATTTTTTAAAAACCCGCGACGATGTACTCACCCTCAAGGAAAAACCTTTAAAGTTTGCACATAAAACCCATACCCTGCCCACGCAGCAGTCGCTTTTTGATTGAAAATTACACTACATATTGGCTTTTACATATAATTTACCCTAAATCAAGCCACCCGAATCATCGTGATTAAGTAAATATTCATTTCTTAATACTTAATACTTGATACTTGATACTTTTTCTCCAATTTTAACCTCGTACTTCTAATTTTTTACTTCAAAATGAGGATTCCCGTAAAAAACCTAAAAACAATCTTTTATCTTTGCTTTAGGGGTTTTACCAAATTACACTATATTTGATTTGACTCCCCACAAAAATACACCCCAATTACGGATTCCCACATTTCCATGAAATTGCATTGTTTTATATTTGAAAAAATTACACCATTACACCACCAAAAATGACCCACCAACATATCAAACAACTTGAAACCGAATTATGGGATGCCGCCGATGATTTAAGGGCCAACTCCAAACTCACCGCTGCCGAATACAAAGACCCGCTGCTGGGGCTGGTGCTGTTGCGCTTTGCGCAAAACCGCTATGAAGATGCCAAAATTGAAGTGCAAAAAAACCTGCCCATCAATCCGCGTACGGGAAAAAAACGCGAGGCCACCAAAAGCGACTATGCCGCTGCCGGGGCCATACTGCTGCCCGAAAAAGCAAAATATGACTACCTCGCCAATCTCCCCGAAGGCGAAAACATAGCCGAAGCCATCAACAACGCCATGAAACTCATCGAGGCCGAATACCCCGACCTGGAGGGCATCCTGCCCAAAAGCTATCAGGAGTTTGACGACAAGCTGTTGCGCGATTTGGTGCGGGTGTTTAATAAAGATGCCGTTAAAAAAGCCCAGGGTGATGTGTTTGGGCGCATTTATGAATTTTTCCTGATGAAATTTTCCATGCAGGGTGCCGGTGCGCAGGAAGGGGGCGAATTCTTTACGCCGCCCTCGCTGGTCAACCTCATCGTGAATTTTATACAGCCCAACCACGGCATTGTGCACGACCCGGCCTGTGGCAGTGGGGGCATGTTTGTGCAAACCGCCCATTTTATCAAGAACCACGAAAACAAAAGCGTGAACGAAGCCATCACCGTGTATGGCACCGAACTCAAAAGCAACAACACCCGGCTGGCAAAAATGAACCTCGCCATTCACGGCATTGAAGGCAGGATTATTGAGAGCAACAGTTTTTACAGCAACCCCCACAAGCTCACCGGCAAGTGTGATTTTGTGATGGCCAATCCGCCGTTTAATGTGGACAAGGTGGATGCCAAAAACAAATTCCTGACCGAGGATGACCGTTTGCCCTTTGGCGCACCCTTGACCGGAAAAGGCACCATCAGCAACGGCAACTATTTGTGGATGCAGTATTTTTACAGCTATTTAAACCCCACAGGGCGTGCCGGATTTGTCATGGCCAGCTCGGCGACTGATGCCGGCAATGCCGAAAAGCTCATCCGCCAAAAACTCATCGAGACCGGTGCGGTGGAATGTATTGTCGCCATTAGCAACAACTTTTTCTACACCCGCTCCCTGCCGTGCCACCTGTGGTTTTTTAACAAAGGGAAAAGCAAGCAAAACAAAGACAAAGTGTTGATGATCGATGCCCGCAACACCTTTAGAAAAGTAAGCACCACCATCAACGATTTTGATGACGACCAGTTGGAAGGCCTCACGGCAATTATGAATGCCTTTCGTTCTAACAATCCGTCATTGCGAGGAGGCACTCCGACGCAATCTTATGAATCTAGCACGAATAACAAATGGCTCACCGAACATTTCCCCAACGGGCAGTATCAAGACGTAGAAGGCTTGTGTAAAATCACCACCCTGGAGGAAATCAGGGAGCAGGATTATAGCCTTACGCCCGGCCGTTATGTGGGTGTGAAGATTGATATGGATATGGATTTTGATTACCAAAGCCGTATGACCGAAATCCATAACGAACTGGCACAATTGAATGAAGAAGCCAATACCTTAATGCAACAAATACAAAGTGTGAAGTTATGAGGGAGGGTTGGAAGGAAGTGAAATTAGAAGATTTATGTGTTTCAGTTAAAAGTGGAGGAACGCCATCCACCAAAAGAAGTGATTTTTATGGAGGAGAAATCCCATGGATAAAAACAAAAGAAGTTAATTTTAATAGAATATACGATTCAGAAAATAAAATAACCGAATTAGGTTTAAAAAACTCATCCGCAAAACTCATACCAGCAAGATCAATTATTATTGCTATGTATGGAAATGGAGATACTGCTGGGAGATGTGCAATAAATATGATTCCCCTTTCGACAAATCAAGCGTGTAGTAACTTCACTTTTAATGAAAAAATAGCATGTCCTGAATTTATGTTTTATAAAATAACTACTCATTATAGAGATTTTGTGCATTTAAAATCAGGCGGGGCACAAAACAATCTTAATGGTAGAACCTTAAAAGATTTTAAAGTTGAGATTCCTCCCCTAACCACCCAGCGCAAAATCGCAAGCATCTTATCGGCCTATGATGATTTGATAGAAAACAACCTGAAGCGCATTGCATTACTGGAAGAACAAGCCCAACAGACCTATGAGGAGTGGTTTGTGCGGTTAAAGTTTCCCGGGCATGAAAGTGTGGCGATTGATGCGGTGAGTGGGTTGCCGGAGGGGTGGGAGAAAGTGAAAGTTGGAGATTTGATAGGTAAAGTTAAATCTACAACCAAAATTAAATCTTCTGAAATACTTGACAAGGGCAAGATACCCGTTATAGATCAAAGTAGAACATTTATAAAAGGTTTTACAGATAATAACGATGCTTTAATAAATATTAAAGAGCCAATAATTGTTTTTGGTGACCATACAAGAATTTTAAAATTTGTAAACTTTCCATTTGCTAGAGGTGCAGATGGAACTCAAGTAATTCTTTCAAAAAATGAAAGAATGCCACAACATCTTTTCTATTTTACACTATTAGACATTGACTTGTCAAATTATCACTATGCACGACATTATAAATTTCTTAAAGATTGTGATATTGTTTTACCAAATAAAAAGGAGGCTGTAGAATTTGAAGCTTTAACCAAACAAATATTTGATTTGATATTAAATCTTCAAACCCAAAACCAACTCTTAAAAGAAGCGCGCGATATTTTGTTGCCGCGCTTGATGAGTGGGATGATAGATCCCTGGGCAGGTACAGAAAAAGTTGAGGAGCAGTTGGAAAATGAATTGGCCATGGCGGCGGAGCCTGAGGGGGAATACAACAGTAAAAAACAATAACGACACCTTTTGTCGGGGTTGTGGGGGTTATTTGTAGAACTAAAAAAAGAATATATGGAAGATACTTGTACTTGTATTAATTGTGAGGGTGAAAGCGCTTATTTTAACGGTGTTAATTTTGAGTGTCCGGAATGCGATTTTGAATGGGATAAAGGTGGAAATAATTTTTTTGCTAATCCTTATGAGGATGAGGAAGAAGACGAGGGTCTAAATGAGCTCATGGCCTTAAAAGAACCGTTTTTCAAATTAAATCATGGAAAGCTTTACAATTGTAAAATTCAAACAATGAATGGCGGCAAAGTAATAACTGAAAATATAAGTATTGTGCCGTTAGCATTTGAAAAAGACAAAAATCGATTGTTTGTATTGATAGAAGGCCAAAAGTGGTATGATGAAGAACCCAAGGCTATCGCAGATTTTTCAAAAATGGATTTTCTAACAATTTGGAACGATGGAATTTATGGCTATTTTGAGGATTCTCTTAAAATGCCTATAACACTATTATGTGCCACCACTGCTCATGGTACATTGTTAGATCAATCATCAATTCTGTTTGATTTTGTTGAGGTGAAATGATAAATGGTTTTGTCCCAAGACCGATACGATCAGGATTTTGATGAGAACAGTATGTTTTGGGATGGTGGTTATTGGGGAAATTGATCGAGTAACAGTACTATTACAATTTTAAATTAACCTTCAAAACTATGGATTACAGAAACAATGCCTCTTATGGAAAACGGCAAGAATTTATTGCTATGGCAAAATTACTCGAAAACGGATTTGATGTTTATCCATCTTTGGTAGATGATATGGGAATAGACTGTGTAGTAAGAATAAATGAAGAAGTATATCTTGATATACAGATAAAATCACGTTCAAACAACACTAAGGAACTTGGTCAGAGAGCATATTTTCCGCAAATAATGATTGAAAATCCTCGCGACAACTATTATTTTATGTTGTATTCTCAATATTTAGATAGTTATTGGATCATACCGAGTTTGAGGATTGTTGAAATGGCTGATAAAAAGGGATCACATATTAGTATAATGAAGAATGGAAAAAAAAAGGGCTCACTTTCGGTCAGAATTGGCAACTCAAAAGGTATTCCATATCCACTTTTTGATATTTTTAAAAATGAAATGGGAATTAAAATTTTAAAAGATGCAGGAAAATAAACTTTCAGTTGGCACCTGCCTTGTCGAAGATTTTTTCAATTATGATGCAACAGTTTCACTGCCGGACTACCAAAGACCTTATGTATGGGACTTTTCTAAACTTGAACAGTTATATAAAGATATAGAGGACCATTTCTTTACCGATAAGGGTTATAATGAAGGTGCTCCATTGTACTATCTAGGGTCAGTTTTATTATATGAAAAAGACAAAAACACTTTTGAAGTTATAGATGGACAACAACGAATAACGACACTTTTGTTAACAGATTATGCGTGGAATCAAGCCGAAAGCTTTTTAGAAAAAGGTTATTGGAATTTACAATATAATTCATTGCTTTCATCTGTTAATTTAAAACAAAATTTCCTGTATATAAAAAGCACTTCTTTTTATATAAAACAACATATTCAAAATATATTTTCAAAATTAGTTTTTACTGTAATCATTACAAATTCTGAAGATGAAGCATTTACTTTTTTCGATAGTCAAAATGCAAGAGGTGTATCTTTAAGTGCTGTTGATTTTTTAAAATCATATCATTTAAGGGAATTAAAAGGAGAAGAAAAATTACAAGAAGTTTTTGCAAAAAAATGGGATAGTAATAACACTGGGCAGTTTTTGAATGAATTATTTAATTTAATGCTTTGGAGAAGTAGGCAGTGGAAAGGTAAAAACCTATATTTTGAATATAAAGATGCGATTTTGGACAACTTTCAAAAGCAAACTATTAAGGAAAAAAATGGTGAAACCATAAATCTATACCCTAACGTTTTTAACGCCTTATCTAGTTCATTAACTTTCTCTCATAAGCAAGGTGTTGTAGTACAACCCAATCCATTAAGCCTACAAACAACTGCTGAGCAATATCCATTTGCACTTAGACAGCCTATACAAAGAGGGATTGGCTTTTTTCTTTATGCAGAAAAATACTTTGCTATTTATCAAGTACTTTTCGTAGAGAAAAGGTATCACAAGTTTAACGATGTCTATGAAACACTTTATAATGGTGTTAGTTATTATTTTAACACATTTTTTAAGTTGGCAGTGATTTCTTACTATGATAAATTTAAAGACAATAAACTGATAGAGTTTGCTCTTTGGTTAGATTATTTACTTGGCAGCTATCGTATTAACCAACATACTATTGTAGCTCAAACAGTAATAAAAATTCTAAGGGATAATAATCAAAATTTATTGGATGTTATTGAAATGTCATATAGACCTGATGATGTTTTTGATTTTTTGAAACAAATAACAAGAGATGAATTTTACCACAAAAAACGTTCTGAACTGGGAGGAGAAAACGGAGTTAGAATTACATATCTTAAGAATAATCTAAGTCTTTTCAATAATGTACGAAATAATGAAGAACAATTAAATAACAAGAAAAACTGGATCAATGCATTCCTTATTAACAACACATAACCTCCAAATCACTTCTGATGAACTTACTCTAAAACGTATTGTAGAAGAAGATATGGTATTTAACATACCTATCTATCAAAGATTATATGTTTGGGGTGAACAACAAATTAGAACACTCTTGGCTGATCTTTACAAGGCCTTTTTGAATAATAAAAACGAAAATTACTATTTGGGAGGCGTTTTACTAACCGAAAACAATGATAAGTTAGACCTCATTGACGGTCAACAGCGGTTTACTACACTATGGTTAATTAGTAAGGTATTGGAAGGTGATTTAAGTAAGTTTAGCTATACATATAAAAATAAAGAGTTTAAATCTAGAATAAGCTTCTCGGTTAGAGATTTTGCTAATCAGTATTTTAATTCAAATAAAACAATAATTAGTTTTACTAAAAGCGAAATTAAGGAGTTAGACCCTATTAATGAGGCTATTGAACTTATTCATAATTATATAAAAGATGAAGTTGAGGAAAAACTAGAGTTTTCAAGTTTTATATATAATCATGTCATGCTGGTCGCCACAAAAATGCCTGAGAACACTGACGAAAACAAAGTGTTTGAAGCAATGAACAATAGAGGCGTACAATTGCAACAACACGAAATTTTAAAATCTTCACTACTCAGCAAGCTTAAAGGGAATCGATTGTTAATGCATCAATATGGATTATTATGGGATGCTTGCTCAATAATGGATGACTATTTAGAAAAAAATATAAAGTTAGTAGCCAATTTAACATGGAAGGACTTATTTCCGGATGTACTAGATGATGAGAAACCGGTAGAGCTTCCTACTAATATCATAAGAAGACTGTCACCTCTAAATGCTGAAAAAAAAGATCATTTTTTATTAGATATTTTACGTGAAGAGTACCTTAACCAAGAGGAAAAAGCTCTCCTCGAAAATAATCCCAATAATAATTTGGGAGAAAAAGATTATGACAGTGGAAGTGTTAGAAGTATTATAGACTTTCCTATGCTTTTATTACACACCTTGAGAATATATCAATTTAGGACAAATAAATGCAAAGATGCACTCGAAAGCGCGGAAGTTAAAGGGAAAAGCTTAATTCAAATTTTTGATAATTTTAGTTCCTATTTTGAAACAGAGGAAGATGTAGTGAGTTTTATTGATTTGCTCTGGAATGTTCGAAAACAATTTGACAAGTTTGTGATTAAATGGGTTAGTAATGAGGGGGAAAGAGATGAAGTCCATTTAATAAAACGACTGTATCAAAGTGAAACAGCATTTCAAAGAAGAGCTCCAAATTCTAATGAAGGTTTTGCTTTATTGCAAAGCATGCTCTACCATTCACAACAAATAATTACTCAATACTGGTTAACGCCTTTTTTAAACAAGATGTTAGATATTGACGATATTAATCAACTAAATATTTATCTTGAAAAGCTGGATAATGAAATGTTCTGTAATAAAAGAAGAGATTTGAGAACAATGAGTTATGAAATAATGAAAAAAGGTTTCAATGAGCTAAAAGGAAGCCCAGAATTTGTTGAGGATACCTTAAATGCAAAACTGGGAACATCATATCCTAGTTATTGGTTCTATAAACTCGAGTATATTTTGTGGTTGAATAGGAATAATCTCAATAAAGCTAAAGATTGGCAAGATTATAAAATGACTGCAAAAACCTCTGTTGAACATATTTCTCCTCAAAATCCAAAACCAGAAGATACTAACATTGTATATGATATTGATGATACTGAAGAGGAACGAACAAAGAAAAAAAACGATTTTGGCAATTTGGTACTATTGTCCCCGGGGATGAATTCAGAGTATAGTAACAAAACATTCAACTCAAAAAGAGTGGATTTTTATGATAAAAAAAGATTGGATTCATTAAAATCTGACCTTATTTTTAGAAATGAAACTTGGAATTGGGAAAAGTGCAAAATACACAGGGAAGAAATGATTGAATTATTTCTCAATCATATTGAAAATTAAACAAGTATGAGCGTAATGAACACCATATTCGCCCTCATAGAACAAGCCATCAGTATATATTAAAAAATACTTTACAAACCTTTTAACTCAAAAAGTGCAACACAATGCACTATAATGGTAATATCAACTCCCAAACCAGTAAACAGCACCAAATAGTGCAACAAAAAGCACTTTTAAGTATTTTATTTGGTAATTTTTTCTATATTTACATAAAAAGAGCCATATAATGCACTTAGAGGCCTTAATACAAACCATAAAAAGCCGAAGGGAAATGCTGCAGGTTACCCAGGAAACGCTGGCAGAACTTTCGGGGGTGGGATTGCGCACCCTCAAACAGTTTGAAAGCGGCAAAGGCAACCCCACCCTGGAAACCCTAACCAAAATTGGGGATGCCCTGGGGATGGAATTGAGCTTTACCGTTAAAAACACACCTAACCCGTGAGACAAGCCACAGTACTCTATAAAAAAGAACCCGCCGGCCTGCTCACCCAGCTGGACGATGGCAGTTTTGTTTTTAAGTACGACAAACAATGGTTTGAGGATGCTTCCAAACCGGCCATTAGCCTCACCCTGCCTAAAACCCAACAGGAGTATCGCGCGCCCGTGCTGTTCCCCTTTTTTTACAATATGCTCCCCGAAGGCGCCAACAAGCAAGTGGTTTGTTTTGAAAACCGCATCGACCCCAACGACCCTTTTGGCATTTTGCTCACCACAGCAGCCCATGATACCATTGGCGCAGTGCAACTCAAAAAACTAACATCCTAATGGCATTCCCTGAAATTACATATTGTCCGGGTACACTTAAGCAAGGCCATTCCGCCTATAGCGATACGGCTTTGAAGCGGGTATTTCACGGGAAAAAAGTAAGTCATATTCTGCCTTACGATTCCCCAGCAAGCAACGATCAAACAGACAGCTTGTTTACGGAAAACAGAAAGCGCATTTCCATATCAGGCGTGCAGGAAAAATTTTCGGTCTTACTGGACAAAAACAAATTGCGCCTCATACAAGAAGGGGAACAAGGCCAATACATTTTAAAACCCATTCCCGGCGTGGGTAAAAACGCCTCCCAAATGCCGGCCAATGAGCACCTCACTATGCAAATAGCCCGGCAGGTATTTGGTATAGAAACCGCAGAAAATGGGCTTATTTTCTTTAAAAATGGCGAGCCGGCATACATCACCAAGCGTTTTGACGTGGAGGAGGACGGCAGCAAACGGGCACAGGAAGATTTTGCAAGCTTAGCCGGCAGGACACCCCAAACCCATGGGGAGGACTATAAATATATGGGCAACTATCTGGAGCTGTTTCAACTGCTCAAAACACACACACCGGCTTATACCGTGGAAGCCGTGAAATTGTTTAAACTGCTTCTTTTTAATTATTTGTTTTCCAACGGCGACGCCCATTTTAAAAATTTCTCCCTGATAGAAACCCCTTATGGCGATTTTAGGTTGAGCCCCGCCTATGACTTACTGAATAGCCGCTTGCATATAGACGATAAAGATTTTGCGTTGAATGAAGGCCTGTTGCCCCCGCAAATGGCTCAAGGCAAAGTCGCTGCCCAATTTTTTACTTTGGGAAAACTTGCCGATATTGCAGGGAAACAAGTGGAAAAGGTGTTCGGTGAGCTAACCTCCAAACAAGACCGGGTTATGGCACTCATAGCTGCTTCGTTCTTGAATGAGAAGTCAAAAGCAAGCTACCGGCAATCCTATCAAACACGTTTAAACAAATTAAACCGCCCATGAGCTACGAATACTCTGAAGACGCCCTCATAGAACAAGCCACCCAAGAAGTTTTGGAAGAACTGGGCTGGGATGTTGTTACTGCCTGGCGCAATGAATCCTTCGGGGAACATGGCCTTTTGGGCAGGGAAACCAAAAACGAGGTGGTATTGACCCGCTATTTGTTGCAAGCCCTTACGAAATTAAACCCCGGTCATCCCGAAACAGCCTATGAACAGGCCATAGAACTCCTCACCCAAAACATCGCTGACCAAACCCTGGGCTATATCAACAAAGAAAAAAGCGGCCTGCTTAAAAACGGGGTGCCCGTGAGCTATACCAATGAGAAAGGCGAACTCATAAAAACCAAACTGAAAGTATTTGATTTTAATGATTATGGTGCCAATCATTTTCTGGCGGTACGCCAACTTGAAATCGTTGGTGAACTTTACCAAAGACGGCCGGATGTTATTGGTTTTGTAAATGGTATTCCGCTGGTTTTTATGGAGCTGAAAGCCCACCATCAGGATTTGCACCACGCCTTTGCCGACAACCTCACCGACTATAAAGACACCATCACACAGGTGTTTCACACCAATGCCTTTATCATTTTAAGCAACGGCACCGATGCCCGTGTGGGAACGGTAACGAGCAAATTCAAGTACTTTCTGGAGTGGAAACGCATCGAGGAAGACGAAGAAGGCGAAGTGAGCCTGGATACCATGCTGCGCGGCACCTGTGACAAGCACCGCCTGATGGATATTTTTGAAAACTTTTTGCTATTTGATGATTCCGGTGGCGATGTCATAAAATTAATGGCCAAAAACCACCAGTACATCGGGGTCAATAAGGTCATCAAAAACGTTCACAACATCGCCGACCTGGAAGGCAAACTGGGAGTGTTCTGGCATACTCAGGGCAGCGGGAAAAGTTATTCTATGGTGTTTCTGTGTGAAAAGATACACCGCAAACTGGGCGGCTCCTATACGTTTTTAATCGCCGTTGACAGAACCGAACTGGAAAACCAGTTATACGACACCTTCTCAGGTGTGGGTGTGGTGAATGACAAAAATATCATCGCCGGGAAAAAGAAAGGAATGACTGGTCGCGAACATTTGCGCGAACTCCTTTCTGAAAACCACCGTTATGTATTCACCTTGATTCATAAATTTTCCATCGACCCCAAACTGGAAAGCGAATACCCCTTAATCACCGAGCGCAAAAACGTCATCGTTATCAGCGATGAAGCCCACCGAACGCAATCAGGCACCTACGCCAGAAATATGCGTTTCCATGGTCTGCCCAACGCCTCCTATTTAGGATTTACGGGAACCCCCATCATCAAGGAAGAAGAAGAACTGACCAAAAACATTTTTGGGGAATATGTGTCTATCTATGACTTTAAACGCGCCATTGAAGATGAAGCTACCTTACCCTTGCGTTACCTAAACCGAGGGGAGAAATTAGACATCACCAATCCCGAGCTGGATGAAAAAATGGCCGAGGTGTTTGAAAATGAAGACCTGGACGACGACCAAAAAAAGAAACTGGAATACCTGTTCAATCGGGATTATCCCATACTCACCGCTCAACCCCGTTTAGAGGCCATTGCAAAAGATTTGGTCTGGCATTTCAACGAGCGGGGCTATCAGGGAAAAGCGATGTATGTGGCACTTGACAAACCCACTGCCGTGAGAATGTATGAATTGATCACAGGCTATTGGCCGGAATATTTAAACGAGCTGGAAGTCCGCATACAAAACTCAACCGACCAGCAGGAATCGCAGGAGCTAAAACGCAAATACGAGCGGGTAAAAGAAACTGAAATCTGTGTGGTGGTAAGCAGCGAACAAAACGAAGTGGATAAATTCCGGAAAATGGGATTGGATATTGAGGTGCACCGCCGGAAAATGGTGGAGCGCGACCTTGAAAAAGAATTTAAGGACGAAGACAATCCGTTTCGTTTGGCCATAGTCTGTGCCATGTGGATTACCGGTTTTGATGCCCCTTGTGTCTCCACGGTTTATCTAGACAAACCCATCAAAGGCCATACACTGATGCAAACCATCGCCAGGGCCAATCGTGTGTATGACGATGAAAAGGAAAATGGGTTGATAGTAGATTATGGCAATGTGTACAAACAGTTGGAAAAAGCCTATTCCATTTACGGAGAAGGCGGCAAAACAGGAGGTACTGCAAAGCCTTCCGGCAAACCGGTGGAGCCTTTGGAAGATTTGGAAACGGAATTAAAACAAGCTATTAAAGACGTCAAAAACTATTTAAAAGAACTGGATTTTTCGCTTCAGGAATTGAAGGACGCCAAACCGATGACCAAAATCGCAAAGATAAAACAAGCCACCGACTGTGTTTGTTTAAACGAAACCACAAGAACCACCTTTGAGATGATGGCCCGCAATGTGTTTCGGAAATACAAAGCCTTATTCCCTTCAGAAGTCTTAAAACCACACGTGACCAATTTTAACGCCATTGAAGCGATTTATACAGCTTTAAACCAAAATGTAAAAGCGGCAGATGTTACCCAAATCATCATGGATTTGCAAGCCATAGTAAGTGACAGTGTTGTCATTCGGGATGAAGTTCGCGAAATAGATGAAGACGTCTATGTGGATTTATCAAGCCTGGATTTTGATAAATTAAGGGCAGCCTTTGCAAAAACCCCACGAAAAAACACCTTGGTCTTTAATTTACAGGAAGCTATCGAGCAGCGACTTGAACAGATGATGAAGGAGAATCCGTTACGCATAGATTTTTATGAGCGTTACAAAGAGATTATTGAAGAGTACAACAAGGGAAAAAGCCTGGAAGATACCATTAAAACTTTTGAAAATTTAAGCAATTTTATCAAAGACCTTTCTTTTGAGGAACAACGCGTTGTAAGGGAAAACCTGGGTGATCAGGAAACCCTGGCAATTTTTGATTTATTAAAAGAAGGAAAAGAACTGACACCCAAAGAATTGAAAGAGGTCAAAAAAGTAGCAGCCAAAACCCTGGAAACCCTGAAAGTCGAAAAGCTGAAAATTGAAAAATGGCGGGAAAGCAGGCAAATCAAGGCACAAGTAAAAAGCATGATCTATGACCACCTGCTCTACTTACCTCAGGAAGCTTATACCGATGAGGAAGTGGGCATAAAAACCGCCAATGTGTACCAGCACATTTTCACCAACTATTACGGAGCGGGGAATAGTGTTTATGGCAGAGTGGGATAATTAATACGCATTGTAATACTTAATATGTTTGGGTATGAAAAACAATATTTTTGCAATTGAAGGGGAATGGAACAACAATCTTCAAAAAAGAGAAACCATAAAGTCCTCATTAACCTTACTGGAAGAAGTTTCAGATATCAAATATATCTATAGAAAAGTGAATACGGTTGACGGTCTCGTTGGTTACCTAAAAGAATCGAAGAAAGTAGCTTACAAAGATTTCAATAGTATCATTCTGGCTTTTCACGGTTCAAGGTATGATATAGAAATGTCTAAAAATAATTACATAAGTATTGAAGAGCTGGCTAAAGAGTGTGCAGGTTGTTTTAAGGGCAAGCATATTCATTTTAGCTCTTGTGCCGTTGGTTCAGACACAAAACGAATAACATATTTTAAAGAAGTTACCCAAGCTTCTTCAGTTTCAGGATATAAAAAAACCATTGACTTTTTTGAAAGTTCTGTTTTTGACATGGTCTTATTACAAAAATTAACTCATTACTCAAATATGGGCTCCTTGAACAGTTTTTTGAAAAAGAATTTTGATTATTTATACGACAAATTAGGTTTTATAATCATCTATAAATAGTAAAGAGAAATTAAATAGTCCTTATTAACCCGCCATTTTCTTTGCGGAGTTCTGTTTTGCCTTTGTCTGTGCTAATTGCTATATCACTTCCATGCCATTTGGCGTTTACTGCGTTACCTGACCCCATGGTGCGTACCAACGAGCCGTTCTCTTTTCTGATTTCAATTTTTCCGTTAGCCAAGGTAATGGCCACAAGAGACTGGTCATTGTTGAAGTCGGCCGCAATGGCATTACCGTTTCCAATAGTTCTTACCAAACTACCGTTGCTTTTTCTGATTTCTACTTTTCCGTTTTTGAGTTGTACTAGGTTCATAGGTGTAATTTATTGGTTAGTTTTCAAATATAGGGGGTGATGAATTGTGAATTTTACGGGAAACCGTAATTTGAACGATATTTAAAGAGATTTTTTTGTCTTAAAATAATTATTTTAAAAATGAGGAATCCCGTAAAATAAATATGTTGTAATAAAATAACTTTGAATATGTGAAATTTTAAATAATTACCAAAATGAAAAAAACATTAACAACAATTTTGTTTATTCTATCGAGTATAATCATTTTTGGTCAAGCACGTCTTGGATCTTCAATAGCTGATATTAGATCTGAATTCCGTGATAGTAATTTTAATCTAAAAAGCGGTTATGATTCAGATGGGGATTATTACATCAATGTTGAATTGGAAAGAGCATTTGTAACATATTATTTTGATAATAGCTTCTGTTATATCACTATAATTGTTCCAAAAAATCAAGGTGCTTTAAATGCCTTGGTTCAAATTTACAATGAGCGGTATGTAATTAAATCAAATACGGAATGGAATATGTACAGTGGAAAAGGTATGGCTAGAATACGTTTGATATTTGATGAGGATGATTCTTACTATTTTATTTGGTCAAATTTGTAATTGGTCGGGTTAATATTTTATATACATCCTATTTTCAATAGTCCGCCATTTCATTTATTAGTAGGTAACAATAATTGAAGAATCCCGTAAAATTCTTAAGCATCCTTTTTTTATTTTCGTTTTGTGCTACTTAACAAATTTAGCAATTACACCTGCTTTCCTTAAAAATAATTACTTATAAGATTCAATTACAAGCAAAAATGGACAAAAACAGCATATTTATTACTGCACAAAAACTTAAAAGGCTTGGTGTAAATCACGTAATCAACAAGGATGATTCTATTACCCTAAATGGAACTTCTTTTTCAAACTGGAAATTATTTTTAACTATTATTTTTCCGGTTGCTTTTTTAATTCTTTCAATAATAATTTTGGCAATTCTATTTAACGATCGAGTTTCACTTCCGAGAATTGTGATTGCATTACCAATAGCAGCATTGGTTTTATTAATAACAGGTATCAGCAATTATATAAGGATTAAAAAGTATTCAAAAATATCAGTAAGAATAAATAAAGGTTTTATTCAATTGTCAGATAAGCATGGAGCCCATTTAAAATTATACAGAGACAACATAAACGCTATAAGAATTGAAGTCGAAGAAAATTACAGCGACAGTGTTGCAGACCTATATGTTGTGGATAAGAATAACAAAAATTATTTACTACTAAGTATTTTAGACAGCAAATCAAAATATCTCAAAGACGACGTGGAATACATTAGAAAAACCATTATAATGATCCTAGAATCATAGATTCCAAAATTAACAATTGATAGTTAAATTAATTTGATTATAAACTAACTAATCAACTATTAATCAGTTTTTTGTATATTTGATAGACACCCTTAATAAGATAAAAAAATGAATACAAAGTCGCAGAGTCTTTCAAAATGAAATAATATGAAAAAATTATATTCTTTATTGGGACTTCTATTAATCCTTTCCTGCGATCAAAAACCGCCGGATCCTATAGAACTTTATAATGCTTACAGGAACAGTGTGGTGTTAATACAAAACTCCTATTATTATGAATCAACTACCAACAATGGCTTAAATTTTTATTTCACGGTTGAAGACGGAGAACTTGTTTTACACGATGAAAAAGAGGAAGCGATTGAAAATGCAGGTATTAGTTATGGAAGTGGTTTCTTTATTTCAGACAAAGGAGAAATAGCTACAAATCGCCATGTTATTTACCCTCTAATAGATGAAGATGAAGTATCTGAATTTATCAATGAAAAATTTAGAGCGTTTCGGTTTAGATTACAAAAGGATATAAATGACGCTTTAAATGAGCAAAGCACTATTGCTTCCATTTACAACGAATACCAAAAATATTTGGACCATGAAGAGAAAGAAGAATTACGCGAAAGATTCTACGACAGTAAAGATAAAGCTCTTAAGTTAAAAACAATACTCGATAATCTTGATTTTGACCCCAGAAAAACAAAAACTGAATTAAAGCATATTTTCCTTGGTATCGCATTTGACAATACTCACGTTACCGACCAAAGAGACTTTAAAGAATGTGTAGCATTAAAAAAAGCAAATAATGAACTGGTTGATTTGGCTATTATTCAACTAAAAGATAAAACGACCCCGGGGAGAGTAAACCAAATGTTTTCAATTGAATCTATAAAAAGTGACAAAAAACCAATGATAAATGACCCTGTTTATATGATTGGGTTTAACTACGGAATAATATTGGCACAAACCCGTGATGGTATTAAATCACAATTTACGTCCGGTACTTTAACCCAAGATCCCAACGACGAAAGAGTTTTATACTCCATTCCCACTTTGCCGGGCTCCAGTGGCAGTCCTATTATAGACCAATGGGGTAACCTTATTGCAATCAACTTCGCGAAAACCTATGATTATCAAAGCTTTAGTTTTGGAATACCTTCAAAACATTTGGTTGACTTATATCACGAGGCTATCCCATCAAACTATAAACCATACACCCCCGCTCAAGATTTTGATAACATTCCTGAAGCACAAGTTACTGACTTTGAAAAAAGCGATAACTACAACAAACCAACTGACAATTTTAAAACTGCATCTTTGGAAAGCAATATAAGAGGTTTTGTGACGGCTGAAAATGAAAGAGATTTTGAGAAAATTTATAATTATTTTTCCGACAGTCAGATTAAAAGGTACTGGGATTTAAAATACCCGACTAAAATTGATTTGAGAGAACAATATGACAGGTCTTGGTCCTATACTTCCAATGCTAAAAACAAAATTATCAGCATAAATCGACTGGATGAATACACTTATGTTTATAAAACTATTTTTGGTTATTTAGAGAATAAATCGGGGAACTGGTATCGTGTAGAAAGTGAAATAAGAATTCAATTTAACAGTCAGGGTAAAATAATTGACATAACAAGCATCAGCTCCGACAGAAGTCTGGCAGATAAGTGGGTGAATTATGAATAGTGGTACTATTTGTATCTTAAAATTTTACCTAATCATGTTAGCTGTTATGACTCAAAACTTAGTTAACAATAGAAAAACCTCTTAATAAAATGCCTGATTTATGCACGCTTCAAAAAGTACAATTGTTCTTTTAATCATATTTGTTATAAGCTGGCTGCTATATGCCTGCACCAACAAAAACCACCAAATAGGCGACACCATCGACCACTTTGAAGGTGTTGCTGTTTATTACAATGGAAGTGTAAGCCATGTAGACGGAAGAAACTTGGCCCCCGATGGCTATAATTTAGGCTTGAAATACCAGTGTGTGGAGTTTGTAAAGCGTTTTTATTATGAAGCACTTAATCATAAAATGCCCAATAGCTATGGTCACGCTAAGGATTTTTATCAAAATGACCTGGCTGATGGTCGTTTAAATGCAGACCGAAATTTATTGCAGTTCAGCAACCCGAGTATAGAAAAACCTAAAGTATATGATTTGGTGGTATTTGACGCCACAACATTTAATCCCTATGGTCACGTGGCAATAGTTTCAAAAGTGGATGAAGACGCCCTTGAAATTATTCAGCAAAACCCGGGTCGGTTAGCAAAAAGCAGGATGGTTTATAATTTAAAAAAGACTGACAACTTATGGCGTATTGAACATTCGGGGGTTTTGGGTTGGCTGCGTATGGAATAAAACGAGTAGCATTCATCAAACAGCATCTCGCACAACCTCCCTAAAATACTCATAAATCATCACCATCGCCAGGGTATCGAGTTCGCAATAGCGCAAAAGTCCTTTTTGTATGGCCTCCCGCTCCTCTTGGCTTACCTCCGGGAATTGTAATTTCCCATAAGCAAATAAGGCTGCCCCGCCATCTTTAATTTCTGAAAGGCTGTCGGCCACTTTTTCCAGTTGTTCATTGTCCCAACCTTCAAAAATGGGCGGTAGAGCTTTATACGGGTTTACGGGTACTCCCTGCTCCATTTTTAGGAACACATGGCTATCTTCAAAATTTTTACTCGTTACATTTAATTGCCCTAAGGGTTGTTGGTATCGCTCCTGAAGATATTTGCTGGAAGTTAGTACAGCCGGAAGAATGGCTTTGATGGAATTAGAACCATTGGTGGAAGGGTCATAGTAATAATTGACCACCGTTTTTTGTAAATCTATCATGTCCCTTTCGCCGCGCCAGGTTTTAGCACTTCTACCGTTATTATGACTGATGGTTTCAATGAAAGCTAACAACGCTTCTTTGTCGGGTTCATTTGAATTTAATAACTGCCCATGTATGACGTTTAGAATGGTGTTTTCGTGATTATGGTATCTGAATATACTGCCTTCATTCGCATCAAGAGACTCTTTTAAAGCTCTTATAAAATCGAAATTTGGAAATACACCAATTGCTGTATTCAAATATTCATTGTAGTGTTCCACGCGACCATCTTCAAAAACAATATGATGACTGAATTGAAAGGCCAATGGCTCATAGGGGTGCATTCCTGCCATAAATGGAATTGCAACAGCTGTAGTTTCAAAATCTATAAAATTGAGTGGGAAATGCCAGGATGCCAATTCATCCCTTAAATTGTCCAAATCAAAATGAGGAGTAGGATCGTTTTTTTTTGTTTTCTCAATTTGCAGCCATTGGCGTTCAGACCTGCTTAGTTTTCCGGCTTCCGGGCGAATGTTAAGGTCGTTCTCTGTTAAGTCGTGCATAAAATATTTTCCTTCGTCTAATGCTCTTCGAACCGGGTTATACCAAACATCATAGGCTTTCGGTCGGTTTATTTTTGCAACTGGCAATTTTAATTGCGAGGTCCAGCATTCATGAAAACCACTTTTGTTTTCTTCATCAGGTTGCTCGATATGAAACTCACATCCCTTACAATGGGAACCAATTTGAGTATTTATTTTAGTATCTCTTTCGTAATGATCTCTATAATACTTCACCAGTTCCGGAAACGTTCGTGTTTCATCTACCGGGTTTTGATTTAGAATTAATTCCATTTCGGCATCTACATTAATTTCACATAAAATAGAATCGCCCAAATCTTTTCTTGTAAGACCCTCTTTCTTTTCAATTCCTGTCCTCAGGTCTGCATTGGAAACAATTTTAAAACAGCTATACAAACCATTGACACTGGTTCTGGCATCCTTATCTACCAGTTTCAGGGATGCAGCAATCTGCCACTCCGGATAACATAACTGCATCACATATTTTTGAAATGCGATATCATACAGATAGCTGTTCCAGCTTCCCAAAGTGCCATTTGCATTTATAAAGGTTTGATGATTGGAACTGGAAATAGATTTCGCTTTTACTTCTATTAACTGAACACGATTTCCTTTTTTAACCAAAATATCCACCCGAATGAAAAGGCCGTCTTTTAAAAAAGCTGCTTCAAAGATGGTCACATTTTCTTGCTCTAAGAGCTCCACAGTCCTGTTGGCAACTTTATGGTAATCATTATCGTCTCCTATAATGGCAATACCCTCCGGATGCTCCATTCTGGCCAATTCCTCTACCTGAAACCCACCTTGTGCCAAACCTTCCAGAAAAGAATCGGCCTCGCTTTGATTTTCATATTCACTCTTCCGGGTGTAAAATAGCTTGGTAGGGCAATCTAAAGCGAGTTTGAATCGGGATTTGGTGAGGAGGCGTTGTTTGGACATTGACTGGTAAATGTTTTAATGGTCTATAAATTTATAGATTATTTATTTAAGGGTTTTACGGGATACCGTAATTGGGAGAAATCTAGTGGACAATAACTTTGGTTAGTTGTTTGGTTTTTGTCATCATTTTTGCGAAAAGGCAAAAATGCCGCCAAAAGGATTATGCTTCTATTTTTTGACCCGCGCGCTGCGCACGGGGTTACAAATAGTTCACCCCTACCGGGGTTGGTTTTAAAACCCTATTGGGTTGCTGCTTGAAAAAGAAGTTACAAATTAATTTCACCAGATTTTAGTTTCATCTGTTCCATTGTTTTTTCTATTTCACGCAGTTCAGCGGCGAGTTCATAGCGTTTGATTTTAACTACTGTTTCCTTGAGTAAGTTTACAGCATTTAAACACTCATCCATTCTATTGTTTAGAATGGTTTTGTTTTCCTGAAATTGTTTAGTGATTGTCATGATTTTTTCTTTATGATTTTTTCAAAAGTAAATTTAGGTTCAGACAAACCCTGTCGTTTAAAACAAATTTTAGTCCGTCACCTTTTGTCGCTTTCGGGCTTTAGGTTTGCATTAAAATCAACGAATTATGGAAAAATTTTGGGACAGGCGCAGGCCGTTTATGAACAAAGCAATGGTGTTTGATGTGTTTTCAGGGGCGCACAATTATCACACCAACCGCTTTTATTTTACCACCTATGGCAAGTACCCCAGTGTGCAGACCATCACCGAGGTGAAATCCCGGAAATTAAAAAAGGCTCTTGAAGCCCAATTTGCATCCACTATACTGGAACGAGTGGAAATCAAGGAATTTGACAGAAAGCATAGAGAATGGTTTCGAGATATGTTCTATTTTATGGAGGGCGAGCTACTTGTCAATATAGAACGTGACAGTATGTACATCCATTATCCGGGGGAGGAAACTGAATTGGTTGTCAGCCTAAGGGAATTGGCATACAGGCACTTTCATAAGAAGAAAAAAGATTCCAGCATCCACTTGATGGTGACCACACCCCGCGGCATTGAAACCGAGCAAGTGAAATATAAAAAGCCAGTGGTTCATTTGGAACAAAATTACAATGAAGGGTTCGCGGAGGTTCATAATAATATCCTTCAGAAGCTGCGCCTTAAAAATAGCAACGGTTTGTTTTTATTGCACGGAAAACCGGGTACGGGCAAGAGCACTTACATCCGTCATTTGATACGTCAACTCAAGAAGAAAGTAATTTTCCTGTCGCCCAATCTGGCCGGACAACTGGATAGTATACAACTGACCAGATTTTTAATCGAAAACAAAAATTCAGTTTTTGTTATTGAAGATGCCGAGCAGTTGATCGCTTCCCGCGAAAATGAGCGCAACTCGAGTCTGTCCACCTTGCTTAACCTTACTGATGGTATCCTTGGCGAGTGTCTATCGATACAGGTCGTTGCCACTTTTAACACCCAGGTAAAAAATATTGACACCGCTTTGTTGCGCAAGGGCAGGTTACAACTGATGTATGAGTTTGATGCACTGTCTGTTGAAAAAAGCAATGCTTTGCTACAGGAACTCAACAGCACTCACAAAACCGCTGTGCCACTTACCCTGGCGGAGATTTACAATTTTGAGGCTGATAACCTGAATGAGGAAGCCGGGAGGAAGGTGATTGGGTTTAGGTAGTGGGTGAGTTTTTAGTGATCAGTGGCAGTTGGCAGTGGTCAGTTTTTCATTTGTTATAAAATCAAAAAAAAATTATATGAAATCACTTTCAAAACCTTTGTTTGCAATGGAGCCGTTGAATAGTTCACTGGAAAAAATTGGTGAGGCACGGCTTATTTTAATTGGTGGGCGGCGGGGGTCGATGAAGCTGAATTTGCTTTACAACCTCTTGCAACGTCATCTTGACGATGTGCGGCACGTGCCACTTTTTGTTACCGGAACAGGCAGGGAGTATCTTATTAAAAAGTTTGAGGCGCTGGATTTGGAAATGCATCAGAATGTCGCTTATGCTAAAAACGACAGGAAGCCGGTGTTTTTTATTGACGAAATTAATGGCTGGGACGTTGAAAAGACCTGCAGTCAAATCAGGAGCCTTCATCATTTGTTTAAGGTTCCTTTTGTGATTATTGACTGTTTGGAGAGTTTTAAAAATGATGATTGTTATGATTTTCAGGATAAGATGGAAGATAATATTGAAAAGTTAAGGGAACTTTCTGATTTTCTGGAAATACCTGTTGTGATCCTATCGGATTTGGATAAGAAAATTGATGAACGAAAAGGACATAAAAAACGCCCGGCTCTGTTTGATTTGTACAGCAAACGCCTTACCTCTATGCTGGACTTTATCCTACTCCTCTACCGCCCGGAATATTATCAAATAGACAAATGGGAAGACTACAGCAGTACTGCTAACCAGTTGGAATTGAATTTTGAAAAGACACCTTTAGGAATAGCTTTTAGCTTTAAGTTTTTGGTGCAGTTTAACCAGAAGCAAGAAGTGGTGTTTCCTGAAATTCATAACGGATGATTGCTATTAATAATCATTGTTAATTTAAAAGCGACACGCATTGTCGTTTAGATGGCTTATCTTTGAATTGTAAGTTAAAAACCACCGCTTATGTCACTTTATGAAACCCAACTGCGTCAATTGTTATTGATTTCGAAACTGCGCATCCGGCCACGCAGTTTTGATGAGATTGAATCCATGCTGGAACTCGAAAGTGAAGTCACCGGGTACAACCTCAAAGTGTCACATCGCACCATACAGCGGGACATCCGGCAAATCGCTTCGCTTTACAATATCGAAATTAAAAACGACCGCAGCCGGAATGTGTATGAAATCGCATATGACGGATCTGATGCCTACAAGAACAGGATGATGGAATCGTTTGAGATGTTTAACGCCTTGAATCTATCGAGTTCGCTGGAGCAGCATATCATCCCTGAAAAAAGGAAGCCCTCGGGTTCAGAAAATCTGCACGGTCTCTTACACGCCATTAAAAACAAGCTGGAAATAACATTTACCCACCGGAAGTTTTGGACGGGTGCTGAAGCGCCCACTACCCGCAGGGTGCAACCCCTTGCCATCAAGGAAGCCCGCTACCGCTGGTATTTAATTGCCAAAGACCATAAGGACGGCGAAATCAAAACCTTTGGACTGGAACGTATCACCAATCTGGAAATCACCCGCACCAAATTTACACCCCCTGAAAACTACAGCCCCGAAAAGGCGTTTCAGTATTGTTTTGGTGTGGTGGGCGATGCAAGCAAACCGGTGCGGGTGGTGTTGTCGTTTACCGTGGAGCAGGGAAAATACATCCAATCACTTCCCTTGCACCACACCCAAAAGACCCTATTAGATAACGAACAAGAATACCGTGTTGAACTCTTTGTGCATCCCACTTATGATTTTGTGATGGAATTGCTGTCAGTGGGCAATCAGGTGCGGGTGCTGGAGCCGGAATCATTGCGGTCTCAGATTGTGAAGGGTTTGGAGGAGGCTTTGGGGAATTATCGCAAATAGTGCCTGAAAAATTACACTTGTGAATATAAATGGCTCGCCAAGTCGCCAAGCCGCCAAGCCGCAAAAATTAGCTTATAAAAACTGCGCCTTTGCGTCTTCGCGAGAGTTTTTTTTTACAACATTAAATTTTACCTAACAATAATAAATTAAAAACCTTACACCTAATATTATGTACACAATAGACAGCTTTTTAAGAGGACGAAGGTAGCGGTATTTCTTTGATATGGGAGCCAATGAATTTAATCATTTTACGATGCAGGAGAAATTAGAATCATTGACACTTTTACACAAAACCGGACTTCTTGATCGGGCAATACAAGATTATGAATTGTATTATAAGGATAAAGCATACATTTTAGAAGGCCTTCAAAAAACCATACTGCTTTATGTCCGGCACCTGAATGAAGATTTGGATGCCATTGAACCCGGCCTTGAGGACAAAAGTGCCCGGGAATTACTGCCTATTCTCAAAACACAACTGGAGGAGCAGTTAAAATTGATTTAACTTGCTTATATATAAACCTAAAACTTTTTATTATGGAAACACCTTTTGCTTACTTAGAAGAGTCCTGGGAAGAGACCCCCATTGATTTTATGAACTTAACGGAGTATGTTGCATTGCGTATCAGCCATCCGCTGGATTTAAAAGGCTTTTACTTTATCGAACAGGGATTTCGTGAAAAATGGAATACCCATACGGGTGACCTTATCGGTGACGGCGACTTTAAAAATCACGTCTATCGCCATCTTGAAGCTGCCATTGAAAGCGGACAGCTTCCCGAAGTCATCCCCCAGCCTTTTGTGGATGCCTGTGTGGATTTGATATTGGATTACCTTAGTTCCATCGGACAGTGGTATTCTGATTTTAGTTGTAATTGATGGGTTTTTAGATGTGAGATATTAGACTTAAGATGTGAGACGTTAAAAATCCCACTATTGGCAATTATTCTTTTAAAAACAAAGGAGTCTTTACATTGAAAAACCGCCAGACCTCTTCCTGAAAGACGGGCATGGGAATCCGATGCCCGAGTTCGGGACGGAGGTGAATGCGATACTGGGCTGCTGTGGGCATTTTTTCTGTAATCAATTGCAGGGTGTCTTTTGCCCTGACCACCTCATCCTTTACCCCCAATACAAAATGAACCGGCGCTGTATGCACTTTCTTGATTGGCGGCACCTGCTGCTCCACAGACCGATAAGGCAAAGCCGGATTAAAAAGCAAAGCCGGCACACCCAGCGCCTGAGCGACATAATACCCCACAAAACCACCCATACTACTACCCATCACATAGTCGATGTTGTCTCCTTCGAACTGCTTGATTAACCGTGCAATGACGTCTGGAGTTGTAGCATAGTCAAATTCGGGTGCCTTTACGTTTCCGTACTGTTTAAGCACCTCATATTTTTCATTACTTAAATGGCTGTGAAGTCCGTGGAGGTAGAGTATGGTTTTCATTGTTTGGATATATAGCACAAAAATACGGAAAGGGTGCGACAAAAGGAGACGTTGGATTTTGTCATCATTTTTGCAGAAAAGCAAAAGAGAAATTCCAAACATTCAAGCACCACCCGAGGCCAGCGGCCGAACTGAGCGTTAGCTAAATTCCAAAAAAGTAGTCTGTTGTTTGGTTTTTGTCATCATTTTTGCAAAAAAGCAAAAATGCCGCCAAAAGGTTATGGCTTTTTTTCTTTTACCCCGCGCTGCGCACGGGGTTACAAACATTGAACCCCTAACGGGGTTAGGTTTATTAACACTTTCCTAATATACCATTAACCAGCCAACCATTAACAATTTCACCATTAATTGTTTAACAAATCTGCGCGCTGGCTCCCTTTAGGGAACGCAGGGTGTGCGGCTGGGGTTTAGTAGCAGTAGCTTGGTTTTTGTCATCATTTTTGCAAAAAAGGCAAAAATGCCGCCAAAAGGTTTTGGCTTGTTTTTCTTTTACCCCGCGCTGCGCACGGGGTTACAAATAGTGAACCCCTAACGGGGTTGGGATTGATAGTGCTTTTGTCAACATGTATATAGCCTAACACCTTAAATAGTTTGAACAAAAGTGCCATACAATGCACTTTTACTCCCAAAATGTAGTCATCAATACTAGAAAACCCTTGAAAAGTACTTTACAAGGCACTTTTTAGTGTTTAATACATATTATTTTATATTTTTAAAACCAAAACTCTAAAACCAACCAATGAAACACTTCAGCACTTTACTGTTGGCCTTGTTTATCTTGGCTACAGCACACACTCAAAACCTCATCGAAGATGCAAGGGACGGAAACAAAGAAAATGTACTCCGGCATTTAAATAGCGGTGCCAATGTCAATATGCAAACAGAAAACGGCTACAACCCTTTGTTTGCCGCCGTAGCCTTTGAACATACCGATATCGTAAAACTATTGATTGAACGTGGTGCCGATGTAAACCTCCCTTTGGAAAGCGGTGTCACAGCCTTAAGTGTAGCCGCTCAAGATGGCCTGACCGATATGGCCAAACTCTTGCTGGACAACGGGGCAGACCCCCATTTGAAATCAGATTTTGGGTGGTCAGCCCTCAGGTTTGCTGCCCGCAACGGCCGCATTGATATTGTAAAAATGCTGGTGGATCTCGATGTTGAAATCGATGAACTGGGCGACGACCTGGCTACACCCTTGGGGAGTGCCACCTCTCAAGGCCATATTGAGATTGTTGCTTTATTAATCAAACATGGTGCAAACATCAACAATGTGGATAAAGATGGTGAAACCCCGGTAATGTATTGCGCCATGAGAGGACGGATAGATGTGCTTGAACTGCTGCTAAAACACAACCCCGATTTAACATTGAAAAACAATGACGGTAAAACAGCCGTTGAAATTGCAAAAGACCGCGGTCAACCCGTTATCGAAGCAATGTTGAAGGCTAAGATGGAGGAGTGAAATAGTATTGACACTTGAGCTTCTCCTTCATATTTTTACTACGGCTTTGTCGCTTGCCGTGCCGTTGGCAAGCCTTTGGCGCCTTCGCTAAAGCTTCTGCGACAGCGTGCGGCCGATGGAAGCTGTAAAGCGCAAGGCGGAGAAGGAGCGTTAGCGAATCTTTCTGCCGAAGGTAGGCAAAGCAATACTGTAGATTGTTGGTCAGGGTTCAGAAAACTGCTTTAATTCTTTGATTTGTTTTTTAGTTCAATTATAATGACTCCTTCATAATCCTCGCTTGTAAAGTTTGCAATTTGTTCCTTGCCTTTTATAACTGATACGGTGTCTATATCATTTGGATCCAGTTCTTTCAAAATGCTTTCAGGCTTTTCTTCACCATTGACTATATAAAGTATTTTTAAATCTGACAGGCTTTTGGTTTCCCGGTTTTTAAATGTTGAGTTTTTAAAGGCATCCAACATGGCTTTTTTATCGGTTTCGTTGTTGTAACTAATACACACCCCAAAATCAAAACCATTGATGAGGGCACTGTACATAAGTTGGCTTAAAAACAAATCACCGTCCGGTGTATGTAGGCTAACTTCAAAAGTGTCAAACGAAATACCATCAATAATAACTTGGGTGGTTTCAGTTACTTCTGTAACAATTCCCTGACTCTTGTATGTGAGTAGTATAAGTTCCTTCAAATACTCATTAATTTCTTCATATTCGCCTTCATAATCAAGTACAACAGGCTCCATGGTAGATGAAAAGGAGTTAAACATATCCTTTTGAAAACTTATTAAATTTTTAAGTTGGCCGGAGTCAATATCAAAATCAACTATGCGTTCCATAGCATCAAGTCCTTTTTGTTCATAGTACTTTTGCACTTCTAAAGTCATCAATGGCCAATCATCGGGCACTTCAATAGACCAACCAATTTCTTCACAAAAATACACCCGGCCATCAAGGGTCCCTTCATCAAAATAATGCCCTGTATCTGTTTGTGCAGTAGTAATAGAGTTAACGAAAAGACTAAAAAGCAGTAGCGTAAATATTTTTTTCATAATGGCCGGGCATTTAATTGTATTCAATTAACGAATATAATTTAAAAATCAATTACTTTTCTTTTAACATTGAAATGAATGTTTAAAAACGGTCATTTTGATGGTCATCGGGACTTGTCAGGGAAGTTCAGGGAATCAGGGTGGTTTTGTCATCATTTTGCGAAAAGGCAAAATAGAAATTCCAAACATTCAAGCACCACCCGAGGCCAGCGGCCGAACTGAGCGTTAGCTAAATTCCAAAAAAGTAGTCTGTTGCTTGGTTTTTGTCATCATTTTTGCAAAAAAGGCAAAAATGCCGCCAAAAGGTTATGGCTTTTTTTCTTTTACCCCGCGCTGCGCACGGGGTTACAAATAGTGAACCCCTAACGGGGTTGGTTTTATTAACACTTTCCTAATATACCATTAACCAGCAAACCATTAACAATTTCACCATTAATTGTTTAACAAATCTGCGCGCTGGCTCCCTTTAGGGAACGCAGGGTGTACGGCTGGGGTTTAGTAGCAGTAGCTTGGTTTTTGTCATCATTTTTGCAAAAAGGCAAAAATGCCGCCATAAGGTTTTGGCTTTTTTTCTTTTACCCCGCGCGGCGCACGGGGTTACAAATAGTGAACCCCTAACGGGGTTGGTTTTATTAACACTTTCCTAATATACCATTAACAATTTCACCATTAATTGTTTAACAAATCTGCGCGCTGGCTCCCTTTAGGGAACGCAGGGTGTGCGGCTGGGGTTTAGTGGCATTGGTAGTAGTCAGTGGCTTGCATTTCTTTTACCCCCCGCTGCGCATGGGGTTACAAATAGTGAACCTCTACCGGGGTTGGTTTTGATAAAAAATGAATATTGAAAGACCTTTACCCCCAATCAAAATAAATCATCCAAAAAAAAGCCCCTCTCCCTGGGAGAGGGGTTGGGGTGAGGACCGTCATCACGCCTGCCCGCCGAAGGCTGGATCCGCCTTGGACGCTGAGCTTGACAGCACTGAGCTTGTCGAAGTGTCGAAGCGAAGGCGGAGAAGTGATAAAAAAAGGTTAAAAAAACAATCCACCTGTAACTGATTACTTTTTGCTTCGTCTTTAAGACAATCAAATGTTTAACTTAAATTCATCATCAAATGCAAAAAACGATCATGTTAACCTTGTTGGTGTTGGCCTTTTCAGTCCAGGCACTGAAAGCCGCTACACCTGTGACCCTCCCCCAAACTTATGGGGAAACTACCCTACCCATTGTGAATGGGGCCGAAAACCACCCCTTACACCTGTCTGTGATTAACGGTGACTTGGAAACCGTACAAAAACTCATCGAACTGGGCGCCGACGTCAACAAAAAATGGAACGGAATGACCCCGGCCATGTTTGCCGCCCGCCACAACAGGGTGGACATCCTTAAAGTGCTTATCGCAGAAGGAGCCAACCTAAAAGACAGATGCAACAAACGCCACAATGCAGCCCATTACGCCAAAGTTTCAGGCGCAAAAGAAGCAGAAGCCCTGATTGTACAAACACTGGCAAAATAACAGTTCTCATTAAAGCCGGTTAATTGTGAAAAAAGCTGTGTCCATAGTGTGGGTGCAGTTTTTTTATGACTTAAGACAATAAGACAATGCACACTAAACTTCCATACTTTGCTATAGTTGGTTAACCTAAAAAGTTAAAAACAACAACCGACAACCGACAACAGACAACCGACAACAGACACTCAAAAACTCATTGCTCACAAACCAAATCCTTTGTATATTTCAGGCAAATAGCACTACTATGGATTTACACAATTACATCCGCACCATCAACGACTTCCCCAAACCGGGCATCGTCTTTAAAGACATCACTCCCCTGCTCAACAGCCCCGAGGCGACTTCGGCCTGTTTGGATCAATTGCTGGCGATGTTGGGAGATCAAAAAATCGACAAAGTGGTGGGCATAGAGTCCCGCGGGTTCTTCTTTGCCACGCTTTTGGCACAGAAGCTCAATGCAGGTTTTGTTCCGATAAGAAAACCGGGCAAACTGCCACACACCACCATCAAACGCAGCTATGCCCTCGAGTATGGCGATGACCACATTGAAATGCATATCGACGCCATTGAAAAAGGCGACCGGGTCTTGATGCACGACGATGTATTGGCCACGGGAGGTACCGCCAAAGCCGCCTGTGAGCTCATCGAGCACCTGGGCGGACACATCGTGCAATGCAACTTTTTAATGGAACTGGAATTCCTCAACGGAAGAAGCAAGATTGCAAACTATGATGTGAAGTCGGTTTTGAAGTATTAAAGACGTGAGATGTTAGACATGAGACATTAGACATTAGATTTGAGACTTGAGACGCACAGGCGGCCATCTGTTCAAAAAAACTAACCGTCATTGCAAACCCCAACAAAGTTGGGGTGAAGCACCCCCGTCTAAATAATTTCTAAACCTTAAACCTTGAACCTTAAACCTTAAACCTTGAACTCCTAACCCTACTTCACCAACACCTTCTTATGCACACTGCCAAATTCCCCCGAAAAAGTCACAAACAACGTTCCTTTCCAGTTGGGATTCAGGTTTAAAGTAATCTTTCCGTGACCTTGCTCGATGGCATTTTCATAGAGTTTTTGTCCCAGCACATTGTGGATGCTGATGTTGATTTTACCCGGGATGTTGTTCAGGTTAAAGGAAACTTCGTTGGTGGCCGGATTGGGGTAAGGCCCCACGATGTTGTTTTGCGCCCAGTCACTTACAGAAAGGCCAGATATGTCAAACGTCCAGTACCCTTCCGGGGCAACGATGGGCCGTGTCATGGTTTTACCCGAATTGGCTTCAGCCCAGATGTAGTATTCAATGCTGGTGGCATCGGCGGGTACGGTTAATTGGGTTATCCAGTTGTCATCACTGTCAAAACTCATTGCGGTGTGCTGGAAGTTGGTATCACCGGTTTCCCTCCAGTACACCCGTGCTTCCTGTATGCCGGAATTGTGTTTGATCATTGCATCCACAGGAATATCAATGGTGGTATTCACTTCTTCTATTGGCAAATGCACTATCCACAGCGGGTCAGACACACCAATGGAGTGAGTGATGCAGTGAATGGCTCCACCCTGGGCAATCAGGTTCTGTCCCTGATTGTCAACATCAATACCCACAATGTTGTAACCGGGCAGCAGTTCCTCGTAGTAAGCCAATGCCGGTCCGTCCACCTCAGGACGGTAAGTGGGCACGATTATCGTTCCGTTGACAAAGACTGAGTTGGTATAGGTTCGGTAAAGCCCATTGGTATCAGGGTATGCGCCGGATGTACTTGGCGGTGCATCAATCCATGCAATTTTATAATCGGTACCAAAAGGGGTTTGATAGTTGGAAGTGACGTAATCAATATTGGCTTCAATCTGCGGGCCGTCTGCCACTCCGGGCGGGTACCTGCTCACCAAAATGGTTTGCTCGTCCAGCAGTTTCATATGCATATCGATGTGGTGAATGGGGTCATAAGGCACCTGGTCCATTTTAATATAATTGGTGATGCCCTGATATTGAAACATGATGTCGTCGATTTGTGCTTCGGTTTTTGGGGAAACACCAAAAGGATTGCCTTCCTCGTTTTCCTCAAGGATGAGTTTGCTGGCAAAAGCAGTTCCAAGTCCGTCACTCATAAAGTTTCCCCCGGTATTCACCAGGTCGTTGGTACCTGAATTGGTCCTGTAGATGGGTGATGAAGTATAATTGGCATGGGCTACAGGCATATCGTTGTCTGCCGGTCTGGGGCGGTTGTAAATCCAATCAACAATAGCGCGGTCTTCCACATCATTGGTGTAAACAGTATTCCCTGCATAATCCCTGATCCAGATGGAATTGCTGGGGGCATTCAAAAACTCCACTTGTGACATATTAACCCCATTTGAAGACAAAAAGGAAGAAACAGCACCTTGATTTTGGGTGGTGATCAACACTTTACATTCTTCCACGGCTGCCTGGACAATTTGAAGCAGGATGTCCTGAAATCCATTGGTCCAGCGAATGACCAGGTACTCAATTTCTTCCCATTCGGCAGCAGTTCTCACCGGCACTGCAGGTGGCGGGGTGATTCTGGTACTCTTAAACTGAAAATCGGCTACAAGGCCTTTTTCCTGCTCTGAAAGCCCCTGCGGCAAAATGGATTCTTGCTGGGCGTTTGATTGAAAACTAAATGAGATTAAAAAACAAATAAAAAGAAAGGGGAATCGTTTTTTCATGGGTAGAGTTTAGCACTTTTGAATTAATTTAAAGCATTTTTGGTGACATACAGTTTCCAGGCTAATAGGAGCAACTGCCATTTTTTGGCTTTGCTTAAATCCAGCCTTTGCTTGGTAAAGCTGGGCAACAGCCATTTGTTGAGTTTGGCCAAAGTCCTGAAAAATGTTTTTTTCACCTGCCCAATTTACAAAATTTTAACCAATTATAAGAAACAAAAAAACTCCCCAACTTCATAGTTGGAGAGCTTTTATTGTAATAAAATATAGTGTATAGCCTATAAAGAAGCTACGTGCTTTGCAAGTTGAGACTTTAAATTGGCTGCTTTGTTATCGTGTATGATATTCTTTTTTGCCAATTTGTCAATCATGGAAACAACTTCCGGAAACATTTTTTGTGCCTCTTCCTTGTTTTCAGTTTCCCTCAGCTTTTTAATCACCGTTCTGGTAGATTTGTGCTGATACCTGTTTAGCACACGTTTTTTCTCGCTGCTTCTGATTCTCTTTAACGCTGACTTGTGATTTGCCATTTGCTTTTTCTTAAATTGTAACTCTTGTTATTTTGTAGTCCGTAGGGGAATCGAACCCCTGTTACCAGGATGAAAACCTGGCGTCCTAACCCCTAGACGAACGGACCATTGGTTAAGTCAATATTGGCTTGCACCAAAAAAACTTCAATACTTCAAAATTTTTGTAGTCCGTAGGGGAATCGAACCCCTGTTACCAGGATGAAAACCTGGCGTCCTAACCCCTAGACGAACGGACCATGCAACTTTTATTGCGGTTGCAAAAATACAACAATTTTTGAATGTCGCAATTGCTTGTCCAAATTTTTTATTTTTTTTAATACGCTTTCGCGAAAAGCACCCGTTTTACTGATGGTTTGCCGCTAAAAACACATACACCGTCTTCGCTTTTCGCATCCAGCGGTATGCACCTGATGGTGGCTTTTGTCAAGTTTTTGATCTCATCCTCGGTTGCTGAAGTACCATCCCAATGGGCACTTAAAAAACCGCCCTTGGTTTCCAGCACTTCCTTGAACTCGTCAAAGCTGTTCACCTCGGTAATGCTTTCATTTCTGAATTTAAGTGCTTTATCAAACAGGCTCTGCTGGATTTCAACCAGCAATCGCTCAACCTTTTCTGCTATACCTTCCCGCTGAACCAGCTCTTTGGTCAACAAATCCCTGCGGGCAAGCTCCACCGACTTGGTTTCTAAATCCTTCGGTCCAATGGCAATGCGCAACGGCACCCCTTTTAACTCATATTCATTGAATTTCCAACCGGGTTTGTGGGTATCACGCTTGTCAAACTTCACCCGGATGCCTTTTGCCTTTAATTCCTTGACAATCGTTTCTGCTTCAGCACACACAGCTGTGTACTCTTCGTCACTCCTGTATATTGGAACAATGACTACTTGATCGGGCGCAAGGTTTGGAGGGATGACCAATCCGTTGTCATCACTGTGTGTCATGACCAATGCCCCCATCAATCGTGTGGAAACCCCCCAGGAGGTGGCCCATACATAATCGAGCTTTCCGTCTTGTGCTGCAAATTTTACATCAAACGCTTTCGCGAAATTCTGTCCTAAAAAGTGGGACGTCCCCGCCTGTAATGCCTTGCCGTCCTGCATCAAGGCTTCGATACAATAAGTTTCCAGGGCACCGGCAAAACGCTCACTTTCGGTTTTGGTGCCTTTGATCACCGGGATGGCCATAAAGTTTTCGGCAAAATCGGCATACACATGCATCATTTGCTCGGCTTCTTCTATGGCTTCTTGTTTGGTGGCATGAGCCGTGTGGCCTTCCTGCCATAAAAACTCAGCTGTCCTCAAAAACAAACGGGTGCGCATTTCCCAACGCACCACATTGGCCCATTGATTGACAAGTATGGGAAGGTCCCTGTATGACTGTATCCATTTCCTGTAAGTATCCCAAATGATGGTTTCAGAAGTGGGCCTGACGATGAGTTCTTCCTCCAGTTTGGCATCGGGGTCAACAATGATGCCGCTGCCGTCTTCGGCATTTTTTAAACGGTAGTGAGTCACCACCGCACATTCTTTGGCAAAACCGTCCACATGACTGGCTTCCTTACTGAAATAGGATTTTGGTATAAACAACGGAAAATAAGCGTTTTGATGACCGGTTTCCTTGAACATGCGGTCAAGCTCGGCCTGCATTTTTTCCCAAATGGCATAACCATAGGGCTTGATGACCATACAACCCCTTACCCCCGAGTTTTCAGCCAAATCTGCTTTGACAACCAGCTCATTGTACCATTTTGAGTAGTCTTCTTCCCGTTTAGTTAAATGTTTTCCCATACCTTAAGATTGGCATAAATATTGTGTTAAATCTGTTAAAGTCTTCTTTGCATTGTGCAAAACTACTTAAATTTATAGTGTTGAACAATTAAAAACAATTGTTATGAAAAGTTATTTTACATATCAAAATATATACAAATTCCTTGCTACAGGTTTACTTGCAGTGTTGCTGACATCTTGTGGCACATCACGAGACAGGGTTTACCAAGGCAATGACGGTATCTATGGCACTTCCGGGGCAAGCACAGCTTCCGCAGAAGGAGATCAGGAATTTGACAATAGAAATTATTACAGACAGTATTTTCAAACCAAAGCCCAGGTCTATGCCAATGACCCTGAGGGTGACATCATCTTTACAGATGTTGAAGGCTATACTTCTGTAAATGCCTATGTTGACGAAGACGGTTTTATACACGAAGAAGAAGTACACTACACAGAGTCCTACGGCCCCTGGGGTGAAACTTCAGAAATCACAATCAATGTTTACAACAATCCCGGATGGGCTTACTACGGTTACTGGCACAGGCCGGTATGGTGGTACAGAAGCGGATGGGGAATTAGTTACTGGCACCCTTGGGGCGGTTTTTATGGTCCTTCCTGGGGCTGGGGCTGGGGCCACCCTTACTATTGGGGCGGCTGGGGATACCCATATTATGCACATCCCGGCTACTACTATAACCCCTACCATGGAGGTTACAGCAACTATGTGGCCTACAACCGCGGAAGAAGAAATACCGATTACAATCCAAACAGGACTGCAACAAACAGGACTGCAAACAGGGAGACCACCAACAGGTCCAACCGTTCAAATGAAGGCAGGTATTCACGCACCGAAGTGGAAAGAAGAATAAACAATAGCAGAAACACGCAATCCCGTGATGCCAGAGGTGTGCCTGTTAGAACAGACCAAACCAGACCTGCGCAACAAACAAGACCCGCGCAGCAAGGTACAGAAAGACAACGTAGAGTTATCGATAACCAAAGAAATAATCCTACACCAAATACAACCCGACCCAGTTCAAATACCCGTCCCCCATCAACCATTAACCGTGGTGGAGGAAACAGTGTGAGATCTTCCGGCGGAACCGGTGTGAGAAGCAGCGGCGGTGTGAGAAGTGGCGGAGGAAGAGGCGGCCGAGGTTAGAATTCATTTAGTTTAACGAAATTTAAAATTCAGACATGAAAAAAAGTTTTCTTTTAATCATAGTGATTGTTTTTGCTCAAAATTTATCATCACAAAGCATCGTTGATGCCTTAAGATACAGTACAGACGGCCTTCACGGAACCGCAAGATTCAGTGGAATGGGAGGAGCTTTTGGAGCCCTGGGAGGCGACTTGTCTGCCATCCAGCTTAACCCGGCAGGTTCTGCTGTCTTTCTGAACAGTACAGCCAGCGTAACCCTCTCGCTGAATGACAGAAAAAATGAGACCAATTATTTCAATACCTACAACAGAAACTTCACCTCTGACCTGAGTTTTAATCAAGCCGGGGTTGTTTTTGTCTTTGACAATTTTGAAGAAGATGCCTTTTGGAGAAAGTTTACACTGGGACTCAATTTTGACGTAAAAAGGAATTATGACGACGGATATTTTGTATCCGGACAAAGCTCCAATTCCATTGACACCTATTTTCTGGGCTATGCACAGGGCGTGCAATTGAACCTCCTGGATTTACAGTCCTCAGAAACAATCTCGAGCTTGTACAGGTTTCTTGGCGAAAATTACGGCTTTGGGGCACAACAGGCGTTTTTAGGCTACCAATCCTACATCATAGACCCTGTCGATTTTGACAACCCCAACAACACCACCTATATCTCAAACGTATCACCCGGAATAAAAAACCACGAATACTCACTTAGTTCATCAGGTTACAACGCAAAAGCGACTATTAATATCGGGATGCAGATTAGAGACAATCTGTTTTTGGGTGCAAACCTGAATTCACACATCATTGAATACAGGGAGTCAACTTACTTTTATGAGCAAAACACCAATGCAGACAGCTACATCAATGAAATAGGTTTTAGAAACAACCTGGCTGTGTTGGGGGACGGCTTTTCTGCTCAGCTTGGGCTTATAGCGCGACCCACTGACTTTTTCAGGCTTGGACTCACTTATGACACGCCCACCTGGTACACCATAACTGAAGAAACCACTCAGCGCATCAGCACTGTTAGAACTGAAGACAACCAGCAAATTACCGAAACCATCAGGCCTAATATTGTGAATTTGTATGAAGATTATACCCTTAAAACCCCCGGTAAACTAACCGCAAGTGTAGCCTATTTATTTGGCGCTGACGGTTTGGTGAGTATTGATTATTCATACAGAGACTATTCAAACATTCGTTTTCGCCCATCGGGAATCCCTGCATTTATATCAGAAAATACAACCATAAGCAATTCACTGAAGGCAGCTTCCTCTATCAGGATTGGAGGCGAATACAGAATCAACCAATTGAGCCTGAGAGGAGGTTTGCAATTTGAAGAAAGCCCCTATGAGGATACTGAAATGATGGGAGATCTTAAAGGATTTTCACTGGGATTTGGGTATAGCTTTGGCAATTTCAGATTGGATTTGGCCTATGCACGAACAGAACAACAAAGAAAACAACAGTTCTACCCAAATAGTGGGTTTTCAAATGCAACTTCAATCAACAGCACCGAAAATTACGTAGCCTTAACTGCCAATTTTGGGTTTTAATTGTAAAATGGCATTAGAGAAAAGAGGTTGTATAAAAAGTCATGTTTTGCCACTAAGACACCAAGGCTTAAAGTTACACTAAGAATTAATTACTTAATATAGGGCACTTTGTGCTTCTTGGTGACTTAGAGCCTTTGTGGCTTTCTTTCGTTCAGCATCTTTTAATACAACCTCTTTTTCTTTTATCTTTTCAAGGTAAAATGTCCTCTAAATTCCTTTTCTCTGTCGTCTTCACGGTAAACCACCCTAAACCAGTAATCACTCGAGGGTACAGGCCGGCCGTTGTA
>ERZ869909.401-NODE-401-length-53602-cov-8.966352_pt1 | contig 53602 bp, 39 predicted proteins | sample MGYA00520892_ERZ869909 | MGnify/ENA primary metagenome ERZ869909 (study PRJEB32215, sample SAMEA104723947) | bioreactor metagenome | biome: bioreactor; feature: anaerobic bioreactor; material: water | place: China | collected 2015-03-12 ... | reverse complement strand
TCCGGAATAAAAATCCATTAAATCTAAAATAGGGGGTCAGCATCCGCCGGAATGGCAGTATCTATATGAGAACATTATGAAGCCTGTTTGGGGGGGTCAGTATGGGCCGGTATATCCACCAAGGACTGGACCAACGATAAAAACAGGTTTACGTTTGCAGAAATACCGCTGGGATATTAATTTATATCTTGATAGGCCCCTTAATCCCTTTGAAAGGCCTCCCAAATATGGGGATTTTCAGTTTGAGACCTATTTCCGGAATCTGGGTATGAGTATTGGTTACAGGTTTTAAGAATGAGATGCTTAGTGCGATAATGCCCGGCAATTCAGGTTACAGTATGTTTTCTGAAACCATCATCTTGTCCCTGCCCAAAAAAGAAAAAGCCTGGTAGTATATTGTACTACCAGGCTTTTTGTAGCGGGAACGAGAGTTGAACTCGTGACCTCCGGGTTATGAATCCGACGCTCTAACCAACTGAGCTATCCCGCCAGGTTTTGTAATGAACTTTCTCAAGGCTGGCAGCCTTATGGGCTGTCATTTTGAGTGGTGCAAAAATAGTAAAGAATTTTAAATTACAAGAAATATTCTTGAAAAGTTTTTCAGCCGGCATTGGGGGTTATTTCTTCGGCATTTTTTGCGCTGCGGCGCAGTTTGCTCAGTTTGAGGCTCTGGGTGAGCAGCAATCCTGATATTACAACCACCATTCCTACGATCTTGCTGGCATCAATTTTTTCCCCCAGTAAAAAGAAGGCAAATACAGCCGTACAAACGGGGATTAGGTTGCTGAAGATGGAGGTGCGGGCCACCCCGATTTTTCGTACCGAAATGGTGTAAAACATAAACGCCAGGGTAGAGGCAAATACCGACAGCTTGAGCAGTGCCCATACCAGCTCACCGGTGGGTTGCACCTGTATGAATTTCTGATAGTCGAAGATCAGAAACAGGGGCAAAAAGAACAAGGCCCCAAGCAGATTCTGCGTTTTAATAATGGTGGTGGAGCTATACTTCATGGCCAGCCTTTTTAGGAATAAAATATTGGCCAGTGCCGCTGCCACGGCAAAGAATAACAGCATTACCCCTGCGGGGGAGGCACTGAAACGAAATTCGAAATCCAGCACCATAATCATTACCCCGGAAAAGGAAATGGCAAAACCGGCTATGTTGAGCTTGGTGATTTTTTCGCCAAAGGCAAAGTGTCCCAGGAAGGGGGTAAACACAGGTATGGTGGCAATGATTACCGCTGCAATGGTGGGTGATACCAGTTTCAGTCCAAAACTCTCACCGATAAAATAGCAAAAGGGGGAAAAGAAGGAAAGCGCTAAAAAGGCCGGATAGTCTTCTTTCTGAATTTTCTCCTTTTTGCCCATAATAGCCAGCAGGGTATACATAAAAACCGAGGCCAGGCTCAGGCGGATAAACATGGTGGTGATGGGATCGTAGTATTGGAAAACCACCTTCATCCAAACATAGGAGAGCCCCCAGAATGCAACAGCTGAAAGGGTGAGGACATAAACCAGGTAATTGCTTTTTTGCATAAAATGGGTGTCTGAAAAGTCTGCGCAAACCTAAAGAAAATTCCTGAGTAAAAACCACAGAAAAACCACTTGGTTCAGGCCATATCAAAAGGTAGTTCTTTTTGCGATTGATCTTGTTAATAAGTGGTTGAAAAATAATAGAACAAACATAAATCTGCAGACCTTTTTTTCGTATATTGCACAAAAGCCAAAGTTCATCAAAGTATTTGACTATGACTCCTCTACAGAAATTTACCCTTGAATTTCCCCTCAAGGTAACACCCAAATTGCTTTTCACGCTGATCAGTACTTCAGAGGGGCTCGGCCGTTGGTTTGCCGATAAAGTAACCGTACATGAAGACGAGTATCATTTTGAATGGGAGGGCAGTTTTCAATCTGCCAAATTGCTTGAGTTTAAAGATCCTGAGTTTGTCCGGTTCGAATGGACTGACGATTTCCACCAGGGTTTTATGTTGGAGATGCAGATTACCCATGAGCCCGTATCGGGGGAGTCAGCCCTTGTTGTAAGCGACTATGCCGAACCTGGCGATCTGGAGTTTACTCAGATGTGGTGGAATACCCAGGTGGGGCGTCTGCAGCGTCTTTTCAACAATTGATGTTGTTTTGGGCCATCACATGGGGGGCGCCTCAAGTTTAAACCAATCTTTTACAAAATCAGAATAGTCGGCAGGAGCTTTATAGTGCCTGAACTCGTTGTTTTTGTTATTGTAACGGTAATCCCGTGCCCATTTCTCGTGATTTTTCTGGATCTCTTTCAGTGCTGCCATTATGGTTTGCAGCTCAATGTCTGTCATGGTAGGGTGCAGCGACAACCTAACCCAACCCGGTTTGTCCGACAGGTCGCCGGTATTGATTTTAGAGGTGATGGTACGAGAGTGCTCATAATCCACATTCAGAAGAAAGTGCCCATAGGTGCCTGCACACGCGCAGCCTCCTCTTACCTGTATACCATAGCGATCGTTCAGGAGTTTTACTACCAGGTTGTAATGGATGTTTTCAAAGTAAAAGGAGATTACCCCAAGTCTGTCGCGGGTATTGGAAGCAAGAATCTTAAGCCGTGGGATACTGTCAAGCTCAGCGAAAGCAATGGTAAGCAATTCGTTTTCCCGTTTGTGAATGTTTTCCACACCCATCTGATCTTTCAGGTTGATGGCCAGGGCGGCCTTGATGGTTTGCAGAAAGCCCGGCGTTCCTCCATCTTCTCTGAGTTCTATATCGTCGATATATTTGTACTCGCCCCAGGGGTTGGTCCAGTCTACAGTGCCACCACCCGGGTTGTCGGGTACCTCTGAGTTGTATATGGCCGAGTCGAAGATCAATATACCTGGTGTGGCAGGCCCCCCCAGGAACTTGTGTGGAGAGAACATGATGGCGTCGAGTTTTTCCATCGGGTCGCCCGGGTGCATATTGATTTCATCGTAGGGTGCTGAGGCAGCAAAATCAATAAAGCACAATCCCCCGTTTTCGTGCATAATACGCGCCAGCTCATAAATGGGAGTACGTATCCCGGTAACATTGGAGCAGGCTGTAAAAGAGCCGATTTTCAACTTGCGGTCTTTGTGTTTTTCAAGTTCTTCTCTCAGATTGTTCAGGTCAATGAGCATATCTTCGCCAGGTCCGATAACAACAACATCGGCAGTAGTTTCGAACCACGAGGTGTGGTTGGAGTGGTGCTCCATATGTGAGATAAACACCACGGGCCGTTCAGACTCCTGCATGCATTTGCCTGCCGAAAGCTTTCCGCAAACCCGCAAACCCAGGATCCGCTGAAATTTATTGATTACGGTGGTAAAACCACTTCCGGCTGTAATGATTACGTCGTGCGGACCTGCATTTACATGCTCTTTTATTTTTTTGTGTGCATAGTGGTATGCATTGGTCATCAGGGTGCCCGTTTCGCTGGCCTCGGTATGGGTGTTGCCTACAAAGGGCCCGAATTTTTCCTGAAGTGTCTTTTCTATGGGGCCATAGAGCCTGCCGCTGGCAATCCAGTCGGCGTAAAGAAGTTTCTGAATACCGTAAGGGGAAACAAAAGTTTGGTCGATCCCGATGATGTTTTTCCGGAACTTTTCGAAGTACTTTTCGCTGATTTCGAGCATTGTGTTTTGATTAGGCTGCAAAAATGCAAAAAAAAAGTGAAAATCTATTCCGTAATAACCTCATATCCCAAAAACAATGCAGCATTCAGGTTCTCTTTAAAAATAAGGCTTTGAGATTAAACCAGAAAAAAATTAAACGCTCAGGTGATCAAAAAAAAGTTTCCATCCATTCCGATAAATACTACTTTTATTGCGTGTTTGGTGAGTTTCCCAAAAACATGTTCTGAATCCCATACATCTGTTATTCTCTCTAAACAAAGCATAAAACAACGTGTTTATGCTATTGCCGGAAGTAAAAATATCGTTGCAGGTATAATTTTTGCTGGCAAACACAATCGTACAAATCGACCAGACCTTAAAAATACTGACTATGTTTCCGACAACCCAACCTTTTGAACGAACCGCAGCAAGAACTCCGTTTTTAGGGATTTTGCTTTTCTTGTTGCTGTTTATGTATGTGCAACCAGCACAATCACAGTACTTTGGGCGTAACCGACCTGGCTATGCAACCTTCGACTGGCAGGTTTACCAGTCTCCCAATTTTACGATTTACCATTATTTCGAGAATGATTCGGTCATCAATGCGTTGGCCAATTCTTTTGAGCGATGGTACATTCGCCATCAGAAATTGTTTAAAGATACTTTCGATCGGCCCAGTCCTATTCTTATTTATCAGAACCATCCTGATTTTCAGCAAACGCTTGCTGTGAGTGGCACTATAGGCATTGGAACGCAGGGTGTTACCGAAGCTCTTAAAAACCGGGTGGTAATTCCGGTGCTGGAAACCAATGCTCAGACCGATCACGTGATCGGGCATGAGCTGGTGCACGTTTTTCACTTCAGAGCCCTTTTTGTGGATGATTCATTGTCGTTGAACTCGCTGCGCAACCTGCCTCTATGGCTGGTAGAGGGTATGGCAGAGTATTTTTCTATCGGAAGCGTAGATTCGCATACCGCCATGATCATGCGCGATGCCTTAAAGCAAGACGACTTTCCGTCGCTACGCGATATGACGCGCAACTATTCTTACAACCCTTACCGCTTTGGGCATGCCTTTGTGGCATTTCTGGGACGAACCTGGGGCGATGATGTAATTGTTCCTCTGTATCGCGAAACGGCCAAGTTTGGGTATGAAAGGGCAATGGAGCGGGTGATAGGGTTGAACGCACATACCGTTTCCAATCTGTGGAAGAGCGCTACCCTTACACACTTTGAATCATTCATGAAAGATAGCCTTTTGCATCAACCGGTGGGTGAAATACTTATTGACGAGAGCAATGGAGGAAACCTTAACATTTCGCCCTCCCTCAGTCCGGATGGGAGGCACATCGCTTTTTTCTCGGAAAGAGATCTTTTCTCACTGGATCTTTTTCTTGCCAATGCCGAAACCGGCAGGGTTATAAGGAAGCTATCCAGTACCACACGCAGTGCTGATATTGATGCTTTCAACTTTTTCGAATCAGTAGGCACCTGGTCGCCCGATGGTCGTCAGTTTGTGCATGTTGCTGTAAAGCGGGGCCGCAATCAGCTGGTGGTTGTAGATGTAAACCGTCCGCGACGCACCCGCCATATTCCAGTGGAAGGGGTGCCTGCACTGAACAACCCCTCCTGGTCGCCCGATGGTCGCTACCTGGTATTCTCTGGCCTGGTGGATGGTGTTGGTAATTTGTACAAGCTTGATATGGAAACCCGACAGGTGGAACAACTCACCAACGACCGTTACTCCTACATTCACCCTACCTGGTCGCCCGATGGTCGCTACCTTGCGTTTGCTACCGATCTGCTGCCCCCAAGATTCGACCCCGATACCTTGAGCTATAGCTTTAATCTTGGGATTATGGATATGGAGGCGCCCGGACGCCCCGTGAAAGTATTTGATATCTTCCCCTCGGCACAAAACCTCAACCCCCAGTTCGATCCCGAACAAAAAGGGCTCTATTTTCTGTCGAACAGCGATGGCTTTCGCAATTTGTACTACCTCAACCTAGAGGATGAAAGTGTTTTCCGGCTGACCAATTTTTACACCGGTATAAGCGGGATAACCCATTTGTCGCCCTCTATCAGCGTAGCGCGAAATACCGGGCGGGTGGCTTACAGCTATTTCAGCGAGGGAAAATACAGTATATTCAAAGCGTCACCCGAAGATTTTGAGCGTGTGGAAGTGGATCCAATGCATATCGACATGACTGCTGCTACACTTCCTCCCATGAACCGCTCCACTCTGCCGGTAGTAGACGGTTTCTTTAAGCGAGAACGCCGGGAGAGTGTTTTTCCGGTAGATTCTTTCCAGGTAAAAGATTTCAGATCAAGGTTTGGCCTCTCTTTTATTGGCAGCAGTGGTGTGGGAGTTGCTACCAGCCGCTTTGGTACCGGAATGTCGGGAGGTGTAGCTATGATGTTCAGCGATATTGTAGGAAATCATCAGCTGTTTTCCGTACTGGCAGTGAACGGAGAAATTTATGACTTTGGAGGGCAGGTTGGCTATATCAATCAGAAACGCCGTATCAACTGGGGGGCCAGTGCTTCTCATATTCCTTATCCGTTTGCTTTTTTAAACTTTGATGTCGACTTTATCAATGATTCCATTCCGGTGCGCGATGTGCAGTTTGTTATACAGCGCACTTTTGAAGATCAGGTTGGGTTGTTTGCTTTTTATCCTATCTCCACCACCCGACGTATTGAGGTCGGGGGGAGTGTAGCATGGTATTACTTCCGGAGAGACATCTTTCATACCTATTACAGTGCCGATGGTTTGTTTTACCTGGGCCAGGACCGAAGCCGCGGAGAAACTCCACGGGGCTTCAATCTGCAGCGCATAAACCTGGGTTATGTGGGCGATAACTCTTACTTTGGTATGGCATCGCCCATGGCGGGGCATCGATACCGGTTCAGCGTGGAGCAAATGTTTGGAGTGATGAATGTGTTCCGGCGCGATGGCGACATGGAGCAGGCCCAGCAAGTATTCTTCAATGCCCGGGAGCGGGTAAATATGTTCAATGTAATTGCCGATTACAGGCAGTACTATTTCCGCAAGCCCATTGCCCTGGCATTCCGTATGGCGCACTATGGGCGCTATGGTCAGATTCCAATCAGTGATGATCCGCGCAACCCGGGCCGTCAATACAGTACCTTTGATTTCTTCCTGGGATATCCCAATTTCTTGAGGGGTTTCGATTATAACTCGCTGTACCGCAATCAACAGGAGTTTTTTGATGAGACTTTTACCTTTGATAACCTGTTGGGTACGCGTGTACTATTGGGGGGTATAGAGATCAAAACCCCATTCACAGGCCCTGAAAGATTAGCATTGATCTCCAGTGGTTTCTTCTTTACTGAGTTGGGTTGGTTTCTGGATGCAGGTATAGCATGGAATGAAGGGCAGGATCTTACCTGGCGCAAGTCGGGAAGTAATTCCCAGATGCGTTTCCCGGTATTCAGTACCGGACCCTCCTTGCGAATCAATCTGTTTGGAGCATTGATCCTGGAGCCCTATTATGCTTTCCCCTTTGCCATCGACCAGCGCTGGCCCGGTACATGGGGGTTGAATTTCTGGCCGGGATGGTAACCTCCCCGGTGACTTAAAAAAAACCGCTGTGTGTTGTGCACAGCGGTTTTTTTGTATAATTGAGTTTTGAGTTGCATCAATGTTCTCCGTGCATTAGTTTGCGGATTACCGGAGCGGCTATAGCTGCCAGCAATGCTGTAGCAAAAGCAATGATTGCAATGGAAGAAAACACATTAGTGTAGGAAAGCAGTGTGCTGAAAGCACCCCCCTTTTCTGCCACAACTTCTGGGCTGAGACCCGTAACGCGTTCGGCAATGCGTTCCAGCAGACCTCCATTGGCCGTAAAATCGCGGGTGGTGAAACGTGCAATAAATCCTGCAATATACTGCGCAAACGACATGGATAAGAACCATACACCCATCATAAAGGAAACTACTTTGGCCGGGGAGAGGCGCGTTACCATAGAAAGACCAATGGGGCTGATGAATAGTTCTCCTGTTGTGATGAGGAAATATCCGATTATAAGGAAGTTAAGAGGAACCATGCCGGTTTCGGATGCAAAACGAGCACCCAGGGCAAAAACCAAAAAGCCAAGCCCCAGCTGGGCAATACCCAAAGCAAATTTATAGGGTGTGTAGGGGTTTAACTTCAAATTGGCCAGCCACGTCCAGAACATGGATGTGGGGATGGCAAGCATTATGATAAACAATGGGTTGATGCTGTTGGTCTGCTCAGCATTCATGAAAATCAGGTTTACATTCCGCTCTGCAAACAAGGTAATGGTACTACCTGCCTGCTCAAAGAATGCCCAGAAAACTGTACTGAAAAATGCCAGGATAAAAATGGCAATGATCTTTTCTCTTTCAGTGCGGGTAATCTCAAAGAATGATTTACCAACTACAAATACTACCAATGCAAGCACGGTATAAAGCATCCAACCGGCCAATTCACTCTTGTAAATCAGGAAAGTGAGAAGAGGTACGGAGGCATAGGAAAGAATTACTGATAAAAACTGTCTGGAAATTCCAAATGTCTTTGCCTGGCTCTCAGGAGTGCGAGGAGCTTCTCCATTGATGCCAAACACACCACGGCTAATGGCAAACTGGAATATTAAAAGCCCAATGATCATTCCAATGCCAGCCAATCCAAATCCGTAGATCCTGCCAAAGTGCATGGCCACAAATCCACATGCCAGCGGCGAGATAAAAGCACCCAGGTTGATCCCCATGTAAAAAATGGTAAAACCAGCATCTCTTCTGGGGTCACCTGCAGGGTATAATCCTCCTACCATGGAGGAGATATTGGGTTTGAAGAGGCCATTACCGGTAACCAGGAAGCCTAATCCCACATAAAAAGTGGTAGGAGCTCCGAAGGACATGAGGAAAAGCCCTATGGCCATCATAATACTACCGTTGATAATCGCATTTCGATATCCCAGGTAGCGGTCAGCAATCATCCCTCCCAGTACCGGTGTGGCATATACCAGTGCCCCGAAGGCGGCATAAATGGCAAAACCCCGGGCATCAGCCAAGCCCTCGCCCAGTTCGTGATATAGTTCGTTTACTATGTATAGTACAAGAAGTGCGCGCATACCATAGTATGCAAACCTCTCCCACAGCTCTACAAAGAATAAATAGTAAAGCGCCTTAGGGTGTCCCTGTTTCATCTTTAAAAAGGTTTAAGTTGAAAGTTGATTGAATTGACTTGTTTTACTTGTTGGGTAAGTGTTTTTTCATTGCAAACCCCGCAAAGTTAAAAAAAAGCAAATAGAAATCGATTGCGGGCCAAAATAATCATGGGTTGTGGTTTTCAGAATCTCACCCTCATTTGCGCCTTAATCTCCGTGCGGGTATTTCCCTCAATAAGGTCCAGCCCGCTGCCAATTTCGTTGCGGTTGGTGTAGAAAGTTTGAGCAAGGCGTGCCTGCAGGTCTATGTTGCGATTTAGGCGGTAGCGGGCCACAATATATGCTCTGTGTCCTTTTTCTGAATAGAAGGGAAAAGAGAAAGCATACAACACATCGTTTTCGTAGGCGTAAATACGGGCATCAAAGCCATCGGTGTCGAATATGGCATACCGGGCGGTTATGGCCCATGGGCTGGCAAAGCTTCTGTAGCCAATATCCTGATAAATGAGGTATCCCTTCTGTTTTTTGTTGCCATGACGAAAATCAACCAGTTCCACACGGTTTTTGAAGGTAAACGACGGGCTTACCGGGTAGCTGATATGCAGGCGGATGTTTTGTCTTTTTACATCATCAAGGTAGCGTATGGGGCTTTCATCGGGCGAGTTGAGGGGTTTGTTTTTGATGCGGTAGCGGGCATACATCTCGATTCGGCGTTCGGGGCGATAGTTGAGTTGTACAAGGTAATCATACCCATCGGAGGGGGCGTAGGTGCGGAATTTCATCCAGGGAAAGCTGAAGTGATCGGCATAGGCGTTGAGCGACAAGGTGCGCGAAAGGCGTGCATTCATCCCTAAGTAGATGCCGCTTTCGTTGCTCACCCGGGTGTTTTCAGAAAAAGCCACGCTGAGCAACGACTGATAATCTACGCTGAAATGTCTGTGTAAAATGCTGAAAGAGAGGCGAGGGTCGAGGCTCATCATTACCCCGTTGAGGATGGCAATACCTCCTGACTGGCTGGTGGCCACTTCTCCAAAAGCATTGAAATTTCTGTAAATATAATTGTAATCGGCCCCAACTGCCCAGTTGGTTCGCTCATTGAGGTCGAACCGGTTGTAGAAGGAGAGGTTTCTTCTGAATTCGGCACCCAGTTCCATGTAATAGCCGGTTAGCCCGATATGATAGTTGGGGCGTCGCCAGGTAATGTTGGATCCCATAAAGGTTTCCTGCACGGCATTTTTGTTTTCAAGCTCGCGGGGGGTGCGGTGCAGTCCGGTTTGTTGCAGGCTGGTGATAACCAGTGCTTCCTGTGTAATGGTATCTACCTCCAGTACGTTGGCATCGCGCGGTTTGCTTGAGTAAAAGGCGGTAAATTCAAGGTTGCCGGTTCTGAGGGTTGTACCGGCTCCCCGCATGAAATTGTTTTCATCTACAGAAGTATAGGGGCGCAAACCTAAGCCATTCTTTTTGGTGTTGACGGCTTCGCTGCTTTTGCCAAAGGCAAGCCCCGACCAAAGGGTAAGCCCCTGGCCAAACTGCACCTGGTAATCTCCAATGGCCAGCGATTTGATTCTGCCTGCATCGCGCAAATAGAAGTGGGCAGAATAAAAATCGAAACCATGGGGTTGACTGCCCCTGAAAAATTCCTCTCCCGGATCTTTCTCCGCCGTAACCCCTATGCTCAGATTGTTGTAGTAAGTGAACCGGTAGCGGGTGTACAATCTGTAGGGACTTCCCAGGTAGCGGGCATTGGGGTTGCGTTCCAACTCTTCTTCCGATATGGGGGAGAAACCTCTTTGCTCCTCAAACAGCCGGTGATATCGCAGGAAGTACTGGCTGTTGCCCCTTTCCATAATGTCGCTTAGATTGAATCTGCGTCTGGCTACCGCCTCTTCAACGGTAACAAAGGGTTGTATACGTTGTATGGTTACCAGATCGAAACCGTCAATGCTTTGCAGCTCCAGCATACTTATCAGGTTGCCAAAGCGCGTGCGATGCACAATAAGATTGTTGATCTGGATGTCGTTGAGGAAGAATATCCTCCGAAGATCGTCGGCAGTGGCGGTATTGAGGTTGAGCGGGCGTTGGCGCAGAAGCTCAAGTTCTTCTATAAGTTCTGTGGCATCAATCTCCTCATCACTTTCTTCAATGATGCTTTCAATACGTTGATGAAAGTCTTCCTCCTCTATTACCTGGGGTGGAGGAGGTGGGGGCGGTGGAGACTGTTCCTGACCCCATGAACCATAGGGGAGCCCAAGCAGGATCAGTACGCAAAGAATGGAGATGGCCAAAAGGTTAGGATGCTTCAACATCAGTTGTGGTTTTATTTAAAATGGTAGATAAAACTCATCTGGGGAGAGTAACCCAGGATATGATGAAATGAAGTGGCAACATCAATTGTAAGGTTGCCCAGATCCAAACCAAAACCAAAGGCGTTGGTGGTGGGGTTTGTGCCAATTCCTCCACGGATGTAAAACGGATCGGTAATCTGGTATTCAATACCTGCCTTAAAAACAGGAGAGTGGTTCACGCTTTTTTCTGTTTCGGCTACCACTACTACCCGCTCAGAAAAATGGTAAGAAAGCCCTGTACGGAAAATGGTAGGGATGCGTTCGTTGGCGAAATCGGCAATTTTGGCTCGTGTGGGGTTGAAGAGGTGTGCTCCAATGTAAAGCTGCGGTAAAATCTGAAAGATGGCTCCCAGCTCAAAGGTCAGATTGCCTTTGTTGCCGTAGTCATCGGCAATGTAAGTGTTGTGGTAGTTGAGCTGAACACCGGCCGAGAATCGCTCACCAAAATCCCTGGCATAAGCCAGTCCGATCTTGCTCTCGTTGTATAGCTCAAACCCAAAATAGGTGAAGTTAACGCCCAAAACTCCTGATGAAGTAGGGTATACAAATGCTCCGGCACCAAAACTCAACTCCTGCACCAGGAAACGGTTTTCGAAATATACCCCTGCTGCCATGTGTTCCATCCGGGCCAGACCGGCCTGATTGTGGCTTATGGCCCAGAAATCATAAAGGGTGATGGCTGCATTGCCCATACCTGCAGCACGACCCCCGAAAAGGTAATTGTCGTTGGCAGAATGCAGGCTTGCGCTGCAAAACAAAAATATTAAGACAAAATGTAAAACTCCTTTCATAGTGCGTAAAGTATAGGATTGCAAGTTACAATAATTTCTGTTTTTGTACTCCTTTTTGCCTGCCCGCCTGACAGAAAAAACCGAGCCTCATAATCGATTCACTTCTTTGTACGCAACGCTGAGTTGCCTATATTTGCAGGTTGTTAAAGCATTTCTATTTCATGACTTTTCTATTTCGAAGCAAAATTTTTTCAACGGGGATGTTTATTGTGTTTTCATTCCTGTTCCTTTCAGCAATGGGGCAGCCGTCAGAAGTTGGCAGCATCTCTGAGCATCGGCAGGAGTTTCGATTTCGTCCGGGGGTTCAGCATGGCAGTGGCCAGGTTGTGAATGCCCTGCTGCAACTTGCGTCGGAAGGGGGGCAAAAGCTAAGGGTGTATACTACCTATAGCCTTTCCTCACAGGTGTTGCTCAGGCCTGATGAGGGTGGTGATAAACTGGCACTCTCTTTTCAATCTATGAATGTGGAGGGTGATACAAAGTATGGTGACTTTTCCCTGGTGCCCTGGATGCTGCCTGGTCTGGCTGATATAGAGATTGTTGCCAGGCAAAAGAATGGCAATGGGGTGCAGCATTTCGAGTTTCGCAATGTTGCTCTCACCTGGCCCCAAATGCTCAACGATGCTGTTTTGCTGAACTTAAACGGGCAAAGAGCCGATGCTTTTGCCGGATTTTCCATAAAACGGATCCATTTTCATTATGCAGAAAGCCACCTGGGGGAGATTGATTTTTTGCTTGAAGCTCTCTCGGCATACTACCGGGCACCAGAACAACTGGAAAAAGCCCAGGCACTGATCTTTGAACTGGATCAAACCAGGGTGGAGGATCTGATACTGGAGGAGTTTCGCCTTTGTGAAGCAGAGGTAATTGCCAGCCGCCTCTCTCACAGCCCCTTTTTGCAGTTGATACAAAAAACCGGGTCAGATCCTTTGGGAAACACACAAAAGCTGGTTTTGTTGCAAAACCAGTTGACTGCATTGCGAGAGTGGTACAACATCAGGATTGCACACATCGACAGTATTCTGTTTGAGAGGGGAGAAGAATTGCTGAGACAGGGTTTGCAGGCCGAATCAAGAGTAATTTTCGAACGGGTGCTGGTATTTAACCCTCAGCATATTCCGGCACACAGTCAAATAGCCCAAATGGACATGGGCCTTGGCAGAACTCAAGAGGTAATGCTGCGGATTCGAGGTTTTATGGGGCGCGTGGGAGCACCTGCCATCTGGAAAGAGGAAGCTGTTGCCATTACCCAAAAACTGTTTTTTGCTGAGATTGCCCGTGCTGAAGATCTGGCGGAGGATGGCCGCTATCTGGATGCAAGAACCGTACTTGAGAGGTTGCAGGATTTCTGCAATGACCTTGTGCAATGGAGTTGCCCCGCGGAACTTCTGGAGAGTCTTACAAGGGTGCATTACGGTATGTACAGAAGTTATCTTTCTGTGGCCCGAAGGGCATTTGCCAACGGTAATCTCTCCTTTGCCATTACCTATGGCGAGAGTGCTCTTGAGTACCAGCAGCAATACCAGAGTTTTATTCCAGATGCATCGGAAGTGTGGATGCTGTTTCAAAGTGTTGTGGATTCTTACCGTCAGCAAGCTATGCAGGCGGGAATGTTTCATGACTACAGCACCATGGCGGTTGCCCTGGAGCAAGCTTTGAACCTCTGTTCGAAATATGCCGCACTGCAATGCCCTGCAGCTTTGGCAGAACATAAGGAGGAGGCTGTTCGGGCGCGCGATCAGGCTCGCCAGATTGTGGTAGAATATGTGGTTACCCAACCCCTTGTAACACGTCCGGCAATTACTGCCGAGGCGGCTGCACAGCAAGTGCGCCAGTTGCTTTCGGAGGGGCATTTGAGAGCATGGGCAGGCGAAACAGAACAAGCCCGGGATTTACTCAATGAGATCACCGAATTTGCGCTTCGGTACGACCTGCGGCGCGATACCCTTATCAATGCCAGAATTGTAAGCCTGGGAAATATGATCCGCACCCGGGAATGTGAAATGGAGATACAGCGCGGGGATAGACTGTGGGAAGAGATCAAAGAGCGCATTGCACGAGGTTTCTACCTGGAGGCAGAGGCTAGCTACAGAGAACTTATAACCCTCAATGAGGGCATGGGCAGATGTAATTTTGATTTCAGTCCGGCTATAAAAGAGTTGACACATGTGGAGAAACTTGCCGGTTACCAGCAGTTGATCAACGATGCCCAGGCAGCCTATTTCAGGGGGGCGCAAACGGGGTTTGATATTTTTCTTGTAAAGTACCGCAGGGCAGAAACCTATGCACAGGAGGAACAGTTACATCTTCGTGGGTTGCGTCACATACCCCTGGCCGACTTTGTTTCGGGCTCTTCCAACAGTTCGCTGGTAAAGGCTGCTGTAAGGTTTTTTGCCGATGAAAACCACCATGCACTGGCACTTAAAATGCTGCACGTCCTTAAAAATGAAAGGATTGATGCCCGCGAAGCCCGTCCTCTGCAGGAGTATGCAGCAAAACAGGCTGCTCTGTTTATGAGAACAGAACAGCCTGCAGCAAATCCGCGCAGCCTTGCCAGAGAGCTAACACAAAATGATCCGTGGTTTCGATACTATGCAAGGGCGTTTGAAGGGGCATTTTCCCGTTAAGGTCTGAATGCTTTTCTGCTTTTTGCTTTGCTGATGATCTTTCCCTGATCCCAGGCCAGAATAACCATCGACGCTGTAATAAAGATGGCATTCTTCAGAATGTATTGTCCTTCCAGTGTGGGCACAAGGGGCACCATGTGAAAGGTTTCCTCTGGAAAGATAAAGAGGGGGAAAATAGTTCCGGCCATTTGTGCATACAATAGTACGGTGGTGGCGCGCATGAATTTTCCGGTTATAAATCCCAGCCCGATCAGGGTTTCCCACGTGGCAAGTATGGGCATAGAGTAGGGTGCCTGCACAATGCCAAACGAAAGTACATCAATGGTACGTGTGGCAATGTCTTCTGCTGAACTTATGTTGGGAAAAAATTTCTGGAAACCAAACCAGAAAAAGATGATCCCCATGCTGATCCTCAAAAGATAAATACCGTTGATCGACATCCAGTCAATGATCCTGTCCTCAATAATCTTGAATTTATCCATAACGACGAGTTGTTTGTTTTTTTGAAATATAGTTAATAAACCAATGGCTGCAGGTTGCAATTTGTGCCATCTGCATAGGTGTGTTTTTGTTTCGGTTGTTTTAATTTAGACTAAGTAAAATTAAGAAAAAATTCTCTAAAAGTTACTAAGGTTTATGGGCGCTGTTTACTAAAAAATGCCAAACATTGGAATACCAAAATTTGACATTTTTGAGGGTTTTTGTAAATAAACAGTCGAAGTGTTCGATTTGTTTATTAAAGAAATTTTGTGCTAATGGGTTGTGGGGCTAGAAGTTTCGTCCGATTACAATACCAGTCTGGGTTTCGCGCAGATCATTGAAGTTACTTGGGTTGATGAGAAGGTTGTATCTCCATTCTACTGTAAAAACAGCTCTGTGCGAAATACTGTATTCAATGCCCAGTCCTCCGGCAAAACCTGTTTGCAGGTCGGGAAATTCGAAGGGTATGGGAATAGGTTGTCCTGGCTGGGGAGTTCTGTTGAGTTTATAGGAATTGCTAAGGTTAAGTTGAAACACAGGGCCGAGATTTATATAAGGGCGAAGCGATGCTCTGGGCAATGTGTATCTTATAAGTATAGGGGTGGTAATCCTGGATCTTTCCAACGAAAAATCTGCCACCTCTGTTACAAATCCTGCATTGTTGCGGATATCCTGCAATATTGATGTATTGCTGCGCGAATACAGAAGCTCAGTTTGAAGGCTGAAAGAACTTCGAATCAGGGGTACATTTATGAATACACCTATTTGGGGAACAAACTTCAATGGAAAATCCAGCAGGTTTAGATACGCGGTTTCTTGTTCCTTGCTGGTGGATAATCTCTCAAAAGCAGCAAAACCTGTAATGCCGATTCTCACAAAAGGGAATGGGGCCTCGCTGCATTGTTCAACCCTTTTCATAAACAGAGCCATGTCGCCTTTGTTAAACCTTACCAGGGGAGTATATTGCTGTTGTTGAGGGCATGAAGCACTGATTTCGCTGAGGATCTGCCGGTAGCTATGGCCTTCATCCGCTGCCGTACGTTTTGCAGGTGTCAGCTCCCCCTCTGGCGATTGAAGAAAGAAGATACTTTCGGTAGCATTGCGGAAATAGTACAAACTGGTTTGCCCGCTATAGATCAACTCCAGGAAAACATTGGTAGCCTGGTTGTTGATTTCAATGGTGCGTGCATGATACACTCTTCCATCTGCCAACCCATATTCCAGCACTTCTCCGGGAGGAAGGGCCAGTACTTCTCCTCCCTGAACCAAATGGCAAAACAGGGCATTGAGAATGGGGCCTTTGTCCTGAATGTTCGCACCTGAAATATGCAGGGTGTCGGTGCTGTAAAAAGCTCTTTGCGAGAAACTGTTCGAAACACCTGAAAGTAAAAAGAGCACAAATATGCTCAGGGTAAGGATATGCTTTCCATGCGAATTGAAGATCATGATAAATTGATTTGATAATAGACTCTTTGGGATATGAAGTCCTCAAATATAGGGAAAATTAAATAAGAATTATAGGAAAATCATTTGGATTTTGCAACCTCTGCTCTTCAAAGGAAAAACGAAGCCATCCATCCTGATAAATATGCCCGGAGTGAGGAGCAATGCAGGGATTGCCAGGAGAAAACTGCAGCCGGGATTGTGCCCGGATCAGGAGTCTTCGGGCACGGGTGGAGTAAGATCGTCGTTGACTACGATCTGGTATATATCCGTACGGCGATCGTTCCAGTTGGTAACAGTTCCATTGTTTCTGTGCCGTTTAAGCACCTCAAGATCGATGTCGTTTACAATCACGGTTTCCACATTGGGGGTTGTTTCGGCGGCAATGGCATCTCTGGCAAAGGAAAAATCGGAGGGAGTGAAAATTCCTGATTGGGCATATTGTATATCAATATTATCCACCTGCGGCATATTGCCTACTGTGCCTGCAATGGCAACAAAGACCTGGTTCTCAATACACCGGGCCTGTGCACAGTATCTTACCCGCAGGTAGTGCTGGCGATCGTCGGTGCGGAAAGGTACAAAAATGATACGGGCACCCCGCTCTACCGCAATGCGTGAAACTTCAGGAAATTCAACATCGTAACAGATCTGAATGGCTACTTTGCCTTTGTCGGTGTCGAACACCTCCACCTTATTGCCCGGTTCGATACCCCACCAACGTTTCTCGTTGGGCGATATATGAAGTTTGTATTGTTTGCCGATCTCTCCATCTCTTTTAAAAAGGTAAGCCACATTGAACAGTTTATCTGCTTCGGGGGTAAAATGCGAACCTGCTATTATATTGATATTGTATTTGATTGCCAGGTCGCTGAAAAGCTCAAGGTATTGCTCGGTAAACTCGCCAATTTTTCGTGCTGCTGTACCAGGGTTTTCCTTGGGAAAGAGCGAAAGCAGCTGCAGGGTAAACACTTCGGGGAAGAGGATGAAATCGCTGCGGTATCCCGAAGCCACATCCACAAAGTACTCGCACTGGATGCTGAACTCTTCAAAGCTTCTGATGGGGCGCATCTGGTATTGCACCACACAAATCCTTACAGGCCACGATGCCAGGTATCTGCGGTCCTTTTCCTCACGATAGTCGAAGTTGGTCCATTCCAGGTAGGTGGCAAATCCTCCGGATTCCTTGTCCTCGTCAAGATATTCATGAATAACCTTTTTCAGGGAGAACCCATTGGACAATTGGGGGGTAAGTACCGGGTCGAAAATTGCCTTACTGGTTACGCGGTCAACATATTGGTTGATGTTGAGTTTGCTTTTGTGATTTCTGTAGCCAGGTAATCTGCCACCAATCACTATCCGCCTGAGGTTGAGCTCCCGTGCCAGTTCCTTACGCGCTTCATACAGCCGGGTAGCCAGTTTCATACCCCGGTAATCGGGATGTACCATGATTTCCATACCGTAAAGGGTATCACCATGCGGATCGTGAGTGCCAATATTGCCATGGTCGCAGATGGCATCCCAGTTGTCGTCGAGGTGAAGGTTTTCCGATGCGATGATCAGGCTCGAAGAGGAAGCCGCCAGAATACCATCAATCTCTATTACGATCTGGCCCTGAGGAAATATGGAAAGCTGATTTTCAATGTTCTGTCTCGACCATGTTTGCATGGACGGGAAACAGATTTTTTGCATTCTGATAAGTGAATCAAAATCACTTTGTTGAAGATTTCGAACTTTTAATTCACTTTCAAACTCCTGAAGGTCAATTTTTTCCATGGCGAGAGAGGGTTTGGCTAAAGCATGTGCGCGGGCCGGTTGGCCTTAGCATTATGCGTACTGGTTGCGTATATCGGTTATAAGGCCCGACTGAAAATTGTCTGCCAATAACAGATCTGCCAGCTTTTTGCCGGCAATGGCAGCAGGTACAAGGGCTCCGGTTTCTTTCAGTTCTACAAATTTTTGTTTATGAATAAACTGCTCCTCGGTAGTAGCTCGTATGGTGTCCTGCATTTGGGTATCGATAATGCCTGGTGCAACAGCCATGGCTTTAACGGGAAATTCATGCTTCTCCTGTTCTGTAGCGATGCAACGGGTAAACATATCCAGCCCTGCTTTGCCGGTGCAATAAGCACTCCAGCCGAAGTAGGGATTAATGGCTGCCCCCGAGGAAATATTCAACACCCTCTTTTCGGTCCTGAAATTTTGTGACAGCAGGCTAAATTGCTGTGTCAGGAATACGGGTGCAAGCAGGTTAATGCGCAGATGGCGGTCTATTTGCAATGGATCGAGGCTTTCCAGGGGGCCAATAGGGTCGATCACACCTGCATTGTTTACCAGGTACAGCCCCGTGCATGTGGTCGGATCAATATTCTGGAAAACCTGTGCCACTACCTCAGCGATGCTGTCATTCTGAGCCAGGTCGCAGGAGTAGAAAAAATAGTTGCTTCCTTTGGCGGTGGCCAGTTTTGCCAGATCAGGCTGGTCATTGCGCGATATTCCGTGCAATGTATGGTTAGGGTTGATGAGAGCCGCTGTAATGCCGGCTCCCAATCCTTTGCTATGACCGGTAATAATAAAATGTTTCATGCCTGGATGGGTTTTAATATGTTATCGATTTCCGGACCGGTTGTAGTTTCCAAGGAAAATGAGAAAAGTTGATTGATCCGGGTATGTTTGTTTACCCCAGGGTTGCCCTTTTATTGTCTTATTCTTTCAATGGATCTTATGGCACCGGTTTCGGGATAGAACTCTATGCGCAGATCATCGGGTGGCAGGCTGGTGATTATTCCAAACTGACTGATCAGCAGCCGTGCATCGGCAACAGGTTTGTTTTCTTTGAAAATCTTAAGGTTGGCATACTCCGGAATCCGGTAAAAGAAGCCCCGCTCCACTGCATTGCTGCGGGTGGGGTTCATCAGGAACACAGCAGGCTGGCGTGTGGCATTTTCAGAGGTTACCTGAAGATAAACCGGCTCAGCACCTCTGCGGTTTTCCTTTACTACTCCTTCGTTGCGCGAGAAATAGAAAAGTATTTCAGGCTCAGAGGTTTTGTTCTTGTCGGGCAGATAAGTAAACCTGTATCGCACCATGCTCTGGGTGCGGATACCGGTAAACAACTCAAGGTAGTCGTTCTCCTGGCGATCCATCTGCTCATACATATATTTCATGGCATCACGACTGTAAGGGATTTCTGCAAATCCGCTTATGAGGTCGAATTTTTTGTTGCGAAGTTTGAGGATGTAATCAGCCACTTCCCTGGCACGCACCTCTGAAGATTTTTCCACCCATGTGCGGCGCAATGTTCTGCGTTCAACCGTGGTAGTGTCCATGCGAACCCTTTCGATGATTGTATCGATGCGCTCCTGCAGATTGGTTTCAATGAAATGATTGAATGTAGCTTCACTGCCAAAAGCCTGCTGGCGGCTGGGGCTTATATGCCCCGAAAATGAGGGATCGTCGGCAGGAGGGGTGTTTACACTCATGATCAAACCCGTTTGGCTCAGGTAAAGAGCAAGAGGGTTTTTCTGGTTTTTCTGGGCGTTGAATTCTGCAAAATAGAATTCACTGGGATCGGGTTCGGCATAGGAACGAATTTTTACATCGCCCAATTCCCATGATACCGAGGGTTGCATGATTACATTTTCCAGCCCAAGTAGCCGGCTGGCAAATTGAGCAAAGGGGCCTGGCGTTTCGGTTGTTTTTATGGCTGCCACTTCCACGGTAATTACCGTACGGGGTAATGCATAATAATAGCCTTGCAGAGTATGTCCGGTTTCAAGGTTCCGTACATGACGCACGTTTATATTTCCCTGGTTCTTACAGGCCGTAAGTAACGAGGTGCCCAGTAACAGGATCACCAGAAATCGCGAAAACTTCATTGTTCTTTTGGGTTTATTGGGTTATACGTTCAGCAAAGCTTGCTGCAACGGCTTTATCTATGCTGTTCGCAGTAGCTGAAAACAAAGTTAGGGATTTCATTGCTGATGCATGCATTTTTTGCGAAATATCCATTCAAATCCACAGAATCATAGGATCGCTTATGGAAATAGGCCTCGCATAAGACTACAATGCCTTTTATGCAGGTTTTAGGATGAAATCCAGGGAGTTATTGGGATGGTACTCAAGGGTGGGCTGGTCTTTTCTGAAAACCTTGAGGGTTTTACTTCCCAGCAGTTTTACACTCTCCTGTTCTATCTGCAGCATTGAGCCTTCTTTAAGGCCCACCACAATATATCCGGGGTTGATTTCGAGGAATTCTCTTATGCGTTCTTCGCGGGTTTCTCCGTTGTGATTGGGTATACGGGCATCGCTGTAATGCGGGTTGATCTGAAAAGGGATCAAATTCAGGGCGTCGAAACCTGCGGGTTGCACTATGGGCATATCGTTGGTGGTTTTAATGCTGGGGCAAGCCACATTGCTTCCCGCACTCCAGCCTACAAAGGGGGTGCCTTCTTCAACTTTCCTGCGGATGGGCTCCAGTAATCCCTTAAGCTGAAGATAATGCAAAAGATGAAAAGTGTTGCCTCCTCCGATCATTATGGCGTCGGCTTCCTCAATAACGCGGGTGGCTCCCTGGATGTCTTCAGTAGAGCGAAGAGTATAGCCCATGGGAGAAAAAACCTCCGCAACAAGGTTGGTGTATTCTACAAAGGAGATATCGGCGGCGGCATAAGGTACGAAAGCTATATTGCGGACTTTTTCACCTAAGAAGGAGGCAATCTGCTTGCGGGGCCAGGCCAGAAATTTCTCTCCGTAATTGGTGGAATTACTGATCAACAAAAGTCGTTTTTTCATGATATTCTTGTTTTTTGTGTATGTTGGTGCTGGATAAGACAGCTGCTAAAACTATTTATTCTCCCAAAATAACGCAGGCAACAGGTGGTTTGTTTTAGGGCATGGCGGGTTTTAATGTGCTTCAGGTGCTGCGGTATGTAATTGATAAAAAGCTCAAAGCACAGGATGTCTGTCTTAAATTTTCCAAATAAACCTTATGGGCTCTATTTTGGTGCCTGTTTGACACATAATACTATTGACAGGTTTTCGGGAGAAGGCTGCGTTAGCTGTAATTTCTTCTCTTGTTTGCAGGCATAATAGAACCCTGTATTGCGCTTTTTAGTATCTTAACTGCAGAAATCATGACGGGTCAATGGTTTATTGACTGACGCCTGACGCTTATTTTAGTTTGTGTTTTTTTTATTGACAATCAAATATGTATAACGATTTCTTTTCAGTTGTTCACCCTATAGAAAAACAATTGCACGTTGAAGCCAACCGTATTGAATTTGCTTCGCATTACTCCGAAATGCTATGGATTAGTTCAGACCAGGCAATACTCCTTGAGCAAGAGAGGGATAAGCTTTTAAAAGAGCTTTTGGGTCGAGGAGGTACTCCTGGATATAACAACACAAAGCTGGATTGCCAAAAACTTTCACCCGGTTGTGAATTGTGTGCCCAGGGGCAATGGTCTTGCTTATTTGTAAACAATAAGTGCAATGCAACATGTTTTTACTGTCCTGCACCACAGGAGGAGCTTTGTGAGCCCTCTACTCAGACCTTTACTTTTTCTGAAGTGGAAGACTATATTCACTATCTGGAACTTTTTGGCTTTAAGGGGTGTAGTCTCAGTGGTGGAGAACCTTTTTTAAGCTTCGATCGCAGCTTGCTATTCGTCAGGCGTATCAGGGAGTATTTCGGAGACAAAATGTATATCTGGATGTATACCAATGGTCTGCTTGTTACAACAGAAAAGTTAAAAGAGTTGGCCGAAGCAGGTTTGGATGAACTTCGTTTTGATATTGGGGCAACTTCCTTTCAAACCCGATATTTGAGGGTTGCTCGCGGAATAATTCCTCGCATAACGGTTGAAATACCCGCTGTGCCAGGGTGTTTGGAAAAGCTTAAACCTATATTGCACGAGCTGGATGATCTGGGATTAGATCATCTTAACCTTCATCAATTGCGATGTACCCCGCATAATCTGCCGCGTCTGATGAACAGGGGATTTGTTTTTATGCATGGGCCAAAAGTTCTTGTGGCTGGCTCAGAGGTAGAGGCATTTCGAATTATGAAGTATGTGCAAGAGAATGGGTTCCGCTTTAAGGTTAATTATTGCTCGTTCGTTTATAAGAATTCTCATCAGAATAAAGCTGCACGTATGCGGGGGCAAGAGCATTTCCTCCAGGAGGGTGAAACAATAACCCGGGCAGGGTTTATTAAAAGCATGAGCTTACAAGAGCAACCTGGGGTACTTGAACAAATACATGTCGATTTGCATCGAAAATATCCGTCTGACACTTTGAAATGGCGGTGGCAAAGAGGAAGTGATACCCTGTATTTCCATCCTTCATTATCTGAAGAAATGAAGGAGATGTCATCCAAACTTTATGTAAGCTATTTTTCAACGGCCTTACGTCCCTCTGTAAGTTATCGAAATCCTTTCAGGCAAATACCCTTCGAGGGTTCTCAGAAGATCATCATTGAACGAAATTGTATAATGAGAAATTTTCTCCTTGTAAATGACCAGATGCCTCTTTTCGCTAATCTTGATCATGCTGAATGCGAGCAAGAGTTTCTGGTTTATCTAACCGATTTCGCCAAAACTCATAACCTTCCTGACGAGCAAGTCAGGCATTGGATCAGGATAAAAGAGTTTGAGTTTATGAAAACAGGTTTTCAACCCTATTACTGATTCAATAAGTGATTTTAAATTCAGCAAAATTTCCTTAGGTTTGCGCATTGTTTTATCCCGAAAAAACTACTTTTTATGTTGTTAAAACTAGATGGAGAAGATCCTGGAAAATTTATTCTGGTGGGCGACCGGGTGCTCATTAAGCCCAAAAGTGCTGCAGAAAGGACCAAGGGGGGGCTGTACCTTCCTCCGGGGGTGGAAGAAAAAAGGAAGATACAAAGTGGATATATAATCCGAACCGGGCCAGGCTACCCTATTCCGGTACCTGTAGAATCTGACGAACCCTGGAAGGATGCCCACGAGAATATCCGTTATTTTCCTCTTCAGGCATGCGAGGGTGATCTGGCCGTTTTTCTGCAGGATAGCGCCTTTGAAATAGAATTCGATAAGGAAAAGTACTACATCGTTCCCCATTCGGCTATCCTTATGCTGGTGCGGGATGAAGACCTTTAAATCAAAAACTTCAGCATAATTTAATGCCTGATGCTGAACAATAGACCTGAAAAGCAGGTTTGCTACCGTAGATATATTAACAAAACCTATCAAAACCACCTGTTATGTTCACCGAAAAAGATCTGATCCAACTCCAGGAAAAGGGCATTACTCCCCAGCTTGCACAACATCAAATTGAACGTTTTAAAAGTGGCTTCCCCTTTATCAGGCTTGCCGCTGCTGCAACTCCCTCCCATGGGATTGTGAGGCTGGATGAAAATCAACTCCATCATTTTGTGGGCTGGTACGATGAGCACGCTCCCCAGATGCAGGTGCTTAAGTTTGTGCCTGCCAGTGGTGCCGCAACCCGAATGTTTAAGGATCTTTTTACCTGGCGCGAAAAACTGGCCGCAGGTACTGCTGCAGAGGAGCTGATGGAGCAGGATGAGCAGGCAAGGGAGTTTTTTACCCAACTGCGCACCTTTGCCTTCTGGGATGACCTGGAGAGGCTGATGGGAGAGAACGGGAAAGATGCTCTGGGCTTGTGGGAAAGCAAAAACTACCTGCCTTTGCTCGAAACGCTGCTCAGCGAACAAGGCTTGGGATATGCCTTGCTGCCCAAAGGTTTGCTTCGTTTTCATCGCTACAACGACCACAACCGTACAGCTTTCGAAGAGCATCTTGCCGAGGGCGCTCAATATGCGCGCAGTGAATCGGGGAAAGTAAATTTACACTTTACCGTTTCTGCCGAACACCGCGGACGCTTTATCAATCATACTGGCGATGTGCTCAATCGCTGGGAGGAGCATTTTGATGCAAACTACGAGGTAAAGTTTTCGGTGCAAAAGCCTTCTACCGATACCCTGGCGGTAGATATGGAGAATAAGCCCTTTCGCGATCATGATGGATCGCTGTTGTTCAGACCAGGTGGCCACGGTGCTTTGATCCAAAATCTCAATGAACTGAAGGAGGATCTTATCTTCATAAAGAATATCGATAATGTGGTGCCCGATCGCATCAAGGAAGAAACCATTGCATGGAAAAAAGCACTGGGGGGTATGCTGCTGAAATACAGAGAGGAAATATTCAGAATACTGGAGCAAGTTGAAAGCAGAAACTTTAGTCAGTCAGATTATATTGCGGCGCGCAGTTTTGCTCTCGACAAGCTTTGCATCGATGGAGCTGCCCTGCCACAAAAGCTTGAAGACGGACTTGATGCTCTGGTGAGTTTACTCAACAGGCCCATCCGTATTTGCGGCATGGTAAAGAATGTGGGTGAGCCCGGAGGTGGCCCCTTTTGGGTAAAAGATCCAAACACGGGCAATCTCTCTTTGCAGATCGTAGAATCATCGCAGGTAGACCACAACGACAAACAGCAGAAGGAAATCTTTTTACAGGCAACACACTTTAATCCTGTTGACCTTGTGTGCTCATTTAAAGATCGTAAAGGAAAACATTTCGATCTCACGCAATACACCGATCCTCAAACAGGATTTATCAGTATAAAGAGTAAAGATGGCAAGGATCTCAAAGCCCAGGAGCTCCCGGGTTTGTGGAATGGAGCCATGGCCCAATGGATCACTTTGTTTGTGGAAGTTCCCCTGATTACTTTCAATCCGGTAAAAACTATCATGGATCTTTTACGTCCGGAGCACCGGTAGTTTTCAGTCACAATTTATTGGTAAAAAAAGAAATGCAGCCTTAGCGCTGCATTTCCATTTTAATGATTTCCTCTGTTTGTTCTACCGTAATACGTTTGGCAATGATCCGTTTGTCCTGATCGAGCAGGAAGATAAGGGGTGTTGCCCAGATGTCGTATTTGTCGCGAAATCCAGAGCGATTGGAAGGGTCGTTAACATGTATCCAGGGCAGGTTATGGGATTGAACATAATCGAGCCACTTTTCGCGATCGGGTTCTGTATTGGCGGCAAAGATTTCCACTCCCTGTGGTTTCATTCTATCGTAGAAGGCTTTTAATAGTGGCGTCTGGCGTTTGCAGTGGCCACACTCAGAGTCCCAGAAGTACAAAACGGTAAAACGTGCCTGCACATCATGAAGGCTGAGAGGGGTTCGTTCAGGGGTGAACATGGTAATGTTGGGTGCAGTCTGGCCGATGAGCAAGGGTTTGAGAGCCATAGCCCTTTCGGAGATCCTGGCCAGTTGTTCCGGGGTTACCCAGTCGGCCTCTCCGGTCATATAGTAGTTTTCTACCATATGCACAAATACGGCATCCATACCCATGATCTGGGAGCGTTCAAAAGTGTTGGTGATAAAGAATACGGTGTATTTGAACATCTCGGGGTGGGCCCTCGATTTTTCTACGATACGGTCGGCTTCTTTAATAATGCTGTCGGGTATTTGTACCACCACCCGTGTGAAGTACTGATTGAGTTTTGCATGAAACAGGGGAGTACGCAGCAGCCTGTCGTCGCTGAAGTCAATATTTTCCCAGAAAAGCCTTTTAAAGGTTTGGTACATAAAGTCGTTGTCGGGGGTGCCGTCGGGTAGCAGGGGTGGCTCAGGCATAACAGGGTCCTGCTGTGCAAGTAATATGCGGGAGAAAAGCCCGTTGGGATTAGCCTTTATGATCTGCTGCTGGTATTGTTTTACCTCCTCGTCGATAACCTGCAACCTTTGTCTGATCTCCTGGCGGCGGGCTTCAGAGGGTTGCCCCTGTGCCAGTTCATGGCGCATGGGGTTAGCTTCATCATTGCGTACGGTTAGAAATCGCATGTAGTTGTAGAAAACCTCGTTGTCTGGCGAGTTTTTAAACTGCATGGTTGCAATGAAGTTGTCCATTTCAGTATGAATGCTGAAATGCTGGTTCTGGTCAATGATAATTTCGAAGTACTTCTGCCCGGGCAATACTATCATGTATATGCCCCTGTCGAGGGCTGTATCGCCGGCAAAACGAAATCTCCCTTCATGGTCTATACGAACGGTGTCCTGTATATATTGGCGATTGCCAAAATGATATGCCATAAAAGAGATGGTATCGCGCAAACCTTCAACCTGAATTTCGATGGAATAACCTTTGTCTTTGGTTTCGGCAAGAGCACAACTGAGAATTCCTGCTGAGATCAGCAGACTGTACAAAAGTCTTTTGAGGGTCATAATCCTGAATATTTGCATGGATAAGCTTTGTTGCGAAGGTAATAACAATTGGAAAAGTCTTTCTGTTTTTTGGATTTTTTTGTTTTTTGCAAGAGCCCTTTTCGCTGCGAAATGACCCTAAGCTGTAATCAGTGTGTTATGAACGCCCCAGGTCTTTAAATAAAAACTGCGACCAACTAAGGTAAACAAGGGTTAATAGTACTCCAGTTTTAAAACAAATTTCTGGCAGTCGGAGTCTTTGCTTTTCTCATGCAAAACATGCTTATAGATTTGATTGTATGGTATTTCGAAGGTTTTCCTCTTTCTTTTCACTTTTCATAGGGCAGTTTTTTTTACGGGATCATTCAGAGCGATAAGTGACTGCAGATTAGTGGTATACGGTAAAATACGAATGACTTTAGATGGGTTTATGCATATTGATTGCTACGTAATTACCTCATCATTTAACCCGGATTTTCTTAGGTCTTTTTGCCTGAAAAATTGATATCTTATTTTGGGGTAACACGGTTTTTATCAGCGTTTTAGATTGATTTCTTTGTGTTGTAAGATTAGTGTTGAAATCTAAAGCCCTGCAGTCATGAAAAAGATATACACTCTTAGCCTTTTACTCCTGGTAAGTACGTATGCAATATGCGAGAAAACACATCCATTTGCATCAGGGAGTGGTACGCAAGCTGATCCCTATCGCATTGCAACGGCAGTGCAGTTGGATGCCATTCGTGGGGAGTACCTGGACAAATGGTTTTTGCAAATTTCTGACATCCATCTTAATGTGGTGCCTTTCAATTTATCTTATGGCTGGAAACCCATTGGAGGGGGAGATACGCAGGAGCGCTTTACAGGTCACTACGATGGTGGTGGCCATATTATCAGCGGATTAAGAATTTACAGAGCCGGGCAGGACAATATTGGTTTGTTTGGACATATCGGACTGCCGGGGAGTGGGTCTACCTCCATCCGCAATGTTGTACTTGAGGATGTAAATGTAAGTGGAGGCCGCGGTACCGGTGCTCTTGTGGGACGGGTTACGGGTAACCAGAATACCCGCATCGAAAACTGTCATGCAATCAGTGGTGCTGTTGAGGGAGATGGCGACACAGGTGGGCTGGTAGGTTCCAACAACAGCTTTATGGCCAATGCTGCTGCTGCAGAAAGCTTCAGACCTGTAATCAATATGTGCAGTGCCGGCGTAACTGTAAGACTTCGGTATAATGGGGCTCCCGGACGTGATAAGTTTGGAGGGCTTGTTGGTTGCAACCAAAAAGGATTGATTTCCAATTCTTTCTCCAGAGGACAGGTAATAGCAGAAAATGCAACCCGGGTGGGTGGTTTTGCAGGATGCGCGGAACTGCGTGGTATTATTATCAATTGCTATGCAACAGGAAAAGTAACGACTACAAACTCAACCCAGGTGGGTGGTTTTGTGGGCATGGTGGGGGTTGGGCGCAATGAAGGGACCGTCTCGCGTTGCTACTGGGATATCCAAAGCTCCGAGATGGCTACAAGTGCAGGGGGTACAGGTTTAACAACAGCCCAGATGAAAGAATCAGTTAGTTTTACCGGCTGGGATTTTGAAAACATCTGGAAGATCGTTCCAGCAATCAATGACGGATATCCTGCTTTCGTAACCACTCCCGCTGCACCAGATGTGTGGACCTGGAAAACAGGTGGAACCAATAATGACTGGCATGTTGCTGATAACTGGGACAGAACTGAGGCTCCCCGCAGCCACTCCATTGTGGTAATACCCGCCGGTGGAAATCAACCTGTTGTATCTCAGCATACTGGCATCAGAGATCTGCAAATGCAAAATGGAGCACAGATTACCATTCAGAATGGATATGTTCTTACCGTTACAGGGAGCCTGCAAACCGACACCGGAAATGAAACCATTGGGGGTGAAGGTTTCTTGCTGCTGAGTGGCGAGAACCGGCAATCCATTCCCGCCATAAAAGTACATAACCTTAAGATTGATAATCTTCATAATGTGCGCCTTGAGGGTGATATTACAGTGGAAACCCAACTGGAAATGATCAACGGTTTACTGGATCTCAACGGTTTTACCCTCAATCTTTCCCCTACAGCTAATCTGAGGGAAGAGGAGCTGGAGAACACAACCACAAGAATTTTCGGTACATCAGGATACATCAAAACACAACGTAACCTGAATGCCCCCTTTGGGCCAATAGGAGGAATGGGCATAGAGATCAACAGTGCTGCCGACATGGGCCTCACTACCATTATCCGGGGTCATGCGGAACTCAATGGAGGAGATGAATCAAAAAGTATTTTACGGTATTTTGATATTAAACCCGCCAACAATTCAGGGCTCAACGCTACATTAAAATTCTATTATTTTACTTCTGAACTCAACATGTCTTCCGAAGATGAAGAGAATAATTTCTCACTTTTTAAAAGAGAGAACGAATCCTCTGAATGGATCTGGGTGGAGTCAACCATTGATCCGGAGAACAATTGGCTTGTTGCGCACAATCTCAGTGGTTTCAGTACATGGACAGCCGGTAGCACTACCACTCCGCTGCCCGTTTCGTTGCTGTCATTTCATGCAGAAGTGAAGCACCCGCAGGTAGAGATAACCTGGGCTACAGCAACAGAGCTCAACAACGATTTCTTTACCCTGGAGAGAAGCCAGGATGGTGTGAATTTCGAAGTGCTTGCTTTTGTTTACGGAGCTGGCAACAGTAATCAACAGATCAATTATAAGTATATCGATAGTGCTCCCTTTAAGGGCGTATCCTATTACCGGCTCAAACAAACAGATTTCGATGGGAAATTTGAGTATTTCAGGCCTGTTGCTGTAAACGTTTCAGGGGGCAATTCCGCAGAGATCAAAGTTTTTCCCAATCCTGGTAATGGGGTGTTCTACGTAGAACTCAACAGCGAAAACCCTTCGGCGTATTCAGTATACGATATGCAGGGACGACTGATGGTTTCAGACCGGTTTTTTGCCATGACACTTAATACCCTTGATCTTCGTTCATTGCAAAAAGGGATGTATACGCTTGTAATCCATGAAGGAGAACAAAAAGCAATAAAATTGCATGTTTATTAATTAGTGATTAGTTTTTGGTTTTGGTAGGTAAACCCGTGCTGCATGGTTCTGCAGCCGGGTTTTTTCTTACCAGTCCATATCGCCTGGCTCAGAAGGGAAATCAGGATCGATAGTTGGGTTATACACCAGGGTGTGTATTGCGCTCAATGCCTGCAATACTCTAATGCCCCAATGGTTTTCAAAAAGTTTCTGCAACTCAAATACCGCACATACTTTACTTTGCATGGGTGCTTTCTGGTATAATATCACAAAGTCTTTCATGTCCTGGTATATATCAGCCATGTTATCGGCCAGGCTTGCCTGCTGGCTGTCGTAGTTCTGATCGTGAATGTAATAAGTGTCCTGTCGGGAAAACTTATCGCGCAGTGTTTTAAAGATGCCTTCCCATTGTTCTTCTGTAACAAAACGCTCCATGAATTGAGCATCAGCCTCAAGGCCTGCGGGCAGCAAACTGCCTTTTAAATACAACAAGGGGCCGATCTTCTGAAAAAATGAGAAGATATCCTGGGGACGTTGTTTTTCCGCCTGCTCAAAATATACACAATATTCGTGTGCTACTGTAATCATCTCGATGACCTGCCTCGACAAGGCCGGGTTTTCTTCATTGTAAGCCATAGAATTTTTTTTGCAAACCTACGAAATTTAAAGAAATATCAGCGAAATCCATAAAATGCTGATAGTTAATTTGCTTTGAAGTATTGCGGGAAATAGGGGTGTGGGGAAGGGGAAACTTTTTTCAATTACCCCAAAAAAGATGTTGGAGGAATAAAAAGTTTTTTTACCTTTGCCACACCTTTTGAAAAAGGGATTACAAAAGATCTTTCCTTAGTGAAAAGAAAGAAATAATCTACAAATGCCCAGGTGGTGAAATTGGTAGACACGCTACTTTGAGGGGGTAGTGAGCGCAAGCTCGTGCAAGTTCGAGTCTTGTCCTGGGCACCACATTTTATGATATTTCGATCCAAGCCCAGATGGCGAAATTGGTAGACGCGCTAGTTTCAGGGACTAGTGGCCGTAAGGCTGTGCAGGTTCGAGTCCTGTTCTGGGCACTTTTACAATAAAAAGTCTTGTAACTCAAAAAGTTGCAAGGCTTTTTTTTTACCCTGTTTGTAAGGCATTGCCCTGTTTCGTAGGGATAGGGATCCTGACAAAGATTGAAATTATTATCTCTCCCGGGGCGCATTATCAGGGAACATACACAATAATTGGTATTTTTGATCTGTTGGATACTCAATATTATACTTCCCCCATTCATGGGGCCTGACAATTATTTGTACCATGAACACCTTCCCGAAACTTTTCTTTATCACCTTTATTTCTTTTGCCCTTTCAACGGGGGTAAACACTGCAGGAGCCAACACTTGCGAACACAAGGCTGCCGGGTTTGCGAGTCAGTTTGCACAACTTATCAGAGAGCAAAAGTATGACGCCATGCCGGCATTGCTGTTTCAGTGGGAGCAGGAGTGTGGCAATTCCGAACCTGTTTTCAGGGCAAGGGGTTTACAGCTCATTGCCGGTGGAATGTTTCCGGGAATGCTCCCGGAAGATCAATTTCTCGATCAGGCCATCGCTTTTGAAATACGCGGGCAGTTGATTTCACAACAGTTGCAGGACGATTATTTCCTTCATCATCAGGAGTATTTTGGTTATGTACCCCTCAATACGGAGTTTGACAGGCAAACGCGCCGATGGGCAGGCACTTTGCTCCAATCAGGGAATTTTTACGGGCCCGCATTGCTTTTTCTTCAGCTTTGGTCGGGCGATCACCAGGCGTTCTTTTTGGCATTGAAACAAGGCGATTACGACAATACTCCGCTGGGGGAGCAATACAAGGAAAGAGTAACCTACTTTTTGCGAAAACCCGAGATCAACCTTGGTATACAAACCGGTATCTGGATGCCTTTCGAATCTCTGGCTGCTCTGGGCAATCATCCCTTGCTGGGATTGAATCTGGGGATGAAAAAGGGCAGGAACTATCTGGATCTGGGATTCTATTTTCGCTTTGGGAAGACCCCTTCACCTGTGTCGTTGATAGTGAAGGATACCCTGGCCTTTACCCGCAATCACCAGGGTGCCTGGCTGGGTCTGGAATACAGCAGGGTGTTGCTTTCCTTTTCAACTGCACAGCTGGAATGGCATGGGGGTGTGGGGTATGACCTGGTAGAGCTGGTAGAACAGGGGCAGGATCCGGAGAGGTTCTCCTACGGGTCTGTAAGCCTGAATACAGGTTTTACCTATCGATACATCTTTCCAAACCGAACATGGTTGTCGTTGAAACCCTCCTTTGTTCTCCTTAACCATAAGGGTAATGCGGCTTTATCGCTGCAAGGCCATGCAATACTCTTCAGTGTTGCATATGGATTTACGGAAAACCCACGAAAAAGTCAAAACCTGCGTCGCCTGGGGCACCATAAATGGTAGGGATGAAGCGTACCTGTTCCGGGATAGCAGAACTATAATTCTATGGCTGCAACAGTGATGGGGTGGGTGGCCAGCTTGCTGTCAGATTTACAGGCTTTGAGTTTTTTTCTTAAAAGCTCAGGTAAGGCATCTATGGCAACATGCTGGTTTTTGTCGATCAATGGCACCGCAATATGCTGATTGCTTTTGCCCTCCTCTTGCTCATAACAAGGATCTCCATCCAGCAGCAGATAGAGACGATCTGACTTCTTTAGCTGCAATTCGTGGAAATCTTTCAGCTTATCTGTGGAATGAGTTTTAAGCATTTGCAATTCATGGTACTCTGGCAGGGTTTGAACACCTATGGGGGCAAGATTACGTGCAATGGCAATGTAAAGAGGGATACGTTCGCCGCAAAAGCGGATCTTTCTCTCTTCTTTATTAATGCTGAGGGCAGAAACACAAAGCGTAGATCCGGATGATGAATATTTGCGGATCAGGGGGAATATTTCACTGCGTAGCTTTTCCATAATCTGTGAGGGATGAAAAATCCCCTCTTTCTGGGTGTATCTCTCCAAGGCCGAGCCCAACAGGATTTTGAATAAATTCTGACTCAATACATCAAACTGACAGTCTGCTACAACCATTAGTGTTTCATTATTGTGAGGCTGTATCCATACCAACGCATTCTGGCTGAAATGATCGGGCTGTGCCAGCAGAAATCCAGTTTCACCAAAAGCTGCCTGGAAACGTTCTTCCCATGGGAACAACCTGCGGGCAATGCTTTCAGAAAAATCTTTGTACCGTAGCAGGTTGAGTTTGATTTCGGCCAGCTTGTTTTGGAGCTCAACGGTTGACAGATCATTTTCTTTGAGGTTTCTGAGAAGTTTGTCAATGGTTTTTTGCCCCTCCGCAATCTGAGCTTCCTGCCTGCGGAGTATTCGGTTGGACTTTATCCGATGGTTGTTATGGCGCAATACTACCACCCCAACAGCTACCAGCAGGAAAAAAATAATGATCACCGCCGTAATGACCTGGTTTTTCTGTTGCAGTCGTGCCCTGTTTCTTTCCAGTTCAAGGTTGGCAATTTCTATCAATTGCTGTTGTTGTTCTGTCTGGTATATAGCCTCCATTTCGTTGAGCTGACGTTGCTTATCAATATTCATAAGCGAATCGTTGAAAGTTTTGTGCAGCTTAAGATACTTCAATGCTTCGGCCATATTGCCTTGCTGCTCTCTTATCTCTGAAAGAACTTTATAGGCATGTGCCTGATCGCCAACAGATTCAATTTCCTGAGCAATTTCAAGGCTTTCTCTTGCAAAGGCCAAAGCTCGTTGAGATTGATTGAGCCTGAAGTAGGCTACAGCCATATTGCGCAGGATAAAAGTCTGAGCGTGAAGGTTTGCGGAGGATTTAGCTAACTCAAGGGCTTTGTTGTATAGTTCAAAGGCAGTATCGAAGTCTTGTTTTTGGGCTGCCAGGATGCCAAGGTTGAGCATTAGCTGCGAACGCAACCTGTTGTCGTCGGCAGTGGTTGCATGGGCCAATGCCTTTTTGTAATAAAGCTCTGCTTCTTCTTGTCTTTTGGTTTCGAAGTATAAAGAACCAATGCTCATGTAAATATTTGCCAGCGAAGAATGATCCGATAGTTCGTCATACACCTTAACAGCCAGTTCATAATGCTCCAGTGCAGCATCAAAATTTCCCAGCGCACTCTGGATATTGCCAATGCCCAGGTAAACAATGCCGATATTTTTATTCTCGGTCAGATTGGGATAAAGCTGCTGCACCTGATGGTAAAAGGTAAGACTCTTTACGTAATGGCCAATCATAAAATAAGTGTTGGCAAGGTTGAGCAAAATATTGGAAATAAGGGTCGGATTACCTGTTTCCTCTGCCATTTGAAGGGCCAGATTGTAGTATCGTATGGCTTGAGGGTATAGGCTCTGATAAAAGTATATATTCCCAATGCTGGTGTGTGCCTGTACATGAACTCCAGGATGTGTATCCCTGCTCACTTCAGCCATAATCTGTTCATAGCTTTGAAGAGCATCATCATACCTTCCCCATGACTTCTGCAAAAAAGCAATGTAGCGCAAGGTTTTTAACTTGAGCAATCGAAAAGTTTCCTTTTCCTGTTCCCGAAACGACTTCTCAAGGGCAATCTCGGCTTTATCAAAGGCTTGCCGGTAAAAAAGCATCGCGGAATCAAAATCGGTATGCTCAAAATGGTCGCCCATTTGAAGAAGCAATTCAATGTTAAGGGAGTCGTTTCCTCCATCAGGTACCTGGGCTCCTAATCGACCTACTACCTCTCCTGCCCAAAGGTTTGTGATGTTTAATGCAATTGTTATGAGCACTCCTGCAAGTAAAATGCAAGCTTTTTTCATCAGAAAATAATATAGTTAATTTGTTGGTCGTATGCCTGCCCCGCCTTTGCGGGAGAACTTGCATGTATATTTTTTTGTCCTAAGTAAAGCGCAGTGATCATGCAGCCTTCATCTGTTCTTGCTCTGACTGAAAGCAACAAGATGAGACCTCCTGAATGATCATGCTCGTATGTCATAAAAGCTTGATATTGGAGATTTCATGTTTGCTTTGTTCTCTTAAATGGGCAGATATTTTAAACTAATCAGTATTTGATTGCATTTATTATGTAGGCAGGGATAATTTTTGTTTTCAGCGAAAGCAAATATATTTAAATAATTTGAATTGCAGGGCAAAAATTGTTCATTGATCGTCGAAAAATTGTAAATGGGATACGATTGTAAGCAATTTTTATGGTTTCATACCAGTCGGAAATGGCAAGGATGTTTCACTTCTCTTATCTTTGCACTTCTCTGATTACGATCAATGCATTTACCAGCATTTTTTGGTTCGGTACTTCCATCTGGGCGCTAGGGTAATGCGTAAGAGGACCCAAATTTTCCGGTGCATTCGGGATAATTGGGATATTGAGCGCAAAACAGCACAAAATAAAAAAGATTTATGCCCTTATGTAAGCAGGCAAATTCAATGAATTCGGAGAAATATATATAAGAAACGAATAAAACAAGTTTTAAAACCTCAATTCCTATGAAGATCAGAACTTTTCTTTTTTTATTGCTGATTGGAGCAATGAGCTTTGCATGCACTTCGCAAAAGCAAAGCTCTCTCCACACAACAGAGCAGTACGTTGTAATGCTTTCAATGGACGGATGGCGCTGGGACTATGCCAGCCGCGTAGAGACACCCAATCTGGATTACATTGCCACCATGGGAGTTATGGCAGAGTATTCCAAACCGGCATTCCCATCTAAAACTTTTCCCAACCATTACAGTATGGCAACGGGTTTGTACCCCGATAATCATGGTATAGTGGATAACAATTTTACTTGTCCCGAGCTGGGTACTTACCGTCTGGGAGACCGGGCCTCTGTAGAAAACGGAGCTTTCTACGGAGGAGAACCTATCTGGGTAACTGCCGAAACTCAGGGGGTAACAACAGCATCCTTTTTTTGGGTGGGCTCAGAGGCACCAGTGAAGGGTGTACAACCCACCTACTGGAAGCAATTCGATGGCAGGGTTCCGTTTACCGACCGTATCGATACGGTGCTGCACTGGTTGCAGCTGCCCCTGGATCAGCGTCCAAGACTGGTGACTTTTTATTTTCAGGAGCCCGACAGCCAGGGGCACGCCACCGGACCCGACAGCCCGGAAATTGATCAGCTGGTAATGCATCTCGACTCATTGGTGGGTGTGCTTATCGCAGGGCTGAAAGATCTGGATATCTATAACCAGATCAACCTGATTGTTACTTCCGATCATGGCATGACCGAGGTGAGCCCCGAGCGATATATCGATATTTCTGCCTATACCCCACGCAACTGGTACACTCGCACTCACGGGGGTAATCCTTTGCTGCATGCCGATCCTATTGAAGGGATGATGGACAGCATTTATAATATCCTGCAGCAGGTCGAAAATATTTATGTGTGGAAAAAGGCTGAGGTACCCGCTCGTCTTAATTATGGCACCAATCCGCGAATCGGTGAGTTGGTAATACTTGCCGACAGCACCTGGAGCGTGGGCTGGGGCAGAGCCCGCGAAGGATACAATTCGGGAGGAGCTCATGGCTGGGACAATGCCAAGAAAGACATGCATACCATCTTTTATGCCATGGGGCCTGCTTTTAAAGTAAACCATCGCCATCAGGCCATTGAAGTGGTGGATCTTTATCCGCTAATTGCCCGTATTATGGGCCTGAGACCTGCAGAAGTGGACGGGAAGATGGAAAGGGTAGAAGGGATGCTCAGATAAAAAGATTCTGAAACCCCCATGAGCACCGAGCGCTCACATAACACAATGAATAGGGTGTAAGGGGGTTCCATTCAACAACTTAAATCAAATTGATTCGAGTGAAAACAAGAAAGGCTGTTTCGTAAACACATTTGCCGGGTGGGTTGCTGGATGTGTAAATGCTGGTAAAGCTTCTTATTCTCCAGGTATACCAGGTGGCAAATGTTGGTTAATGAAACAGCCTTTTTTATTTCTAACAAAGAAGCGTGGTGCTATTGCTGGATGGGGTTGGTAAGGTCAAAATCTGCCTGGAATACGATTTCCCCGGCATACAGCAAGCGGTAACTGAAATTGGACAGATCTTCTGCGAGAATGATGTTCCACTGGCGTCCGAGGGTATCAGTGAGCAGATCTACAGTATACTCATCAGCCGGAAAATATTGCTCAAATGCGCTTCCCTGGCCATCAGAATAGCCTCCGTAAAGGGTTTGATCTTCCGGCGTGCCATCTTCATGACGATGGTCGTGGCGAAAGCGAAGTTTTCCATTCTCATTGATAAACATCCAGGTGCGCGAACGGTCTTCACTTAAATGGAAAGGGATAAGCACCTGGTTGTCTTCACAAACGGTAACATGCATTACAAAATCCAGGTGATCCCAGCTTTCACGTCCTTCCTGCATATAGGTCTGTTGTCCGCGGAAAGACTTTCCGCACAAGGAGGCCAGGTTGTTAAGGAAGCCACGTTCTGAATCGGATAGCATAATTTCCTGTGTTGTTTCTTCTGTTTGCCCACTCTGGGGAGCTTGTCCGCAAAAGCTTAACAGGAATGCCAGGCCGGCCAGCAAAGTAATTCTTACAATTTTCATGATAAAGGTTGTTTAGGTTTGCAATGATTTCCGGGTAAAAATAGGGAAAAAATCAAACTTCCCTTAATTTTTGAGCTTCCCGGAATACCCGCATGAAATTGCCTGACCATATTTTTTCAATGTCGGTGGGGTTGTATCCTCTGCGCAGAAGCTCTGCAGTGAGATTGTGCAGTTGTGATACATCGAAGCAATCTTCCAGCTGGCCTCCACCATCGAAATCGGTACCTATGCCCACATGGTCAATGCCAATGAGATTTACTATATGATCCAGATGGTCTACCAGGTCCGATACTGTAGGGAGCTGTGAGGGAAACTGCTGTTCAATGGCGTACCAGCCAGCCCGCGCTTCCTCCATTTGCTCATCGGTAAGGCCCTGGAAGTTGTTGAACCGTTCTCTGAGTTCGGCCCTGGCAGAATCCCGCTCGGGGTTGGCAGGCATATCCTTTACATAAAGAAAACACAATTGCACAACACCTCCATTATCTGCCAGTGCCAGCAACATATCATCGCTCAGGTTGCGTGGGTGGTTGTGCACTGCCCTTGCATTAGAGTGGCTGGCAATAACAGGTGCCGTTGTAAGTTGGAGTACATCGTAAAAGGCTTTATCTGAAATGTGGCTCACATCGATCATCATACCCAAACGGTTCATCTCCTTGATAACCTTTTTCCCGAAATCTGAAAGACCATTGTGGATGGGGCCGCCGGGATCGTCGGAGGAGTCAGAGATGTGGTTGTTTCGCGTATGAGAGAGGGTAATGTACCGTGCTCCCAGGTCATAGAATTTTTCAACCAGAGAGAGGTCTTCTCCAATGGGATAAGCATTTTCAAGCCCGAGGTATATGGCTCTTTTTCCTTCAAGCCTGAGCCTGTTGGCATCGTCGGGCGTAAGAGCTATTTCTGCCAGATGCGGGTAAGGCTTCAGTGCTTCTTCAATGGTCTGAAAGATTGCAAAAGCCCTGTTGCGGGCAACTTCGAAGGCTTCGGGTGAACTTTCTCCCTGGCTCAGAAATACGGCAAAGAAGGCTGCATCAAGCCCACCTTCTTCCATGCGCGGAAAGTCAAGTTTGCCACCTCCCTGATGTGGATCGTTGCGCTTGCCAAGATCCAGTCCTCTGCGGCCCAGCATAAGAGGGGTGTCGGTATGGCTGTCGAGAGTCAGTATTTCATTGTGGATGCGCCGTGCCTCTTCCAGATATTTGTCTTCATTACTGCCACAGGCAGATAGAGCAAAAAGAATTGCACCCGCTATGAAAAGGGTTACGTACTTCATTGTATAAGGTTTTTATTGGGTTTTATTTTCCTGCCAGGTCAATCATAAAAGCATATTCCTGTGCCAGTTCTTTAAGTCTTCTGAAACGGCCCGACGCACCGCCATGGCCTGCCTCCATATTGGTAGACAGCAGGATAAGGGTGTTGGCAGTATTGTGTTCGCGCAGTTTTGCGGCCCATTTGGTGGGTTCAAAATACTGCACCTGCGAGTCGTGCAATCCGGAGGTGATCAGAACATTGGGGTAATTCTGAGCCCTGACCTGGTCGTATGGTGAGTAAGACAACATGTACCAGTAATACTCCTCAATATTGGGATTTCCCCATTCATCGTATTCAGAGGTAGTAAGCGGAATGGTTTCGTCGAGCATGGTGGTAACCACATCTACAAAAGGCACAGCCGCAATAACCCCCTTGTACAAATCAGGTCTCATATTGATTACAGCCCCAATCAGCAGACCTCCGGCGCTGCCACCGGAGGCAAAAAGCTTTTCGGGCGAGGTGTATCCTTGTGCTATAAGGTATTCGGAGATGTCGATAAAATCGTTGAAGGTATTTATTTTGTTCAGAAGTTTTCCGTCTTCATACCATTGTCTTCCCATCTCCTGCCCACCGCGCACATGAGCCATGGCGTAAACGAAACCACGGTCAAGTAAGCTTATCAGGTTGGAGCTGAACCGGGGATCTATACTGGAGCCATAGGATCCATAAGCATACTGCAGCAGGGGGTTATTCCCGTTCTTCTCCATGCCTTTTTTATACACCAGGGTAAGAGGTACGTTTACACCATCTCTTGCCTGTACGTAGAAGCGCCGGGTTTCATAATGCTCCGGGTTGAAATCGCCCAGCACAGTTTGCTGCCAAATCTGCTGCTGTTCGCGGGTTATCATATCATAGTCGAAAATGGTAGAAGGGGTGGTAAGGGAGGTGTAGCTGAAACGGAAAACCTGGGTGTCCATTTGGGTGTTGATATGGATGCCGGCTGTATAGGCCTCTTCGTGAAAGTCGAGGTAATGTTCTTCTCCGGTTTGATGATGTATGATCCGCATCTGTCGCAGCCCACGGTTGCGTTCCTGCACTACCAGGAAGTCATTGAAAACTTCAATCGCCTCGATCAAAACATCAGTACGGTGGCCAATAACTTCACGCCAGTTTTCCAGAGAAGTTTTCTCTTTTGGGGTTTCCATCAGGCGGAAATTCTGAGCCTGGTGGTTGGTGAGTACAAAAAACGTATCATGGTAAGGTTCTACATAGTAAAGCAGATCGCGCCGACGTGGATTGAAAACCCGGAATGAGCCCTCAGGTTCATTTGCCGGCAGCAGAAGGGTTTCATTACTCAATGTGCTTTCAATGTTGATGGATATCCAGTTGTTGTCTTTGCTGCGACTCACTCCCATGTAATAATAGGTTTCGTCGGTTTCAAAGTAAACCTCTACAGGAGGCATACCATTGCGGGTATTGAATCTGAAGACTCTTTCGTAGCGTAGAGTTGCCGGATCGATGGTGGTGTAAAACAGCGTTTGGTTATCGGCAGCCCAAACCACATCGCCAGCAGCAAATTCAATACCGGTTGATTGTACCTGGTTGTTTTGCAAATCCTTGATATAGAGAGTGTATTGCCTGCGCCCCATGGTATCTGCACTGAATGCAATAAAGCGGTTGTCGAGGCTCACATCCCACGATCCAACATTATAATAACTATAGCTGGCAGCCATTACCGGCACATTTAGGATAATCTCCTCGGGTGCTTCCATATTTCCTTTTCTGCGGCAATAGATCGGATACTCGCCTCCATGCTCATAGCGTACGTAGTAGAAGTAGCCATTGTCGTAAAAAGGGGCAGAACTATCGTCCTGTTTTATGCGGCCTTTCATCTCTTCAAAAAGTTGGTTTTGTAACCTTTGTGTGTGCCGCATAACCCTGGCAAGATACTGGTTTTCGGCTTCCAGGTAGGCAATCACCGCAGGATTATCGCGCTGATTCATCCAATAATAAAAGTCGATGCGGGTGTCGCCATGCAAAACCATTTCATGGGCAATCTTTTCTGCCACAGGAGGCACGGGTTGCTGACTGCAGGAAGCTGCAAAAAGTAGCATAGCAATCCATAAGGATAGCATAGGAAGTTTTGAGTTCATTCCGTTTGTGTTTTAAAAGTTTTGTGTTACATTGTGTTACTGGAAAAAGTATTCCTGAACCAGGTATGGTTTTTCCGGATTTTGAGCCCAAAAGTGAGCTCCCATATTGAAAAACGCTGCTAATTTATGGAGAAAATCAATGTTGAGAATGCAAATCTGTCACAAATTTGCACAAATTGGTATGGTTGTTTTGTTAGAGGATTCTTTTATTCTGAGATTGATTCGCGCAATATTTATCCTAAGCGATTAGTAGCAAGATTGACTTTCAATTTTTGAGGTAATGCCGCAATGTTCATGAAAGTTTTTGAAGTCCTATATTCCGGGTTTAGGGTACAAATGCTGTCAACCTTTTTAAGTGCCCTTCCTTAAATTTTTATTTATGCGCCCGAGTGTGATGGCTATCAAGACCAAGGAAGGAACAATGGGCTCAAAAATTACCATGAATTAAGATTATCCTTGCTTCAAAATACCTAATTTTGGATGCATGCAGGTTTGGCCTGGACTTTAAAAAAACATATCGAAATAATTGCAAATTAATTTCTTTTACCCATGTACACTTCATTAATAAAGAGGTTTGTCTTTGGCTTATGTGCGCTGTTTCTTGTTTATCAGTCGCCCGCCCAGGACGTAAGGATCAGGGTTTTAGCCACTGCTGATCTTCATGCCAATTTTTTCCCTCACGACTTCAGCCGCAATGTTCCCAACCGGGGTAGTCTTGCTCATGTATTGAGTTTTGTGGAAGAACAGCGTGCCGTTGCAGGCCAGCAGGTAATCCTGCTCGACAATGCCGATCTGCTGCAGGGGCAACCTACAGGCTATTACTTCAATTTTGTGTCGGAGCGTACGCCACATTTCATTGCAGATGTAATGAACTTTGCCCGGTTCGATGCTGCCAGTGTGGGTAACCATGACGTGGAGATGGGCTACGAGGTTTACAACCGGCTTAAGTATGAGTTTAACTTCCCATGGCTTGCGGCTAATATTTTGCACCTACGCACGGGGCTTCCTTTTTTCGAACCGTATACTATATTGGAGCGTGAAGGAGTAAGGATAGCTGTTTTGGGTCTTGTTACCCCTTCGGTGCCCAACTGGTTGCCTCGCAAACTATGGGAAGGGTTGGAATTTACCGGGATGTATGCTGCAGCCTCCTATTGGATGGAATACATACAAACCCATGAAAATCCCGATTTGGTTATTGGGCTTTTCCACAGTGGCCCTGGCCCTGATGTACCTTATCAGGGCGATCAGGTTTATCTGGAAAATGCTGCTCTGTATGTGGGAAAGTATGTGCCGGGGTTTGACGTAATTTTTACTTCCCACGATCATCGCGAACGCAACGAAAGTTTTATCAACAGCCAGGGGAAAGAGGTGCTTATGATCGGGCCATCGCCTTTTGGCAATTCGGTGGCTGTTGCCGATCTGTCTTTTTCCCGCTCTGCCACGGGTGCTTTTGAGCTCAAGTACAAATCGGGCTCTGTGGTAAGTATGGAGAACTATGCTCCCCATCCTGGATTTATGGAACAGTTTGCACGGGAGATGCAGCAAGTACATGAGTTTGTAGGGCAACCTCTTGGGCGGCTTGATAATGCCCTCCGCTCGCGTGAGGGATACTTTGGCAATTCAGCTTTTACCGACTTTATTCATCAGATCCAGTTGGACCTTACCCAGGCTGACATCTCCTTTGCCGCACCCCTCTCTTTCGATGCTACCCTGGAGGCAGGCACTTTGTACATGCGCGATATGTTTCAGCTGTATCCTTACGAAAACTATCTTTACGTAATGGAGCTATCGGGCAGAGAGATCAGAGATTTCCTGGAGTTTAGCTATGCTTTGTGGTTCAACACCATGGAAGGTCCTGGCGATCATTTGCTGCGTTTTCGGAAAAACAACAGCCAGGTGGTCCGCGACAGCCGCGGAAGGGCTCGTTTTGAGCATGCTTTCTTTAACTTCGATTCGGCCATGGGCATCGATTATATTGTTGATGTAACAAAGGAGCCAGGGCAAAGGGTACGTATATCAGGTCTCAGCAATGGCCATCCGTTTCATATGGACGCTCTGTATAGGGTAGCGATCAATTCTTACCGCGGAAGTGGGGGGGGAGGCCATCTTGTGGAAGGGGCCGGTATTGAACATGAGCTGCTGGAAAGCCGCATCCGATGGGTATCTGACAAAGATCTCCGCAGTCATATTGCAGATTACATTCTCCAACAACAAGTGTTTGCCCCTCAGAAAGGAACCAATTGGAGTGTAGTGCCTGCAAACTGGGTGGATGCTGCCAGACGGGTAGATTACAGACTACTGTTTGGCGAAAGAAGTGAATAGCAAGATCCGATAGATCAGTGTTATATCAGGGCCGTAGGTTTTTTAATACGGCCCTGTTTATTTTACAGACCAGTGCAGGGCCGCTGTAAATAAATCCGGTATAGATCTGCACCAGGCTGGCCCCGGCTTCGAGTTTTTCAAGGGCATCCTGTGGTGTCATTATACCTCCCACTCCAATTACCGGTACTTTTCCCTTAGATTTTTCTACCAGGTAACGGATGGTTTGTGTGGATTTGTCGCGCAGGGGTTTGCCACTTAAGCCTCCTTTGCCAATGGCTTCTACATGTGAAGAAGGTGTTTGCAATCCCTCTCGTTTTGTGGTTGTATTGGTGGCAATAATCCCGTCAATACCGGTTTGTTGCACAACCAGCAGCACATCATCCAGCTCACCGGGGCCCAGATCGGGTGCGATCTTTAGCAGAACCGGCTTTGGGGCGGGCTTGCTATGGTTGGCCTCCTGGATCTTTTCGATGATCCCTACCAATTCGTCTTTGTCCTGAAGCTTGCTCAACCCCTCCACATTGGGGCAACTTACGTTGATTACAAAATAGTCTACCCAGTCGAAAAGTTTATGAAAGCAAACCAGGTAATCATCAATGGCCTGTTCGTTGGGGGTAAGGGTGTTTTTGCCAATGTTTCCGCCAATGATCACCTTGGGTTGTGTTCTGCGCAGGTTCTCAACAAAAACTTCCACCCCTGGATTGTTGAAGCCCATGCGGTTGATCAATGCCTGATCTTTTTTTAATCTGAAAAGACGGGGTTTGGGATTGCCTGGCTGTGGCAAAGGGTTTACAGTGCCAATTTCCACGTGTCCAAAGCCAAAGGCGGCCATATGATTATAAAGGTTGGCTTGCTTGTCGAAACCCGCTGCCAATCCAACTTTATTGGGGAATTTGATTCCAAACAATTCGGTCTCCAGGCGGGGGTCTGCAACCTGGTAAGCTCTTTTTACCAGTGCCCTGATGCCCGGGATAAGAAAAACCATATGCAGAACTGTCACCACCAGGTGGTGAACTTTTTCAGGAGAAATCAGAAACAACACCGGGCGGATCAGAAACTTGTACATATGGCTTTTCTTAAAAAGTCAGGTAAGGGTTTGCCGTTTTATTCTCCGGCCTTCTTATTTTTGGGAGCAGCTTTTTTGGCTGCAGGTTTCTTGGCTGTGCTTTTCGCTTCTTTGGTTTCAGCCGGAGCTTCTTTTGAGTCTTCTTTTTTTGCAGCGTCAGCAGTTTCCTCTGTGGGAGTATCTTCCTGCTCCTCTACGGGTTCAGTAATAAGGTTATGATCCAGCAGCAGATTATACCAGGCCAGCACCTTTTTAATATCGCTGCTGTAAACTCTATCCTTGTCGAAATCGGGAAGCACCTCTTCGAAATAGGCAAACAAAACACTGCCTTCAGCTTTTAGGTCAATGGAAACCTTTTGGCCGTTTTCTTTCTGGTAAATGTTCCAAAGCACAGTTTTCAGAGCTACATCCTCTCCATACGTAAACATGCTGATGTCGTCCAGAACAGAAGAACGATGAGTGGCGAAAACGGGCATTTTCTTGCCGTCTGCCAGTGATTCAACAATTAATCCTCCCTTGGTTTGGGAAACGATCCTGAACAGACCACTTTTCCCGGAAATAGCCATAATATTACTCAGATCCATTTTGAAAAATTTAGTTTGTTTTTTGAGGTATTGCTTTGTATGAACTTGCAAAAATAAACATTATTGTGGTTTCCGCCCAGTAAGTGTTGCAAATGCTAATCGGCAAACATCTGCATGCTGTGCAGCTTTTTATAGTAGCCATTGATATTGAGCAGTTGCTCGTGGGTGCCGCGTTCTACGATCTGTCCTTCGTGCAGCACACATATCAGGTCGGCATTTACCACCGTAGAAAGCCGGTGGGCAATAACCACCGATGTTCGGTTCTTCATCACATTGCTCAATGCTTCCTGAACCAGTTTTTCTGATTCAGTGTCGAGGGCCGAGGTAGCCTCGTCGAGGATCAGGATGGGCGGGTTTTTCAATACTGCCCTGGCAATGCTGAGTCGCTGGCGCTGCCCGCCACTGAGTTTGCTGCCACGATCGCCAATGTTAGTAAAGTAGCCCAGGGGTGTTTTTTCAATAAACTCGTGCGCATTGGCTATACGGGCAGCCCGCTCAACCTCTTCCATGGAGATTTTGTACTCTCCAAAGGCTATGTTGTTGAAAAAGTTGTCGTTAAAGAGTATGGCTTCCTGGTTTACATTGCCCATGAGCCTGCGAATATCATGCAGCCTGTAGTCTTTAATGTTGATACCGTCTATCAGTATTTCTCCTTCCGTAACCTCGTAAAGCCTGGGGATGAGATCTACCAGCGTGGACTTTCCTCCTCCTGACTGGCCCACCAGCGCAACGGTTTTTCCCTTTGGGATGGAAAGGTCTACATTGCGCAGCACCCATTCCTTATCGTAGCGGAAGCTTACATTGCGCAATTCGATAGAATGGTTGAAGGATTCCAGCGGACGGGCATCGGGCTTATCGTGGATTTTGATCTCAGCTTTCAGGATATCGTCGATGCGATCGGCTGAAGCCATGCCCTTAAGGATATTGTAGTATGCAGTAGAAAACGATTTGGCCGGGTTGATGATCATGGCAAACAAAATCAGGTAGCCTATAAACCCGGCAGGCGAAATGCTACTGCTCTCGGCAAGCACCAGCGATCCTCCATACCAGACAATGATCACAACCACTACCGTGCCCAGGAATTCGCTTACAGGAGAGGCCATATATTGTCTGCGGTACATTTTGGTCATCACCAGTGTGTAAAAACTGTTGAGGCTCAGAAAGCGGTCTTTCATTTTCTTTTCCGCATTGAAAGCTTTGATTACCCTTATTCCGCCAAGGGTTTCCTCAAGAACAGAGAGGATAAGTCCCAGTTTGTTTTGTCCTCTCAGGGCGGTAGATCGCAAGGTTTTTCCAATGCGGCCAATGACAAGTCCGCTCAGGGGCAATAAGATCAATACCCCTATGGTAAGGCTTGTGCTCATGATGAACAACGAGGCCAGTATTACCACAATGGTAATGGGCTCACGAAAAACCATTTCAAGGGAGCTGATTACACTGTGTTCGATCTGCTGCACATCGCTGGTCATACGGCTTATCAAGTCGCCTTTCTTTTCGTTGGTATGGTAGGACATGGGCAGGGCCAGCGCCTTATCGTAGAGGTCGTTGCGGATATCTTTTACTACCACATTGCGGATCCAGGCCAGATTGTAAAGGGCTGCATACTTAAAAGCATTTTTAAGAAAACTCATTACAATGGCTATTCCTCCCACCAGAATAAGAGTTACAAGGCCCCCATAGCGCAACATAGTGGCGCTGGCCAGGTAGTTGAAGTTGGTTTCGATGGCAGAGGCACTGAAACTGAATGGAACGGGCTCCAGCACAACAGGCTGCATCTCAAAAAGGATCTTGAGAACAGGAATGATCATGATCACCGAAAACACATTGAAAACGGCGCTCAAAAAGCTGAAGAACACATTGAGTGCTACCGACCCTTTGTAAGGTAGCAGATAGCTGAATATCCTTTTGAATTTGCTCATCCTGTTGTTTGTTGCCGCAATAGGCTATACGCAAAAAATAAAAAACTATTGTATACGGGGCAGAATACCTGTATAGTTGAATGGCGAAATGCTACGCAATTGTTCTTTTACACTTTCCTCCACCTCCAGCGAATTGATGAAATTGTGCATGGTTTGCTGGTTGATTTTTTCGTTGGTTCGGGTAAGCTCCTTTAGCTTTTCGTAAGGCTCCGGATAATTGATTTTGCGTAGTACCGTTTGTATCGCCTCTGATACCACCATCCAGTTGTCTTCAAGATCCTGGTTGATGGCATCCTGATTGATGATCAGTTTATCCAATCCCCTAAGGGTAGAATGGATGGAGATAAGCATGTGAGCCAAGGGCACCCCTATGTTGCGCAAAACTGTAGAGTCGGTAAGGTCGCGCTGCAGGCGCGAGATAGGCAACTTTGCCGACAAATGCTCGAAAAGTGCCACGGCGATACCTGCATTCCCTTCCGAGTTTTCAAAATCTATGGGGTTTACTTTATGGGGCATGGCAGAAGAGCCCACTTCGCCCTCCTTGATCTTCTGCTTAAAATAATTCATGGAGATATACGACCATGCATCGCGATTAAGATCAATGATGATGGTGCAGATACGCTTAAGACCATCGAAGATTGATGCCAGGAAATCGTAATGCTCAATCTGTGTAGTAACCTCAGAGCGTTTGAGCTTGAGGGTATTGTTTACAAAGCGGTCGGCAAAATCATTCCAGTCTACATCGGGATAAGCTGCTTTGTGGGCATTGAAATTGCCCGTTGCGCCTCCAAACTTGGCAGGAAAGGGCAAGGCAAGCAACTGGTTGATCTGCCGCTCCAGACGGTAGTGGAAAACATATACCTCTTTTCCTACTGTAGTGGGTGATGCGGGTTGCCCATGGGTATGAGCCAGCATGGGCACTTCCAGCCACTGTTGGCTCATTTGCTTTAAGATGGCCAGCAACTGGTCAAGAGCGGGTACAATTACATCCAGTATGCCCTCCTTGAGCGAAAGGGGTATGGCTGTATTGTTGATGTCCTGCGAAGTGAGACCAAAGTGAACAAACTCCTTGAAGTCCTGTAATCCCAGTTGATCAAACTTCTCCTTGATGAAATATTCTACAGCTTTGATGTCGTGGTTGGTGATTTTCTCGATTTCCTTTATCCGTAAAGCATCATTTTGATCGAAGTTCTGGTAAATATTCCTCAGGGGGGCAGTCATTTCTTCGCCAATACTTTGCAATTCGGGCAGATTGAGCTTTCGGAGTGCAATAAAATATTCGATCTCTACAAAAACCCGGTACCGGATCAGGGCAGCTTCGCTGAAAAACCTCTGCAGCGGTTGTGTAGCTCTTTGGTAGCGGCCATCAATGGGCGAAATATTGTTCAAAGCGGGGTTTTCCATTTGGGTTGGGATTGTAATTGGGTAAATCTTACCAGGGTATCAGACAAAACCGCCCCCGGAAATTCAGAGGCGGCTTTGGCTTTATTTTTTCTTTTTTTGTTGTTGCTGCTGTGCTTTGGCCATATCTTCAAGCCTCTTCTGCCAGCTGGATTTTTTTACCGGCTTTTTCTTGTTCTCCTCAATCTTCAACCTTATCTTTTCTTCATTGATCATAAACCGGAAGGCATACATTTGGCCAAAAGTGATAACGTTGGCCAGGAAGTAGTAGTAGCTGAGGCCTGAAGCAAAACTGTTGAAAATGAACAACAGCATTACAGGCATAAAATACAGCATGGTTTTCATGCCGGGCATTTGTGTGCCTGTGTTCATCATCTGGCTGTTCATGCGGGTATAGATGATGGTTGATGCCGTCATGAGCAACGTAAACAAGCTCACATGATCGCCATACCACGGAATGGTAAAGGGTAACTCCAGGATGGAGTCGTAAGTTGAAAGGTCGTCGGCCCAAAGGAAAGCTTCCTGCCTTAGCTCAAATGAAGCCGGGAAAAAGCGAAACATGGCAATGAGGAAGGGGAACTGCAGAAGCATGGGCACACAACCCGCCATGGGGTTTACCCCAGCTTTTTTGTACAGTGCCATAACCGCTTGCTGCTTCTTCATGGCATCTTCTTTTTTGGGATATTTCTCGTTCAGAGCATCGATATCGGGCTTGAGCACCCGCATACGGGCTGAAGACAAATAGGTCTTGTAAGAAATTGGGAACAACACCATCTTGAGCATCAAGGTAAGGATCAGGATGATGATACCATAACTCAGGTTGAAGCCATCCAGGTAGTTAAAAACCGGGATTACGATCAAGCGGTTGATCCAGCCAAAGATTGCCCAACCAAGGGGAATCATTTTCTCCAGCTCCAGTCCATAAGATTTAAGGGTGTTGAAGTGGTTGGGGCCGAAATACAGCTGCATGGCAAAACTGTTGTTTTCGCGGCTGTTGTAAGGTATATCGATGCTGGCACTCATCCGCTTCAGAAGCTCCTCGTTGGTTTCTTCATAGGATTGTGTGCTTACCACTGCACTGCTGAAACTCTCCTGGGCTATGATAACAGAAGAAAAGAATTGCTGTTTGAAAGATATCCATCTTACTCCTGCGGTGAGCCTTTCGGTGCCATCGCGTGTTTCGCGCAGGCGGTCAATGTCTTTGCCCAGGAATTTGTAATAAACAGTGCTGGTGTTTAGTTCATTCTTTCTGCTTTTCTCCAGTCGTCTTACAGAATTTTGCCAGTCAAGGTTCAGGAAACTGGAGTTTGCAGCAATAACCTCCGACATGCCCACAGTATTGATGGTAAAGCCAAGCATATAGTCGTTGGCGGGCAGTGTATAAAGAAACTCAAGATAGCTTTGTCTTTGCACACCGCCGGGGTTGTCGGGATAGAGGCGAAGGGCAAGGGTTCTGTTCTGATCACCTTGCAGTACGATGGGGTCCTCGCCGGTTATTTCGCGCCCGTCGACATAGGCTTTGAAGTAAAGCTCACGGGTAGAGATGAGCCTGTTGGCCGAATAGAACTGGAGGTTGAATATGTTGTTATCTCCTTTGTAAAGATACAGAGGTTGTTGATCCCATGTTTTGAATTTACGCAATTCTACACTTTCCAGAAATCCACCTTTGTTGCTGAATACCAGTCTGAGAAGTTCTGTTTCGATGGTAATGGGTTGGTGCTGACCCACGGCAGCCGTTGCAAAATATCCCAGGCGATCGCGCAGCTGGTTATTGATTACGCTGTCGTTGGCAAGTTCAGGAGCCAATTCTGATGCTATCTCAGGGTTTTGCTGCTGGGCTTCCAGTGCCATGGCTTCTGCTTCCCTGATTTGTTGCTGCTGCCCCTGGCGGGCATTTGCTATACTGTCGCGCACCCTTTGTGCTTCAAGCTTTTGTTCTTCGCTGGGAGCATTGAGGATGCTGAATCCGATCAAAATGACAAAAATCAATAATAATCCGATAATATTGTCTCTACTCATTATCTAATGGTGCTTATGTTGATTACAATTTGAGTTTGCACAAACAGGTTTTCAAGCCCGGAATGGGGCCGAAACAATCCTGCAAAAGTACAAAATGTTCCTTTATGAGGTTTTGTGGTTTTCAAAATCTATGGCAGCCTTAACAAAGTTTACAAAAAGCGGGTGAGGGGCTGCCACTGTACTTTTGTATTCGGGATGAAACTGAACCCCTACAAACCAGGGATGATCGGTAATCTCCATGATCTCCACCAGGTTGGTTTTAGGGTTCTTTCCGGTGGCAACCATACCGTTTTGTTCGAACAGTTCAAGGTACTTATTGTTGAACTCAAACCGATGACGGTGCCGTTCGTTGATTTCTTCTTTCTGGTATATATCGCTGGCTTTTGATCCTGGTTTTAACCTACAGGTGTATGCCCCCAGCCTCATGGTCCCTCCTTTAAGGGTGATCACTTTTTGCTCTTCCATGATGTCTATTACCGGATAAGGGGTATCTGGCATCATTTCGGTGGAATGCGCTTTGTTGAGTTTGAGTACATTGCGGGCAAACTCTATGGTTGCACATTGCATTCCGAGGCAAATACCTAAAAAGGGTATCTTGTGGGTACGAGCGTATTCGATGGCTGCAATTTTTCCTTCAATCCCCCTTTCTCCAAAACCGGGTGCTACCAAAATAGCCGATAGCCCCTGAAACATTTGGGTTGTATTAAGCTTGTTGATATGTTCGGAATGGATCATGCGCAGGTTTACCTTGCATTCGTTGGTTGCTCCGGCATGTATCAGCGCTTCAATAATGGACTTGTAGGCATCCATTAACTCCACATATTTGCCCACAAGGCCAATGTTTACGATCCTCTTTGGGTTTTGCAGCCGGTCGATAAACTCCTCCCAGCTTCCCAGGTCGGGCAAACAGTTGGGCGAAAGGCCTGTTTTTTTCAGAACCTGCAAGTCGAGTTTCTCCTCTCGCATCAGTAAAGGCACCCTGTAAATGCTGTCGGTGTCTATAGATTCTATTACTGCTGCGCTGTTTACATTGCAAAACAAAGCAATCTTATTGCGAATACCTTCGTTAAGTGGTTTTTCAGTGCGACAAACCAGGATATCGGGCTGCACACCGTATTCCTGCATGGTTTTTACCGAGTGCTGGGTGGGTTTGGTTTTCAGCTCTTTGGCTGCAGCCAGGTAAGGAACCAAAGTGAGATGGATTACCACACAACGATTGCCCAGTTCCCAGCGCAGCTGACGAATGGCTTCCACGTAAGGTAACGATTCAATATCGCCTACCGTACCTCCGATCTCTGTTATCACAAAATCGAATTTATTACCCTCTCCCAGCAAGCGGATACAATGCTTGATTTCATCTGTAATATGTGGGATCACCTGCACGGTTTCTCCCAGGTAGTCGCCCCTTCGTTCTTTATCGATCACCGACTGGTAAATTCGTCCGGTGGTTACATTGTTTGCCTGTGAGGTGGGAACATTGAGAAACCTCTCATAATGACCCAGATCCAGATCGGTTTCGGCTCCATCTTCCGTTACATAGCATTCACCATGTTCGTAAGGATTGAGGGTGCCCGGATCAATGTTTATGTAGGGGTCCAGTTTCTGTATGGTGGCAGAATATCCACGGGCTTGCAGCAATTTGGCAAGCGATGCGGAAATGATTCCTTTACCCAAAGAAGATGTAACACCTCCTGTAACGAAAATATACCTGGTGGTGGAGTCAGCCGTAGCCATGATGAAAGAAAAGATTTAAAGGGTTATTGCACTTTTTCCGCTTGCGAAAGTAAGAAAAGATTGGCAAAAAGGCAGAAAAAATCCCCTTTAATTTTTATGGCTAAAAATCTAGTAATAAGAAGATTGAGTGTGAGATGATGCGCTAAGGGGTATAAAAAAAAGGGCATAGAGCCCTTTTTTAGGGTTGAATTGAGTGGGTTAGTCACCTTTTTGATCAGGATTGGGAATCTTTTCAATCGCCTTTTTTTTGGAGCCGTCAAGGGTCGAAGAACCTTTGGCCGGATCTACCTGGTTGTCCAGATTTTTCTCTGTTAAGGTTTTTTTTCTCTCCGTGAGGATGGTCTTGCCATCATTATCGTAATGGGTCTCTTCCACAATAATGTCTTTAACCGTTTCTTTCTCCCTGGGCCAGAAACCACATCCGCCCGCTTTTTTAATGAAATAGTATCCCAGAGAGAGTGCTATTACAACAGCCGCTATCCCGAGAATTTCAAATCCTGAATATTTCTCAAAATCCATCAGGATGATCTTTCGGGCTATGGCTATCAAAGCTACAAGCATTACAACCTCTACATGGATATCGTGCTTCTTGAAGTATACTTTAATGGTGTCGAGCAATTCGATGCCGATAAGCACCAAAAGGAATACCCCAAAAAGATCCATCAATACATCGAGATCAAGAATAAAGACATCGGTCTGGATAATGCTTTTGAAAACCATGTATCCCAATTGAAGGGTAGCTATTACCAACAGCAAAGACATAAGCCCGATAAGGGTCTTGATAATGTATCTTTCAATGGTTTTCACGGCAGCATTCAAGCGCATTGTGCTTTTGCTTTCTTCCATAGTTGGGGGTATTTGATGTGGTTAATAGTTAACTGCTGATGAGGTTTACTGGTTAAACGTTTTTCCGGTGGCATTGTTTCAAATTGCAGGGGTATTAATTGTGGTACAGGTATATACAATACTCTGGTTTTGTAAAACAGTCATATAGTAAAAAGCCGCCCCGAAATAACATTCGAGACGGCTGTTGTGTAAGCTATTATCCGGCTATTGTATTAAAGGTGTCAGGCCGGTAGTTCCTCATCAAGCTCTTTCTCGGGTTGTCGGATTGTGTTCAGAAACTGAATAAGCTTTTCGTCCTCTATGCGTTGACGCGACAAATTGCTTTGAAGGTTTAGTATTTCCGCAGGCAATTCCTCTTCCATGTGTTCCTGTTGTAAAAGGATTTCTATAACCTGACCATTTTGCAGCTCAAGAGGAAATCTCTTGCCTGAAAAACTATGGGTACCTGCCATAGCGGTGGTGCCTCCCAAAATTAAAGCAGACAATAATGCTCTTTTTCTCATATGATATTATGTTTGTTGGATTTTTAAACGTTGTAAAAAAGTTATCGTATTGTTAATCAAAAATTTCTACTAAATTTGCGCCTTATTTTTATTTAGACCAAATATAAATAAAGTTTTTCAGGGAAAAAATTTAAAAATTGAAAAAATTCTTTAAATGATTTGTTAAAACATTATAGTCAAACTTTAAACAAAAAATGGCTTCAAATGTTAATCCGATCGTGTCCGAAGTTTTAATTTATTACAAGGTAACTTGCATGAACGCTTCGGCTCACAAAAAAAAGATGAACCGAAGCTCGACGCAGTCAAAACAGACATATCAAGTTCTCTAGCCAGAGACCAGACAAACCATTAGTCCAATGAACTAACTAAATTTTTTTTCTGATGAAACAGTCATGCGGGTCACATTATTGCTTTTAAAGGTATCCCGCACAAAAAGACATGAATATTTCGCTAACTTCAACCGTAGTAACTTTTAATCTACGGTTCTATGAAAGAAGAAA
>ERZ869909.399-NODE-399-length-53825-cov-10.763694_pt1 | contig 53825 bp, 49 predicted proteins | sample MGYA00520892_ERZ869909 | MGnify/ENA primary metagenome ERZ869909 (study PRJEB32215, sample SAMEA104723947) | bioreactor metagenome | biome: bioreactor; feature: anaerobic bioreactor; material: water | place: China | collected 2015-03-12 ... | reverse complement strand
GCGGTGTTCATTGAGAACCTTGCACTATCATTCTTCTTGGGAATGTGTACATTCCTTGCAGTATCGAAAAAAGTTACGACTGCAATGGGGCTAGGTGTTGCGGTAGTCGTTGTATTGGGTATTTCCGTACCCGTGAGTAACATTGTCAACACTTATGTCTTGTCACCGGGGTCATTGTCTTGGGCAGGTTTCCCAGACGCGGATCTGAGCTTCCTTCGCTTTTTGACCTTCATCGGCATTATTGCGGCACTTGTTCAGATTTTGGAAATGATTCTCGATAAATACTTACCTGCGTTATACAACGCGCTCGGGATTTTCCTGCCGTTAATCACAGTTAACTGTGCAATTTTCGGTGGTGTACTATTCATGGTAGAGCGTGATTATGACTTCACAGAGAGTATTGTCTACGGCGTTGGTAGTGGTGTGGGCTGGGCGCTCGCAATTGTTCTCCTTGCCGCAGTACGTGAGAAGCTGAAATATGCGGATATCCCAGATGGCCTTCGTGGTCTAGGTATCACCTTTATCACTACTGGTTTGATTGGTTTGGGCTTTATGTCGTTCTCCGGCGTATCCCTATAACCCGCGGTGTAATGAAGTAGCAGGAATATAAGGAACAAGTCGATGCAAGAAATATACCTTGGCGTAGGCATGTTCACCATTATCGTACTGGCTTTGGTTGTAGTGATTATGTTCGCTAAATCAAAGTTGGTACCTTCAGGTGATGTGCAGATCGTCATTAACGATGACCCAGAGAAGACAATTACAACGCAGCCAGGCACGAAGCTTCTCGGTGCGTTAGCAAACGCGGGGATTTTCGTTTCTTCAGCGTGTGGCGGCGGTGGCTCATGTGGTCAGTGTATCGTCCATATTAAAGAAGGCGGCGGAGAAATTTTACCGACTGAGCGTGACCATATTTCTCGTGGTGAAGCTCGTAAAGGTGCGCGTTTGTCCTGTCAGGTGAACGTTAAACAAAACATGAAAATTGAGCTTGAAGAAGAAATCTTCGGGATCAAAAAGTGGGACTGTATTGTTCGCTCAAATGACAACGTTGCAACTTTCATCAAAGAGTTAGTGCTTGAGATTCCAGATGGCGAGTCCGTGCCTTTCCGTGCGGGTGGATATATCCAAATCGAAGCACCAGCGCACCATGTGAAGTTTAAAGACTTTGAAATTGCCGAAGAATATCGTGGTGACTGGGAACGTTTTGGTTTCTTTAATCTCGAGTCAAAGGTTGACGAAGAAGTTATTCGTGCTTACTCGATGGCAAACTATCCAGAAGAGTTTGGTATCATCATGTTGAACGTGCGGATTGCAACCCCGCCACCGAGTGACATGTCATTGCCACCAGGTAAAATGTCTTCGTACATCTTCAACCTGAAGAAAGGTGACAAAGCGACGATTTCTGGTCCGTTTGGTGAGTTCTTTGCGAAGGAAACCGATGCCGAAATGGTATTCATTGGTGGTGGTGCTGGTATGGCGCCAATGCGTTCGCATATCTTCGACCAACTGCGTCGTTTGAACACGAAACGCAAGATGTCATTTTGGTATGGTGCCCGCTCGAAGCGTGAAATGTTCTACGTTGAAGACTTCGATATGCTAGCCGAGGAGAACGAGAACTTCGAATGGCACGTTGCGTTGTCAGACCCAATGCCGGAAGATAATTGGGAAGGCTACACAGGGTTCATTCACAACGTGCTCTTTGAGAACTACCTAAAAGATCATCCGGCGCCAGAAGACTGCGAGTTCTACATGTGTGGACCGCCAGTGATGAATGCCGCCGTTATCAACATGCTCAAAGACTTGGGTGTTGAAGACGAAAACATTATGTTGGACGACTTTGGTGGTTAAGACTGGATTATGAACAAACTCTGGTTTGTACATTGGTCTCAAAAAAAATGGCTGGCCCTTCTAGGGCTGGCCTTTTTTGTCTCTTGCACCGATAGTTCGATGTCGGAGCGTTCGATCGTCGGCGAATATCAAGGCTATGAATTCGAGTTGACGTGGAAGGCAGCAGGGCATAACTTAAATGAGTATCAGGTGCAAACTCGCGTATTGAGCGTGATTGAACATATTATTGAGCAATTTGACGCTCAGAATGAACATTCGGAAGTCTCCCGATTTAATCAATGGCCTGCGGCTGAAGCCTATGTGCTGACACGAGAGCTCGAAGAACTCTTAAATTACGGCATTAGTCTCTATGAAGTGTCGAATGGTGATATTTCCATCTTTACGGCAAATGATGATTCATCGCCAGCAGACATGGAAATCACCAATCATTTGGTCACTAAGTTAGATGACTCATTCGCAGTGGATTTAAATGTATTAATTGAAGGTTATATCGCCGACCGCATTAGCGATTTATTCCAATTATTGCGGGTGAGTGATTACCATATTTCAGTTAACGGTGCGACTCGGCTTCGCAGTGGTGGCCGTCATCAACAGCGCGTCGGCCATGAAATCAATGCAAATCAACACGTGCTTAAGCTTGGGCTACCTGTTAATAAAACACTGGCCTACAGCAGTTTTTCGGAAGACGAACCTGACACTACAGGTATTCGGAGTATTATCGTTATTCATGAAAATGCCGCGACTGCCCGCGGATTAGCGCGTGGTTTAATGAGTGGCACGAAAGATGCGGCAAAAACTTTTGTTGAAGACAATCAGGTTCCGGTCTATCTGATTATGGATGAAAATGGCGAAGAAAAAAGTTATACTAACGCTCAATTTCGCCAGTTTTTGTCCTAGAGGTATCGACAATGCAAACTATCTTCCTTGCTTTTATTCTTATGCTCGTTGTCGTGGTCGGAATGGCAATTGGTTTCTTAGTGCAACGTAAGGCAATTACTGGTAGTTGCGGCGGTATTGGTGCCTTGGGGATGGAAAAAGCCTGTGACTGTGACGACCCTTGCGATGATCGTAAGGCTCGAATGGCTGCTGAGGAAGCTCGCAAAGAAAAAGAGCAAGCTTGGCAAAGACAACGAATTCATTAAGCTTTGCAAATATCTGATTTTTGAAAAGGCGCTTGGTCAAAAGCGCCTTTTTTTAATTTCGGCGTCACTATATAATCAATCGTAATAATATATAACAAAGTTGTTTGGAGTGGTGTGTCAATGAGTTTTTGTCTTCCCGAAATATTTTTAGATGCGAATGCGACAACACCGGTCTTGCCTGAAATTAGTCACATCATTGAAGCAGTTTGCTGTTCTCGCTATGGAAACCCAAGTAGCCCGCATTTAGCTGCACTCGCAAGCAAAGATATACTCAGTCAATCTCGTGATTATGCGAAAGCACTATTTAACGCCGAACAAGGTGAATTTATCTTTAATAGTGGCGCAACGGAAGGTATCAATACAGCTATCTTTTCCGTACTAGCAGGACAAGTAGGGAAGGACTGTTCAAAGCAAGTTTTGCTCTATGGTGCAACTGAACATAAAGCCGTCCCTGAAGCACTGCGACACTGGAATCAAGCGTTGAATCTCAATGCAACACTGATGGCTATCCCAGTCGACAGCGACGGTCAGCTTGATTTAGCGTTTATTCGAGATGCTTTGCCGCGAGCTCTAATAATTTGCACCATGGGGGCAAATAATGAAACAGGCGTAATTGCCGATCTCGCTGCACTTAATCGCGTGATTCGTAGCCAGAACAGCCGCGTTCCTTGGCTCATCGACAGTGTACAAGTGTTGGGCAAGTTATCTTTGGATCTAATGTCAATTGATCCCGATTACGCCACATTTAGCGCTCATAAACTGTACGGGCCGAAAGGTGTTGGCGTACTCTATGTGCATAACTCAGCTCCTTATCTCCCTATTACAGTCGGGGGCGGACAAGAAAATGGACGTCGCGGCGGCACTGAAAATGTAGCTGGTATCGCTGCTCTAGGGAAAATTTTTCATTGGCTTTTGCAACGCGATAACGATGGGTCCAATGACTGCCCATTTTTGCCGACGTCGACATTGCAACAGTATCGCGATGATCTTCTCAGTGCACTGAGAACGGTATTTCCGAATTTAGTATTGAATCAACCGTATCCCGACTCATTACCGACGACTTTAAATTTTTCCGTTCCGGGTTTCAGTTCTGCACAATTGATTAGTCTATTTGATGCTGCGGGTATTCGTGTCAGTGCAGGCTCAGCTTGCAGTACAGGCCGTCCGCGAAGTTATGTACTCGATGCAATGGGATTACCAGCATGGCAATCGGAAGGCGCAATTCGAATGTCATTTGGTCCGGCGACATCGTCGGTTTTCATTGAAAGTGCACAACAGCGCCTACTTGAGCTCGCCAAGCGAATTCAGAACAAGCCCACCACTAAACTTGGCTTAATGGCTCCACAGCCAACCCAGTCAAACTTTTGTGTTTACGCGCAAAATCGCAATAACCGTTCTGAGCTATTTATTTTTGGTGATAGCGAAGAATTTTCCGATTGGCTGCATCAACAGTTCCCAGAAAGTATCTGGCGCTATGATACGCGAACGGAATTAGAGACAGATGAGTTATTGATAAGAACACTTGCTGAAGGATTAGAAATCACCAGTCGAAAGACGCAACGGCAGGTGATACTTCCGCCGCATGGTTTGGCGATTGATGAGCAGCAACTCGACCAGGTTCAAATCGAATATCTTGACGATCTTAACTCAGAAACGGATAGGATACTGGATGTGCGGGAGTGGCTTGAATCAAGAGCCCAGCCAGTTATTGAGCCGTTTTCAGAGCAATCAGCAGAATTGCCTAAAGCGAGTTGGCTGGAGTGGCTGTTGCATACACCTCAGGCTGAAGTGCAGCAACGCTATATTACCATTTGTCGTTCTGGCGGACGGAGTCGGCTCATCGCAGCATTGTCAGCGCAGCTTGGCGGACCTGAGCTCATCTCGGCCCGCTTAGGTGTGACGCATTTGGTTCAAAAACTAATGCGTACCGGTTGATGATTTTGTGTGACCGCCCAACAATCTGTTGCAGTAGTGCATGAGAGACTAAGCACGCCTTCATCCTTCACGGTAGCCCACGACTCTCCCATGTTGGTACTGCTGAACACGCCTTCGGCATTGGCAATGATGAGTGTGCCGCCAAACGCAAACAATTGGCGGATTGGTTGGTTCGTTGCTGGCAAATTCAGTGCAGAAAAATCGCCTGCTTGATAACGAAACAACTCAGCTGTGGCGTTATCACCCTGACGACCGCCGGCAATCAAAATATCGTTCTGCGCCAACGGAAAGACTGTTTCGATGCCAGCATCGGAACCCGCACTCAGTGGCGTGTCGGCAACCTGAAACCGCAGTGCGGTTCTGCTTTTGTAGATGAGGCGCGCGGTATCTGCATTGCGTGTTCCCATCGCCCACATATTGTTCGCATAACGGACACATTGTCCTGAATCGCTGCCCTGTTCTGCAAACAGAGCCCGCTCGGCAAAGCCACTTCGTGAGCTTAACCAATTATTGCCATTGCTACTGCGAACCACATGCCAATTGTCGAGTAGGGTATCACCGAGAACCCAACCTTCGCCGTCGGGAATTAGATCAAAACAACGGAGGACTTCATCACCGTTGCCGCGATACAGGCGTCGCCAACTGAATCCACCATTGCGCGTTACGTATAGGCGGCTACGTTCGCCTCGTCCCGAACTGAGGGTGAACGCGTGGCGATCATCAAAGGCAATAACTTGAGAAAGCGATATATCCGAGGTTCTTCCTCCCGGATGAGAGTGGCGCCATGTTTCACCGCCGTCAGACGAAACTGCAATTCGACCATCACTACTGCCTAGCCACAGCACCTGGCCATCAACTGAGTAAACAGTTTGCCACGGAGCACTTGCCAGTTCTTCAGCTTGCACAGCAGCGCTGCTTGCTGCGAATGAAAGATAAGCAACACTGTATAACGTAACTTGAACCATCGTCTTTTTCATTGGTCACACATTCTCGTTCTAGTGCATGAATTACCTTGTGGTATAGTGCCAACATTCTCTTAGAACCACAAACTAATCCGCATTTTACTGACCCTGGAAGGACTAAGATATCGTGATATTTTCGATTGTAAAACCTGTAGCAAAAGGACTCTTTTTGCTTGTCGCTAGTCTCTTTTTCGTTAATGCCGCAGCTTCGGATCATCCGCAGGACAAGGAAATTGCTCGTTTACTTGATTGGCTCGCCGGTGACTTCTCAAATATGCGCTATATCCTTGAAGCCGGTGGGAGTGGCCATCCGCCTATTCTGTTGCGCCAACAGGTTGTAAAACGTGATGACGCGAATCCTGCATTGCTTGTTCAACAATCATGGATCAACCAACCAGAGGAAAGTTATCGATATCAGTTGTTCACTTTTCGTAAGCTGCGCACTGGGGATATTATCCAGTCAATTGCGGTGCTTTCAAAAAGTGACTATGAGCACATTCAAGCAGGAGATGTTAGCTTCAGCGATTACGCGCCCTTACCCAATTGTGAGATTGTTTGGCGAGAAGAGGACGGTTTATTTAATGGCTTTCGCGACCCGGAACGTTGTCGTTTTTCAGATCAATATGGAGAGCTGGTGCACTGGCAAACACGACTAACATTAACTCCGCATCAATATACCGTCGATGACTTTGCGGTGACAGCGCTGGGTGAGCCTATACTAGGCCAAGTGGATGGTATCCCGGTTGTTAATGAACGTATTCGCTTTTTTACAGCTCACATCGAGTTTTTGCCAGCCGGAGCAGATGCGAGCTCTGATGATGCGTGGGTAGAGGTTAAACCGCGCCAAATACTGCATGATCATGAACAGCGAATTGCACTGATGGACGTTCAGGGCGAGTTATTTTACGGTCATGATATTCAATTGTTGGGCAAATCTAATCAACCTGATTACCTGAAAGTGCGTTTGTATCGGCAAGATGAGGAGTCACCGCTGGTTGAGTTAACCACTGAATATCACAATGGTGAATGGCAGGCGCAGGGTGAGCGAATTCGCTTACGCCTGCGCCAAGATAAAAACGTTTACTGATTTTCTGCAGCAGCAATGGCGTTAAGAATCAACGCCATTCGCTGAGCGGAGAGAACCAATTGCTTTTCGATCACAGGGCGAGCTTGCTGAAAATAGCTCTCACCAATCTGGTCACCTTCAACTAAGTCACTGTAGGCATGCTCTTTAGCTAGAGCAAAAGCTTGATTTGCCCATTCAAAGACAGACGCTTCCCAATCAGCCTGAATCTCCAATGCTGGTAACGGGTGAAGATTAGCCTGCTGTTGTGGCTCAGGCATTTGGTCCATACCGCGAATCATAACTGTGTCCCACAAGCGGTGGAGATTTTGTTCGCTACCAAAGAAGCGAATACGAATATCGTTGCCACCACGGTCGCGTGCAAACCCCATGTGCAGGGGTTGATGCATGTCGGTAATCCAGTGAGTAAAGGTCCGCATGGCCTCGGCCTGTGCTTGTTTAGATGCACTATGGTCGGCCATAATCGCTAGATCATCGAGGAGAGCACCGACCACGCAACGACGATTCGGACAATCACGTTCCTTTTCAAATGTGGTTGATTCAGGGTCGATATTGGCAAAGTGCAATGGCCCGAGGGCAAACCCCTCGTCGGTGCCACGCACGCGATCTGCCCAAGTCGTAATTTCACTGAGCGAAGGCTCGTCGACAAGTTCGAGACGTTCACTGACCCATACGCGTGCTTCAGGCGTGAGATACTCCCACGCTAAGGCGCCAATGTATTCATGTCCTTGAAATCCCCAAGTGAACGCACGCATGGGCGCAATGATAAGGGCGAGGATAATAATTGCACTAGCTAGCTTGCGCATCGAACGATCCTCCAGTGATGTCTTTACTGTCGTCGCTCATCAGAAAGAGATAAAGCGGCATCAGATCAGCTGGCGTTTTTAATCGACTCGAGTCTTCAGCTGGATATGCTTTTGAGCGCATTTTTGTGCGAGTTGCACCAGGGTTGATCACATTGACACGCATCGACGAGCTCTCGTATTCGTCTGCAAGTACTTGCGCCATTCCTTCCGTGGCAAATTTACTAATTGCGTAGGCACCCCAATGTGCGCGACCTTTGCGGCCAACACCAGAGGAAGTGAAGATAACCGATGAAGCCGGCGCTGCATTCAATGCCGGTAATAATGCTTTGGTAATCATCATCTGTGCAGTCACATTTATGTGCATGACTTCTTGAAAACTGTCGAGATTAATGTGTCCAAATGGCGACAAGACACCGAGTACTGATGCGTTCAATAATAACCCGTCAAGTTTACCAAACTGATCCATGATGGTTGCCGCCATATCACGGTAGTGACTTTCTGTCGCACCTTTCATGTCTAACGGAATAATCGCTGCTTGCGGGGCGCCAAGTTGCTCGATTTCGTCGTAGACAGCTTCGAGTTTTGCGGTCGTGCGACCGAGTAAAATAACCGTTGCGCCATGTTTTGCGTAAGTAAGCGCTGCCTCACGCCCGATACCATCTCCAGCGCCGGTTACGAGGATGACTTTGCCAGCGAGCGCGTCAGCGGGTGCTTGATAATTTTGATATTGCTGCATAATTTCCACTTTAGGTTTACACTTGTGTCAATAGTTTACCTTTTTTTACAAATTAACTCAGTAAATGTGAGCAACGGTTACGAAAATTCTTTAATAATCATTAGCAGAAGTGTATAACTTTCTGTTAACGTTTGCTGAACGTCAGCATTTGCTGTCCCAGCGCGAAAAATAGAACAACAAGGATTGGGGATACCTCATGAAAAAACTGTTTTTGTCATTAGCAATCACCTCCGCAATTGGCTTATCAGCCTGTGGCGCTGACGGTGATCGAGCTCCGGTCACTCAGGAAGACGTACAAATTCCATTTGCACGAGTGGCGTTTGACCCAGGTGCAGGCAACTTACCTGTGCCGAGTGACATTCTTTTGGGCGGCACGACCGACGGTACCCTGAATATCCCGGTACCCGATGCCGCTGACTTTAGTAACCCACAGAACGCAATCAACGCGCTCGACGGTTGGTCTACGGCCATGCCGCTAACGTTCGGTTTCACGTTACCTGACGATCCAAATGGCAGTGGCCAAATTGGCATTCAAGGTAGCTCTGTCGAAGCTGCTGGTTCTGTGCGGGTCTTTAAAGTGGTGATGGGTGCGGACACGCGTGACTCTGATTGTATGACTCGCCCAGCAGGTACCGCATGTAAGTTCGTTGCCGAGTTACAGCACGGTCAAGATTTCACTGTGGTCTTTAGCGGTGGACAAATACAAGTTATCCCGCTGCGTCCATACGAGCCGAAAACAGGTTACATCGCAGCCTTGACCGACAACATCGTTGATGAATTAGGTCGTCCAGTTCGTCCTTCGTCGACTTATTACTTATTGAGCAAGCCACGCGCAACAGCGCCAGTGGGTGCTGATGGTAGTCAAGAGTCACAGTTACAAGGTATCATCAATAGTTACCACGCGGTGTTAGGCCAAGCGGGTGTAAACACCGACGGTGTGATCTACAGCTCAGGCTTCACCACGCAGTCGGTGAATGATGTACTTGACGTCACCAAACAATTATTGCTTCGCGACGATTTACGTCCAACAATGAGTACCTTCCCAACCGGGATGACCGCTGCAAATCTATTAGGTTTAACTCCGGAAATGGGACAAACCTACATGGTTGCATCAGCAGCGCAAATTTACGGTGGTAACGTTAATTTGCCGTATTACAGCCCGATTCCGTCAGCAAGTAACCCGACTGCACCTTTGTCAGGTCGTTGGCAAGCAGGGTTTGTGAGCCCGGCGTCAATTATCTTAGGTGTTCAGTCAGGTCAAGTTTCTGTCGAAGAATTAGTAGGCATGGGTCTTGACCCAGCTTTATTAGGTAATCCAGCGGCATTGGCCGGACAAATCCCTTACGAAGCAGCCGAAGGCAGCGCGCTAGCTCAGCTCGACCGCTTCCGTCATTTGACCAAGTTCAACCCGATTCCGCGTCCGACTACGGTCAACGCAGTGCCTTTATGGATGTCTGTGCCTGATGTCAATGTCGTCAATGCAGTTCGTGGTGCCCTGGGCATGGATCCAATTGAAATGCCTGCAGGTGGCTGGCCGGTTGTGATTTTCCAGCATGGTATTACCGGCGCTAAAGAAAACTTTTTACTAATCGCTGGTACACTTGCGGTATCTGGGCATGCAGTTGTTGCTATCGACCATCCGCTACACGGTGAACGTGGCTTTGAAGTGACCGATGGCTCAGGTAATGTTGTTCGTGTCATTAACGCTTCAACAGGTATGGGCGGTTCGCCAACCGATTATCTTAACTTAGCTAGCTTGCTGACCGCGCGTGATAACTTACGCCAGTCTTCTGCTGACTTGTTGGGTCTTCGCGTCGGCTTAAACTTCTCAGATGTCGCAGGTTCGGTGATTAACCCAACTAACGTGAAGTTCGTCGGTCACTCGTTGGGCGCTATCGCAGGAACGAACTTCATGGCGGTTGCGAACACGCCACTAACCGGAAACTTGGCTCAAGCACAAGGCTTGTTCCAAGTGCAAGCTGGCTCTTTAGGCATGCCGGGTGGTGGTATTGCGCCATTCTTGGTCGCATCAGAGCGCTTTGGTCCTGTGATTGGCGGTCAGATTGCTTTCCAATCGTTTGAAAGCTTCCGTAATTATGCGATTCAGGAAGCGATGAGTGAAGGTATCGATCCACAAAGCCTTGCCTTTATGGACTTCTTACCAGTGGCCTATGTCCGTTATTACCAAGGCGGTGTAGCTTCCGCAGCGGATCAAGCGCAGTTGCAAGCAACATTGGGACAGTTCCAATTTGCCGCGCAAACCGTGGTTGACTCGGGTGATCCGATTAACTACGCAGCGAAGCTGCGGGCAACCGGTACACCAATTTACTTGATTCAAGCTAACGGTGATAAAGTTGTTCCGAACAGCACTCCACATCCATTGGGAGGTACCTTGCCGTTGATTCGCGAGCTTGGTTTACCATTTATTTCTGGCCCAACGCAAAGTCAGGACGGTAACCCGATTAGTGGCGCTGCTCGTTATGTTGGTGCTGGCCACTCTTCATTATTGAACCCAGCTGATGCCGATGCGAACCCACAAACTCGCGCAGCAATTACGCAAGATATGCAGCAATCGATTGGTGTGTATTTTGAATCTGGCGCACGTCTCTTAATGGTGACGCCGCAGTTGTTGCAATAATTACTATTTCCAACCTTCGTAAGGGCCAGCATTCACGCTGGCCCTTTTTTTTACGCGATTGAACGGTAGAAGTTGGTTGCGAAGCGTTTTAATTCTTCCCATACTGGATACAATAGTCATCGCCATGAATAATTAAGGAACGACATAAATGATTGAATATTTGTCCGAATATGGTGTGTTCTTGTTGAAGACAGTCACCATTGTCGCAGCCATTATGCTGATTTTAGGTATGCTGCTGAACGCTGCAGAGCGCCAAAAGGAACGTAAAGGCGAATTAAATATCCAGAACCTCAGTGAAGGACTGAAAGATGTCCAACAACACATGCAGTTTGCGATGCTTGACGGTAAAGCACGTAAGCAAGCAGAAAAAGCGGCAAAGAAAGCAAAGAACAGCACGCCGTCTGCCAAGCGAGTTTTTGTGATTGACTTCAAAGGCTCGATGGACGCGAAAGAAGTTGAATCATTGCGTCGTGAGGTCACTGCTGTTTTAGCGGTCGCAGATACCAAGCAGGACGAGGTGGTCGTTCGACTGGAGAGTCCTGGTGGTGTTGTGCATGGCTACGGACTTGCTGCAGCGCAACTGAAACGTTTACGCGATGCGCAGATACCGTTAACCGTCAGTGTTGATAAAGTGGCAGCGAGCGGCGGTTATATGATGGCCTGTATTGCGGATAAAATTGTCGCAGCCCCATTTGCCATCCTTGGTTCCATTGGCGTGCTGGCGCAGATGCCAAACTTTCATCGCTGGCTGAAGAACCATGATATCGACTTTGAGCAACTGACCGCCGGTGAATATAAGCGAACCCTAACCGTATTCGGTGAAAATACAGAAAAAGGTCGGAAGAAATATCAAGAAGACTTAGAAGATATTCACGTCTTATTTAAAGAGTTTGTGAAGGAACATAGAGCGAATTTGGATATTGACGCAGTAGCGACCGGCGAGATTTGGTTCGGCCAACGCGCACTCGATCAAGGGTTGATTGATGAGATAGCCACTAGTGATGATTTGCTGCTTCGTCTGAATAAGGACGCAACCGTGTTTAAGGTTGAATATAAAGAGAAATTAAAGCTCGCAAATAAGATTGCCCATGGCGCGCACACCACCATCGATCGTTTACTTATGAGCTGGTTTGAACGTGTGCAGTTTTGGCGTTACTAGCAGTTAGCTAGGCATCGAGTCAACGCAAACAAAAAAGGCGCTTCATGATGAAGCGCCTTTTTGTCATGGTTCAATCTATTTAATCTCGACTTTACCGACTTGAGCCCCGGCTTCAGGGTCGTTATATACGCTCTCGTCAAGCTGCTGTTCCGATTTCGCAACGATCGTCGTTACCATTGCATCACCAGTAATATTAACCGCGGTACGGGTCATGTCGAGTAGGCGGTCGACACCGATAATCAATCCAATCGCTTCAACTGGCAAACCAACTTGCTGAAGAACCATGGCAAGCATGATGAGCCCCACGCCCGGAACACCAGCAGTACCGATCGATGCGAGGGTTGCGGTCAGTATTACCATCAGATAGTCAGTCATCGTCAGGTCAATACCGTATAGCTGAGCGATAAATACAGTGGCAACACCCTGCATAATCGCGGTGCCATCCATATTGATGGTCGCGCCGAGCGGAACGGTAAAGGAGGAGATCTTGTTATCTGCGCCAAGCCGTTTCGTTGTTGTGCGCATGGTCACAGGGATGGTGGCATTACTGCTTGAGATGCTGAACGCAAAAATCTGATTACTAAACATTTTGCGAATGAAGACCATTGGATTCAAGCGCGTTAATAAAGTCAGAATGGTTGGGTAAATAATAAAACCCTGAACTAATAAAATGACCAAGACGGTGACAAAATAAACGGCAAGATCACCGAGTAGATCGCCGAACCCTAAGTCAGCGAAAGTCCGTGCAAGAAGCGCAAAGACACCATAGGGAGCAACGTGCATGAGAATCATCACGAGTTTCATGATGACTTCGTTGACGTCTTCAAAGAAGCCTTTGAGACGCTCGCCTGGTTTACCGACTAGCGCCATGGCGATACCGAAAAGCAGCGCGAAAACGATAATCTGCAGCATATTACCTTCAGCCATGGCGTTAATCGGATTGCGCGGAACCATATTGATCAGCACATCGACAAAACTTGGGGCCGGTGCTGCTTCGAAATTCACATCACTGGCGGCCATTGAGCCGCCACTACCTGGCTTCACAATGGATGCAACGCTTAGGGCAATACTTATGGCGATCCCGGTGGTGATTAGATACAAGAAGAGAGCTTTACCACCGATACGGCCTAATTTACTCGGGTCGCTCATCGAGCAGGTACCGAGTACTAAAGAAACAAACACTAACGGTACCACCAACATCATTAAGCTGGTGATGAAAAATTCTCCGACAATACGTAGAACACCGTCGACGATGACTAATTTGACCCAGTTGTCTGGGGTAATTAGAAATTGATTGAGTAGAATCCCAAAGAGTATACCGGCAAACATACCGATAACTATCTTACCGGTAAGACCTAATTTCTTTGTTGGCATGAGTGTTGTTCCCTGAAAAGATTATTTTGAAATTATTCCCAATAGCCTAGCAGACTCTGCTTAATTGCCAAAGCACAAGCCGTTTAACCGCACAAATAAAAAGAGGAGCGGCAAGCTCCTCTTCAGATTCTTGTATTTTGCCGACGCTAGCCAACAAAAGTCGGAATGAAACCGTTGGTCCAAGCGATAACCGTACCCGCCATGAGCACGACCATCAGAATGAGCCCTGCGGTAACCACTGAACTTGCGTAAATGAAACCACGCTCTTCAGGGATATGCATTAAAATCGGAACCCCTGAATAAAGCAAGTACACGGAGTACGCAACCCCAGCAAGAAACACCATGGCGACAAACCAAAGCTCAGGATAAAGTGCAGCAACGCCCGACATCAGCACGGGTGTTGCTGTGTAGGCTGCCAGCTCAATCGATTGAGTAAAGGTCGGTGCAGCACCAAAGGTTTTTGCCATCCAATGGATCAGGTACGACAAAGCAAGTACACCAGCAATTAAGCCAATGTACATGAATACAGCCATGAGTATCGCACTTTGTGATGTCATAAAGATGCTTTCCCGCGCACCGATGCTCCAACCAATATGGGCAGACGCATAGTAAGCGGCTAAACATGGAATTAACGCAACGAGCAGGATATGCGATAATGAAAAACGTAAGCTCTCATGCCGCTGGTCGATTGTTTTCCACTCTTCAATCGGGTGAGCGTAGAGACCCCAAATATGATTTAATATCATGAATTACTCCTTGAAGCCGCAGCTCCGAAAGCCATTGAGAACCACAATGGTGGTACTCCATTATAGGTGCCAGAGCTGATGTAAAATCAAGAATGAAAGAATCTGAATAAAATTTGTTCATACCTTTTTGTTATATAGTTGTTAACAAATGTAGTTGCGGAGTTTCCTGCCATGTCTGCTCATTTACTTGCCAATTATCAAGAACTTCTGATGCCAGTTCGGCAGTTTTTGCGTTGCGATACACCTTCCGCATGGTTGGCAGTGGCGAAAGAACCCGAGTATCTTGCGTTGCTCCTTACCGATCACCTGCATTGTGAATTAAAGGCGGCTCAAAGTGCCGGACTGTTGTTACGTCGCTATGCGGTTGATGATGTTGCAGCCGAGCAAATATTGCAGTGGTTAGCGCCCTACGAACAGAAGGTCTATCGGGGGCACCTTGAACCCAGTATTGATTTAAAAAGTCTGAACAAAAATCAGGCGGTACCTCGTTTACGTCTCAACCAAGGTGAAGCATGGCAACATCAGTTAGTGGATCGCATGGTCTTGCTGATGAAGGAGGAGTTACATCATTTTCAGCAAGTTTGGGATATTATGGAGGCGCGGAAGATTCCTCTCCAGCCGATTACAGCCTCGCGTTATGCTGGACAACTATTGCGCCGGATCCGCGGCTCAGAACGCGGTGGACTGGTGGACAAGCTTATTATTGGAGCAATTATCGAAGCTCGCTCGTGTGAGCGTTTTGCGGCCTTAGTGCCGTTTCTCGATGACGAGCTGGCGAAGTTTTATGTTTCATTATTGCGTTCGGAAGCGCGCCACTTTGAAGACTATCTTGCATTAGCTGAGCAGGTTGAGGGGGATTCGATTCGTGACCGTGTGGACTATTTTTTAGATCTAGAGCAAAATCTCATTGAGACACCGGACAGCGAATTACGCTTCCACAGCGGTCCGGTGCAGTGATTGGCTTTTTAATTCAAAGTCGCTGGAGTTGAACTCCAGAATACTTCCTTGCTCATACCAATCACCGAGGACGATCCGCGTCTTCTCCACACCCTTGACAAAATGAGCGTGAACGCCCGGGCGGTGGGTATGACCATGAATCATGAGATCGGTTTCAGTCACTGCCAAGAGGTTTTCGATAGCCGGTGACTTTGCATCATACAGATCAAGCTGCTCTGGTGTTAAAGGTTGTTGCTCGGCGCTGTTACCGCTTGAGGAGTCGCGTAATTTCGTGGCGATGCTGCGTCGCCAAGTCAATGGCAAACGACGGGCAACGCTGAGCAACCAAGGGTTACGAATCACTCTACGAAAACGTTGATAGGCAACGTCGTCGGTACAGAGCGTATCGCCATGCAAAAGGACAACGCGTTGACCATAAATTTCAACAGTTGTGGGCTCAGGTAAAATAGTAATGCCTGTGCGCTGGGCAAAATCGTCACCGACTAAAAAATCGCGATTCCCGTGCATGAAAAAGCAGGGAACACCAGCAGTAGTGAGGGCTTTTAATTCGCTTTCAATCAAACAATGAAAGTCATTGAGATCATCATCACCAATCCAATACTCAAATAAGTCTCCGAGAATGTAGAGTGCGTCGGCATGACGAGCCTGCGTTTGTAAAAACGATATGAAGAGGCCGGAAATATCCGGCCTCTCTGCACTCAAATGTAAATCAGAGATGAATAAAGTGGTCATTACTCAGCGATTGACGTGCTGTTAATCACAATATCTTCCACCGGAACATCTTGGTGGAAACCTGCTGAACCGGTTTTTACTTGACGGATCTTGTCAACCACGTCCATACCATTAACGACTTCAGCAAATACACAGTAGCCCCAACCTTGTGGATGCTCACCGGTGAAGTTTAGAAAGCTGTTGTCATTCACGTTAATGAAGAACTGCGCAGTCGCTGAGTGGGGATCATTTGTCCGCGCCATCGCTACAGTTCCACGCTTGTTAGCAACGCCATTATTGGCTTCATTCTTCACTGGATCTTTGGTCGCTTTTTGCTGCATACCCGGCTCAAAGCCACCACCTTGAATCATGAACCCGTCGATCACGCGATGAAAAATGGTGTTGTCGTAGAAGCCGTCTTTTACATACGAAAGAAAATTTTCTACAGTTAATGGTGCTTCTTCTGCAAGTAAGCGAAATTCAATATCACCGTGCGATGTATGGAGAGTTACGTTCATTGTTGATCCTTTAGTTCGTCTTAGATTAAAGCGTATTTTACGTGAAACCTGCGCAACTTGGTACTTTTGCCGCTAGCTTCCTTCAAGTTCGATGGACTCAAGGATCGGCAGCATATGTTCCCATGCTTCTTCAACACTATTCACATGATGGTACAAAGCTAAGTCCTCGGGGTCGATCATGCCGGTTACGGCCAGATGCTCGATGTCGATTAATTTATTCCAGAAATCATCGCCGTAAAGAAAGACCGGTAACCGCGGCATCTTACCCGTTTGAATCAGGGTGAGTGTTTCAAACAATTCGTCCAGCGTACCAAACCCGCCGGGGAAGACTAACAAAGCTTTTGCACGTTTTAAAAAGTGCATTTTTCGCAATGCAAAATATTGGAACTCAATACTATGTTTTGCGGCAATGAATGGGTTCACACGTTGTTCTCGCGGCAATACAATATTGAGTCCAATGCTATTATGCTCAGCACGCCGGGCACCGCGACTTGCTGCTTCCATAATGCCAGGGCCGCCGCCGGTGATTAACCGTGTTTGTCGCAGTTGCTTGGTTTCTATGTACTCGCCCAAGCGAAACGAAAGCTGTTCCGCTTCTGCATAATATTTAGCCATGGCTAAACAGGGCTCAGTAGCCACACATTGATCCGGTGCTGGAATGCGTGCACTACCGAAAATCGAAATCGTGTGCTTGACCGCCTCACCATTAAAGGTCGATTCGGCTTTCAGCCATTCTTCCGCCAAATGATTGGCTCGTGCGCGCTCTTGTTCTTCGAGGGCGTCACTAATTTTGAATAAGTCTTCACTAAACTTCTCGTAGGGTCCGACCATATGTCCTTCTCTTTTGATAAAATCATCAAGTTTCGATGGCGAGTAAGCTGAAAAACAGCGCGATAATTGCTAGTATAACGCCTTTCCCATTTGGTGACATGCCTACTCACATGTGTTGTGACAGGTGGTCGACATTACGTTGAACGAGATAACGAAATTATGTTGAAGTTATATAACTCCTTGACCCAGCAAAAAGAAGCGTTCCAACCTATTCGTGAGGGCGAGGTAAAGCTCTATGTCTGTGGCGTCACCATCTACGATTTGTGTCATATCGGTCATGCACGGACCTATGTTGCGTTCGATGTCGTGGTACGGTATTTGCGTTATTTAGGTTATCAAGTCACGTTTGTTCGTAATGTGACGGATGTTGATGACAAAATTATTCGTCGCGCGCAAGAGAATAATGAGTCGATTGATAGTGTCACCGAGCGTTATTTAAACATGATGCATGAAGATTTTCGTGCATTAAATCTTATTGAGCCGGATATCGAGCCGCGCGTCACGACGCATATGCAGGAAATCATCGACCTTGTGGAGCAACTAATTGCAAAAAAACACGCCTATGTAAGTAGCAGCGGCGATGTATTATTCGATGTATCGAGCTTCCCCGAGTACGGCCGTTTGAGTGGGCAAAATCTTGAGCAGCTTCAGGCTGGAGCTCGCGTTACCGTAGCTGATGATAAAGAGGATCCGCTCGACTTTGTGCTTTGGAAGCGGGCGAAAGCGGGTGAGCCAAGCTGGCCTTCGCCATGGGGTGAAGGACGTCCGGGCTGGCACATTGAGTGTTCAGCGATGAATGGAAAACACTTAGGCGATCATTTTGATATTCATGGCGGTGGCTCGGATCTGATGTTCCCTCATCATGAAAATGAAATTGCTCAATCGTGCTGCGCACATGGCACTCAGTATGTCAATTACTGGATGCACACCGGCATGGTACAAGTGAATCAAGAAAAAATGTCCAAGTCGCTGGGTAATTTTTTCACTATTCGTGATGTTTTAAAGTCGTACAGCGCTGAAACAGTTCGTTTCTTTTTGCTATCAGGGCATTATCGCAGCCAATTAAACTATTCTGAGTCGCATTTACAGCAGGCGCATGCAAGTCTCGAGCGCCTGTATACCGCATTGCGTGGTATTGATGCGATTGAACCTAGCGAGGCAACAGTTTCCCGCTATGAAGAGCGTTTTCGGACAGCTTTAAATGATGACTTCAATGTCCCAGAGGTCATGTCGTTGCTTTTCGAAGTGACGCGCGAACTGAATCGTCAACGGGCAGAAAATGACAGTCTAGCGGCCGAGCTTGCGGGCTTGCTGAAGCGCTATGGTGCGGTACTCGGAATTCTGCAGCAAGCGCCGGATGCATTTTTACGTGGCGCTGACGATGACCTGGAAGTCGCACGGATTGAAGGCTTGATCGCTGAACGAAACGCAGCTCGAGCTGAACGCGATTGGTCACGGGCAGACGCAGCCCGAGACGCCTTAACTGCGATGGGTATTGTCTTAGAAGATACGGCAGAAGGTACGTTGTGGCGTCGCCAGTCTTAAGCTTAGTTCTTTGCTTGAACGCCGAATAAAATGAATACGAGGTAGATTGAATATGACTAGTGCAACGTTAGTGCAAGTGCAGAGTATGGCAACACTCAATTCGGATGACTTCGATGCGCTTGTTGTGGTCGCTCATGATTTTACTGATTTGCCAACTGAAATGGTCGCAGCGATTACTGCGGCCCAGCGAGTGAACGCAAATTTGACAAAAGGTGTTGCGGTTCTTGCTTGTGATACAGCGCCGGCTCAGCGTTTAATTCTGGCACCGACCGGCGCGCTAAACCGAGATTTTGATGATGTTCGCCGTTATTATGACGCGGCTCGCTCAGCCGCTGCTGCGGCAGTGCAAGCCGGTGCCTCGAAGCCACTGATTTGGGTCGCCGCGGTGCCTCAACAGACTGCATTTGCGCACGCAATCGAGTCAGCTTGGTTTGGTTTTGCGCAGGGTTTACACGAACCACTTGAAGCCCGCGAGTTTTTCGGTGCAGACGTTGAACCCGTGCAACAGGTTGGCATCATCACCGAAGGTAAGGTCTCGGTCGATTGGTTGCAGGCTGTGGAAGATGGCCGTCGCGTTGCTCGCGATTTGTGTGGTACTGAGCCAGAGCGTATGTCGCCATTACGTTTTGCTGAATATTGCCAAAAGGCGTTTACCAATACATCAGTTAAAGTCACGGTGATTGATGATAAACCACAACTCGAGCACGAATATCCGCTGCTTGCGGCTGTGGGGCGGGCTTCCTTTGGTACGTCTCAGCGGCCCTGTGTTGTGCGTCTTGAATATTTGCCTGAGGGTGATATTGATCAGACATTATTGCTCGTTGGGAAAGGTATCACGTATGACACAGGAGGCGCTGATCTGAAAACCGGTGGTCATATGGCTGGTATGAGCCGCGATAAAGGCGGGGCAGCTGGTGTTGCTGGTTTTGTCAAAGCGGTTGCTGGTGTCCAACCACGAGGTCTTAAAGTCGTCGCCGAACTCGCTGTCGTGCGCAATAACATTGATGCGTTAGCGTTCGTCAGTGACGAAATTATAGTTGGACGCTCTGGCGTGCGGGTGCGGATTGGCAATACCGATGCCGAAGGTCGCCTCGTGATGGCGGATTGTTTAGCCAAGCTAACGGAAGAAGCGACACAAGAACAGCAACCCAGTTTATACACTGTGGCAACCCTAACCGGACATGCGGCGTTAGCCAAAGGTCCATATACTGCGTTGGTGCCGAATCGCACGGCGATGACTGCTGGTTACGTCGAGAAGTTGCTGAACGCAGGCGAGTTATGGGCTGATCCAGCCGAGCTTTCGCCAAGCCGCCGGGAGGACTTCGATTTTGTTCGTGGGCGTACTAAAGCAGATGATTTGCTTTCTTCGAATAATGGCCCGTCAGCCACCACCCGTCGTGGACATCAGTTCCCGATGGCATTCTTGCACGACGTCGCCGGACTCGATAAACACACTTCGGCCAGCACTCAGCCGTTGCCTTATGTTCACATTGATATTGCAGGAAGTGGTGTCGAAGGTGGCGATTGGCAGCATGGTAAGCCGACGGCTACACCGGTACTGGCGTTTGCCGGCGCATTCCTACGCTAGACAAGAAAGGGGCTAATTTAGCCCCTTACTTTTAGTGTTCACAACACGACGTGCAGCGAGGGTAAGTAGTGTCAAGGCTGTGATCATTACCATTCTCATTCGAGCGATCATGTGAACCTCTAGTGCTTTCAAAGCCCTTTATTTCGGCAGATCGATTTGCAACTGTTCAAGTTGCTCTTTGTTTTTACCATGCGGCTGCGGCCGTCTTGATTCGGGATCAATGTGAACAAAAACAATATCATCCGCAGTACAGATATTCTGTTTCGTTCCTTTATTTCGTACCACACACGTCACGGTTAATGAACTGCGTCCCACGGCTTTGATGGCAAGGCCAAATTCGACGACGTCGCCTTGAAAGGCGGAAGCGTCGAAGGTGATTTCGCCGATGTGTTTAGTGACTAAACTCTTTTGATCAAGCTGGCAGCTCGCGTAGATATACGCTTCCTCATCGATCCACTCGAGAATTCGGCCCCCAAACAGGGAACCGGCAAAATTTAAATCGTTCGGCATAACTAAGCGGCGTGATAAGAATCGCATACGAACTCCGTTGCTGAAAAGACTCTCTGATTATAACCAAGTTTTGCGAAAACGATACGGTCTGAATAAGGTAAAAAAGTCTTCACTCGCAAAGCACAAGTGAAGACTTTTATAAGAGCTTTCGGATTTGTTAGCGTGCGGAATTAAAAACTGGCGCGGAAGCCGATGCCAAAGTTACGGCCAGGCAGAGGCGCGTAATCACGAATGAATGAACTGTGCGCATAGCCAAGTTCGTTGGTGATGTTGTCGACTTTGAAGTAAATCGCAAAGTCTTGACCACCCATATAACCCGGGTAGTAGTTCATGCTCAAGCCCAGTAAACCAAACCCTGAAGTCGCTTGCTCGTTGTCCGCTGTGCGGTTTTGATCAAAGTAATGCACATAATTCAATGTTGCATCCCACTGGTCTTGGGTATAGGTACCACTCAAGCCGACGCGCTGCGCAGGGATACGCGGTACATTACCGCCGTCACGGAATACCGCTCGAGTGTAATCTGAGAAACCGTTAATCGCCCAACTTTCATTGAAAACGTACCGACCGGAGATTTCATAGCCGTAAAGTTCTGCACCGCGCTGTCGGTATTGATAAACCGGTAAGTCATCAAAGTTATGCGCATGGCCGTGATCGTGACCGTGATCATCATGGAACATATCGGTACCTAAATCAGCTTTCAAAATACCCGTGTTGTGCAGATAGATGAAGTTATTGATCCGGTTAAAGAAGATGTTTGTGTCCAAATGCCATTTGGTTCCCTCAAAGTGCATCCCAAAGTCTAAATTCATGGAACGTTCTTTTTCCAAGGCGCGGTCAGCGACATCGAGTACATAATGATATTCATCATGGCCGTGGTCATGATCATGTCCATGATCGTCGTGATAATGATCATTGTGTTCGATGTGATAAACACCGCCGACTTCGTAAGTTCGGGTCGCGAAATGAGGTCCGTTCGAGAACAGTTCGTTGGCATGCGGAGCACGCTCACTATAACTGATGCTCGACGATAATTTCAGGCTTGAAGCAACTTGCCAATTCAAGCCTGAGGAAATACTGGTCGGCGTATAACTCAAATCAGCAAAGCCATGACTGTGAATATCAACCGTTTCAACTCGAGCGCCAAGCTCCCAGCTCATGGCGTCACTAATCTGTTGTTCGCCGATCCAGAAGATACCGGCAAGATCAGTTTCTGTATGTGGGGTGTATGCTTCGGCACCGAATGAATCGTAGTCTTGATGACTTATTTGCAAACCTAATGCTCCGCGCCAGCCAGCGACCGGCGCATGGCGCGCTATAAGGCGAAGTTCTGTTTGCTCGACACTGAATGCGGTTTCAACAAAGCCATCTTCGATTTCTTCATGGCTTAACTCGGTATAGCCAAAGGTGATATCCAGTCGCTCAATGCCGCGAATTGGATTCACTAAACCACTAATAAATTGGAAACGGTCTTGACGCATGCGGGCAAAGATTTTTTCGTGGTCGCTGTGTCCATGATCATGGCCGTGGTCATCATCATGACCATGGCTATGACCAGGAAGTCCATAATCGCGCTCTAACCGGCCAAATGAAATGCCGGCAAAACCATTATCAAAGAATACACTGGCGCCGATGGTCGCACCTTGGTCGTCGGTGAAACTGTTGTCGATCCGTTTTGCATAGTCTAGGTCGCCGTGATCTTCATGGCCATGATCATGGCTATGTCCGTGGTTGTGATCGTGATGGTCGTCGTCGGCTTCTTGGGCAAACCGGGGGACGCGATAGTCGTTGGCCTTTCGTTTGAAACCGTCAAGATGCCACGCAAACCGGCCGTTACCCGCGTTGATGTCAAAGCTGCCGGTACGCTCTTCAGAAACGCTGTTGTAGCGGAGCGAGTAAGCACCTTCAATACCGTCAATCGGAGCGCGAGGGACACGATTATCCACGACGTTTACTACACCACCGCTGGCGCCACTGCCAAATAACAAGGTTGCAGGTCCGCGTAAAACTTCAATCTGTTGTGCAGTGCTAGCTTCGGTGGAAACTGCGTGATCCGGACCGCCACGGGAGATATCGGCGACATCTAAACCGTTTTGTACGATTTTAACCCGAGGACCTTCAAGGCCGCGGATAATCGGACTACTTGCAGTTGGACTGAAATAGGTCGCTTGCACACCCGGAAGGTTTCGCAGCGTCTCGCCTAATGTCGCCGCTTCAGATTTACGCAGCTCATCGCCGTACAACACATAAACAGGTTGAGCGGTCTCGAGCGCTGTTTTTTCTAACGGTGACGCAGTGACAATAATACGCTCGTAACTTTTCTCTGTGCTGCTATCAGGTTGATCCGCAAAGACTGAGGCGGGTAAAAGAACAGCTGAAACAGCAAGTGCAATGGAAGTTGGTTTAAACATGAATATACTTCGCTCCTAAATGTCGGTCGTCGTATCACGATACCTGTTATCTATTATGTAATAATATAACATTACACTCGGTGATGAAAGAGAATCAAGTGAAAATTCAGATACTGCGATTAACCGCAAGTAAAGTGCGATAACTTTACGCTGACTGGGTTCTGCAAAGCAGCAGACTAAGATACTCTTAGCGTTGGCTCTTTCCATTTATATCTATTGTTCTGTGCTCAATGTGCAGAGCGGGTATGACTTCGACAATTTTTGATGACTTGGATAATAACAATGAAATCGACACCTCGTCCTTTTACGACTCGCTCGACTGTAATGTTGAGTTCTGCCACTGTGTTGGCATTTTCATTGGCGGCTTGTTCTCCGCCAGCTCAGCAGAGCGCCTCAGCACCCGCTCAGCCCGCTGCCAATGAGAAAGCGGTACAGGCACATTTAGAATTCCTTGCTAGCGATTTATTAGAGGGACGCGACACTGGTGCTCGAGGTCATGAGATTGCTTCGGCGTATATTGCTGCAAAATATACCGCACTAGGTTTAGAGCCGGCAGGTACCGATGGTTATTATCAGCGTATTACCTTTCGTAGTGCGCGTTTAACTGAAACGCAGCCGACTTTTGTTTTGCATACCGACTCTGGTGACCATGAGCTGGAATATCGGAAGCACTTTTCGACCAGCGCAAGTATCAGTCATGAGTTGGCTGAAGTGAGTGCACCTTTGGTGTTTGCTGGTTACGGAATCGTTTCGGAAGCCTTTGAAATTGATGATTACGCCGGTGTTGATGTAAACGGCAAAATTGTTATTACTTTAAGTGGCGGCACCGAAGGCTTACCGAGTGAAGAAGCTGCACACCTTGGTGCGCAGAAAACTCGTAATGCCGTAGAACGCGGTGCCGTGGGCATTATCACCTTGCATACGCCGGCTATGGAAGAAGTACGTCCATTTGAGCGTTCAGTGATGTTTGGTGGTGGCCCACGTATGCGTTGGTTGTCACCTGAAGGTGAAGTCACGCAAGAATTTAGTCAGATTCTCGGCAGTGCTTACTTAGACTATAACGCAGCGGCTCCAGCATTTGAGAATGCGAGCTACTCGCTTGAAGATATTTTTGCGGCTTTAGAGGCGGAAGAACGTCCCGCTGCGTTTGAGTTGAACGCGTCGGCAAGTCTGATGCGTGAGTCGCGCTTCGAGGAAATCACCAGCCCGAATGTGATTGGTATGATTGAAGGTTCAGATCCAGAGTTAAAGCATGAATATGTCATCTATACCGCGCACTCGGATCACACCGGTTTGGCGCGCGATTTCAGCTCGACGTCCAACGTCAATAACGGCGCACTTGATAATGCCGCAGGCGTTGCAGTTATGTTGGAGACCGCACGTATGTATGCCGATGCGGTGGCCAATGGTGATCGCCCACGGCGTTCGATCTTATTTGCTGCGGTGACAGCGGAAGAACGCGGCTTGCTGGGTGCAGATTATTTCGCGCATCATCCAACTGTGCCTTTAGAGCAGATTGTCGCGAATGTGAACTTAGATATGCCAGTCTTACTGTATCCGTTTGCTGATGTGGTTGCCTTCGGTGCTGATCATTCATCACTTGGCGGCGTCGTTGCTCGTGCAGCAGGGCAGTTTGATATCGCATTAAGCCCTGACCCAATGCCTGAGCAAGCGATTTTTACCCGTTCAGATCATTACACACTTGTACGTAAAGGCATTCCAGCAGTGTTCTTGATGACTGGCTTTACGTCGCAAGATCCAGACCAAGATGGCGGTGAGGTATGGGGTGACTTTTTTGCCAATCATTACCACCGTGCAAGTGACGACATCCCAAGCCATATCGAAAATTTTGGCGGTATTCGTTACGACTTTGGCGCGCTCTTCACCGACATTAACTATGCTATCGGTAAGGAAATTGCGAACGCAGATGAAGCGCCGTATTGGCTGAGTGACCGCTACTTCGGAAAAATCTTTCGTGGTGACGCGCCATTTGCGAATTAGCAATAGGCTAATGATTGACAGGAAACTGTATGCAAGAATTTCAGCTCGACGAGGCACTCCAGCGTGACTGTATTGAGGTAGGCCAGCTACCTCTATCGCTGGTATTGATGATGAATGACCGACAGTACCCATGGTTTATTCTCGTACCAAAGCGAGCTGACATCTGCGAAATTTACCAGTTGGCAGCAGCGGATCAGCAGCAGCTCGCGCACGAGTCAAGTTGGTTTGGACAAGCGTTAATGAGCTACTTTCGCGGTGATAAATTAAATATTGCGGCACTTGGAAACATGGTGCCGCAGCTTCACTTACACCATATTGTTCGATTTCGTCATGATTGCGCTTGGCCGAAACCGGTTTGGGGACATTCGCCTGCCATGCCATATTCGAGCGGCGAAGCAGAAGAGCAGGTTACGGCTATTGCGCAGATATTGTCGCGCTATCGAGCTGAATGACGCGATGGTTTAATGAATGGATTAGCTTGCGTCGGCGCTTGCGTCGGCGATCTCTTCAAGGATTTGCGTGCACCAGTTGGCAATCCGGTCATCAGACAATTCATACTGCGAGTCTTCGTCGAGTGCTAAACCGACAAACAACGAATCGTTCGCAATTAACGCTTTCGAGGCCATGAAGTCGTAACCTTGATTAGGCCAAAAGCCAATGCGCCGAATGGTATGTTCTGGATCCGTATCTGCAACAGCATCATGCAACATACCTAAGGCATCTTGAAACCATTCGCTGTAGCCGACTTGATCGCCCATGCCAAATAGCGCGATGGTTTTGCCGTGGAGGTTGAGCTCAGTAATTTCTGACCAGCGGCTTTCCCAGTCTTCTTGTATTTCACCAAAATCCCATGTGGAAAGTCCGAAGATAAGAATGTCATAGTCTTCTGCTGCGGCCAGCGGCGTGTCTTTAATATTGTGCAGCTCGACGATGTCTACGCCAATAAAGTCGCGGATTTTCTCAGCGGCAATCTCAGTAAAACAGGTTGTTGAACCGTAAAACAAACCAATGCGAAAGTCAGACATGAATCTTCCTACAGATACTTAGCAATCATCGAAAAGCGAGAAAGCGTGTGTGCGTTTGGGAAACAAAAGACGTCGGCGATGTTAGCAGAATTTAGGGTAAAACGCAGCCGCTAAAAAACCCATGAGATTCGTTGCGCTTTGCTTTAAACTAGCGGCAAATTTTTAAGGAGTACACCATGTCTATTGCCCAATTTGCCGACCGTTTGGAACCCGTGTTTGATCAAGCGGTTGAGACTGGAAACGACGACGAACTTTTTGCCAGTGGCTATTTGCGCGGACACTTTGACCTTGTTGTTGCCCAACTTGAATTAGCTGGCGAGGACGATCCGGAAGAACTTTGGAACGCGCTGGATGCAGCGCTTTTAAAGACCCGCGATGAACTAAACCCGCAAGACCAGACCCATGTGCAAAATATGCTGGCGCGCTTAAAAGCTTCAGCTTAACTGCAAAGGATCTTGATTGCGGGCTAGGGCGCGCTCCGCAAACCGCTGCGGTGCTAACGCCTTTTTGAGGCGCTGGCCGACCGGCAGTGGTCTTTGTTGTAATTCACACGCGAGAATTTCTGCAGCCAACGGCGCACTGGTGAAGCCGCGTGCACCAAGTCCACTTAACATCCAACAGTTAGGCAGTTCGGCAAGTTGTTTGCTAGCCTCACGCAACTGCGGCACATGACCGATCACGGGTAAGTGGTCGGGGGTGGTCGCTCGAATACTCGCACGCTCACCAACAATAGCGTTGTTCGGCATGGTTACACTCAGCCCGTTCTCAAGCTGGGTCAAATTCGATTGATTGTCTGCGGCTGAGGTCGTTGCTTCTGTGTTCTTTTTATCGAATGTTGCCCCAATACACATGGTTCCGTTGAGTGCTGGTGTGATGTAGCCGTGATGGCAGATCACCGCCTTTAGCGGTAACAACGGGTGCTCCGTTGCGGGTTTTATTTGGGTTATTTGACCGCGCACTGGTCGTATCGGCACAAGCGCCTGCGGCAATAGACGATTGACATCCTGACCATTAGCAAGAATAACATGCTGGGCGTGCAATGACGCGTTGGTATTGGTGGTCACGCACCAATTTCCGTGCTGGCGCTCAAGTTGCGTGACCTCAGTATTTAGATGGATGTGTGTGGTTCGCCCGCGCTCTGAACGGTACTGTTCTGTGGCAGAGATAAGTCGTTCAACCATAAGTACAGGCTGTAACCAACCGGCCTGAGGGTAAAACAAGGCAGGACAGGGCAGTTCAATACCAGCAACGGAGGAAGCTTGCTGCCGAGTTAAGCCATGAATTAGTGACCGCGGATACTCTCCGCGCTGCAATAGTTTGCGGGCACGTCGACAGGCATCAGCACTGGAAAGTAACTGCAAAACACCGGAGCTGACCATAATATCCGGGGCAAGCTGTTGATAGAGCTGCCGCGCATACTCAAAGGCTTGACTGTAGAATTCACTGGCGATGGTCCAATCCGCTTGCAGTAGAGGATAGATTGCACCTTGAGGATTGCCTGACGCACCTTGGGCGAAGTGACTTGCCTGACTAACTAAACGGATAGTCGCAGCATGATCTTTTAACGACCACAGCAATGATGCCGCAGCAATGCCATCGCCGATAATGATAATAGTTTCGTCGTTCGAGCGCTGCTGCGGTGTCGCCAGTCGCTGCAGATACCCGCGCAACATTTCGCGCTTATTACCAAACCCCGGAATTCGCTGAATATAAATACCAGCCGCTTGTAAGCCGCGACGGACATGGCCGGTTGCAGTAAAAGTTGCTAGCGTCGCACCCGACTTCATTGCAGCCGCAATCGCTTGGAACAGCGTCGGTTGCCACATATCAGGGTTTTTCTTCGGTGCAAAGCCGTCAAGAAACCACGCATCGACTGTGTTTCGATGGGTTGCAGCCCAATCCGGCAGTGTATTTAAGGCATCACCGAAAACTAGATCGAGGGTGATCTTAGGGTGTAACTGTAGGCGGTGCAATCCGGGCACTTTGGCTGGATACTGGGCTTGTAATCGTTCAGCTATTGTGGCGAGCTGCGGCCAATGTTGATGTGCCCGCAGCAGATCATCAGGGCGCACAGGATATTTCTCGAAGCTAGTGAAGTGCAATCTAGCGCCACACTCGTCGTCACCACTTAGGGTGAGGAATAAATCAGCGACTAATAAAAAGTTTAATCCGGTGCCAAAGCCGGTCTCGGCAATGTGAAATACTTGCTCCTTCGCCGCTGTCGCGGTTAATCTAGATAGTCGCTCATGAACCCGATTTTGTTGCAAAAAAACGTAGCGACTTTCGGCCATACCATTCTCTCGGGAAAAATATATATCACCAAATTGATGCGACTCAGGAACGCCAGAGTCATCAAATTGAATATTGGCAAATTCAAGGCTGGTGCTATCTTTGTGGTGAATGGGCATAGATTGTTCGGAACCATTTTAAGGGTTGGTGCGGTCTATTTTGGAGCATGAAGTCAGCTGACCACTTGCTGATTGCATTTTCGTTTTGCTTCGGAACAGGTATGATACCGAAAATTTAATCATAGGACAGGTTCAATGAGACGAGCAGTTATAACTGGCATCGGAATTGTTTCCAGTATTGGTAATAACCAAGACGAAGTTTTGGCTTCACTGAAAGCTGGCAAATCAGGCATCACTCGTTCGGAGAGTTTTGCGGAAATGGGTTTACGTTGCCAAGTCTGGGGTGATTTGAAAATTAGTGTCAGCGAGCTGATCGACCGTAAAGCGATGCGCTTCATGGGCGACGCTGCTGCTTATGCATACATTGCACTTGAGCAGGCAATCGCTGATGCAGGCCTGACTGATGAAGAAGTTTCTAACCCACGCACCGGCCTTGTGGTCGGTTCTGGTGGCGCGTCAGGCGAACACCAAGTTGCCGCTGCGGACACGCTTCGTGAGAAAGGCGTGAAGCGTGTAGGGCCGTATATGGTTCCACGTTGTATGGCGTCAACCACATCAGCTTGCTTAGCGACACCGAAGAAAATCAAAGGTGTTAACTACTCAATTAGTTCAGCATGCGCAACGAGTGCACATTGTATTGGTCATGCCCTTGAACTCATTCAATTGGGTAAACAAGACCGTGTGTTTGCTGGTGGCGGTGAAGAGTTGCACTGGACTCTGGGCATGGAATTTGATGCCATGGGTGCACTGAGCACAAAGTACAACGATACACCAGAGCGCGCGTCGCGAACGTATGATGCAGATCGTGACGGCTTCGTTCCTTCGGGTGGCGGCGGTATTGTCGTCGTCGAAGAATTAGAAACTGCTTTGGCTCGTGGTGCCACGATTTACGGTGAGATCGTTGGCTATGGTGCAACTTCAGACGGTTTCGATATGGTTGCGCCATCGGGTGAAGGCGCCGTGCGCTGCATGAAGATGGCGATGGCTGATCTTGATGCTGAAATTGATTATCTGAACACACACGGTACCAGCACACCGGTTGGTGATGTTAAAGAGCTCGCAGCGATTCGGGAAGTATTCCCAAGCAAAACACCATTGATTAGTGCAACTAAAGCGATGACTGGACACAGCTTGGGTGCAGCGGGTGTGCACGAGGCGATTTACTCCTTGCTGATGATGCACCATGGCTTTGTGGCCCCGTCGATTAACATCGATACATTAGACCCGGAAGCGGACGGTATGAATATTGTCATGGAGCCAATTCAACGTGACTTGAATTTGGTCATGTCTAATAGTTTTGGGTTTGGCGGTACCAACGCGTCGTTAGTGTTTAAGAAATATGCCTAGTTTTGCTGGGTAGTCTATAAAAATGGACGAGGAAAGCCGAAGCAATACTTCGGCTTTTTTGCATTTACGGGCATAATAGTCGCCTATGAATGGTGAGGCGTCATGAAGTTTCTAATTGATCAAAACTTACCCAAAGCGACAGAGCTTTTTGCAACATTGCCGAATGATAAGGACATTGAGTTGGTGTTCTTTGCTGCCCGGCAACCCCCGCTCGAGCATTTGCGAGACTGCTCTGTGCTCTTGGTGCGTTCAATTACTCAGGTCAATCGCGACTTGCTTGAACTGGCTCCACGACTTGGGTTTGTCGGTACCGCGACCATTGGCACCGATCATATTGATCTGACTGAACTTGAGCAACGCAATATCGCTTTTGCAAGCGCTCCCGGATGCAACGCTATCGCTGTAGGTGAGTATATTCTCGCCGCACTACTTCATGTTGCTCAACTCCGAAAGCAACAATTGAAGCGTCAACGCGCGGTTGTGGTTGGCGCGGGACATACCGGACGTGAGGTTTGTCGGCGCCTTGTCGCCTTAGGCCTCGATGTTCGCGTGATTGACCCACCGCAGCAACGTCAGGGTATTGCTGCGCCGAAGGGCTGTCAGTATGGTGATCGCGCCGATCTTGCTATCGCCGACGTCATTTCCCTGCATGTGCCGTTAACTCGTGCTGGTGATGATCCGACTTATCATCTATTCGACAGCACGCTGCTTGCAGAATTACAGGACGATGTCATTCTCATGAACGCCAGTCGCGGCGCCGTGATTGATAACGCTGCGTTACTTCAGTGGCGAAAAGAGCATCCTGACGTCGCTCTGATTCTTGATGTTTGGGAATTCGAGCCAAATGTCGACGCGCAATTGATAAGTTACTGTGCTATCGCTACACCGCACATTGCTGGCCATAGTGTGGAAGGAAAAATTCGCGGCACCTTTCAGCTTTATGAAAAAATTTGCCGTTGGCTTGAAGTGGCACAAACATCGGTGTTAGCAGATGTCTTGCCGCAGGAGCGATTGCATAGCGATTCTCAGCACGGGGAAATCGAGCAACAGAAAGTTGCCAATTGGGTGACAGCTGTTTACTCTGTGCAGCAGGATGATCAAGAGTTTCGTCAGTTTGGCTTAACCGCCGCAGGTTTTGATCAGTTACGTAAAAATTATCCGTTGCGTCGCGAATTGTCCGCGCTGACGATTCAGGCAACAGCGGAAGACAGCAGCACATTGAAAGCGCTTGGGTTTAACACTCAGGTTAGATGAATGAACCTTATTTGTGGAGCGAAAATGAGTATTGAAGTGAATGTTGCGGTGTTAGGTGCGACGGGGTTAGTGGGCAAACAGATGATTGAATGTCTGGAAGAACGAAAATTCCCAGTCAAACAGCTTTTCCCACTCGCAAGTAGCCGCTCTGCAGGTCAGGATATCCATTTCCGTGGTGAAGAAATTACGGTTGAGGATGCGGCTGAATTTGATTGGAGTCAGGTGGACATCGCGTTTTTCTCTGCCGGCGGTAGTATTTCTGCTGAGTATGCGCCAAAAGCTGCGGACGCTGGCTGTGTGGTGATTGATAACACCAGCCAATTCCGTTATGAGCCAGATATTCCTTTAGTGGTGCCAGAAGTTAATGCGCATGCCATTGCGGAATTCAGAAATCGTAATATCATCGCCAACCCGAATTGTTCGACGATTCAAATGCTGGTTGCACTCAAGCCGATTTATGATGAATTTGGTATTGAACGAATTAATATTGCGACTTATCAGTCGGTTTCGGGAGCCGGCGCGTCGGCTATGGACGAATTAGCGAAACAAACAGCAACTTTGCTTAATGGCAAACCTGTTGAAGTTCAAGAATTTAGTCGCCAAATCGCGTTTAATTGTATTCCCCAAATCGATGTATTTCTCGATAACGACTTCACCAAAGAAGAAATGAAAATGCATTGGGAAACGCAGAAAATCCTCGGCGACGAAACCGTCATGGTGAATGCCACAGCAGTGCGTGTTCCAGTGTTTTTTGGTCATGCCGAGGCAGTGCACCTAGAAACTCGCATGCCAGTAGATGTTGAGCGCGTGAAGACCTTGTTGGCGAACGCGCCGGGTATTGAGCTGATGATGGACAATGCTGAGTTTCCGACGCAGGTAGGCAACGCAGCGGGTCATGATACTGTTTACGTTGGCCGCGTTCGCAAAGACTATACTCATCCAAATGGCTTGAATTTATGGGTGGTTGCCGACAATATTCGTAAAGGCGCTGCAACCAATAGTGTTCAGATTGCTGAACATTTGTTGCGCGACTACTGGTAAACGTATGCACTAGACTGGTTTCATTCGTAAGGTGGGCAGGTGGCTTAGCCGCCTGCATTTAATTGCAGCAGGGACAGAATAATGAAAATAATAGCCCGAACAAAAATACAAACACCGCGTCAAATTATCGTTTTGATCCTTTTCGCTTGCTTACTCAGCTTGGCGTTTATAGCGAATGTTCACGCCAACCAGGAAGTCACTGGTCAATCGGTCGAAACACCAGCAGTGACGGAACCCGGTCAGCAGCTTTATGGCCCCATTCAACGGCGAGAAACACTTTGGCTGATTGCGAATCGTTTTCATCCCGATCGCAGTGTTAGTGTTTACCAAACCATGGCTGCTATCATTGATGCAAACCCGCATGCCTTTCCAAACGGCAATGTCCATGAACTGCTCTCGAATGTGACCTTATTGATTCCTTCGGCGAACGAAATTCGCGCGATTGACGCGGAGGAATCGCGTCAGCGTATGGTGGCCCAACTCGGTGGTGAAGTTGTCACACGAGTGAGCCCGCAAATTCAGGCGTTACAAAGCCAACATGAAGAAGAGCTTGCCGAAATTAGACAACAATTGAATGAAACCGAACGTGATGCACGGCAATTTTCCGAGCGCAATGAGTCACTGCAGGTTCGCTTACAAGAGTTGGAGACCTTAATTGAAGAATTGCGCGGTAACCTAGAAGCGTCAGCAGCAGCCGAACGCGAATTACTGGCATTGCAGCGTCAAACGCGGCCAAGCTCATCCGCAGCAGCGGCAGAAAAATCACTGTGGGAAGATCCGTGGAAAATGGCGTTAGTTGCGCTCGCGGTATTTGCTTTTATTTTGCTCCTAGTGGTGTTTAGAAGCCGTCGCGAATTGACCTCACTGAAATCACAAGCAGTACAAAAAACTCCGTATGAAATTGCGACCGACAAGCAACGTAGCGAAGCGCTTGAAACTGAGCAGACTGCAGTCCCGGCGATCGACGCACAAGACGACATTGCTGACGCTGCGCCTTCGCCTGAGCCTTCGCTTGAGCCTTTTGCACAGCCAGCAACGTTCCGAGAGATTGATGACATTATTGAAGAGGCAGAAGCCGATGCCGATCTAGATAGCGATGAAGACGAGGGTCAAACTGCCGAAGAAGCGGCAGAATATGAACATGAACAACTCGCTGCACAGCTTGATTTAGCGCGCGCTTATTTGGAAATGGGTGAGGTCGCTGAGGCTGAATCAGCGGTTCGAGAAGTCGTCAAGCACGCCAATGCTGACCTCCTTCAGGAAGCACAGCAATTACTCGAAAAAATAAAGGAAAAGCGATAGTCACATGCGTATAGCGCTCGGATTGGAATACGATGGCAGTCCTTACTTTGGCTGGCAGCGTCAACATGAAGTACCAAGCGTACAAGAACACTTAGAAGTAGCGCTGGCGAAGGTGGCAGCGCATCCGGTGCAGGTGGTCTGTGCAGGCCGCACTGATGCCGGGGTTCATGCGACCGGCCAGGTCGTTCACTTTGATACCGAGAGTGAGCGTTCGCCGCGCGCGTGGACACTTGGGGTGAACACTCACTTACCGGACGGTATCGCCATTCGTTGGATGGCACCGGTGGCCGATAACTTCAGCGCGCGTTTCTCGGCCACCGCGCGGCGCTATCGCTATATTATTCACAATGGTCCGCTGCGACCCGGCATTGGCGGCAAAGCAGTCACGCATTTTTATCCACCGCTTGATGCAGAAGCTATGCATGATGCTGCCCAATGCCTGATTGGCGAGCAGGATTTTAGTTCGTTTCGAGCCGCACAGTGCCAGTCCAACACACCGAATCGGAACATTCACTTTATCCACGTTTGTCGCTTGGGTGAGTATGTCATCGTTGATATTCAAGCGAACGCCTTTGTCCATCACATGGTGCGTAATATTGTTGGCTCACTGTGTCTGGTCGGTCGTGGTGAGCAGAACAAAGCATGGCTGGAAGATGTATTAGCGGCACGTGACCGAACTTTAGCTGCGGCCACAGCTAAACCGAACGGCCTTTATCTGGTCGATGTGCTTTATCCTGATGACTTGGGGTTACCAAAAACGGCACTGGGTCCACTTTTTCTTCCGGACCAGTTACCAACAGTTTAGACCACTTGAGGCTGCACTAATGCGACAGATTGTGCTTTAATGTGCAGCCATATCCATTATCTACCTCATTCTGCTGTCTGCCTTGAACGCGTCAGTCTGAGAGTGGCGACACATTGTCAATGAAAGAAGGTTTTTATGAGCTGGATTGAGCGAATTCTTGCGAAGCCGCAATCGAGTAAAAAGAAGAATATTCCAGAGGGTGTGTGGAATAAATGTGAAGGCTGCGAAGCCATACTTTATCGTGCAGATCTTGAACGTAATCTGAATGTCTGTCCGAAATGCAACCATCACATGCGCGTAACTGCGCGCGAACGTTTGGATGGATTTCTAGATCCGGAAGGGCGAGAAGAGATCGGTGCAGAGCTCGAGCCACAAGATAAACTGAAATTTCGTGACACCAAGAAATATAAAGACCGTTTGGCTGCAGCGCAAAAGGCCACCGGTGAAAAAGACGCGCTCGTCGCCATGAGTGGAACTTTGAAAGGGTTGCCTTTGGTGGTCACCGCTTTTGAATTTAATTTTATGGGAGGCTCGATGGCTTCAGTCGTTGGGGCTCGCTTTGTGAAAGCTGCTGAAGTCTGTCTCGAACGCGAAATTCCCTTGGTGTGTTTTTCAGCGTCGGGTGGAGCTCGTATGCAAGAGGCTTTGCTGTCCTTGATGCAAATGGCAAAAACATCTGCTGCCCTGGCGCGAATGAGCGAAGAAGGGTTGCCTTTTATTTCCGTGCTAACCGATCCGACGATGGGCGGTGTCTCAGCCAGTTTAGCCATGCTCGGCGATGTCAATGTAGCCGAACCGAAGGCTTTAATCGGATTCGCTGGTCCGCGAGTCATCGAGCAAACTGTTCGTGAAACCTTGCCGCCAGGATTCCAGCGTGCCGAGTTTTTACTTGAGCACGGCGCAATTGACATGATCGTTGACCGTCGCGAGATGCGTGACCGTTTAGCTGGTTTACTGGCCAAAATGCAGCATCTTCCGAGTGTAAACCCTGCTGAAGATAAGACTGATTAAGAGAAGACGTCATTGAATACTTCTGCTGCAGAACAAGCCACTTGGGATCTTCCCCAGTGGCTTGTTTATCTTGAGACTATCCATAATCGTCCGATTGATATGGGCCTTGAGCGCGTGCGTCAAGTTGCCAGCCAGTTAGACCTACTCAACTTGCCAAGCGTTAACTTTGTCGTTGCGGGAACCAATGGCAAAGGCTCGACGGTACGTTTTTTGGAGAAAATTTGTTTGGCTGCCGGCCAGTCGGTTGTCGCCTACACATCACCGCATATCGACCGCTACAGTGAGCGTGTGCGTTATAACGATAACGAACTGCCAGAAACTATGCACATTCAAGCGTTTCAGGCGATTGAACAGGGCCGCGGTCAAATCTCTTTAACTTACTTTGAATACTCAACCCTGGCCGCATTGTGGCTTGTACAACAACTTAAGCCGGACGTCGTCGTATTAGAAGTAGGGCTTGGTGGTCGCTTAGATGCGGTCAACATTGTCGATGCTGATGTTGCGATTGTCACCAGTATTGGTGTCGACCATGTCGCGTTCTTGGGTGATAACCGCGAAGATATTGGCTTTGAAAAAGCCGGTGTGTTTCGCCCGCATCGTCCTGCAGTTTGTGGCGATCCTGAGCCACCACAGAAGTTACTAGAGCACGCACGTTCGATTGCCAGCCAATTGTGTTGTGTTGGTCAAGGGTATCGCTATGAGCGCCACCAAGACAGTTTTGACTTTGTCGGGCCACGCGCAACGCTTACAAATTTGCCAGTGCCGCAATTACCGTTAATTAATGCAGCGACAGCCTTGGCTGCTCTGCAATTAAGTCCACTGCACATTGAACCCGAGGCGATCAAAGAAGGATTGCGCGAAGCTGAATTGGCAGGTCGGCTGGAAATCGTTCGGAACACGCCCGTTGTCATTGTCGATGTCGGGCATAATCCGCATGCCGCCAAATACTTGGCGAGTGAACTTAAACTGCGCTTTGGTGACAAATCGGTAAAGGCCGTGTGCGCAATGTTGAATGATAAGGATCAACAAGGCACACTAGCTGAGTTGCTGCCGTTAATCCAACATTGGTACTTAGCACCGTTATCGGGCGTGCGAGGCACAACAGCGGAAGACTTAGCGGCAAACCTACCGATATCAGCACCGTCGAGTTGTCATGAAAGCGTCGCTGACGCGCTTTCCACGGCAGTCAATCATTCAGGTGAGAACGATATCATTCTTGGTTTTGGATCGTTTTTAACCGTATCAGCAATCAAAACAGCATTGTTGAAGGAGTCTAAGAGTGGCGAGCGCATTACAGAATAGAATTGTTGGAACAGTGATCGTGATTGCCTTAGCGGTTATTATTCTACCGGACTTATTGGCGGGTAAGAATTATCAATTCGATAATGATATCCAAGTTAGTCCATTGCGCCCAGAACTGAATACAGCGCCTGAACGGGCGGAGTTTCCGGATGACTTTGACACACTGACTGAACGTCAATTACTGACCTATGACGGTGACGTCACAGATGCTGAGCCTCAAGAGGCAATACTTGAGTCAACAGTGCAGAATAGGGTGGAAGCACCAACGATAACAGCACCTGCGAACGAAGAAGATACCAGCCCGACACCAGCAGAACTATCTGGAGATGCATGGGCAATCCAACTTGGTGCTTTTCGCAATGCAGATCGGGTGGCTGAATTAGTTGCCACATTGAGAGCTGAAGGCCACCCAGCCTACAGTCGTTTAGTCAGAAATAGCCAAGGCCAGTCGTTAACATTACTGCTGGTTGGGCCGGATATCGATCGCAGTCGGCTCGAGCAAAAAATTCCAGAGCTGAAGCAAGTCGTTGGTCTTGATGGACGTCTCGTTGAGTATCAACCTGCTCAGTAAAATAACAAGGACAAGCGCGCGGAATTGAGTTAAAATTTCGCGCGAATTACATCCAAGGTGAGCGACTTATGGAATGGTTTGACCTCGTACTCATTGCGATTATCGCATTGTCGATTATCATCAGCCTCGTTCGCGGTTTTGTTCGTGAAGCCCTTTCATTAGGGGTTTGGATCGCCGCATTTTTTGTCGCTAGTCAGTTTTATCACGAATTAGCTGCGTATTTTACCAGTATGGACGACCCCATGATTCGAAATGGAGTCGCAATTGCAATCTTATTCGTCGTCACCCTCATTGCTGGCTCGATTATCGTTCATTTGATCGGCTCGTTAGTGGAAAAAACCGGCCTGACCGGAACCGACCGTCTACTTGGCGGCATTTTTGGTGCATTACGCGGCGTTTTAGTGGTCAGTGCATTTTTGTTTTTTGCCGATGCATTTACGCCTATTGCTCAACAAAGCTGGTGGCAGCAATCGTCTTTAGTTCCTCATTTTACAATCTACATTCAATGGTTTTTCGAATACTTCGAAAACTCGTCAAGTTTTTTACAGCAAAGTTAATTACTGAGAGGTTCATGCATGTGCGGAGTAGTAGGAATCGTAGGTAACCAGCCGGTTAACCAAGCCCTCTACGATGGATTAACAATGTTACAGCATCGCGGCCAAGACGCAGCTGGAATCATGACAATCGAAGGTCAGACCTTGCGCTTACGCAAGTCGAATGGATTGGTTCGCGATGTTTTCCATACGCGGCACATGCGACGGTTGAGTGGCAACCTCGGGATTGGACACGTCCGTTATCCGACCGCCGGCAGCAGCAGTTCTGCAGAAGCTCAGCCGTTTTATGTCAACTCGCCGTTTGGTATTGCCATGGCGCATAATGGCAACCTGACGAATGCGGAAGAGCTACAGCAATCACTCTTTCACAAAGCTCGTCGCCATATCAACACGTCTTCCGACTCCGAAATCCTCCTCAATATTTTAGCCCACGAATTACTGCAAACTGACCGCCTTGCCGTCACTGAAGCCGATATGTTTGCCGTGGTGTCTCGTTTGCACCAGCAGGTGCGCGGTGCTTATGCGGTAGTCGCCATGATTATTGGTCATGGATTACTGGCATTTCGTGATCCGCATGGCATTCGTCCATTGGCTTTAGGTAAGCGCGAAACCCCGCAAGGCACCGAGTATATGGTTGCGTCGGAAAGCGTTGCAATCGACGGTACTGGCTTTGTTTACATGCGTGACGTTGAACCTGGTGAGGCAATTTATATCACCGAAGACGGTCAGCTGTTTAGCCAGCAATGTTCGGACCTATCCGTTCATAATCCGTGTATTTTTGAATACGTCTACTTTGCACGCCCGGACTCGTTCCTTGATGGCGTTTCAGTTTATGCTAGCCGGATCAACATGGGACGCAAGCTCGGCGAGAAGATTCAGCGTGAATATGCGGACTTAGATATTGATGTGATTATCCCGATTCCGGAAACGGCCTGTGATATCGCCTTGGAAATGTCGCGTGTACTCAACATTCCATATCGTCAAGGCTTTGTGAAAAACCGCTATATTGGTCGCACCTTTATTATGCCGGGGCAAACCCAACGGCGGAAATCAGTGCGCCGCAAATTGAATGCGATTAGTGCAGAATTTAAAGGCAAAAACGTACTGTTGGTGGACGATTCGATTGTCCGCGGCACGACCTCGGAACAAATAATTGAGATGGCTCGCGAGGCTGGCGCGAAGAAGGTCTACTTTGCTTCAGCGGCGCCAGAAATTCGCTTCCCAAATGTCTATGGTATCGATATGCCTAGTGCCAATGAGCTAATCGGCTACGGTCGCGAAGTTGCCGAAATCTCAGCGCTTATCAAAGCAGACGGCCTTATTTATCAAGATTTAGCGGATCTTATTGCCGCGGTTAAGGAAGAAAATCCAACCTTATCAACGTTTGAAACGTCAGTATTTAATGGTGAGTATGTAACCGGCGACATTAATCAAGACTACCTTGATCGTCTCGATGCAGCGCGCAACGATACAGCGCGGCAAGGTGACGACCAAGACGAGACCAATCCAGAATTACACAACGAAGGAGATTAGGACGATGAAAATGCAATTAAGGATGATTCTGCTCACAGTAATTGGCTTATTATGGATGAGTTCTGCGCAAGCGGAAATTCTCTATAAGGCAAAGTTTGGCGACCAAACTTGGTGGATTCTTGGTACCATTCACGTTGGTGAAGGTGAGGACATGTACTTGTCTGAGCGCAGTATCGAAGCCTTTTTAAATAGTGACAAAGTTTGGATGGAGCTCACCCCAGAAGAAATGGAACGTGCTGCGGAAGTGATGTTAGGTAGTGGGGTTCGTAGTAGCAATTTCTTCCCACAAAATCTTGAAGAAGAAACGTGGGCGGCACTGCAACAGCAATTGCTTGCAGTCGGTATTCCGCCAATGCAAATTACGGCATTGGAGCCTTGGTTGCTTGAGTTAATGCTGATTATGCAAATCGCCGCGCTCGAAGGCTTTAGCCCTGAGCTTGGCTCTGAGTCGCAGCTTTTGGCTGTTGCGATGGGTATGCAAGGTGAGTTGCTGGGTTTGGAAACCGCACAAGATCAAATCGATGCTCTTATGGACGCGGCTGTCGGCACTGACGAAGAACAAGTCGTTCGCCTGCTTGAGCAACTGGATAAAGGTGTTGAGCAACTGCACGAAATGAAAACCTATTGGGTGAATGGTGACTTGGACAGCCTGATGTCCATCCTAGTCAATGATCTTGACGAGGCTCAAGTGGAAGCGGTGTTAGATCAACGCAACATCAACTGGATGGAGACCTTAAGTCCTTATTTTGGCCAGTCATCCGGTACGTATTTCATTGCTGTTGGCGCTGGTCACTTAGGTGGCGACACTGGACTGATTCCAGCATTTTCGGCGGCTGGCGCTGAAATGACCAATTACTCGTCGAAGTAATTTATACCCCAAGAACTGAAAAAGCCGCTAGAACTCTGTTTTAGCGGCCTTTCTTGTGACTGAATGCTGTCTGTTAAAAGCGCAGTTTTAATCGCGCTGGAACGGATACACAGAGCCGAGATGCATAATTTGTGTTAGTTCATCGAGGGCAGTTCTTGATTCAATTAACAGACTCGGGTCCGCCAAATCATCTGTCGACAGTTCATCACGATAGTGCTTGTCGACCCACTGATTTAAGCGCTTAAACAGCTCATCAGTTAAAATAACGTTTGGGTTAACAGCGGCTAGCTCTTGGTCGTTCAAGGCGACGCGCAAACGTAAACAGGCTGGACCACCGCCATTGCGCATGCTCTGCTTGACGTCAAAGTAGCGCACTTCTTTAATTGGTGTACCCATGCTGACAAGCTCTTGTAAGTAGGCATGCACACGCGCGTTCTCTTCACACTCGGTCGGCGCGATAATAGCCATGTGGCCCGGTTTTAATGTCACCAGTTGGGTATTAAATAAATAAGTTTTCACCGCGTCTTCAACGCTAACCACTGAGGTAGGCACTTTGATAAAGTGCATCGACTGGCCGAGTTTTTGTTCAAGCTCGGCAAAGCCTTGCGCTTCGTTTAAAAATGCTTCTTCATGGTAGAACATGACATTTTGGTTGCCGACAGCAATGACGTCGTTGTGAAAGACGCCTTGATCAATCACAGCCGGATTCTGTTGCATAAACACATGGTTGTCAGCTGAAAGGTCATGAAGACGAGCAATAGCTTCCGACGCTTCATAAGTTTGTCGCGCTGGATACACGGTCGGAGCCGGCTTCGAGTTATCAAACGCATGGCGACCGTAAACAAAAAGCTCGACACCAGCAAAGCCATAATCGCTACAAAAACGCGTATGGTTAGCTGCGCCTTCATCGCCAAAATGTTCGTTATCAGGTAGGTGACGATGATGTTCAAAATAACGCGAATTTGCGAACATAGCTTGCAGAATTCGCCCTGAGGTTTCAGGTTCGAGCGAGCGATGAAACTTATTGGTTAGATTGGCTGGGGTAAAATGGACCTTGCCGTTACGCGTGTCGGCACTCGGTGACACGGTTGCGGCATTGGCGGTCCACATACTTGAGGCGGAGCAGCAGGCACGAAAAATTGCTGGCGCATGTTTTGCTGCATTCGCGAGCACCTGATGGTCGTCACCTTTAAAACCTAGACGGCGTAATGCATAAATATCGGGACGTTCTTGTGGTGCAAGAACACCCTGAACGAGGCCCATTTCCTGCAACGCTTTCATTTTTGCCAAACCTTGCTTGGCGGCTGCCTTTGGGCTCGAGGTACTTTTCGCATTGCTGAGGGAGGCAACATTACCAAACGATAACCCAGCATAGTTATGTGTAGGCCCGACTAGACCGTCAAAATTAACTTCAAAGTGCTGCATAAATGAATTTCGCTCCTGCAAATGTGGCATTCTCTCTTGCCTTGTTTAACCGTCATTATACGCAACCGAAGCGTGGTTAAAAGGCCTGATTTTGTCGGCCGCAACGTGATCAGTTGGGTAAGTGAGTAAGTATTCACATATTGTCAGTTTTTACGCTTTTCACAGAATACGGCTTGTTTCTCGGGCTTATTCCCGATATACCTTAAAAAAGAGCGTAGCAAAGCGACTTCACTTGCACATTTCGTTGTGAAGGTTTATACAGAACGCAAAATTACGCGAATCATTTGAATTACTAATAGAAGAGACAACGGATTTCATGGCTAAATCTCTGGTTATTGTCGAGTCCCCAGCAAAAGCGAAGACCATTAATAAGTACCTAGGCTCAGATTTTATTGTGAAGTCGAGTGTCGGTCACGTGCGCGACCTACCGACCAAAAGTGTGCCGAAAGCAGCGACGAAAACGCCAGCTGAAGTGCGCAAAATGAGTGCCGATGCAAAGGCGAAATATCAACGCCAACGTGAGTATGACAAGTTAGTTGCGCGCATGGGAATTGATCCAGAGCATGGTTGGAAGCCGCATTATGAAGTTTTGCCCGGCAAAGAAAAAGTGGTTAAAGAACTGCAATCGTTGGCCAAAAAAGCTGACCGCGTCTATTTAGCAACGGATTTGGATAGGGAAGGAGAGGCGATCGCCTGGCACTTACGTGAATTAATTGGTGGCGATGATTCGCGTTACCAACGGGTTGTCTTTAATGAAATCACCCAGAAAGCGATTCAAAGCGCGTTCGCAGAGCCTGCAGAGCTGAACATCGCTCGCGTGAACGCTCAACAAACGCGCCGGTTCCTCGACCGTGTTGTTGGCTTTATGCTGAGCCCTTTGTTGTGGAAGAAGATAGCGCGCGGTTTATCCGCCGGTCGGGTGCAATCGGTTGCTGTGCGTCTCGTGGTAGAGCGTGAGCGCGAGATTAAAGCCTTCGTTCCGGAAGAGTACTGGCAAGTTTTTGCGGACCTTGCCGCAGCAAATCATGAAGTTCGCTTTGAAGTTGTCAAAGCCAACGGTGAAGCATTTAAGCCAGTTAACGAAGCGCAAGCGATGGCTGCGGTTGCGGCGCTGAAACCGGCTGATTATCGCGTTATAGCGCGTGAAGACAAGCCAACGCAAAGTCGACCATCGGCACCTTTCATTACCTCAACATTGCAGCAAGCAGCCAGTACGCGTCTAGGCTATGGTGTGAAGAAGACGATGATGCTCGCGCAACGGCTTTATGAAGCGGGTTATATCACCTACATGCGTACCGACTCGACACACTTAAGTGCTGATGCACTGCAAAGTGTGCGCGGTCATATTGAAAAATCGTATGGGCCAGACTATCTACCGGCAAAACCAAATTTCTATGGCTCGAAAGCCAATGCGCAAGAAGCGCATGAGGCAATCCGTCCTTCTGACGTGCGCGTCACGTCGCAAAAGCTGTCAGGCATGGAACGTGATGCCGAGCGTCTTTATGAGTTAATTTGGCGACAATTCGTTGCCTGTCAGATGACACCTGCCAAATATGATGCAACCACCGTCACGGTAGAGGCTGCTGGCTATGAATTAAAGGCCAAAGGACGTGTGATGCGATTTGATGGTTGGACACGCGTACAGCCGCCGGCAGGCCGCAAAGGCAACGAAGATACTGAGTTGCCAGATCTGCAGAAAGGGCAAGCTATGGCCTTGCAGACGCTTGATCCGCAACAGCACTTTACCCGTCCGCCAGCACGTTTTAGTGAAGCGTCGTTAGTAAAAGAGCTGGAAAAACGTGGCATTGGTCGACCGTCAACCTATGCGTCGATTATTTCGACGATTCAAGACCGTGGTTATGTTCGGGTCGAAAGTAAGCGTTTTTATGCAGAAAAAATGGGTGAAATCGTTACCGACCGCTTGACCGAAAACTTCAGTGAGTTAATGAGTTATAACTTTACTGCCGAGATGGAACAGCGGCTCGATGACATAGCGGTCGGCAAACAAAACTGGCAAGAAGCGTTGGATCAGTTTTATCAAGACTTCAAAGACAAGCTAGAGCTTGCTGAAGGCGCCGAAGAAAGCGGTGGCATGCGCAGTAATCAAATGGTCGAAACGGATATCGAGTGTCCGAAGTGTGGTCGGGCCATGGGGATCCGCACCGCATCAACCGGTGTTTTCTTAGGCTGTACCGGCTATAACTTGCCGCCGAAAGAACGCTGTACACAAACACTGAATTTGGTCTCTGGCGATGAAGCAGTGAAAGTCAGCGACGATGATGATGAAGCCGAAGCGCTAGCGTTGCGAGCGAAAAAGCGCTGTCAGAAATGTGGCACAGCGATGGATTCTTACTTATTAGATCAGTCTCGTAAGCTCCACGTCTGCGGCAATAATCCAGTCTGTGAAGGCTATGTGATTGAACAAGGCGAGTTCAAGATTAAAGGCTATGAAGGTCCTTTGATTGAATGTGATCGTTGTGGCAGTGACATGCAGCTGAAATCGGGACGTTTCGGTAAGTATTTCGGCTGTACCAATGATGAATGTAAGAACACGCGGAAGTTACTGAAAAATGGTGAGGCTGCGCCGCCGCGCGAAGATCCGGTGCATTTGCCGGAACTGCCGTGTGAAAAATCAGACGCCTACTTTGTTCTTCGTGACGGTGCCTCGGGTATTTTCTTATCAGCCAATACCTTCCCGAAATCACGTGAAACGCGAGCCGTCACTGTGCAAGAATTGCAGCGCTTTAAAGACCGGATTCCAGAGAAGTTTCACTACTTAGCGGAGGCACCTGCAGAAGATGAGCAGGGTAATCCAGCGGTTGTTCGCTTTAGTCGGAAAAATAAAATTCAGTACGTTATGACTGAACAGGATGGCAAACCCACCGGATGGCAGGCATACTTTGAAAAAGGTCGCTGGTCAGTTGTGGAAGGTAAAGCTACGGCAACCACGAAGAAAAAGGGCAGCAGCAAGAAGAAATAGCAGTATTCAATGCGGCTGTAGCATGATGACAGCGCTGGGGGAAATTACTCCTCCGGCAATTGGCAGGATGCCAAGTAATTTAAAAGGACTTTTATGCAGCCGAATCGATTCTGCATTGCGTTACTTTTGTGTTCCGCAATCGCATCTCATCCCGTCAGCGGACAAGCACTCCCTGTTTGTCCTCCTTTGCAAATCAATCAGGCACTGCCCTCCGGCCAACATTTCTCCGCTTGGCGAGATCGTTCCGGCTCGGAAGCTCAATACGCCCAACTGACGATTAAACTCGAACCGGGTCTGCTGCGCCCGCAGCTTGAATCATTTTTGCGAAAACATCGCGACGTTCAGACTATGATTTGGCAAGTCAATGAAGGCCATTATTGGCCGACCGCATTTCAAATGACGTCACCTACGTTAGATGAGCTCTTGGCTAGGCTTCTTCGTCCTTACCATATGGGCATTCGCTTTTATGCCAATCATACCGCTGAAATTTATTATCTGAATCAAGAAGCTTCGCAGCAAAGCGATCAAAGCAGAGGGACTCGGCTATGAGATGGGCATGGGCAACACTCGCTTGTTTAGTACTCACGGCCTGTGCACAGCAGGGAATTCAGGACGTGGCGCGCAAAGACATCATGCAACAGATTGCTGACCAGCGTGGTCTTTACTCATTGCCGCGACCTGCAGCAGAAGAGCAGGGAATTGTTGCATATTCCTCCGAACTGTACGTTCCGCCGTTACTCATTCAAGAAAATCAACCAAGTTGGGTGGCATTCACGATTGAATTGCACTTTGAAGACTATCCTTTGTCGAGAGCTATTCAAGATGTTATGGGACCTTTGGGCATTAGTATCCGATGGTTCGACCAAATCGATCAGCAACAACTCGTTTCACTATCCCACCGTGGCAGTGTTGGTGAATTTTTGCGGAAAATGAGTGATCACACAGGGCTCTTTTATCAATTGGGTAGCAATTATGTTGCTTGGCAAAAGTATGAAACAGCGGAGTTTGATATCGCCTTTCTTGCGGGTGCGACGAGCTACTTTCTCGGCGGTGATAACCGCTCCAACACGAGTCAGAACAGTACAGGAAATGTGTTCTCTGCGATGCCTCCTAGTTTTCAATCGAGTCAGTATTTGAATTTTTCAAGTACCGATCTTTCAGTCTGGCAAGATGTCCAAAATGCATTGACCATGTTGCTTTCCGACGAAGGAACGTGGTCACTCAACCAAAGCTCCACGTCCGTATTGATTCGCGATGTACCGTTTCATGTTGAGCTAGTGCGAAATTATCTCCAACAACTTAACTACCGACTCACGCGACAGGTTGCGATCGAAGTACAAGTTGTTGATGTTGTGCTGAACGATAGTCACCAATCGGGTATTGATTGGGAATTAGTTTATCAGCTGACTCGTGGAGGTGGTGTTATCAACTTCAGCACCCAAACCGCAGCAGGTGCTCAGCTTGGATCGACTCTATCCCATCAACGTTTGAGTGGGCCCATGGCTGGTTCAGAGCTGTTGCTTAGCGCTATCTCTCAACAAGGAACCGTGAGCGTCACTAAACATCCGCGCCTCGTCACCCTCAATAACCAAATTGCCCAGATTCAATTGGAAGAAAATGTGACTTATTTGGCGTCAGCAGGAACAACGTCAACAGCCAACGTTGGAACAACAGATGTTTTGATTCCCGGCATGGTCAGTACTGGCTTTGAGTTGTTTATTTTGCCGAACATTATCGAGTCAGAGGTACTGCTTCAATTGTCGACGACGCTCTCCGATTTAAATGGCATTGAACAAATTCGGTCGGGTGAGAGTTTGATTCAAACTCCAAATACGAGTCAGAAAAAGTTCTTCATGAAGGCGATGGTCGGCAACCAAGAAACCTTACTCATTTCAGGATTACAAAATACTAAATCCGATATCAGCGAGCGGCAAGGCCCTCTACATCGCGTGTTTGGTGGCCGTCAAGAGCGCCAACGACAACAAACCGAAACATTAATTTTACTGACCCCGGTCATTCTTAACTAGGAGTTTCGGTATGTCGCATCAATTGTTTGTCGAGCCAGTATCATCCCTTCTAAGCGCTGCTTCACGAGCATGGTATTGGCGTCGTGAGCTCATAATGTGCCATGTCCGGTACTTCCGACGTGCCGGTCAAAGCTATCTCTGCATAAGCACCACCCCGTGCCCACACTATCTGCGTTGGGCGGAGCGAATAGACAGCAGCAACCAAGTTGTTTTTTGTTTGGTTACTCAGAATCAATATCTCACCATTGCTTGGGATGGTCCGAAACTAATTACTCTAATGCTTAGTGAGGACATGCCTAGATTTCTATTTGACGGGTTGCGAGAAAAGGAAGGGTTTCAGCCAGTCGTTTATGTTGACGAGACTGCTTCTCGGCAGCTGCAAAATGATTATTGGCAAGACGAGTCTTTTCATACCTTAACGCCAGAACAAGTGGCAATACTCGGCAGTAACTATCACTTGCATTGGACTTTTTCTTCCTCTTGTCGCACGGTGCTGATTGCTAGTGTAGTGGTTACGCTAGGTATTATCTTGGCAATGCTTTTAGGTGGTTCCTGGTCATCTGCTGAGCAACTAGAGCATAAAGTTCAGTTCCTGCCCCCGAGTAAGCCGTTAACCTACGACGCTTTTCCTGATTTTTTTCTGTTGCCGGAAAGAATCAAAAGTGCTGAGCAGCTCTACCACTCGAACTACCATATCGAACTTCGAGAAGGGATATTGACCCTTGCGTCGGCAACGCCGTTAACAACAGCAAAGTTAGTCAACCCAAGCTTGCCGAATAGTCGCGCACATTATGCAGATATCCAACCCGTTTTTACGTGGACTCTTGCTGAACAAAGCGACAACTTCGAGCGAAGCGCAGGATTGCAAGCGAGTGAATTGCAATCCTTCGTATCGAAAAGCTTTATCAACGAACACGTGACGATGAAAGTCGATGATGTTGCGAGCAATCGTGCTGAAATTACTATTCGAAACGGTTGGATTGAAGATCTCGCAACGTTGGCGTATCTCTTTCAGCACCTTGGCGTCACTTTGACAGCTGCTTCGGTTTTCGGTCTTGAGTCGGAGATTAATGGAGCACTGTCAGTGTCATGGAGGGATTAAGATGATTTATTTTCTTTATGGAATTTATTGTTTGTCGACGTCGATATTACTGTTTAGCGCTGACGCAGAGACGACGGATTCCGTACTGATGCACAGGCAACTGCAAGAAGTCGAAATGAATCAAAATCTAGTGCTGTCGATTCGCAATCTTGGCCTCCATGAGCAACAGATCCAGCTTGAGGTGCGGTTAGCTCAATTGCAATTGCAGCATGCACAAATTCAAAGTCAGTTGCGTGCAATTCAGGCCCTTGACCAAGAGCCATTGAATATGGATGCATTGATGACTTTCGTCGCCTCTTTGAAATTGGTTGCAGTGATTGAAATAGGTGAGCGGAAGCTCGCAAGATTTCGCAATGAACATGGCTTTTTAACCGTCGAAAATCATGCCGAAATAGCCTCAGGCGTAAGAGTCACGATCAACCAGTCGTGGGTTGAGTTGCGAGATCAGCATAGCTTTTATCGATTTACCTTGGAGTAAGTATGCATATTCTGACGTTAACAGAGTTTCCGACCAGCACTGAATATTGCCCTGTGTTTATTCAACCATGTGTGGAATTTCTCCGCAGTCATGAAAACGATGGGTGTGCAGTTGCGGTAACCGCAGACGGACGCATTATCGCTACGTCGACAGCTTGGATTGATGAACTTATGTTTCTACAACGACTGACGTTCCAAGTGCAACAACATTATGACCAAGTCACATGGTGGCAGGCTCCGCTCGACTTTCTGCGGAACTTTATTCTCGACGCCGATGGTGCCTGTCGTCATCAAATTGTCGCGGAAAATACAGAGAAGTACGCCTCATTGGCGCAGCAGGCATTGATTGGCATACTTCAAGACGCAATTGAGAAGCAGGCAAGTGATGTACATTTACAGTGTCGCGGTGATGACGTCGCGGTGACATTTAGAATTCATGGTTTGCTTAAACCTCAGGGCCATCGGAATCGAGTTTTTATTTCGGAAGTCATGGCCGCGGCCTTTAATACGCAAGCGGATGATAATCAGGAACTGTTTCACGAACATCGAATCTGTGCAGCAAGTTTTACGGTTCCGCTTGACGCACCATTCGGTCAAGTTAGAGTTAGGGCTCAGCAATCAACCTGTCAGTCCGGCTACACGGTCACTTTGCGTATTCAACAAGCAATTAGCACCGAAGCTGCCTCCTTTTCGGATCTTGGGTTCAACCCCGAAGCCCAGCGTTATTTGCTGAACTTCAGCAAGCTCTCTGATGGATTAGTGATTTTTGCGGGACCGACAGGTCATGGCAAAACAACGAGCTTGGCTTCTTTCAATCGACTTTTTCCAACATCGCGGAAGGTGATTTCACTGGAAGACCCGATTGAAATAATTCAGCCGAATATTGAGCAAAAATACATTGCCGAAACATCGGCTCCGGGCTCTTTTTCCCGAATGGTGAAAATTGTTTTACGTGAAGATCCTGACATTCTCGCGATTTCGGAGATTCGCGATGCCGAGACCGCTGCGGCAGCAGTAACAGCGAGTCTGACGGGGCATTTGGTTGTTTCCACATTGCATGCAAGTTCACCGCCAGCGGTATTGTCCCGCTTAAATGATCTGAATGTTGATGTAACGAGCTTGATTCAAAATCAAGTGTTAAAAGCTGTGGTGGTGCAACGTTTGGTTCCCGTTTTGTGCTGCAAATGCAGTCTGAAAGGTAGTAATGAGTTCATCGAAGGTGTTCGTGAATTAAATAGCGTAGGCTGCGTTTCGTGCTCATTTTTAGGCACATCCGGTCGGGCATTGATTGCTGAGGTCATCGCTTATGAGGAAGTCATTAATGCAGCAGGGATAGTCACTGAGTGTGCTAAACCGGTCGCAGTAACCGGAACGCTCGCTGAGCAAGCTTATGAACGTTTATTGGCTGGTGAAATCGCCTTTGACCATGCCCTTGAATACATTCCCGGATTTTTGTCTTACTACCGGAGCAAACTGAGTCATGAGATTGCCCATGTTTAGTCAACGTGCAATTGACCGATTTTTGCATGCACTAACCTATTGGTTGCGTGGGGGTATCCAGTTAGATCAAGCATTACATGGAATTAATCTAGTCAGTCAAGAGAGCCGAGATCGTGCATTGAACCGTTTAAGTCGTGACATGCGTCGAGCTAGTCAAAATGGTAAAGCGCTAAGTGCTAGTTTGTCCGCTTACTTAGAGCAAGATGAACAATCAATACTTATTGTTGGCGAGCATACGGGCTCTGTGCTTTCGGCGCTCGAAATGATTGTTGAAAACAGAGACTTTGCAAGCAGTCGAAGGCAACAGTTATGGCGGGCGATGGCATACCCTTCGGTCTTAGCGAGTGGCAGTTTTGTTGTGCTGTATATTGTTGCAGCACACCTTGCCCCGGCCATTCAATCTATTTATCAGACCGAAGAAGCTTCTGCTATCAATGGCGGCGCGCAGTGGGTCCAGAACTACTTAGTAATTAACTTCATCCTTTTCATGATCATGCTCGTTCTATGTGCGTGGCGAGTACTGGCGAAGAAACTTGAATGGAGAGAAACGCGTTTTGCGCGAAAGCTTACAGCGGACTCACTTTCATTTTGCCAAGTTCTAGCGCTATCCTTTCAAGGAACGAAAAGCCTTGTGGAAATCTTTGCTGTACTGCAAACACAGGGTTCCCTACCGATACGCAATGCGATTGCAAGGGTAACTGGAAAGTTGCGTCACGGTGTTTCTAAACTTGAGCATTTGCTTGCTGTCGGGCTCATTCCAAACAGTATTTTATTTGAAGTTCATCTGTTACGAAAAGAGGGGGTTAATCAACGAGATATTATGCTTAAGGTGTGTAAGCGAGTTTGTGATTACCGAAATACTCGCCATCGAAACTATATTAAGTATGCGGCGACGCTGTGCTATTCACTGGCACTGGTTAATATAGCTTTAGTTGTATTTACACTATCGGACTCAGTGAGTTCAATCTTACAACATATTGTTTAATGGATGTGATTTGACATGGAGTCAACTATGAAAAAATTAAACCGAGGTTTTAGTTTATTAGAAGTGCTGACCGTCGTAACCATTGGTGCGTTTCTCGCACTTGGTGTTGCTAAAGCTGGGCAATGGGTTTCCTACAATTCAAAAATACTTCAATTGCAAAGTGACATAAACACACTACGTTCCGGTGTCCAACAGTGGCAATTTAGTGGTGGTGCGCCCGCGAGCTTAAGTGTTTCAACGTTAACAGCAAATGCAATGCTGCCAGAGGAATGGGGCGATGGTACGGGTTACAATCCTTGGCGCGGTGATTACCAGGTTGCTCCGGATTTACTGAGTATGAACCGATATACCGTTTTGATTAATCGAATTGACGCTGAGCTCATTGGTAGTCGATTAGTTCAGTATTATGGTGATGCGGTCGATAGTCATACAAGTTCCCCGGGAGTACTTGAAATCACCTTTAAATAACAGAGTGATAATGAAATGAATGCAGCCGGAGAAAGTGTCGTGGTCGAATTCAACGCTTTCTCCGGATTATAGAGTGAAAGTAATATCACATGGAGGGTTGTGGTGAGGAAAAGAGGGGGTTTTATCTTAGCAGAGGTATTGATCGCTCTGGTGATCCTTGGGTCACTGTCGTTGCTGGTTTCCAAATTTATGTTAGCGAAGAATGATGCGAGTCATCGTGATGTTTTGGGTGCTGAAATTAGGACAATTCAACAAGCGGTTTTACATTGGCTGAGTTCAGATTCTGCCTGTGTGGACGCAGAGCTGACATTGGCTTATTTCAGAAACTCAATGTTTGCGATTCATTACCCGCGCCAGCATGTATTGAGTCAGCTTATCGGGATTGAAGTTTCCCAAAACCTCGTAAAATTCACTTGGCAACTTGCAGGAATTGGAAATCTCTCACCATTATTAGCTCGAGTTCCAAACAGCGGAATATCCGATGGCCAACTCGAAGTTCTGGAAGTCATGCCGGCAATGAACTGTGACGATGAAACCAACAGTTAGTTGCCAACGTGGGCAGGGATTATTAGAAGGTGTGATGACGACTGGGCTGGTGGTTATCGTCTTGCTATTAGCGCTGCAGCTGTTGTGGATATTTTTGGCCAGTCACTTTGTCTCGTATGCCGCCGTAGAAGCCGCTCGGTATGGTGCCCGCGATCATTTTAGTACGCAGAGTATGCAAGCCCACTTTCAGTATTCAATGCGTTATGACACGACTTGGCGAAATAGTTACGCGACGTTTAAGCTGCTGCGACCTAATCCCGAAGAGTTAGCTCGCTACGCGACAACACAACAACCTAATTTTGCAGTGGATTTTCCAGAAATTCGCTTAGGACTCCTTGCCGAGAATGATAAGAAGCAATATTTACAAGACCGTGTGATGCGGGTGGAAGTGATCGCATGTTATCCGCTGCGAGTAGCTATAGCTCGGGAGCTCCTGAGTTGGACGGGTAACTTTGCATATATTCATTGTCAGGCTCAGCAAGTTGGTGGAGTACGTTTATGGCCAATTCGAAAGCTCATAAACGTACCGATACACACAACAATTGCGGTCTGATTATTGCGGGTCGTGAAAATCTTCGCAAGCTTGCAGGGTATTAAGCATCAAGCACGCAACCGTCATTGGGCCAACACCACCTGGCACTGGCGTAATCCAACTAGCGCGCTCTGCAGCTGCGGTAAACTCGATGTCACCGCATAACGAGCCGTCACTGCGGCGGTTAATACCAACATCAATGACAATAGCACCCGGTTTAACCCAAGAGCCAGGAATAAACCCAGGCTTGCCGACGGCGACGACGAGAACGTCAGCGTTTGCCACATGTGATTGCAGGTCTTTGGTGAAGCGGTGGCAGACAGTTGTTGTCGCACCAGCGAGCAGCAACTCGAGGCTCATTGGTCGACCAACGATATTTGATGCCCCGACGACAACCGCATGGAGACCATGTAAATCGACACCCGTACTATTCAATAGGCGAATGACGCCATAGGGTGTGCAAGGCCGCAACAACGGGATACGTTGTGATAGTCGGCCGATGTTATAGGGGTGAAAACCGTCAACATCTTTATGCGGATGAATTCGCTCAAGAATTCGCGTGGAGTCGAGTCCCGCCGGTAAAGGTAATTGGACAAGAATGCCGTCAATTTCAGGATCTGCATTGAGTTCGTCGATTAGTGACTCGAGCGAAGCCTGAGATGCAGTGACTGGTAAATCATAAGCTTTGGAAACAAAGCCGACTTCATCACAAGCTTTGCGTTTACTACCGACATAGACTTGTGAGGCAGGATCTTGCCCAACCAATACCACTGCTAATCCGGGGGCTCGGTATCCCATCGAGCGACGAGCAGAAACCTTATCTTTTACGGTCGCACGAATTTCTTGTGCGATTTTCTTGCCATCAATTAATTGCGCGGCCATGAGAGCATTCCGTCATTTGATTGCGATTCGGGTAGGGCGAATATTGTCGCAGAAAAGTGCTGATGAAAACAGCCTTAGTGATTACTTTTCATGGTCGCTCGTTGTATTTAACCAAAGGTTCGCGGTGCGTTGCGCTTGCGACTATAATTTGATGTTGTAAAAGTCTACTTTTTTACCGAGTTGCTTCAAAAATAGCCATACAATCAGGTATTCTGAAAAAGTGTTTGACGATGACGCAGCAGATAGGTAATATTCGCCCCCGTTGCCACCTAGCGAACAAAGTGTTTATTAGGACAACGATTTAGTTCGGCGAGTAGCGCAGCTTGGTAGCGCACTTGGTTTGGGTCCAAGGGGTCGCTGGTTCGAATCCAGTCTCGCCGA
>ERZ869909.398-NODE-398-length-53943-cov-32.866688_pt1 | contig 53943 bp, 48 predicted proteins | sample MGYA00520892_ERZ869909 | MGnify/ENA primary metagenome ERZ869909 (study PRJEB32215, sample SAMEA104723947) | bioreactor metagenome | biome: bioreactor; feature: anaerobic bioreactor; material: water | place: China | collected 2015-03-12 ... | reverse complement strand
AGGTTCTCAGCTTCGGCTAACAACTTGGCCGTGTCACGACTGGATTTGCATGGAAGCCGTGAAAACGGGCGCATTCTTTAGCGCGGGCAAGCCATGCGGGCTTTGGAGCAGGCACGGACGACACGCCGTGCACCGCGATCCCGATCATCGACACGGCTGCGGAATTCACCGGAAAACCCCTGAAAGCCTTGGAACCTCGGGGAAAGTCCGGAGTTGAACAGAACACTTTTCAATATCGGCAGGAGCGCTTCGACACACGCCCTCGTGTGAACAGGTACGCCTGCCCAAAAACAGGGAATGAAACCCATGCGGAAATTGCTTTACGGTTTCGCGCTTGTTCTCCCCGTCACAGCGACATCCCTCCCTGCCGTCGCAGCCACGCAGGAAGAATGCGATGCCGCGTTCACGAAGGCGGACGCAAACGGGGACGACGTCCTCTCCGTTGAAGAAGGCTCCGCCTACTATGATGTGCTGAACACTCCCAATCCGTCGGTGCAGCCCAACCAGCTTACCCGCGCAGTCTTCAACCAGCACTGCACGGCCGGCGTGTTTTTGACCGGTGCAAACCGGGCCGCTCCCACGGAAGCCGGTGCTCCCTTCGAAGGCGCCAACAGCTTCACCGAAGATCAAGCCCGATCCCGCATCGAAAACGCCGGATACTCCAACGTGTCCAATCTCAAGAAAGACGACAAAGGCATCTGGCGCGGCACCGCGAGCGAAGGTGATGCCAAGAAGAATGTCGCGCTCGATTACAGGGGCAACGTGGTTGCCGATTAGGAGGTTGCAATGGCCGTATACAGCCGTGTTTATGATACCTACGCCGACGCGGAAGCCACCGTCCGCGACCTCGAGGCAGCCGGCATTCCTGCCGACGACATCAGTCTTGTCGCAAACAAGTACGTGAGCGAAGACTACGCCGACGTAACGGAGACTTCGGCTGCCGCGTCCGGCGCGGGCCTTGGCGCCCTCGCCGGTGGTGGCGCAGGACTGCTTGCCGGCGTCGGCCTTCTCGCCATCCCCGGCCTAGGCCCGGTGGTGGCAGCTGGATGGCTGGCGGCGACAGCGGCGGGGGCGGCCGCAGGCGCCGCGGCGGGTGGCCTCATTGGTGCTCTCGTCGAGGCGGGTACGCCCGAGGAGGAGGCGCACGTCTACTCGGAAGCGGTGCGTCGCGGCGGTACCCTGCTCACCGTTCGCAACGACACCGCGGAACCTGCCGCCGTCAACGCCATCCTCGATCGTCATCAGCCGGTCGACACCGGTCTCCGTCGCAGAGAATACGAAGAAGGCGGCTGGAACCAATACGATCCCGAGGCGCCGGTTTACACACCCTCCGAGGCCGAGCTCGAACGCATCCGCCGGAGGAGGTAGAGCCGGCTTCATCACGTTCTAGAGTGCGGTGCCTGGGGCAAGCTGCAGCTTGTCCCAGGCACTTGCGGTTGCGATGCGAAATCTCAACAGTTCGTCAGACGTCGCCTATTGATGGATGCACATCGGACGGCCTTTCCTTGGGTGCGTTGGGGTGGCCACCGCGATGCCGACGACGGTTGAGGCTTTCGGACAACGGCGCAGAGACATGGTTCATGCTCTCCAATTTATTGGATGGATGCCGTGACGTGGGGTCTCTTGTCGCGCTCCTCAAATTGAAGGCGCTGCCTGATACAGCACTGCCGATCTATCCTGTATGCTCACCATCCTTGCCGCTCGGCAGAGATTCCCAAAACCTGAAGGACACGCCCGTGACCCACGCTGCGACCCTTGCCGACGCCATCGGTCGGACGCCGCTGATCAAGCTTCGACGCGCGTCCGATGAGACCGGCTGCACGATCCTCGGCAAGGCCGAGCTGATGAACCCGGTGCAATCGGTCAAAGACCGAGCTGCGCTGTTCCTGATCGAGGATGCGCTGAAGCGCAAAGCCGTGGCGCCGGGCGGCGTGATCGTGGAGGGAACCGCGGGCAACACCGGGATTGGGCTGGCGGCTCTCAGCCGGGCATTCGGTCTCCGCGCCGTCATTGTCATGCCCGATACTCAGTCGGTCGAGAAAAAGGACGCGGTCCGTGCGCTCGGGGCTCTGCTGGTCGAGGTGCCGGCCGTGGCGTACGCAAACCCGAACAACTATGTGCACTACTCCCGCCGCCTGGCGGAGGCGCTCGCCCAGAAAGAGCCCGGCGGGGCCGTGTGGGCCAACCAGTTCGACAACGTGGCCAACCGCGACGGACATGCCCGGACGACAGCGGAGGAAATCTGGGCGCAAACCGATGGACGGATCGACGGCTTCGTCTCGGCCGTCGGCACGGGCGGGACACTGGCGGGCGTCGCGCTAGGTTTGCGGCAGCGGAGCAAGACCGTGAAAATCGCGCTTGCCGATCCGCCGGGCGCCGCGCTCCATGCTTTCTACACCCGGGGGGTGCTGGAGGCGCGCGGGTCCTCCATCACGGAAGGAATCGGTCAAAGCCGTATCACCAAGAACCTCGAAGGTTTTGCGCCTGACTTCTCGTTCGAGGTGCCTGACACGGATTCGATCCCCCTCGTGCATCGCCTCATCGTCGAGGAGGGGCTCTGCGTCGGAGGATCGAGCGGTGTCAACATTGCCGGGGCCATCCAACTGGCCCGAGAACTTGGTCCGGGGCACACCATCGTGACGATGCTCTGCGATCACGGAACCCGCTATCAATCGAAGATCCTGAACCCTGATTTTCTCGCATCCAAGGATCTGCCCGTCCCGGATTGGCTCAAGGACACATCCCGGTCATTGCCCGAGGTGTTCACGACCTAGCTCGCTGGTGAGGCGCTGCAGCACGCTTCGGCCCGATCAGGGTCCGAAGACGGGTGTCACAGGTAGGGGCAATGTGTTGCGAAAAATGCCGGTGAGTGGATTGGGGTTCACTCACCGGCATTGCATGATCGCCTGTCGGAGGGCGATGCATCTCGTAATTCTGTCGAGGCATTTGACCTCGTGAGCGCAATATAGCTGCGAAGCTCACATCCCAAAAACAATCAATTCTTCAAAGCACTGACTTCGTGTTCTGCTTTGCAAATCACAGACGGAGCCTCGTCCATCCGCTCTCTGCGCATCTGGTAATTTGTCGAAATTGCTCAATATAACGGACGACTTCCCTCCGCTTTTTTGGAGAATGCGCTCTCTCTAACGTCGACGCACGATTTTGAATATGTATATTCAAATCTGCGCTTCACAACGCAAAACAAACAGGGAGCTAACAACAAGGAGTGTCGTCGATGTACAAAGGCCTCATGATTGCCGCCTTGGTTGGGCTGGGAGCAGCGCCCTTCTTGCCCGCAGACGCGGAAGCCAGGGCACCCTCATGGAAATCGAAGACTGGCAAGGTGACGGTTTGCAGCCGCTACGGATCTGACTGCTACACGGCACCCGTGATCCAGACCCGGCTGGGACCGAAGCTTGTGCTGCGTGGTGGCACGACGATCCACTGTGTCGGCGATTGCCGCGATACGCTGCGCGAAAAGACGGTCGACTTCTGGGAGACGCAAGCTCAAAACCGGGATTGACGTCGAACGATTTCAGGCAAACGGAAAATGCGGAAGCCGCGCACCCCCCCCCGGGTGCGCGGGTTCCGTCGTTGTTGGTCGCAGCTCTATCGGCTCAGATTAGAGCCGTTCTGGTTTGAGTGGAATCGCAGAACGGCTCCAAGTTTTTGCGTTATCGTGCTTCTTACCGGAAAACCGGTTCCCACTTTTCCGGAAGCCCTCTAGAACTTGATGTTGGCGCCACCGAGGATGAAGTCGAAATCCTCAAGTGCCGGGTTGACGCCGTTGGCCAAGCTGACGTCGACCGAGAGGTGACGGTAAGCGAGGTAGACGTCGATCGCGCCATTCAGGTTCTGGTTGACGCCAAGGCCCCAACCCTCGAGCTCCGATCCGACGATGCTCGTATCGCCGCCAATGCCGAGACCATTGAGCTGCACGATGTTGCCGCCGTTCACGGCCGCGCCGCGATCGAGGCTGAAGTATTCACCGTAGAGCGTGGTCGCGCCCAGCGGGAACCACTTCCGCTCGATACCGGCCTGGATGAAGTAGAAGTCGGTATCGCCGTCGAAGCCTGCGCGCGATGCGTTGTTGTCTTCCACCTGGCCATAGGCGCCGGTCAGGAACAGGCCGGTCGGCTCATGCAGAAGCGATGCGCTGAGGCCGAGTTCGTTGACGTCCTGATCGGGAACGCTTGCGAGCACGAGACCGCGGCGTCCGTTGCCGACAGAGTCCGACGTCTCGGAGTAGGCGATGCCGGCAGCAAACTTAAATCCAGCATGCTCGCCTGCGTAGCGCAGGGCAACGTTCCAGAGGTCGTCCTCGCCCCAAGCAGCCGAAGCCTTGAAGCCGGCGATGGTCGGGGTCTCGTACTTGACCAGGTTGAAGCGGTGGCCGTCGGGCGTGCCGCCGCCGCCCGGGACGACGAGGTGGCCGAGGCGTGCGCCTGACAGAGCGCCGTTGGCGCCGCGCAGGAAGAAGCCGCTGCCGCCGTCGCCGAACCACTGCGACACCTGCGAGTTGGCAAAGTGTCCGGTGTTGGCGAGGTTGATCTCGAGGATGCCGTCGGCAGCGTCAGAGGTGTGCCCGACCCAGACGCGACCAAGGTTCTTGCTATCGATGTACCAGGTGCTGTGGCGGACGCTGAGGCCGGTGCCGGTGCCGGTCGGATCGTTTTGCGACAGCTTGTCCTGGCGCGTGGCACTTACGCCGAGTTCAAGAATGTAGCCGGCCTTCCAGCCTTGGGCGATCGTGGCGTCGCCGTGGAAACGAACCTTCGTCGGGTTGCTTTCACCCGTCTGGACGTACACGTTGTCCTCGAACCCGTCGTCCCACCAGAACAAGGCCTGGTTGACGTTGCCGGTGATGGTGAGGCCAACCTTGCGGTTGCCCTTGCGCGCCGTCGTCGCCTCGAGCTCAGCGATACGCTCTTCGAGATCCGCGTACGCGCCCCCTGCGAAATCCGCAGCCTGGGTGGCCGAACCAGCACCGCCATACGCCAGGCCAGCAGCCACGATCCCGAGCGCGATGCTGCGCCCCTTATTTGTGCCCCCGATCATTCTCTACCTCCAAATTCTCGGTACATCCGGTCGACCGGCAACCAGGAGCGTCTTGCGACGCCCTCCCCTTACATCGAGACTAGGGATAGAAACTCCTATCTCTTTCCCCGATGCACCGGCCCAGATGCAGAGCACTGAACCAAAGCCGTATGAGGAGGAGAAATGAAAATAAATGCGGTCATAAGAGGCGTTGCATTGCTATGCTTAGCTCAAGATCGAAGGTCCGAACGGAACCTCAAAAAACGTGGATTAGAAATTCCAAAGTGAGAAAGAGCGCAGAGGTTCTTGCGTGAATCTCCAAGATCGCGCCGCGCCTAAAAAGGATCATTGGCGGGAATAGAAGGATCCGCGATACGCAAATCGTGAAACCTTCGATGCGTGTCGCGGAGGCGGCACCAGGGTGTTGCCAAGCCCCGAAAGTGCCCGCCGCCTTTGGCGATCGGCTGTTGTAAACCGGCTACAACGCTTACAGATGATCGTGTCCAAACTGTCCGTCCAAGCGGAGGGGGGCGTGGCGAAACCCGTAGGACAGAAGGGAGCCCGCCGGGCAGCGCAGCATAAGATTCGTTCGGTGGGTCGCAGCGTTACGGGGCGCAATCGCGCGGTCTTGAGGGCGTCGGTTCAGACGCGCAGGACGCCATACTGGCCGCGCCAGTAGGTCAACGTTTCGCGCTCGTCGGTCTCGTCGCGGACCGCGGCCGCCACGACCCGCCCGATCACGACAGCGCTTCCGAAACGCGGGACGACCTCTTCCACCTCGCAGTCGAGCACCGCAAGAGCGCCTTCGAGAACAGGTGTCCCTGTCAGGAGCGTCGACCAGGCGGCCCCCTGGTAGCGGTCGCTCCCCTTGATGCCGCCGCGACCGCTGAAGCGATCCGCCACCGCCTTCTGGCCCGGCGGCAGGACATTCACGGCGAAGGCGCGACGGCGCAGCAGCACCTCCCAGCTCGACGACGTCTGGTTGATACAGAACACGAGCGCCGGCGGACTGGCCGAGAGCGAGGAGACGGAGGTCACCGTGAGCCCCGTGCGTTCGTCTCCGGCTCCGACGGTAATGGCGCTGATGCCGCCGGCGAGCTGGCGCATGGCGGCGCGAAAGGCGTCAGGATCGACACCGCTTCCGGCAGGCAGCCTCGCGACAGCTCCCTCCGCCATGACGTCAGGCGCCCTCGCTTGCCCGTTGATCCTTGAACAGCGCATCGAGGATACGCCCCTCCAGCGCCGCGATCTCGGGCGAGCCACGCCGACGCGGACGCGGGATGTCGACCTTGAGATCCAACGTGATCACGCCATCCTCGATGAGAATGACGCGGTCGCCCAGCATGACGGCCTCGGCAACGTCATGCGTCACCATCAGCGCCGTGAAGCCCTGGTCGCGCCAGACTTGTTCCAAGAGGCCCTGCATGGAAATGCGGGTGAGCGCGTCGAGCGCACCGAGCGGCTCGTCGAACGCCATGACGCGCGGGTGCGAGACCAGAGCGCGCGCAAGTGCAACCCGCTGGCGCTGGCCTCCCGACAGAACCGACGGCCACTCTCCTTTGCGGTCGCCGAGGCCAACGCCGTGCAGCGTGGAAAGGGCGCGATCGCGCGCGCCGGGCTCCCTGCGCGCCGGCCCGAGCCCGACCTCCACATTGGAGAGCACGCGCGCCCACGGCAGAAGTCGCGGCTCCTGAAACATCACCCGTACGGCGCTGCTGTCGGGTTTCTCGTCCGCGTGGGGGCCGAACCAAAAGGCACCGCCTGTCGGCTTGTCCAATCCGACCAGCAGACGCAAAAGCGTGCTCTTTCCGCAACCGCTCTTGCCGACGATGGACACGAACTGGCCGGATGGAATGAAGAGATCCAGCCCCTTGAGCACCCGATTGTCGCCGAAGGATTTCTCCAGGTTGCGGATGGTGACGCTCAAACCCGGCCGCCCGTCGCTCGACGTCTCGTCCCGGGCCTCGCGCCGGTAGGCCGGCACGGCTTGGTCAAGTCTTAGAGCAGCAGAGGTCATCGTCGGCCTCGTTGTTCGGTCACTTCGATTGGAACGCGGGATGCCAGGCAAGGCATGTCCTCTCGAGCAGGCGCGCGGTGCTGTCAGCGAGCTTGCCCAGCAGCGCGTAGATCAGGATGCTCAGGACGACCACGTCCACGAGCAGGAACTCGCGCGCCTGCATGGCCATGTATCCGACGCCTGAGGTCGCCGCGATGGTTTCCGCGACGATCAGCGTCAGCCACATGAAGCCGAGCGCGTACCTGAGGCCTACGAAGATCGACGGCAGGGCGCCCGGCAGAATAACGCGCCAGAACAGCTCGAAGCGTGTCATGCCGTAGGTGCGACCCATTTCGATCAGCTGCGGATCCACCGTGCGGATGCCGTGCAGGGTATTGATGTAGATCGGGAAGAAGACACCGAGCACCACCAGGAACACCTTCGCCGCCTCGTCGATGCCGAACCAAAGGATGACGAGAGGGATGAGCGCCAGATGCGGCACGTTGCGTATCATCTGCAGCAGCGTGTCGGTGATGAGCTCGGCTTTTTTCGATAGCCCGTTGGTCAGTCCCAGCACGAAGCCGAGCGTGCCGCCGATGACAAGGCCCACGGCCGCGCGGAGCGCCGACACGCCCATGTTCACGAACAGCTCACCGGAAACGGCAAGCCGCCAGCCCGCAGCCGCAACGGCGGACGGGGCAGGCAGCACGCGGCCGGAGATAATGCCGAGCTGAGAAGCGGCCTCCCATATCAGCAAAAGACCCACCGGCAAGGCCCATGGGACGAACCCTCTCGCGCGCTTCGCGAGCAATCCGTCGCTCATGACTGCGAGGCCTGCTTTTGGATCTCCGGACGGAAGTCGTTGGCTATGGTCTCGCCGAAGGGGCCGGTGTTGACGCTGGCGGTGTGCGCCGGCTTGGCGTGCGAGAGCGGGAGAAGCGGAAACACCAGCTCGGCGAAACGGTACGCCTCTTCCAGATGCGGATAGCCGGAGAGGATGAAGGTATCGACGCCGACATCGATGTATTCCTTGATCCGGGCGGCAACCGTTTCCGGGTCGCCGACCAGCGCCGTCCCGGCGCCGCCGCGGACGAGACCGACACCGGCCCACAGGTTCGGGCTGATCTCGAGCTTGTCGCGGCGGCCGCCATGGAGCGCGACCATGCGCTTCTGGCCGACGGAATCCATGCGCGAGAAGATTTTCTGCGCTGCCTCGATGGTCTCGTCGGTGACGTGGGAGATCAGCTTGTCGGCTGCCCTCCACGCCTCCTCGTTCGTTTCGCGCACGATCACGTGCAGCCTGATGCCGAAGCTGAGCTTGCGGCCCTTGGCCTCGGCGCGGGCGCGAACGCGTGCCACCTTCTCGGCCACGTCCGCAGGCGGCTCGCCCCAGGTGAGATACTTGTCGACGGTGCTCGCCGCTACCTCGATGCCGGCTTCCGAAGACCCGCCGAAGTAGAGGGGAGGACCTTCGGGCTGCACCGGCGGAAAGATGACGCGCGCGTCCTCGACCGAGATGTGCTTTCCGGAGTAGTTGACCGTCTCCCCTTTCAGCAGACGCTTGAAGATGTCGAGGAACTCCTCCGTGACCTCGTAGCGCTCGCCGTGCGGCAGGAAGAGACCGTCGCCCTTGTTCTCGATGGGGTCTCCGCCCGTCACGATATTGATGAGCAGGCGCCCATTCGAGATCCGGTCGAACGTGGCGGCCATTCTCGCCGCGACAGTGACCGACGTGAGGCCCGGCCGCGCCGCGACCAGGTACTTGAGCCGCTCGGTGAACGGCGCAACCGCCGATGCGACGACCCACGAATCCTCGCAGCTTTTGCCGGTCGGCAGCAGGACGCCATAGTAGCCGAGCGAGTCGGCGGCCTGCGCCACCTGCCTCAGGTAATGGAAATCAGCCGCGCGTGCGCCGATGGAGGTGCCGAGATAACGTCCTTCGCCGTGCGTGGGCAGAAACCACAGCACATTGGCTTGTCCCGCGGCCGTCTCGCTCATGAACCCGCCCTCCAGACAGCGTCCTTGACGACGATGGGCTTGGGCAGAAGACCGAGCGAATGGAAGACGTCGGCGATGTTCTGCTGCTCGGCAATGACCGTCTCGTCGAGCAGCTTCAGCCCATACGACTGGCGGCTCAGCGCCTTGTGGAGGACGGGAGCCGGAATGCCGATCGGCGGCGCGAGCTCCTCGGCTGCGGCCTTCGTATCCGACTTCACCCACTGGTTGACTTGCTCGAGCTCGGCCAGAACGATCTCGATCGCTTGTCCGTTGTTGGCTGCGAAGTCCTTGCCGGCGAGATAGAACTGATGGTTCGAGACGAGATCCGTTCCGTCGGCAAGAACCTTCGCCTCGAGGGCGACCTCGGCCGATGCCTGGAACGGATCCCAGATCACCCAGGCGTCGACCTGGCCGGTCTGGAATGCGGCGCGGGCATCGGACGGCGCGAGAAAGGCCAGCTCGATGTCCGTATAGGCAACGCCGGCCTTTTCGAGCGCTTTGACGAGCAGATAGTGGACGTTCGAGCCCTTGTTCAGCGCGACTTTCCTGCCCTTGAGCTCGGCGACGGAGGTGATGGGGCTGTCTTTCGGGACGAGGATCGCCTCGCCCTGAGGTGCGGGCGGCTCATGCGCGACGTAAACGAAATCGGCGGCGGCAGCCTGCGCGAAGATCGGCGGCGCCTCGCCCGCGTGCCCGAAATCGATGGCGCCGGCGTTCAAAGCCTCGAGCAGCGGCGGCCCTGACGGGAACTCGGACCAAACCGGCTTGTAGCCGATCTCGGCCAGCTTCCCCTCGAGCGTGCCCTTGTTCTTGAGCAGGATGACGTTGCCGTACTTCTGGTAGCCGATGCGGATGGTCTTATCGTTGGCGCTGGCCGTCAGGGTTGTGGCGCCGAGCGTCAGGGCGGCAAGTGCGATCGCGCCCAATCCTCTCCGGGTGATGGTCATCGAAGCATCCTTTCGCGTCTCTTTATGGTCTGTCGCTTGCGGGGCTTCTGCCCTGCGGATCGCCTAGGCGTGAGCGGACCCGCGCTGTCGCGGGCTCGCGCTCATGCGTGCCTCCATCGATGGGCGCGACGGAGCGTCCAATGGTCTTCGAGCTTCATGTTTCGCCTCTGAAGCCTCGCACGAATGGCCTTTGCTGCGATGGCAAGGCCGCGAGAATGGCGGGCGATCGCCGTTCGCGTCCAACAACAATTTTCGCGTTACATATTACGGGAGAAGCAAACGCGCCGTGTCACCGTGCAGGCAGGAGCCTCAGCGTGATGGCTACGCCGGCAAAGCTTGCGAAGAGGAAGATCCATCCCGAGGCCGCTCCCGCGATGGTGCCGGAGAGCAACGTGCCGACCGTGCAGCCGATGGCTGTCATGGCGCCCCAGCCGAGCAGCACGCCGCCGACAACCCCACGCATCGCCTGAGAGACGGTGGGCCGCGCCGGCGTGAACTGTCCGGCGGCGAGGGCTGCTGCGAAGCTCGCCAGCACCAAGCCGAGGATGAAGGCGCCGTTCGGCGTAAATCCGGACACGAGGGCCGTCCGGCAGCCCGCGAAGCCGTCGAGGCCGTGCAAGGTTTCCGGCAACGCGCCGAGGCTCGCGAGCACGGAGCGCGCGTAGCTGCCGATGGCCGCCGTCACGCCGAGGGGCTGCACCTGAAAATAGGCCACGGTGGCGAGGACGCCGACGGCCGCGCCGCCGACGGTCGCCGGCCATCGGTCCCGAAAGATGCGGTTTGCAGCGTGGTGCAGCGCCGGGGCGCCTTCGACAGGTGCGGCCGGCGCCGGCAGCGTGGATCGCCAGGCCAATAGCACGGCGAGGGCCGCGATCGCGGCAAGCTGCAGAACGAGCCAGCCGGTATAGCCGAGATGTGCGGGCAGCCAGATCACGGGTGCCGTGGCGATCGACGTCACATAGAGCGTGTTCCAGGAAAGGAAGCCGAGGGCAAACCCGGCGATCGCGCCGAGGAGGGCGAACGGCGCCGTCGGCGAGCCTTCGCCCAGCCGGTAGAGATGTCCGGAAATGCAGGATCCCGACACCGCCATGCCGATTCCGAACACGAAGGCGGCGAGCGCGAGCACGGGGCCAACCGGGCCGATATGGGCGTCCGGCGGCAGTCGGCCACTCGTGGGGTCAGGCAGCCACGCGCCGAAGAGGACGTGGTAGCCGAGAGTGCCCACGACGAGCGCCAGCAGGATGGCGGCAACGCCCCTTACATCGCCGCCGCTGAGGAAGTCGCGCGTGTGGCAGAGGAAGCAGAAGCGGGATCTCTGCAACACGATGCCGAACAGAGCGCCGAGCACGAGCGATTTCCCGATCCTGCCGCCGTCGAGCGCAAATGCAAAAAGAGAGAGGCCGGCAAGGATAGCGATGGCAAGACCGATGCCGAGCGATCGGGGCATGGCGTGCTCCAGAAAAAAGAAAGACACCAGCGGCGCGCTGAGGCGCCTCTGGTGTTCCTCCGACGAGGAGAGAGGGCGTTACTTGCCGAGCCAGACCGTCCCAGCGACGTTGGCGACCGGCACGCCGACCGAGTTGCCGTACTCGGTCCAGGAGCCGTCGTAGTTCTTGACGTCGTAGCCGAGGATCTGCGTCAGGAGATACCAGGTGTGGCTCGAGCGCTCGCCGATCCGGCAGTAGGTGATGATCGGCTTCGAGCCGTCGACGCCGACGTCGGCGTAGATCTTCTTGAGCTCGTCAGCGGACTTGAAGGTGCCGTCCTCAGCGTTGACGGCCTTGCTCCAGGTCACGTTGACGGCGCCCGGAACGTGTCCGGCGCGGACCGAGAGCTCCTTCGAGCCTTCGGGTGCGAAGATCTTGCCCGAGTACTCGTCGGACGAGCGGATGTCGATCACGTGGACATCGGACTTGCCCTCGACAAAGGAGAGCACGTCGCCGAGACGCGCGCGAAGCTCGGGCTTGCCCTCAGGAAGAGAGAAGCTGGTGGCCTGGATCTCGGGCGCCTTGGTCTCGAGCGGGAGCTGTTTCAGCTCCCAGATCTTGCGTCCGCCGTCCAGCAGCGTGACCTGGTCGCCGAGGCCGTGCACGTGGAACAGCCATGCGCCCCAAGCCGCGAACCAGTTGTTGTTGTCGCCATAGAGGACAACTTTCGTGTCCTTGTCGATGCCGAGGCGCTGGACGAGCTTCTCGAAATCCTCGCGCGAGGCGATGTCGCGGTTGACGGTGTTCACCAGGTCCGTGTGCCAGCTGACGTTGGCGGCGCCGGGAATGTGGCCGCGCTCGTACACGCCGGGATCGACGCTGACCTCGACGATGCGCACCTTGGGATTATCGAGATTCTTCTGGACCCACTCGTAGGTGACAACAGGTTCCTTTGCCGGAGCGGCAATGGCCGTCCCGGAGACTGCGGCAACCGCGAGCGAAGCCGCGGCTATGAGTAGGCGTCCGGTAAACATCAACGTTCTCCTAAAATTGGGGCTTCGAGCGAATGCCTCAGGGCCGAACAACCGAGGTTTGCAGTGGGGGCGACCTTAGAGAGCGAGTGCTAGGTGTGGAAATAAGAAGAACGTCTTTGGATTTTACGCTTTGCATGGTTTGCATAGCGTATGCCGAGGGTCCGGATGTTCGCTCCCGATCCGGCCGCAACTCGCAGATCCGCAATGGCCATCGCATCCCGCGTCGGGCACCTCAGCGGAGTCTCGCGGCGTTTCCCGCGTCGATGCATTCACCCTCGCGCGATCTGGAAGGGCGACAGATTGGCTCAGCCTCTGGCGCGCTGTGCCTGAAACCGCCGCCTAACGATGGATTGTCGTGCCGCTCATAAGCAAATCCGTTCTTGTTAGTTGCTCATATCCGGGTGGCGTCGGAAAGCTTCGGAGCGGGGAGCACTCAGGCAAGGCACGTCGATGAATCTTCATCAGCTTCGGATTATCCGGGAAACAGTTCGATCCAACTTCAACGTCACGGACGCCGCAAACGCGATCTTCGCGTCGCAGTCGGGTGTCAGCAAGCATATCCGGGATCTCGAGGAAGAGCTGGGCGTTCCCCTTTTTCACCGCCGCGGAAAGCGTCTCCTTGGGCTGACCGAACTCGGAGAGCAAGTCGTCCAGATCGCGGACCGGGTTCTGCTCGAGGCCGACAACATCAAGCGGGCCGCCTCGCAGTTCGCTTCCAGCGACACGGGCGTTCTCGATGTCGCGACAACACATACGCAGGCACGCTACGTGCTGCCGCCGGTCATTCTCCAATTTACCAAAGAGTTCCCCGGTGTTCGCCTCGTGCTGCACCAGGCGAACCCACAAGATATCGCCTTCATGCTGAAGAGCGGTGCAACGGACCTGGGGATTGCAACGGACGCGTTCGCGTCCAACAAGGAGATCGTCGCGTTTCCGTACTACACGTGGCAGCATATCGTCGTCGTCCCGCCCGGTCATCCGTTGGATGGACGGGAGCAAGTGACCCTGGAGGAGATCGCGGCCTTTCCGATCGTGACCTACGACACCGGCGTCACCGGACGGACGCGGATCGACGAGGCCTTCCATGCGCGGGATCTCCATCCACAAGTTACGATGGGAGCGCTCGATGCCGATGTGATCAAGGCCTACGTGGCGCTTGGGCTGGGCGTCGGCATCATCGCGCCGATGGCCTTCGACGGCACTCGCGATACCAACCTGCGTCAGGTCAATTGCCGGGAGGCGTTCACGCCCAGCACAACCTTCATCGCGTTGCGGCGCGGCCGTCTCCACCGAGGCTTCCTGCATCGCTTCATCGAGCTGTGCACGCCGACGATTACCGAACTGCGGATTCGCGAGGCGGAAGATGTCGAAGCCGGAGACGACGACTGACATTCAGGCGGGCGGTTTCGATTTTCAGTATTTGCTTAGCGGAACTTCGTATTGGTGCCGGCGATCAAGGGCTTTCATTAGTGATCTCCTTAGGTCTGTGGATCCATCAGGACACGAGGAGCATCCGATGCGAAACCTGAAACGTTTTCTCACTCTCGGCGCCGCACTTGGTGCGGCGTTTGCCGCTGTCGCGACGAGCAGCTTCGCCGAGCCTACGAAGACCATCCGGATAGGACTGCAGAAGTCGTCGTCTCTGGTGACGATCCTGCGCACCAACGGCGAGCTCGAGAAGCGTTTCGCCGCGCTCGGCTACAAGGTGGATTGGAAGGAGTTCACGAGCGGACTGCCGCTGCTCGAAGCCCTCAACATCGGCGCAATCGAGCTCTCGGCAGACGTTGCGGACACCGTGCCGCTGTTCGCGCAGGCCGCGGGGGCCAAGCTCACCTATGTCGCGCAGGAGGCGCCCTCTCCGACCGCGCAGGCCATTCTCGTTCCGAAAGACTCGCCGCTGCAGTCCGTTGCCGAGCTCAAGGGCAAGAAGATCGCCTTCACCAAGGCCGCCGGCGTGCACTATCTCTTGATCTCGGCCTTGAGCAAGGAAGGCCTCAAGTTCGGCGACATCGATCCCGCTTATCTGACGCCCGCCGACGGCCGCGCGGCGTTCGAGAAGCGCGCGGTCGATGCGTGGGTGGTCTGGGATCCGTTCGTTGCCGCCGCCCAGAAGCAGGCGGACGCGCGCATTCTGGCCGACGGATCGAACGGTGTGGCGAGCTACCAGCGCTATTACCTGGCCTCCAGCAGCTTCGCCGAAACCGAATCCGAGGTGATCCAGACCTACTTCGATCTCCTGGAGGAGACCGGCAAGTGGGTGAAGGCGAACCCCAAGGACGCCGCCGAGATCCTCGGGCCGGCATGGGGGCTTGAGACGGACATCGTCGCGGCGGCGAACGAGCGGCGGAGCTATCAGGTGCGTCCCGTCAAGCCGGAGGATCTGACAGAGCAGCAGCGGATCGCCGACGTGTTCTTCGCCGAGAACGTGCTGCCCAAGGCGATCGCGGCAACGGAGGCGCAAATCTGGTCGCCCCGCAAGAAGAGCTCCGAGGCTACGCAAAACTAAAGCAGCTTCCGATCATACGAGATCACGCCGTTCCCCTCCCCCTTGTGGGGAGGGGTTAGGGGTGGGGGGAACCCCGACAGCAGACGGTCTGGGATCCCCCCCTCCTAACCTCCCCCACAAGGGGGGAGGGACTAGGGTGCGTCCGTATGATCGGAAAACGCACTAGCGCATGCATCGAAGGCCGCGGGGGAGTTCATCCCGTCCCGCGCGGCCTTTCCGTCCCGCGCGGCCGTCGTGTTTTCCGATGAGGTGGATGCTTCGCTTCTACGCCACCTGGGCCGACCGGTCATCGCGCGTGTACAGCGCGTGCGAAACCCGTACGGCCACGCGGAGCGCGTGCTCCGAGACCTGCGGCAATCCCATCAGCTCGCCGAACGTCGCGCGTGCCAGAGGTCCGGCAACGAACAGCCTCTCGTTCGGGACGCCATTGGCGTCGAGCGCGCGGCTCTCCCCGTCGCATGCAATTCCGAGCCCGAGGTGGTCCGGCTTGGCCAGGCCCTCCGCCCGCAACCCGCTAAGAAACGGCTGCGTCGTGAACACCGCGCCGTGTGCAGGGCCGGTCGTGACGACGACGTGGTCGGTGTGGAGCGTCTCGGTTTCCGAGCGTTTGCGCCGGCGGATCAGACTCTCGATGTCGTCAGGCCGGGCGCGGAACGCAACGGCCGAAGCGGCGAGCACGCGCAGGGTGCCTTCGGCGGTCCGCCGGTCGAGGACGGCTTCGACCTGGGGCGCGATCCGGAAGCGGTGCGCATCCCAATAGACGCGCAGGTGCCGCACGATCCGGCTCTGCTCGGCCGGCGGCAGGGTCGGCCAGAAGGACTGCGCCTGTCCGCGCACGGCATCAAGGACGGCGTGCCAGCTCAGCCCTTGCGCCTCAGCCGCGCGGATCGTGCGCCGGATGGTCTTGAGAAGCGCGGACGCGCGCGGAGGCACCTCCGCGAAGTCGCCGAACGGTTCTGACGCATGCTTCGGATGTCCGCGAGAGCGCAACCCGCGGCGCGACAGTGCCACGATCGGTCCGCGATGGCCTTGGCCGTCGAGCGAGGCCACCACATCCGCCATCGTGAGGCCCGTGCCGAGGATTACGACCCGTGCGTCGGGCGCTATCGCGGCGAGTGCTCCCGGTACGAGGGCATCTGCGACGACGCGCGGATCGGACGCGATCGGCGCCAGCGGCGCGGGCAAGCCCGGCGCCGGGTGGGTGGCGGCCAGAACAACGAAGCGGGCGCGAAACGTTCCGCGGCCGTCGGTTGCCACTGCCCAGAGCGGGCCCTCCGCGGCAAGAGATTCGACGCGCGCCTTGACGTGTGCAACGCGGCCTTCCGCGATCAGCGGCTCGATATGCGATGCCGCGTAGCGGCCGAAGACGCCGCGCCGCGGAAAGAGCGCCCCATCCGGTGTCCGAGCGGCGGGATCATCGTCTGCCGCTCCGGTCTCGGCGAGCCAGCGTGCGAAGTGGGCGTCGTCTCCGGGAATCAGGCTCATACGGGCGGCCGGCACGTTGATCCGATGTGCGGGGTCCGCATCGTCATAGGCGAGCCCGCCGCCGACGATCTCGCGCGGCTCGAACACGGCAATGCGGGCGGTCGGATTGAAATGCACAAGATGGTAGGCGAGCGCGCCACCCGTGAAGCCGCCGCCGATAATGGCAACGTCGATGTCCGATGTTTCGCCCATGTCACGCCCGCGCCAGCTCGCGCGGGGCGTCGTGTTGCGGGGCGCCGCGCGAGAGCGTCGTGTCGAGTGCGGAGAGGATGGCGCGCTTGGCGTCGTCGAAAGCGTGCGAGAGGCGGTCGCGCGGGCGCGCCAGGCGCACGTCGGTCACGTGGGCGATACGGCCCGGGAAGGGCCGCAGCACGACCACACGCGAGGCGAGCGCCACCGCTTCCTCGATGTCGTGGGTGACGAGCACGAGGGTGGGGCGCGTATCGGCCCAGATCTCGAGGAGATGGTCCTGAAGCTCGACGCGGGTGAAGGCGTCGAGCGCGGAGAAGGGCTCGTCGAGAAGCAGCACGCTCGGACGCGTGACGAGCGCGCGCGCAATCGACACGCGCTGGCTCTGCCCGCCGGAAAGCTCGCGCGGCCAGCGCGGGCCATACTCGGCGAGCCCGACGCGGGCCAGCACCTCCTGCACCCGGCCGCGCCGCTCGGCGCGCGGGAGGTGCTCGAGGCCGAAGCCCACGTTGCGCTCCACCGTCAGCCAGGGCAGCAGCCGCGGCTCCTGGAAGACGATGCCGACGGCGGGATGCGGCGCGACGATGCGCGTGCCGTCCACGTCGATGGTGCCGTGCGTCGGGTGGTCGAGGCCCGACAGAAGACGCAGGAGCGTGCTCTTGCCGCAACCCGAGCCGCCGACCACGGCGACGATTTCGCCGGCGCCGATCTCGAGCGTGATGCCCTGGAGCGCGACCGTGCCGTTGGGATAGGTCTTGCCGATGTTGCTGATCGAGAGCATGGGGCCTCAGCGGGTGTTGGAGAAACTGTCCTGCCAACGCAGGAACGGCGCGGTGAGGCTGGAGAGCAGCCAGTCCGTGATCTTGCCGATCACGGCGAAGGTCAGAATCGCGGCGACGATCTGCTGCGGCTTTCCGAGCTGCTGTCCGTCGACGAGGAGATAGCCGAGCCCCTCGGACGCGCCCATGAACTCGGCCGCGACGACGAACATCCAGCCGAGGCCCAGACCGCCGCGCAGGGCGACGACGTAGGCCGGCAGGATCGAGGGCAGGAGGATGCGCCGCACGAGCCCCAGCGGCGAGAGGCGGAAGGCGCGCCCGACCTCGACGATCTTGCGGTCCACGGACTGGATGGCCCCGAGCACGCCGAGATAGATCGGGAAGAACACGCCGACCGCGATCAGCGTGACCTTCGAGGCCTCGAAGATTCCGAACCACAGAATAAAGAGCGGCACCCAGGCGATCGACGGCACGGCCCTGAGGCCCTGGAGCGACGGATCGAGCAGGCGGCGCGCGAGGTCGAGGTATCCGACGAGAGCGCCCACGAGCGTTCCGGCGATGGTTCCGGTGATGAAGCCGGCGAGAACGCGGAGCAGCGTGGCCTGGATGTGCACGTAAAGCTCGCCCGTCACGGCGAGGTCGTAGAGCGTCGCGAAGATCGCCGAAGGCGGCGGCACCAGCCGGCCGTTGGCCAGGCCGAAATGGACGGCCAGCTCCCACCCGATGCCAAGCACGATCGGCAGCAGCAGGCCGGCAAAGCCGGAGACGTAGGTTCCGGCGCCCCGTGAAGGGCGCCGGAGCGGCTCGGCAGGCGTGCGCGCCACGAGAGCGAGGCTGCCGTCAGCAGGCATGTGCGGGCTCCGCCTAGCAGTTAGTTGGATGCCGTGATGAACGCGCCGTCGATGAGCGCATCGACGATCGCCTGGACGTAGACGTCGGCGCCGATCACTCCTGCGTCCTTGAGCGCGAGGCCGGCGGCCAGGATCGAGTCCTTCTGAGCCTGACCGATGCTGGAGTGGGTGAGCTCGGTGCGCTCGTCGAGCTGGCGGGCGATCACGGCCTCGGGCAGCTTGGTGATCTCGACGAGCTGCGCCCTGAGCTGGTCCGGGTTGGCAAGCGCCCATGCCCGCGCCTCCTCGTACACGTCCAGCACGCGCTTCACGACGTCGGGATGAGCTTTGGCGAACTCCTCGCGCACGTTGAGGATGCCCCATGTGTTGGCCTCGCGGTTGCGGTGGAAAAGGATGGCCCCATCCTCGATCTCGGCGGCTGCGGTAATCGGATCGAGGCCGGCCCAGGCATCGACGTCGCCGCGGATCAGGGCTGCCTTGCCGTCGCCGTGCTGAAGCAGGACCAGCGTGATGTCCTTCTCGCTCAGTCCCGCCTCCTGCAGGGCGCGGATCAGGAAGATGTGCGGGTCGGTGCCGCGCGTGGCGGCAACGCGCTTGCCCTTGAGGTCAGCGACGGCCTTGATGCCGGTGTCGGGTCGCGTCACAAGCGTCGCCCACTCGGGCCGCGAGTAGACGTAGATCGACTTGATTGGATTGCCGTTGATCTTGCCGATCAACGCCGCGGCGCCCGCCGTGGAGCCGAAATCGAGCGAGCTTGCGTTCAGGAATTCGAGCGCCTTGTTGGAGCCGAGCGACTGCACCCACTTGATCTTGATGCCGTCCTTCTCGAACTCCTTCTCGAGCAGTCCGTTGTTCTTCAGAACGATCGACACCGGGTTATAGGTGGCCCAGTCGATCCTGATCTCGCGCGGCTTCTCCTGGGCGGCAGCGAGGGTCGGACCGAGGGCCGTGACCGCGACGGCGGCGAGCGCGCGCGCGAAAGCTCTTAGGGTCAGCGTCATGGATCGATCTCCAACTTTTGTCGAATGCGGCGACGCTACGCGCGGGGATGGCAACGGCCAACGAAGAATAAGTGCAGATCTTTTCTATCTGCCGGCCAACGCAACAAACCGTGCACGAGGCGATTAACTCGAGAATTCGTCATAAGCATCCAAGGCGCGTCCCGAAAAGGCGAGCGCCGCCCCGGCATTCATCGCAACGGCCACGCCCCGGGCTTCGGAGATCTCTTCGCGCGTCGCCCCGGCCTTCACAGCCTTCTTCTCGTGGTTTCCAATGCCCGCGTCGCAGCGCGTTGTGACCGCCACAGCGATACAGATGAGCTCCCGGGTTTTTTCTGTGAGATGCGCCCATGCCCGCGCCTTCGGCATGCGGGCTTTTGTAACCCGCAACGCTGCCCGGGCTCGTCTCTCCACGCTTGCCGATGTTCTCGAACGCATCCGTCAGAATCCTATTCCGAGGGCAGCGGCGCGTTCTACCTCCGCGTCGGCGACAAGGTCGTGGTCTTTTTCCGGCCACTACGACACCGGGATCGGTGCGAAGACAGAGGCTGCTTCCTGTGCGCGTATCGCCGCGCAAATCGGCGTGGCGCCCGACCGGATCGTCTTCTTTTCCGACAACGCGAAAGAGATCGAAGCCGCGCAAAAAACAGGCATGCAAGCGGTGCACGTGGTCAGGGACGAGACGCAGCCGGTGGCCGGCCTTCAGGGGATAGAGAATTTCGATCGGGTGGAGATCCTGCGCTAGCGTGTCCAGGCTAGAGTTTGAGCCGATGCAGGGCGCGGAGCTCGAGATATTCGCGTGCGCCCTCCGTCCGCATCTCATCCGCGGCAACGTTCGGATCCATCAGCAGCAATGTCATATCGTGCATGGTCGCCGTCATCGTGACGAGATCTCCGTCGGCGTCGATGAGCGTGGTCCGATGCGGCAGGCCGAAGATCGGCGCAATGCCGAGGGATGCCGCGAACGGCGCCAGGTCGATGTGAAACAGGCCTGCGAGGCCGCCGATCAAATCGCGAATGTGCATTGCGTCCCGAGGGCGGACACGCACGGATCCCTCGACGACCTCGCCCGCCTGGATGAGCGCCTGTCCGTAGAGCGTGATCATGATGTTAATCGCGCGTGCATCCGGGCTTGGGTGGGTCAGTGCGGGCCGGCCATGCTGGCGGATGCTCTCGACCATCAGGATGATCATCGCGGAGGCAAGCGCAACGATACGGCGCTTGTCGGAGAGCGCCCATTGCGGCTTTCCAGGATCTCTGTGCTTTCTTGCAGCGAGCCCCGCTCGTTCGTCTTCCATCCATTCGTCGGCATAGAGCAAGTCGAGCGTCTGCGTTGCGATGAAATCCGCCTCGAGCTCCATGCATTTGAATCTGGCTGCGTCGATCGGGGGGGGATCATTCTCGCCGTTGCCGCCAGCGATGGCGTTTTCGACGGCAAGCAACCTTGAGGTTCGGGCAGGCGAGCGCCCGCTGCGGAATGTGTCGAGGTGGCCCGCCGTCCAATGGGCGGCCTCGTGCAGAATGAGCCATTTCAGCGCGGATTCGAGCAAGGGGTGGATGAGAAGCTCGCCGGTCCCATCCTCGGCGACGTCGAAGTCCACGCCCGTTTCCAGCTTTGCGACGGCGCGGCGCAGGCTTGCGACGAACGAGAGCCCGACGGTGATCACCGCTCCGTCCTCGTTCCGATCGTCCAGCGACACTTCGGCCAGGAACTGGTCATGGCCAGGCACCACCTCAACGCGGACCTTTTCGAGGCTGACGCCGACCTCGTCGTGATCATAGAGGTCTTCGGCAAGTGACGCTGCGACTTTGGCCACGATCCGACGGTTCAGGTCGCGCGTATCCGTGTTCATCGCTCTCATTCGGTTGAGGTGGCAGCGCGGCCCGCGGCCAGGCTTTAAACGTCACGTGCCGAGCGTCCTCCGATCCGTTGGCCTTGCGTGACCCAGAAATGCGCCTGCTGCCATCGCCATCGGTCCCTCCACGGCGGCTCGGAGAGCTGCTCGACGAAGGGGATGAGGTCGGTGTGATGCAGTGCGGATGCCCCGCCGTGCCGCGGCAGCATCGGCACAAAGGTTTCCTGAACCTCGATGAACACCATGCGTTGCAGTCCGAGAGGGGCCGTGAATCGGATTGGTGAGGGGTGGGCCGGAAACCGTTCCGGCTTCCTCTCGATCACTCCGCCGTGGAAGTTCCCGGGGCATAGAACGGTCCAGCCGTTCCGGTCCTGGCTGAGGACGACGAGGCCATGGTTCCGGTGCCCGTCGATCTCGAACGCGACCCTGTCCTCCGTAGACAGACCGATGGCGTCCGGGGGCACGTCGATTGCTCCTTCGACCATGCCGAGCGTGTCATGCCATATCGGCAGGCACCGGACGGGAAGCCTCTGTGCATTGGCGCCCAGCACGTCGTCGAAGGCGTTCGGCAGGGGCTCGGCGAGCCGCCTTATGAAACTTCCAAGCGTGCCGCGCCACAGGGCCTTCGTTTCGGCGACCGAGAGCGATTTGCCGAGCTCTTCATTGAATACCTCGGCGATCCTCTCGAAGTTGCTGTCAGGTATCGTGTTTTCGGCGGTGGCGTCGGTTCCGTTGATCCAGCCGGTCACCGTTGATCTCCCGCGGCCCACGGCTTCGGCGAATGCCGCGTCCGACTTGATGCTTTTCGCCAATCCGTAGAACACGAGCAGCTTGTCGCGCAGCCGCGGCGTCTCGGCCATTTCTCCCTCCGTCCGCACAAAATTCGAACGATCACCATAACACTGGCGGCCCGTACACGAATATTCGGGTCCGGCCTTTCCCACGACTCTACGGAGGCCGAATGAAGTACGCTCCTTACGTTGCGACCCAGGCCGACAAGGCCGACATCAAATCCCTGTTCCGGTCGTTTACGAGCGAGACAGGCTGCGAGGCCATCTTCGACGATGCGCATTGCGATCGTCATGTGCAGCGGATTCTCGATACGGGGATCGCATTCCTGCTGCGAAAAGGCAGCGAGGTGATCGGCATGGTCCTCTGCCACCGCATCGACGCCGGCTTTGCGATGCTGGAAGACATCGAGACAAGCCATACGTACATCGTGGCGCACGAGCGCAGCTACGTCGCGACTGCCGCGTTGCTGAAGGCGGTTGAGCGCCACGCGGACGAGCAGGGGGTGGCTGTGCTTTTCAGCCAGTGCGACTATCGCTCGGCCGTCGCAGGCGATCCGGGCAACAGCGCGCGCGTGCAGAAACTCTATGCGCTGCGCGGCTACCGGGGGCCGATCGGAGTCGTTTATGCAACGCCAAACTTTATCCCTGTCGGGGCGACGTATCTGTTCAACGGTGTGGCGGCCAGCGACATTGCGCCGATGCAGGGTGTCTGCCAACGCCTTCCATCGCCAGGCGCCGACGAAGCCGGGGACGTTCGCGATCCTTGAGGCGAGGGATCCGTCCCAGGGCCCGCACCGGGTTGCGGGCCCTGGCGCCCCAAGTGCTGTCCCAGCTTTTTTCCTTCGTTTCTTGGTGCATCGGCCCGTCAATCCAAGGTTGCCGCCGCGGGGGCGCGCCTATACCTTGACCGAAAAAGATCTGGGGACGGGACGCTTTGGCAGAGGGATGCGGTGCTGAGTGTGGGCGCTCGGGCGGAATGCGGCCGTCGGTTCGATCGTGTCTCGTCGCGATCGTGGCGGCATCGATGCCGGGTCCGCTCGCGGCCGGTGGAGCGGACAAGATTCCGTCCATCGAGGTCAGCGGCATTCTCGGAGCCACGTCCGATTATGTCTATCGCGGCGTGTCGCTGAGAGATGAGGCGCCGACGCCCTTCGCCTACATTTCCGCCAAGCTCGGCACGGTCTATCTCGACGGCTTTCTGATCGGGGCCGAACTCGGCAACGATGCGCTCGGACGGGGGCTCGGCACCATTGAAGCCGACGTGACGTTGGGTGTCCGGCCACGCATTGAGGCCGTCGAATTCAACCTCGGTGCGCGATATACCGCCTATCCCAACGGCCGCGATCTCATCGCGGGAACGTTGGAGAAGGCGGAGCGTGATTTCATCGAGCCTTTTGCGGGCGCCACGGTCCATGTCACGGAGCAGTTGAGCTTCGGCGGCACCCTCTATTGGACGCCCGATTACTTCTATGAAACGGGCCGCGTCGTGACGGTCGAAGGGCATGTCGGCTTGGTGTTGCCGTCTTGCGGTGCGCTGTCGTCCAAGCTCACGGCCTTCGGCGGGCGTGCTAAGAGCGAGCAGCCTTTCGTCGTCAGCCCGGGCGACAGCTACGTTTATTACAATGTCGGCGTCGAGGCTCAGGTCGAGCGCATGCTGTTCGATTTCAGGTACTGGAGCACGGATGTCGATGGGTTCCGTTTGTTCGACCCGCGGTTCGTGGTGTCGGCGGGCGTCGCCTTCTGATCGGTCACGTGGTCCGCGATGAAGACGCTGCTCCCCATCCTGATCGCCGTCTTCATCGCCGCCACCGGTTATGGCGTGTCGTTTCCTCTTCTGGGTCTGCAGGTCGAGCGGGTTGCCGCCTCGGGTTGGATGCTGGGGATGAACGCGGCCATGCCCGCGCTCGGCTGGGTCGTGGGCTCTCTCCTCGTTCCCGTGCTTCAGCTTCGGCTGCGCATCCCGATCGGCGTGCTCGCCGTGGCCTTTCTCGTTTGCGCGGGGCTGGCGGCCACGGGGCTTCGCTATGCCGACGCCTTTCTCGACATGACCGTTCTTCGCTTTTTCTTCGGCGGAGGCATGGGGCTTTTCTTTCGAAGCGTGGAATACTGGATCAACGGCCTGTCTCCTGATCATGTCCGTGGCCGCAACCTTGCCATCAATGGCATTGCCTTCATGGGGGGGCTTGTCGTCGGGTCGGCGGCCCAGCCGGCGTTGGGCGCAGAAGGCTGGGTTCCGTTCGGTTTCGTCCTTGCTGCGATCGTCCTCGCCGCCTTCGGGACAGCTTTCTGGCCGAAGCTTGCGCTTCCCTCTGCGATCACTCCGTCGTTTTCTGCGGCATGGGCCTGCGTTGCCGCGATCCCTGCGGCCTACGCCGCAGGCTTGGCCTACGGGCTCTACGAATCCGTGCCTGCCTATCTCAATCAGATCTATGCCCTGAGAAACGGCCTGGAGGCGGATGTCGCGGCCTATGCCCTGACGGCCGCCGCGCTCGGCAACATCCTGATTCCCTTGCCCGTTGCCATGCTGTCCGATCGGATCGGGAGGAGGGCGCCCTTGATCGCCTGCGCGTGCGTGACGGGCGTCGTTGCGCTCTTCGTTCCGAAGACGCTGGCTACTCCGTACCTCTTTCTTTTCGCTGTGATGGTTTGCGCTGGCTCGGCCGGGACCGTCTATGGCCTCGGGCTCGCCCTCATCGGCGATCGTTTTCGAGGTGCCGATCTCGTCACCGCCAACGCCGGTTTCGGCCTCGTCTATGCCGCGGCGAGCATCGCCGGGCCGCTCATCAATGGGTCGGCCCTCGATGCTCTCAATACACACGGCCTGGTCGTCTCGTCGGCCTTGATTTTCGGATGTCTGGTGACGTTCCTCGTCGTGTTCGGGCCGGGGGCTTTTGCAAGGAAGGGATAGGGCGGGCCAGCCTGGCTCGGAGTGAGGACGGCCGGCCTCCCCGGGGCTGACGGCCAGGACCGCCGCCGACCCGTTGCCAGCGTCGTTGACCGCAGTTGACGCCGATGGCAGGCTTCGCCAGGCAGTAGCGAAATCGCCATGGACCGACACCTCGTAGAATTGACCGAGACGCTTCGGTCGGCTGCAGATCTGGATGCCTTCTGGCTTGCGGCTCACGCGGCGCTGGAGCGCCATGGCGTGAGGAGCATCATGTATGGTGCCTTCTCCAGCGCCAAGGAGGCGCAGACCGGCGGGTTCTCCAAGACGATGCTCTGGAAGAGCTCGCACAGTGCGGCGTTTTTCGATGCGTTCGGCGAGGAGGCCGCGCTCGATTTCGATCCGAGCATCGGCCATTGCCTCGCCAGCCGGGACGTCATGCTGTGGCATCACGACGACGAGTGGGCCTCCGCTCCTCCCTCGCTCAGGAAGCGGGTGAGCATCGAGCGGGATCTCGGGCTTCATGTCGGCGTGACGATCCCTGCCGGGCGCTTCTGCCCCGCGCACATCGGTGGAATCGGCGTGTCGATGCCGGATGTGAGGCTTGCGGAATTCGACAGATACTGGCTCGATAAGGGGCAGAACATCGTAGCAATCTGCGGGCTCATCGATCTCGGGATGAGGAACCAGCACATGGCGGATCTCGTCAGGCTTTCGCCGCGGGAGAGGGAGTGCCTCGAATGGCTCGCGGCCGGTCTCCGGCCCGACCAGATCGCCGACCGCCTCGCCATCGGCAGCAAGAGCGTCGAGAAGTACATTTCCGGCGCCAAGCGGAAGCTGAAGGCGACGACGCGCGACCATGCCATCGCCAAGGCTTTGATCCTCGGCGTGATCGCTCCCTGAGCCTGGGGGAATTCCCCCAATATACACGCGCTGAGAACACACCCACGATCGCAAGCAAGTCTGTGCGACGGAGGCCGATGCTCGTCCTCTGCGCGAGGGAAACGATCGATCGCAGCATGTCCACGCAACTCATCAGATGGCGTTTCCGCGAAAGCATGCTCCGTATGGCCCAGACCAAGAGTGCGGGGTGAGGCGATGGGCAATCTCCATCCAGAGATTTCACCTGTCGAGGCCGGCTTCTGGGATGCGATCCGCGTCATCGGAGATGCGTACCGCTTGCAAAGGGACGTGGCCAAAGCCCTGACGGAGGGGCTGTGCCCCAGCCATTTCCAACAAATCTGGGACGTCCATGTGAAGCCTGAGGTGGTCGAGACGATCCTCGCAAAGGTTGCGCACGTGCTTCTTTGTGATGCCCGAAGTCACACCGACACCGTCAGGAAGTTCGTTCTGATCGAGATGATTGCCGGTTGCGATCTCCTGGCCGGGTCCTTGCCGTTCCAGGGCGACATTCCCGCAGGGCCTGCGACCCGGGATTTTCGCGAGCCGGGCCATCGCGGCGCGCTCAACTAGCCTTTCCCCTCATTGTTGCGAGTTCCGGCTCTGCCCAATGGTGAGGGCGGCTTTATTTCCTCAGACCCGTGTTGAGCCCCGCAGGTCGAATCACTAGCATCGCCAGATCGCATTGTGTCGCGTCCGTCCTCACGAGAGCCGTCTCACGATTTGAGAGGAAAGCGCATGGCGACGCGACATGGCGGACGCTCCATGTTCCGCCTGGCTGCGATTGCGGCCTTCGCTCTTTCCCAGCCCGCTATGGCGGACGACAGGTTCAGGGCCGTTTCCTCCCATCAGACACCGTTCTCGTGGACGGGTTTCCATGTCGGCGCCCATCTCGGAGGCCTTGCGGATCTCGGGGAGGTGTCCGACCCGCTCGGCGGATCGCTGTTCGGCAATCCCAATCGCGCGGTTGGCGGATCTGCGGGTGGGCAGATCGGCTACACTTACCAGTCGGGCATGATCGTCTACGGGCTCGAAGCCGACGTGACCTTCGCGAGCATCGAAGGCACAAGCACCTGCTCGTCGCTGTCGGGCTCGTTCATCAACTCCAACTGCAAAAGCGAAATCGATGCGTTCGGCAGGCTCGCGGCGCGTCTCGGCCTCGCGCTCGGACCGGGCGGGCGTGCCCTGGTCTACGGCAAGGCGGGTGCCGCCTGGCACACCGGCGACCTGGCGCTCGTGACGAATGACGGAACGGAAGGCGCCAACGGCAATCCATTCACGCAGCGGAGCGAGGACCGGTCGGGCTGGGGATGGACGCTCGGCGCCGGCGCGGAGTATGCGCTCACCGGAAACTGGTCCCTGAAAGCCGAGTACGGCTACGCGCGGTTCGGCAAGCAGTCGGTCACGCTGTTGCCGAGCGCCGTGCTCGACAACGCGGGCGCCGTGGTCGAGCTCATTCCTGCACGGCAGGGCCAACTCGCAAACGACGTGCATTCGTTTCAATTGGGGCTGAACTATCGCTTCGGCCAGGTTTCCGCTCCGGACGATGCGGCGGCATTGTACGATGCCAGACCCGCGATACGGGGCTACGGTTTGGAGGTGGGCGCGCGCTATTGGTACAGCTGGGGACGGCACAAGTACGATCTCGGTCTCCTGAAAGACGAGCCGGTGTCGAAGCATTCCCTCATCTCGCGCCTCACCTATGACGACGTCACGGCCAGCACGGGAGAAGTCGTGGGGCGGCTCACGACGCCCTGGAACGTGTTCGCGGCAGGCTTCGTCGGCGGTGGCTCGATCACAAGCGGGCACATGTCAGACGAGGATTACGGTATCCCCGGCGATACGGTGGCCAGCATTCCCTATTCGAACACGCTGAGCCCGAAGGTCGAGGGCGACATCCCCGCCTACGGCACGATCGACGTCGGCTACGACTGGTGGCGGGCGCCGAGCCATCGGCTCGGGACGTATGTGGGCTACAACTACTACCGCGAGTCGATGGGAGCTTATGGGGTCATCCAGAGGGCCAATCCGCTGGGGCCGTTGGGTCCCGACGTCGGCGGGCCGCTTCCGGTGGGTGCGCACCCCATCATTGCGCAGGAAGCGACATGGCAGTCGCTTCGTCTCGGCGCAACCGGCGCGTTCAATCTCGCGTCCCGCCTTACGCTGAGCGTAGACGCCGCCGTCCTGCCGTATGTCACGGTCGATGCCGAGGATCGTCATTACTTCGGCAACACGGGCGAGGTCGCCAGCATCAATCCGTTGCGTGGCCGCGGCTACGGGGCGCAGCTCGAGGCGATGCTGGCCTATGCCGTCACCGACCGGCTGAACGTCGGCATCGGCGCGCGCTACTGGTCCATGTGGACGACCGACGGAAGCATGCAGCGAACTTATAACGCGGGCGGACCGGTCTCCCCGGTCGAGCAGCATTTGAAGATCGAGACCGAGCGTGCGGGTGTGTTCGGGCAGCTCTCATATCGCTTCGGCGATTGATCGTCCGGCGTGAAAGGGAGCGCTGCCGGGAGCGGGCCTAGAGCCGTTCTGGTTTTAGTGGAATCGCAGAACGGCTCTAAGTTTTTGCTTTATCGTGCTTCTTACCGGAAAACCGGTTCCCACTTTTCCGGACGCACTCTAGGGACTTTTGCCGTCGCTCCGGAGCGGCCAGCCGGCGCTGATGAAGCGCAGGTCCTCCTGACGGGAGCGGGCGAAGCGCACGCCGAACATGTCGTCGAGCAGCGAGGGCTCGAACAGGCTGTCGGCCGATCCGTCTGCCACGATCCGTCCGCCGTTCATCATGACGATCCGATCGAAAAACCGGAATGCGAGGTCGATGTCGTGCATGACGACGACGCAGACGCCGGTCCGGCCGTGGTCGGCGATGCGGGCGATCAGGTCGAGGCGGCAGCGCGGATCGAGGCTGGCCGAGGGCTCGTCGGCGAGGAGCACGGGCGGGTCGGTCGCAACGACCATGGCGAGCAGCACGCGGCTGCGTTCGCCGCCCGAGAGCGTGGACCACCAGCGGTCGCGGAACGCTTCGAGGCCGTGCCGGGCGAGGGTAAGCTGCAGCGTTGCTTGAATGTTGTTTTCGAGGCGTGCGCGTTCGAGTGATATGCGCATGAGGTCGCGCACGCGGATGTCCCAATGCGGATTGAAGTGCTGCGGGACGTATCCGATCGCGTCCGAGCGCCGCGCGGCCGGCATGCCGGCCAGTGGCTCACCGGCGAGCGTGACGGTGCCTTCAGTGGGCGTCTCGAGCCCGGCGAGTACCTTGAGCAGGGTCGACTTGCCGGCGCCGTTCGGGCCGATGATCGCGATCGATCCGCTCTCGCCGGTCGCGAAGCTCACGCTGTCGAGCAGGCGGCGGTCCGTGCGTACGACGGATATGCGCTCGGCGGCGAGGCTCACCATTTTTTTCTGCTCCTTGCCAGGAGGAAGAGGAAGAAGGGCCCTCCCGCGACGGCGGTCACGAGGCCGAGCGGGATCTCGGCCGGAGGGAGCGCAGATCGTGCGATCGCGTCGGCAAGGGCCACGAGGCCTGCGCCGATCGCGGCGGATGCCGGGATCACGGATCGGTGGAGCGGGCCAAGGCGCCAGCGCGCGATGTGGGGTGCGGCAAGGCCCACGAACCCGACCAGACCGCCGACGGTGACGGAGGCCGCGACGGTGGCCGAGCCGACGAGCACCGCGAGGGCGACGAAGCGGCCGACGTCCATTCCGAACGCGGTTGCCATCGTTTCTCCGAGGCCGAGTTTATCGAGCCCCGAGGCGAGCGCGAGACACGCGGCGAGTGCGACGGCCGTTACGATCGCGAGGCCGCCCACGCCAATCCATGTCGGCGTCTGCATGCCGCCCAGCACCCAGCTCAATACGACCTGGAGGCTTACGGTCTCGTCCGAGAGCGCGAGCATGAGAAAGGAGCGGAGCGCACCGAGCACAGCCGAGACCGCGACGCCGGAAAGCAAGAGCGTCGGGACATCGAGGGCCCCGGCCGCACGCGAAACGCCGATGACTAGGAGCGTGGCCCCCCATGCGCCGGCGAAGGCAAGCACCGGCAAGGAGAACGCCTGGGAGACGGCGAGCGGGACGAGCAGGGCGATGGTTGCGCCGAGGGCTGCGCCGCCGGCCGAGCCGAGAAGATAGGGTTCGGCGAGGGGATTTCGGAACACACCCTGGAATACGGCGCCGCCGAGGCCGAGCAGCGCGCCGACGAGTGCTGCCGCGATGACGCGCGGAAGGCGCCACTCGAATAGCAGCGCGCTTTCTATCGACGCGCCGCCGAGGATGGCGCGCAGAACTGCAGCGGGCGTGACCCAGGTGTGGCCGGCGCACGCACCGATGCCGATTGCGGCCAGGACGAAGGCGAGGAGAGTCAGCCAATAGCGCATCGCTTATGAACCTTCAGGCTGACGCAACCGCTCGGCGAGGCGCTCGATGCCGTCGACGGTGCGAGGACCCGGAATGAGCCATTCGGCGCGGGGAACGGTCCAGGCGCGCCCGGCGCGTACGGCCCGCAGATCACGCCACCCGGGCCGGGTCAGGAGGTCGTCGAAGTCCTCCTGGCGGCCTGCAAATAGCACGACATCCGGCGCCGATGCCAGAATGGCTTCAGGCGAGACCTGTGCGAGCGTTCTCAATGTCGGGAGCGCGAAATCCGCTCCCGCGATGCGCATGGCGTCGCCCGTGTAGGTGTTCGGACGCGCGACGAGCATGAGACCGTTTCCGAGTTGGCCTGTGATCATGACGACGCGTGGGCGCGTGCGGCCTGCGTTCTTTTTTTGAACCGTGTCGATGCGCGTTTCCATTGCGCGTGCGACGCTTTCGCCGGTCCCGGACTGGCTTGTCGCTTTTCCGAGCAGGCGCACGTTCGCAATCACCTCGGTCATCGTGCGTGACATGAGCACGATGACGGGAATGCCGAGGCGCCGCATCGGCTCGACGAGCTGATTGGCGGCCTGGCGGGCGGGGGTGACGATGACGAGGTCCGGTCTCTGCGCGACGACAGTGTCGACGGAAAAACCGAGGCGGCCGCCGACGTGTGGTTTGGAGACGATCTCAGGCGGATAGCGCGTCATGGCGTCGATGCCGACGATGCGGTCCGCGAGGCCAAGCGCTGCGATGAGCTCGGTGTTGGACGAGAAGACGGTGACGATGCGCTTCGGCGGCGCGGGAACGACAACCTCGCGGCCGAGCGCATCGACGATGGAAACGGGCTCGGCGGAGGCTCCGCCGAAAGGGATCGCCGCCGCCACGAGTGCGGCGGCGACGATGTGCTTTACCAGCGCCATTGCAAGCCGGCGACGAACTCCCGGCCGGGCATGGAGGTGCCGCAGCCGCCGTTTTGAGACGCAGGATTGGCAATGCATGGCTGGGTATCGGTTGCGATGAAGATGGGATGCTCGTTGACATCGAACAGATTGTTGACGCCGGCGAAGAGCTTCAGTCCTTCGGTCAGCTCGATATCACCGCGGATGTTCCAGACCCAGAAAGGATCTTTGCGGTGGATGAAGTTGTTTCTCGGCTCGCCGAGCGGGATCAGCAAAGCCTCTTCGGTATCATACCACATCGGTCCGCGCAGGAGACCGACGATCTGCAGCGACCAGTCCCGCACGCCCGCGCCCGACTGTCCGAAGCGAGTGCCGATCGAGGTCTCGTACTCGTACATGCGCTGGACTTTATCGGTGTTCGCAGTGGCGGGCGCACCCTTGTCGACCATATCGAAGTGGTAATAGCCGTTCGAGAACAGGTTCCAGCGCCAGGTGCTCTGTTCGGCTCCGATCAGACGCATGAGGTTTGCGTCGAAGCCGATCTCGATACCCCGCACCTCGATGTCGCCGGGGTTGTTGATGTAATCGGATATGGCAGGGTCAGAGCCAGGTCGGCGCAATGTGGTGATGCGATCCGAGATGACGTTCTGGAACAGCGCCAAATCGATCGTTCCGAGCCAGCCGGAGATGTTGGCACCGACTTCGATCTGCTCGTTGGTCTCGGGGCTGAGATTGGGGTTGCCGATTGATTGCGTGTCATTGAGATTCGTCGTCGCGGCCGCGAGTTCGGTTGCGGTTGGTGCGCGGAAGCCTGTCGACGTGCCGGCACGCAGAACGATTCCCTCTGTGATCGCGAGCGTGCCGCCGAACGAATAGGTGAGCGCGTCGTAGTCCTGCGAGGTGTTCACCTGATCGCGGTAGTGCGGGGTGGGATCGAAGCTCGTGGTGCCGGTCGTGTAGCGCATGCCGCCGCGCAGGCCGAGCACGTCGTTGAAGAACGTTTGCGAGTCCTCGAAATAGAAGCCGTGCACGCGGTCTGTCTGGTTGTTGTCCTGCGGCGGGACTTGCCCGATCGGTGCGCCGCCGAGACCGACACGCACGCGCTCGGAGCGAAGCGTGCTCTGCTCCCAATCCCAGCCGAGAAGCAGCTCGTGGCCCTCCCACGGACGCACGCGGGGCTGAACGCGCGTGCCGAAGATGTCGAGCTCGCGGCGGTTGTGGTCGAGCGACGTTCTGGCGGAGCTTGGCGAGGCCCATTTGAAGTTGTCGACGTCCTCGACGATGTAGCTCTGCAGGAACCAGTTGAACACGCCGTCCGACGTGCGGCCGTAATAGCTCGCGTCGGCAGACTTGTTGGAGCGGTCGTCGCGGGCGAAGTGGTTGGCGGCGGAGCCGCGGAAGCCCACGTCATAGACGCCGTCGGTGCGTGCGTTGAATTCGAGGCGGTGATTGGGATTGATCTGGTAGCCGAGAGAGCCGGTCGCGCCGCGGCGGTCCCAGTCCGTGTTCTCCATGTGGCCGCCGCCCTTGCCGCTGTGATAGTCGTCGCGCATGCCGCCGGATACGCCTGCGTAGTAGTCGACGCCTCCGGAGGTTCCGCCGTGCTGAACCTTGCCCTGATACAGGTCCCAGGAGCCGATGCGCCCTTCGACGAGCGTGCCGGGAGCGGAGCGGCCGGTCTTCATGATGATGTTGATGACACCGCCCAAGTTCTGGCTGCCGTAGACGACGGATGCGGGGCCGCGGACGACCTCGATGCGATCCACGTCCGCAAGCGACAGTTTCGAGAGGTTCGCGGTGCCGGCGCGCCGGCCGTTGACGAGGACAAGGACTTGGCTGCGGAAATCCTTGCCCTGGCCGTCGGTCGCGGCACCGCGGATGTTGATGGAGGTCTGGCCGGGCGTCCATTCGCTGAAGAAGCCGACGGCGTTCTCCCGCAGGAGCTCGGTGACGGATTGCGAGGTCGAGCGCTCGATGGTGCCGCGGTCGATGACCTGCACTGTGCCCGCGACCTTGCCGCGCGCTTCTGGACGGCCGCCGGGCGTCACGACGAGTTCGTCCGATGCGACGGCGGATGCGGACGGGCCGCTCTGGCGCTGCGGGTTGCGGGCCTGTCCGGCCTTGCGAGCGGGCGCGCCGCCCTGCTCCACGTCGATGCCCGGGAGAACGATGGTGCTCTCGGAGTCGTCGAGGGACAGGTCTTGCGCTCGAACGCTTTGCGGCAGTGCCGCAACGGAAACCGAGAGCGCTAGGAGTGCGCTCATCCGATAGATCGTCATGTTAGGTCCCTCCAAACGAGAACGGCAGATTTTCTGGGAACGTCGAGGCGGAAGCCGCCTCTGACGGGTTGAGCGCGCCGGGTGAGATGCTCGACGAGTTCGGAGCGCCGCGCGTCGGTCGACGTCCAGTTCAAGCGGTCGGCGAGATAGGAGGCGAGGCCCGGCACGTCGGTCGCGATCAGGGAGAAGGTCCAGTCCGCAACGGCGATCGATGCCGGGGCCTCATCGGGGGAGAGTTGCGCGCGGACGATGTCGACGCCGGGCGTCTCGTCCTCGCCATGCCATTCGGCGGGGAGGCAGCCGGCAAGGCAGAGACCGCGCGGTCCGTTCTGGGCAGGAACGACCCAGACGATGTTGCGGGTCGCCCAGCGGCGGCATGTCTCCAGAAAGCGCTTTGCAGCGGTCAAAGGTGCGGCGATGTTTGCCGCGAGGACGGTCTCGTGCGCGGCGGGCGCGACGTCGGCGTCTTCCCAGCCGTGGGGAACCACGAGCGACGGGCCGAGCGGGAGAAGCCGTGCGCGCATGGCCTCCGACGGCTCCACGCAGGTCCAGCGGCAGCCTCGCTCGCGGATGGCTCTGCCGAGCTGCCCGCCGCCGGCGCCTATGTCGAGCAAATTGCCGATTTCCAGGGTGGAAAGGAGCGGGGTGACGCGGGAGACGTAGTCGGACGAGCCGATTCCGGCTGCGTACAGCACCAACGGGTCGATCGCGTGGGGATCGTGTGTTTCGATCGGCTCGAAGCCGTGGTCGTCCTCGTGGGGGCCGCCCTGTCCGCAAGCGGCAGCCGACGGCGGCCTATGGCCTCCGTCCTGCCATAGGTCAACGACTCCCAATGTGCTTTGCGCACGCACCGTGGCGCCCCCGAACAACCGTTCGGACCACCCAGGTCAGCCGCCAAATGCGACGAGCACACAATAAGCCGAGAAAACGGTATTGCGTGAGCTGCCCCGAGTGCTCCCCCCAAGTCACATTCGGTCGCTGCTACGCTGCCGCATCAACTGCGCCTCCCGCACGGTTGAAGAGCGACCATGCTCAGGCAGGTCTCCTGGCTTGCGGATAAAACGCTGCTTCGCGCCTTCCCGGCAGGCCCAATGGCCACCAGTGGCGTCGTGCGAAGCAGCTCACCGCCTACAGTTGCGGGGGCAGCTGCGGATTTACAGATCGTCGATCTGCGGACCGCATTCCCTACCTACGGCGCATGCGCGCCATAGAACCTGAGCCGGGACAGGCAAGCCCATCCCTCCGTTCCCTGTCAAGCGAACAGGATGCCTCACGGCCGAAATAGGCGGGCATGGAGTAATGCTGCCACAACGGCGAAGTGCCCTGGGCCGGCAACAACTCCTTGACTTGCAAGGTCGCATTGCGATTGAACGGCGCGTAAGCATGCGCCCCTGCGAACACCGATGCCGGTTGGAAATGGACCCCCTTTCTGAGTCTTCGTTGGCGTTTCCCGAGTTCGCGCCCGGCGAGGTTTGGCTCGTCGGCGCCGGCCCCGGCGATCCGCGCCTGCTCACGCTCTTCGCAGTGCATGCCCTGAGGCAGGCGGACGAGATTTTCTACGATGCGCTGCTCGATGCGCGCGTTCTTCGCCTGGCCAAGCCGGATGCTATTCTCACGCCGGCGGGGAAGCGGGGCGGGAAGGCGTCTCCGCATCAGGACGACATCAACGAGGCGCTGATCGAAAGCGCGCGGCTGGGCCGGCGCATCGTGCGCCTCAAGGGCGGCGATCCGTTCGTGTTCGGCCGCGGAGCCGAGGAAATGCGTGCGCTGGTGCAGGCCGGCCTCTCGGTGAGGATCGTGCCCGGGATTTCATCCGGGCTGGCGGGTCCTGCGCTGGCGGGCATCCCCGCCACGGTGCGCACGACCAACCATGCGGTGATCCTGGCGACGGGGCATCGGCCGGTCGATGACGAGACCGCCGCTGCATGGGAGAAACTCGCCAGAACGGGGCAGCCCATCATTCTCTACATGGCGATGGCGCGTTTGGACGAGATCGTGGCCGCGTTTCGGCGGGGCGGACTGGCAGACGAGACGCCGGCCGCGATCCTCGAGAACGCGACGACGGATCGCGAGCGTCTTCTCGAGACGACGCTTGGCGCGGTTGCGACCGACGCCGCCGAGCATGGGTTTTCGGCGCCCGCGATCGTCGTGATCGGGAAGATCGTGACGATGCGCCAAGAGTTGCGCGGGCTGCTGGCGTCGTGGCATTCGTCGAGCTGATGCAGCGCGGGGGATGACGACATGAGAAAGCTGCTCGTTATCGGAATCGGCGCCGGCAGTCCGGATTATGTGACCGTGCAGGCGATCGATGCTTTGAACCGCGCCGGCGTGTTCTTCGTCTTCGACAAGGGCGAGGCGAAAGGCGATCTGGTCGCCCTCCGCAAGGAGATCTGCGAGCGGTTCATCACACATCGGGATTATCGGTTCGTCTCGATCGACGATCCCGTGCGCGATCCGGAGCCGCACGGCTACAAGCGCGGCGTCGAGACATGGCATCGCGCGCGCGCGGAGAGGCTGGCAACGCGCATTGCGGCCGAAGTGGCGGAAGACGGATGCGGCGCGTTTCTGGTCTGGGGCGATCCGAGCCTCTACGACAGTACGCTGCGGCTTCTCGATCTCGTGCGCGAAGACGATCGCTTTGCGTTCGAGATCGAAGTCATTCCCGGCATCAGCAGCGTGCAAGTGCTGGCGGCGCGGCACAGACTGGTTCTCAATACCATCGGCGGGTCGGTGCTGGTGACGACGGGTCGCGCGCTTGCGGAGCGCGGATGGCCTGACGGCGCGGATAGCGTCGTCGTGATGCTCGACCGCGGCGATGGCTTGAGAGCGGCGGTGCGGGAGGATGTCGAGATCTACTGGGGGGCGTTGCTCGGCACGCCCCGCGAACGGCTGGTGTCGGGCAAGCTTGCCGATGTGGTCGACGAGATCGAGCGCATTCGCGCCGAGGAGAAGGCGCGCAGCGGCTGGATCATGGACATTTATCTCCTGCGCAGGATCCGATCGGATTGATCAATCGCGCGACGCGGAGAGAAGGTGGAAGAACGAGCCGGTGACACTCACTTGGCGTGAGCCGGCTGTCCGCGGCGTTGGTGAGCCGTCGTTCATGTCCAGAAGCGGCTCGCCTTTGTCCGAGACGAGCGTCGCGTAGTGAAACTCGTGACCGTACAGCGTGGACCCTTTGCGTCCGAGCGCGCAGTCCGCACGAAGCGTGGCGCGGCGATAGCCGAGGTGGAGCTTGCGCGCGCGGAACGAGGTTTCGGCCGCGAGCAGGCCCGCCATCGCGTGGCGCTCGCCGTTCGCGTCCTCGATGCCTTGCCCAAGCACCATGTAGCCGCCGCATTCGCCGTGGATCGGGACGGACTTCGCGGCGAGGGTCTTCAATCCGCTCATGAAGCGCGATGCGTCTGCGAGCTGTCCGGCGTGCAGCTCGGGATAGCCGCCGGGAAGCCAGACGGCGTCGGCATTTGAATGGGGCGCCTCGTCCGCGAGGGGAGAGAAGGGCGCGACCTCCGCGCCCGCATCGCGCCAGCCTTGCAGGACGTGATGGTAGGTAAAGGAGAAGGCCGCATCCTGCGCGATGGCAATGCGTTGGCCGGGCGGGTCCAGCGCGCGTCTGCGTGTCTCGGTTTCCGGCGGAAGGCTTGCCTCGCTTGCGGCAGCGACGAGCGCGTCGAGATCGACGGATGCGGCCAGGACGCCGGCGAGGTCTGCGATACGCTCTTCGTAGTCCGCATGCTCCCCGGCGGCTACGAGGCCCAGATGCCGCTCGGGCAGGCGGATGCTGTCCGTGCGGGGCAGAGCGCCGAGCACCGGCATGCCGATGCGCGCGAAGCCGGGGCGGATGAGCGCGTCGTGCCGCTCGCTTGCGACCTGATTGAGGATGACGCCTGCGACACGCACGTCGGGCCGATAGGTGGCGCAGCCGAGGGCGAGGGCGGCCGCGGTTTCGGTTTGCCCGGCGACGTCGAGAACCAGCACGACCGGCCAGCCCAGCAGGGCCGCAAGGTCGGCCGTCGAGCCGTTGCCGCTCAACCCGCGATTGGGTCCGGCGTCGAACAGCCCCATGACGCCTTCCGCGATGCAGAGATCAGCCGTCGCCGCGGCCTCGGACACGATGCTCGCGATCAGATCCCGCGGCATGGCCCAGGTATCGAGGTTGAAACTCGGGCGGCCTGCGGCGCGCGTGTGATGGCTGGTGTCGAGATAGTCGGGACCGGTCTTGAACGGCTGCACGACGAGGCCCGCCTTGCGCAACGCTGCGAGCAGGCCGAGCGTGACCGTGGTCTTGCCGGAGCCGGAGCTCGATGCGGCGATGACGATGCCGCGCGGAGGCTTCGCAATCGACGACATCAGCGCCCCCGATATCGGCGCTGATAGTCGACGCTGTAGAGCGCGCTTTCGCGGAAGTCGCGACAGGCGAGCGAAGGGCCGACGAGGATGAGCGCGGTGCGGTCGATGCCGCTTTTCTCGACCGCATCAGCGATGGTGCCCAACGTCTCGCGCAGGATCTGCTGGTCCGGCCAGCTCGCCTTCGCGACGACGATGGCCGGGCACTCTGCGCCGTAGAACGGCGTCAGTTCCTCGACGACGCGTTCCACGCTCTGGATCGAGAGATGGATTGCGAGCGTCGTGTGCGTTGCGGCGAAGGCTGCGAGCGTTTCCGTGGATGGCATGGCGGAGGCGCGGCCGGACGTGCGCGTCAGCACGAGCGACTGGGCGATCTCGGGCAGGGTGAGCTCCTGGCCGAGCGCAGCCGCTGCCGCGGCGAACGAGGGAACGCCCGGCGTCATCGTGTAGGGGATGCCGAGCGCCTCGAGGCGGCGGATCTGCTCTCCGGCCGCGCTCCAGATCGAAAGATCGCCGGAGTGAAGCCGCGCGACGTCGTGTCCGGCCTCGTGGGCCGTCTCGATCTCCGCCACGATCTCGTCGAGCGAGAACGGCGCCGTGTCGACGATGCGGGCGCCGGGAGGGCAGTGCTCCAGCAGCTCTTTCGGGACGAGCGACCCGGCATAGAGGCAGACCGGGCAGGCGGCGATGAGGTCGCGCCCGCGCACGGTGATGAGGTCGGGGGCGCCGGGCCCCGCGCCGATGAAGTGCACCGTCATGGGCGGCTCCCGTCGCCGATTGCGAGGGCGCAGGTGGTCGTGGCATTCGCGATGCGCGGCCCGAGCAGGCGCGCGTTGGCGCCGCTTGCGAGAAGTGCCGCGGCTTCGGCGACGGACGGCACGTTCTTATGCCGAAGCGCCGCGGAGGAGACGGTTCGCACCGCGCTTGCGACGCTTGCGAGTTCGTCCGTCGTAAAGGAGACGAGTTTTGCGCCGAGCCGGGTTGCGGCTTCGCGCAGACCCGGTTCGTCTTCTTTCGATGTTTCGGTTGCGATCACGGTGATGTCGTCCGTGCAGTCGAATGCGGTGCGTGCGGCGCGGATTACCGCTTCGATGTCCTCGGCGGGCGTTCCGCGCCGGCAGCCGATCCCGCAGGCTAGCATGGCTTCACGATCCGCCAATGCGTGACGGGGCGTGCGGGCGACCAGCCGCGTTCGTTTCCGATCGGGCCCGCGCGGGCAACGTCGAGACGGACGAGGTCGCCGCCGAGCGTCTGGTGGAGGTCGAGCATCCGTTGCTCTGTCTTGAGCGAGACGGCATTGGCGACGAGGCGGCCGCCGGGCTTAAGCGCGGTCCACGCCGCCTCGAACACGCCGGGTTCACCCATGCCGCCCCCGATGAACACGGCATCGGGCGCGGGCAGGCCCGCCAGGGCGTCGGGCGCACGGCCGGTGACGATGCGAAGCTCCGGCGTGCCGAGGGCGGCCGCGTTGCGCTCCGCGCGCTCGGCACGGTCGTTTCGTTCCTCGATGCCGATGGCGCGCATGGCGGGATGGCGGAGCAGCCATTCGATGGCTATCGAGCCGGCGCCGAGACCGATGTCCCACAACAGCTCGCCCGGATGCGGGGCGAGGGAGGAGAGCGTGACGGCGCGGATCTCGCGCTTGGTCAACTGCCCGTCGCTTTCGAACAGGTGGTCGTCGAGGCCGCTCGATATGGGCAGCGTGCGTCCCGTCACCCGGTCGGGGAGCGCGACGGCGAGGGTGTTGAGGTCGTCGATGTCTTCGAGGTCGAACGCGTCGGCGCGGGCGCTTCGCACGCGTTCGCGCGGGCCGCCGAGCGCTTCGAGGACGGTGAGCGATGCCGTGCCAAGCCGGCGCGCCGTGAGTAAGGCTGCGAGGCGGGCCGGCGTTTCGCCGTTCCACGAGAGCGCAAGGATGCGTGCGCCCGGCTGCAGGTGACGGATGATGCCTTCGAGCGGGCGACCGTGCAGCGTGACGAGGGCCGTGTCCTGCAAGGCCCAGCCGAGACGCGACGCCGCGAGGCTGAAGGCCGACGGTTGCGGCAGGCAGAGGATTTCGTCGGCGGGTACGACTTCGACGAGCTGTTTGCCGATGCCGTAGAAGAAGGGATCTCCGCTCGCGAGCACCACGATGGGGCGTCCGCGATGGGCTAAGATCTCAGGGAACGCATCGCCGATGGGGCTTGGCCACGTGAGCGTCTTGCCCTGGATCGCGTCCTGAGCCAAGGTGAGATGGCGCTTGCCGCCCACCACCAGCTCGGCTCCGGCGATGAGCGTTCTGGCGGTGTCGGAAAGACCGGCAAGCCCGTCCTCGCCGATCCCGAGGAGCGCCAGCCAGCGCCGCTTCGGCTGCCGGTCCGCACTAGCGTTCATAAGGCCATCCTCGATGCGCATCCTGATCCTCGGAGGCACCACGGAGGCGGCGGCGTGCGCCGAACGCCTTGGCCGTGACCCGAGGTTCCACGCGATCCTGTCGCTTGCGGGCCGGACGCGCAATCCTCGACAGCAAGACGGCCTCGAGCATCGCGTCGGAGGGTTCGGCGGGGCGGATGGACTTGCGGCCTATCTCGCCGAGGCGCGGATCGACGCTGTGCTGGACGCTACGCATCCCTTCGCGGCGCAGATCTCGGCCAACGCGGAGCGGGCGACACGCGTGCGAGGCCTTCCCCTTTGCACGCTCGTGCGGGCGCCTTGGAGGGCAGAGCCCGGCGACCGTTGGATCCGTGTTGCGACGATCGGGGACGCGGCGGACGCGCTGGGTGCGAAACCGCGGCGCGTGTTCCTCGCCGTTGGCCGGCAAGGCGCCGGTGCGTTTCGGCGTGCGGGGCAGCATGCCTATGTCGTCCGTGCCATCGAGCAGCCGGACGCGGATGCGCTTCCGCCCGAGACCATGCTCATCCAGGCGCGAGGGCCGTTTGCGCTCCAGGACGAAATCGCGCTTCTGACGTCTCAGCGTATCGACGTGATCGTGAGCAAAAACGCGGGAGGTTCTGCAACCTACGCCAAGATCGAAGCGGCGCGGATGCTCGGCCTTCCCGTGGTCATGATCGAGAGGCCGAACAAGGCCGGGCGAACCTTCGTCGCGCGTGCCGCGGAGGCCCTCGCCTGGCTCCACCGTCTTCATGGCAGCGTGCGCTCCGAGCGCAGCGTGTAGACCCAGGGCCGCGCACCGGGCCGCTCGATCTTGCGCGTCAGGCTCGATCCGATGAGGACGAGCGTGCGCATGTCGGCGCCGTCCGTGTCGGCCGTTGCCAGATCTTGAATCCTGACTTTGGCTTCCGGTGTGCCGGCGGCTCTGACGAAGATGACGGGCGCTTCGCCCGTCTTGAACTGCCGCAGATAGGCGAGGGCGTTGCCGAGCTGATCGGGGCGGGCGCGCGACGCGGCATTGTAAAGCGCGATGACGAAGTCGCCCTCAGCCGCGGCCTTGAGCCGGCGCTCGATGGTGGCCCAGGACTTGAGATTGTCCGAGAGCGAGATCGCGCAGAAGTCTCCGCCGAGCGGTGCGCCGACCTCGGCCGCGGCCGCGAGCATTGCGGTCACGCCGGGCTCGATGCGGACATCGAGCGTGCGCCAGGCGGGATCGCCCGTTTCGACGGCTTCGAACACGGCGGACGCCATGGCGAACACGCCGGGGTCGCCGCCCGAGACGACGACGACGTTTTTCCCTTCCGCCGCGAGGGCGAGCGCGTGGCGGGCGCGGTCCAGCTCGACGCGGTTGTCGGAGGCGTGGCGGCGCTGGCCGGGCGGCCCGGACGGGACGCGATCGAGATAGGTGATATAGCCGACGAGATCCGTCGCGTCCGCGAGCGCCTGGCTCACGGCGGGTGTCGTGAGGTTGGCGGCGCCCGGACCCAGCCCCACGACTATAAGCCGTCCCGTCATATCCGGCGCCCCTCGCCGGGAATGATCACCATCGAGAAGTACGTGCCGGGAACGTCCTCGCACGCGCAGAGCGGGAGTATGCGTTCGCCGTTCATGGTGCCGCGCTCGATGTAGATCGCGCGCTCCGTGAGTCCGGCGGCCTCGACCGCGCGGCGCACCTTGGCGAAGTTGGTGCCGATCTTCATGATCACCGCGGCGTCCGAGGACGCGAGACGATCCGTGAGGCGTGCTTCGTCGAGCGTTCCGGGTACGACGGTGAGGATGTCGTCGCCCCAGGCGATGGGGGCGTTGGCGCGGGTCCAGCAGCCGGACATGCCGGTGACGCCGGGGACGACCTCGACAGGGACAACGTCGTCGAGGCGGCGCCACATGTGCATGAAGGAGCCGTAGAAGAACGGATCGCCTTCCGAGAGAAGCCCGACGGAGTGCCCGGCTTTGAGGGCCTGCTCCAGCGTCGCGGCCGTCTCCCGGTAGAACGCGCCGATCTGGTCGCGATAGTCCGGATGATCGGCCGGGATCTCGTCGGTTACGGGGTATTCGAACTTGAGCTCGCGCTGGCCTGCGGCGATCAAGGGGGTCACGATCGTGCGCGCGTTGCCTTGCCGGCCCTTCTTCGCGAAGTAGGCCACGACATCCACGGATTGGATGAGCGCTGCCGCGCGCAGCGTCAGCAGACGTACGTCGCCCGGTCCGACGCCGATGCCGTAGAGCGTGCCCGGTTTCGCGGTGCCTGCGAGGTCTGAGAGGGAGATCATTCGGTCTCGCTTGCGAGTGCGTTCACCGCGGCTGCCGCCATGGCGCTGCCGCCCTTGCGGCCGGCGACGATGAGATACGGGCATGGCGCGGCGGCGCGCAAGGCCTCCTTGGATTCCGCCGCGCCGACGAAGCCGACGGGGATGCCGATGATGGCGGCGGGCCGCGGCGCGCCTTCGTCCAACATCTCGAGAAGGCGGAAGAGGGCGGTCGGCGCGTTGCCGATGGCGACGACGGCGCCTTCGAGGCGGGGGCGCCACAACTCGAGCGCCGCGGCCGAGCGCGTCGTGCCGAGGCGTTCCGCGAGGGTCGGCACTTCGGGGTCGGCAAGGGTGCAAATCACCTCGTTGTCGGCCGGCAGGCGGCTGCGGGTGACGCCGTACGCCACCATGTTCGCGTCGCAGAGGATCGGCGCGCCTGCAAGCAGCGCATTTCGCCCTGCCGCCGCGAAGTCGTCCGACATCACGATGTCGGAGGCGATCTCCACCATGCCCGAGGCATGGATGATGCGGACGGCGACTTTCTCCGCATGGCCGGCGAAGCGCGACAGGTCGGCCTCGGCGCGGATGATGGAGAACGAATGGCGGTAAATCTCCGGTCCATCGCGGAGATAGTCACGTTCGGGCTGCATGATTTCAGATCCCGGTCCTGAGAACGGCTGGGAGGTCGGTAAGGGCGGTCGGCGCGACGATCGCGTCCGGCGCGGCGGATGCGGTGCCGTGGCGGACAATACCGAAGCCGGCGGGGCCTGCAACCAGGACGAGATCGGCGGGGCGGGATCGGGCGCAGCCCTTGGCGCACCCCGAGACGTGGATGGAGCCGATGCCGGGAAGCGGCATTTGCGCGGCGATCTGCCGCGCGGCGCGCCGCGTGTCGGCCCAGGCCGAGCGGCAGGCCGGGGCGCCGGGGCAGGCGTCGATGGCGATCAGCGGGTCGCGGGCGTCAGTGACGAAGCCGAGCCTCTCTCCGGCGGCGAGCAGGGACACAGCGTCGGCGTCGGTCCCTGCCGAGGCGTAGAGCGTGCGCCAGGGCGAGAGCCGGATGGCACCGAGGGCGTGATCGGCTGCCGCTTCGGCAAGACCGGACAGGGCGTCTGCCGAGATGCGGCCCAGAGGTGCGCCGAGGCCGATGGCGACGAGCTCTCTGTCGATTTCTATCCTGCCGACGCGCTCGGCGGACGACGGATGGTCCAGCGCGAGGGCTGCCGGCGGGGGTTCTGCTGTACCGAGTGCGTCTCGCAGTGTTGCGAGGGCGGCGTCATCGAGATCGCGGATCCTCGCGCGGGGTGTCGATTTGGGGCCGCGGACGAATGCCTCGGCCAACCGGATGGCGGCCGCCGCTGCCGTCGCCGGATCGACCATGCCGAGCCATTCGGTTCGGCTCGGCGTGTCGATGCCGAGCGCGATTTTTACCTCTTGGTTCGCGGTGATCGCTCTCAGCCTGATGTCGGCGCGTTCGTCGTCGAGGGACAGGAGACCGCCGCCGTCGACGACAAATCCGAATTTGCCGGGGAGTGCCCAGAGGGGCGGCGTTTCGGCCAGGGCGTGTTCGAGTGCGCGGGCGATCGGGCGGACGTCGTGGAGTTCCGAGGGATCGAGGCTCGCGAGCGGGCTCACCATCACGTTGCGGACGGATTCCGCGTCGGGGCTCGCGTCTATCAGGCCGATTTCGGAAAGCGCGCGCCAGACATCGGGAAGGCGGTGCTCGTCGATCCCGCGGAGCTGCAGGTTTGCGCGGCGCGTCAGATCGACGAGGCCGTTGCCGTGGGTGCGGGCGATGTTTGCAAGGGCGCGTATCTGCGTTGTGCCGAGGGCTCCGCATGGCGGGCGCACGCGAACGATCAGGCCGTCGCCGGTCTGCATCGGACGCAGCGCGCCCGGGCACCAGCCCTTGACGGTCGGCAGGCCGGCCGCTCGTGTGTCGGCTGACGGGCGGGCGCTCATGGCGCAGCCTCGGCGTTCTTTCGCTGATCTAAGCTTTGCGCGCCGAGCACGTGCGCAAGCTCGGTGTGGACGGCGTTGCGGCGGGGGATCCAGAGCTGCCGCCGGATGGCATCTTCCAGCCGTTCCGCGATGGCGCGCATGGCGGGCGGATTGAGATCGAGCAACGTGGAGCGGCGCGCGTCGTCGCCGATGATGCTGTCGTGGACGGCGTCGAAGAGATGGTCGCCCACGATGCCGGCGGTGGCCGCGAACGCGTAGAGGGCGTCCACGCCCTGCGCGATTTCCGCCACGCCGCGGTGGCCGTGGCCGGTCATGCCGGCGAGCCAGCGCGGGTTCGTGAGCCGCCCGCGGACGATGCGCACGATCTCTTCCTCGATGGTGCGGGCGCGTGGGGCTTCGGGCTGGCTCGTGTCCAGGTGATAGAGCGTCGGGCTGCGCCCCATCTCGGCGGCGGCGGCCGCGAAGCCGCCGGCGAAATCGGCCACGCCGTCGCCGTCCAGAAGATCCCGCTCGCGGTCGTCCTGCGGGTGAACGAGTGCGTCGACGGCCGCGACGCGTTCCTCGAATTCCTGCGGGGCGGCGCGCTCGACGCTGTCGGCGCCGTAGGCGTGGGACGAGGTTTCGAGATAGGCCTGGGCGAGGTCGCTGCGCGTGCCCCAGGCGCCGTCGAGCGCGGCAGACGCGGCGCCTGCGCCATAGGTGCCGGGCTCGCCGCCGAAGATGCGCGCGAGACTTTCTCCTTTGCGCCGTGCCGCGGCGAGCGGGTTCCAGTCGTCCGGCTCGTCGCGCTCGGCGACGCGGCGCACGGCGAGATCGAACAGCGCGATCTGGGCCGGGAAGATGTCGCGGAAGGAGCCGGAGATGCGCATCGTCACGTCGATGCGGGGGCGATCCAGCTTGGCGATGGGCAGCACCTCGATGCCGATCACGCGGTTCGAGCCGTCGTCCCACTGCGGCCGCACGCCGAGGAATGCGAGGGCCTGCGCGAGGTCGTCGCCGCCCGTACGCAGCGAGGCGGAGGCCCAGAGGTCGAGCATCAGCGCGCGGGGATACTCGCCGTGATCCTGCAGATAGCGGCGCACGACTTCATCTGCCGCGCGCTGGCCGACGATGGTGGCCGTGCGGGTCGGCACCGCGCGGGGATCTATGGTCGTGAGATTGCGTCCCGTCGGAAGCACGTCGCGGCGGCCGCGTGTCGGCGCGCCTGCGGGGCCCGGCGCCACGCGGCGCCCGTCGAGGGCGTCGATCAAGGCCTCGCGCTCATGGCGCGCACAGTCCACGATGGCGGCTTCGATCGTTTCGGTATCGATGCTCGGTGCGGCGCGGACGATGGCCGCGGCGAGGGCTGCGCAGGATTCCTTGGACGGTGCACGGCCGAAGACGTGCAGATGATCGCGGATCGCGAGATCCTTGATGTCGCAAAGCTGGGCATCGAGCTTGGCGATGGCCTCGCGCGGCGCGTCGCTCTTTTCGAGGCCGCAATCTCTGGCAAGGCCGGAGCGCCACGCGCGGTCCAGGATCTCCTGCTCGAGAAGGACGATACGCCGGCGGTCGACGCCGTCCGCCTCGGCGTACTCCTCGATCAGACCTTCGAGCTCCCCGAGCGGGCCTTCGAGGCCGGCTTCGCAGAGCGGCGGCGTCATGTGGCCGATGGTGACCGCCGAGATGCGCCGCTTGGCTTGCACGGCTTCGCCGGGGTTGTTGACGATGAAGGGATAGACGACGGGAAGCGGGCCGAGCACGGCTTCGGGAAAGCATGTTTCGGAAAGCGCGAGGGCTTTGCCCGGCAGCCATTCGAGCGTGCCGTGCGTGCCCATGTGGATGAGCGCGTCGATCCGCTCCTGCTCGCGCAGCCACGCGTAGAGCGCGACATAGGCGTGCCGCGGCGGGAGCTCGAGATCGTGATAACCAGCCTTGCGGTCGCTCCGCGCGCCGCGATCCGGCTGCAAGGCGACGACGAGATTTCCGTGCCGCGCGCAGGGAAGGCGGAAGTGTGCGCCGTCGCAGGCGGGATCATCTTTCGGTGCACCCCAAGCCGAGGCGAGCGCGTCTCTTACGCCTGAGGGCAAGGCGGACAGGTGCCGGACGTACCAGGCAAGCGGGATTTCGATCAGGTCGGATGCCGCAAGGCCCGCAAGCCGCGCGATAAGATGGCCGGCGTCGAGCGCATCTGCGCCGATGGCGTAGCCTGCCGCACCGAGCGCGGCGACGATCACCGTCACGCTCTCCGGCGTGTCGAGGCCGCAGGCGTATCCCGTACGGCCGGCGCGGTTGGGATAGTCGGAGAGCAGGAGTGCGAGCTTGCGATCTTCGCGCGGTGTGCGGCGCAGGCGCACCCAGGCGGCGGCCAAGTCGGCCACGAACGCGACGCGGCCCGCATCCGGCTCGTGCACGACGCGCGCGTATTCGAGACCCGGCTCGGCGGGGAGATCCTGCTTGAACGAGATGGCGCGCGTGAACAGGCGGCCGTCGAGCTCCGGCAGCACGACGTTCATCGCGAGGTCGCTCGGCGACAGGCCGCGCGAGGCGTCATCCCATGCGGTGCGCGGATGGCCTGCGAGCGCGACCTGCAGCACGGGGCAGTCCGCCGCGTCGAGCAGCGTCGTCTCGTCGGCGCGCATGGCAGAGAACGCCGTTGCGTTGAGGATCACGTCGGGGCGGATGCGCGCGATGAGATCGGCGACGGGTTTTGCGACGTCCGCGTCTTTCAGGCTCGTCACGGCAACGGCAATCGCGTGGAGGCCGCGCCGCTCCAGCGCATGGCAGAGCGCCGTTATCGGGCGGTAGTCGCCGGCGAGGAGGCTCGCCCGATAGAAGGTAACGAGGGCGACGGGTTCCTCCGACACGCTCTCGACATTTTCGAGCGCCGTTAGATCTCCGGTTGCCTCGAGCGCCAGGGTGGCGGGAAGCTCCACCGGCGGATCGGGCTCGATATCGTTTCCAAGCAGACGGCCGGCATAGAGCAGCAGGTTGCGCGCATTGGCGGGGCCGCCGCTGCGGAAATAGCGCTCGAAGGTGGCCAACGCATCGCGGGGAACGGTCGCGATCGCATCGAGACGCGGATCGCGGCGGTCGTCGCCGGGCAAGGCGACGAAGTGGAGGCCGTGCCGGCGGGCTGCGGCCGCGATCTGCTCGAAGCCGTAGCGCCAGTAGTCGAGGCCGCCGAGGCCGCGCACGATCACGAGGCGTGCGCCCGCGATCACCCGCTCGATGTAGAGATCGACCGACATCGGATGGCGAAGCTGCTTGAGGCTCGCGAGCCGCAAGGTGGGAAACAGCGCGGGGTTTTCGCTCCAAACCGCGGCAAGAGCCGAGAGATCACTGTCGCTGAACGACAGGACGACGATGTCGGCGGGCGTCTGACCCAGATCGACAGCGCCCTCTATCTCATCCAGCGATCCCGTTTCAACGGCTAGCAGGTGCATCCGGGCATCTTACACGGTCCCGATGGCCTGGGCGATGGCGTCGCGGTCCAGTCCTTTCTGGCCGATCACCACGAGGCGGCCCTGGCGGGGCTCGCCGGGCCGCCAGGGGCGGTCGAACTGGTGCTGCAGGCGCGAGCCGACGCCCTGGATGAGGAGGCGCATCGGCTTGCCGCTGATCTCGGCAAAGCCCTTGATGCGCAGGATGTCGTGCGCATCCGCCGCGGCGCGGATGCGCTCCAGCAGCCCCTCGGGCGCGTCGAGGGAGGGGATGTCGATGATGAAGGTGTCGAAGTCGTCGTGGTCGTGCTCGCCCTCGTTGTCGTGATGAGACGGACGCGCGGCGAGGTCGGTCTCGGCCGCAGCACCGAGGCCGAGCAGCACCTTGGGATCGAGCTGGCCGCCGGTGGTCTCGACAACCTTGACCGCGCGCGGCACGGCCGCCTTGATGTCGGCGGCGACCTTCTCGCGCTCGTCGGCGGTCATCAGGTCGGCCTTGTTGAGAACGATCAGGTCGGCGCAGAGAAGCTGATCCTCGAACACCTCTTCGAGCGGGTTGTCGTGGTCGAGGGAGGTGTCTTCCGCGCGCTGGGCGGCCAGCGCTTCCGGATCGTCGGCGAAACGGCCGGCGGCGACGGCGGCGCCGTCGACGACCGCGATCACGCCGTCGACGGTGACGCGCGAGGCGATGGCGGGCCAGTTGAACGCCTGCACGAGCGGCTTCGGCAGCGCGAGGCCGGAGGTCTCGATCAGGATGTGCTCGGGCGGGTTCTCAAGGGCGAGGAGACCTTCGAGCGCGGGCACGAAGTCGTCGGCCACGGTGCAGCAGATGCAACCGTTCGACAGCTCGACGATGCTTTCCTCGTTGCAGCTCTCGATGCCGCACCCCTTGAGGATTTCTCCGTCGATGCCGACATCGCCGAACTCGTTGACGATCACGGCGAGGCGGCGGCCGGCTCCGTTCTCAAGGATGTTGCGCACCAGCGTGGTTTTTCCGGCGCCGAGAAAGCCGGTGACGATGGAGCAGGGGACTTTGGCGAGCGCGGTCATGATGGATCTTGCTCCGGATGGGTGAAGCCGAGGGGCGGGACGCGGGCGACAACGCCCTTGCGGAAAGGTTCCGGCCGTTCCTTCCAGGGAACGATGCCGTCGTTCGACTGCCCGTAGGCGCGCGCGAAGGTGACGATGTCGTCGAGATGCGCGGCGGTTTCGAGGTTGCCGATCAGGTATGTCCACTTGTTGCGGCCGGTGAGCGCGATGGTGCTCGGACGGTTGCAGACGGACAGGCATTGAACCGGCGTCACGGTGACGGTTTTGTCGGACGACAGGCGGTCGCGCAGAACGTCGGCCAGCTCGCGCCCGGGCTGGCGGAAGCCTTCGCCGTCCGGCAGCATCTGCCGGCACGAGATGCAGACGAAGACGGTGACGGGTGTGTCCATCATGGGTGCGGGCGTCAATCTTTGAAGCGGGGATGTGGCGGCGAAGGCGCTGCAATCCTTGCAGGCGCCTTCGGCATCCGTTGGCTCGGAGCACGCGCAAGGCCCGGACTGGAGAGATGTCGGCGCATCGTCGCCGGGCGGCTTGCTCACGGGCAGCGCCTGTCGCGCGCGCAGGATGCGGCGCGCTCCGTGACGAACGACGGCGATGATGAGGATTGTGTCTTCACGGGCGTTCTCCCTGGCCACCCCTCCGGGGCCATGCGAGTGTCTTGTTCAGACGGCCGGTCTCCTGGCTCTCGGGTCGTTTGCGTCCAATCGCCTTCCCGGTTTCCCAGTGGCATCACCGATCGAACACTCGCCGATTACAGTTGCGGGGGCAGCTGCGGCTTTAGCCTGCATCGGCCTACCGCATTCCCGTTCAATCCTCTTGCGAGGAACCGTCCCGGGTTTGATAAAGGCTGCCAGATCGCTGCGTCAATGGAAATCGGGCGCCCCGCTCCAGGCACCCTAGTCCGTGGATGAGAGGAAGGCTTTGCATGGCTGAAGACGACAAAGACGACGCCCGGCACCGGGAGAAGATGGCGAAGCGCAAGGCTGCGCAAGACGCCGAGGTGTCCTCCAAGACCGTCGAAAAAGGGCTTCTTATCGTCCACACCGGCAAAGGGAAGGGCAAATCGACGGCGGCCTGGGGGCTCGTCCTGCGCGCGCTGGGGCGCGGCATGCGGATCGGCGTGGTGCAGTTCGGCAAGGGCGCTTGGGAAACGGGCGAGCGAAAAGCGCTCGAGACGTTCGGCGATCAGGTCGTGTGGCACACGCTCGGCGAGGGCTTCACCTGGGAAACGCAGGATCGCGAGCGCGATGTGGCGGCTGCCGAGAAAGCGTGGGCTACGGCCAAACAGCTGCTCGCCGATCCCTCGTTCAAGCTGATCGTTTTCGACGAGCTCAACATCGCGCTTCGCTACGATCATCTCCCGCTCGCCGAGGTTGTCGAGACGCTGCGCAACAGGCGGCCCGACCTGCATGTCGTCGTGACGGGGCGCAACGCGAAGTCCGAGCTGATCGAAGCGGCCGACCTCGTGACGGACATGACGCCCGTGAAGCATCACTTCGCGGCCGGCGTCAAAGCGCAGGAAGGCATCGAGTTCTAGGACTTCCATGAAAGCGATCATGTTCCAGGGCACGGGCTCGGATGTGGGCAAGTCGCTCCTGGTCGCGGGGCTCGCACGCGCATTCGCCGACCGGGGTTTGCGCGTCAGGCCGTTCAAGCCGCAGAACATGTCGAACAACGCGGCCGTGACGGCGGACGGCGGCGAGATCGGGCGTGCGCAGGCCTTGCAGGCGCGCGCGGCCCGCGTGGCGCCGAGCGTGCATATGAACCCCGTTCTGCTCAAGCCGCAAAGCGAGATCGGCGCACAGGTCGTCGTGCAGGGGCGCGTGATCGGCACTGCGCCGGCGCGCGGCTACTACGCGATGAAAGCGCAGCTGATGGAGCGGGTGCTCGAGAGCTTTCATCTGCTCGGCGCAGAGGCAGACCTCGTGCTCGTCGAAGGCGCGGGCTCGGCGTCGGAAGTCAATCTGCGCGGCGGCGACATCGCCAACATGGGGTTTGCGGAAGCGGCGGACGTGCCGGTCGTGCTGATCGGCGACATCGAGCGCGGTGGCGTGATCGCGAGCCTCGTCGGGACGCGGCATGTGCTTGCCCCCGAGGACGCCGCGCGGATCGCGGGCTTTATCGTCAACAAGTTCCGCGGCGATCCTGCGCTGTTTGCGGACGGCATGGCGGATCTCGCAGCGCGGACGGGTTGGGACGCGCTGGGGCTGGTGCCGTATTTCGACGGGGCGTCGCGGCTTCCCGCCGAAGACACGCAATCGCTGCGGCATGACACGGCGAACGGCACGGGCGTGCGTGCTCTCGTCGTCGTCCTGGCGTATCCAAGAATTTCCAATTTCGACGACTTCGATCCGTTGCGGCTGGAGCCGGGTGCCGAGGTGGTCTTTCTGCGTCCCGGCGAGCCCATTCCGGGTACGGCTCGGCTCGTTATCCTTCCAGGCTCCAAGGCAACGCTGGCGGATCTCTCGGCTCTGCGTACAGCGGGCTGGGACGTTGACCTTGCGGCGCACGTCCGGCGCGGCGGACACGTGCTCGGCGTCTGTGGCGGATACCAGATGCTCGGGCGGAGTATTGCCGATCCGGACGGCATCGAGGGGGCGCCGGGCGAGAGCGCCGGTCTCGGGTTCCTCGATGTCGAGACCGTTCTCACCGGCGACAAGACGCTGACGGACGTGCAAGGCGTGTCCTGCCCGGCGAACGTCGCGGTCAAAGGCTATGAAATGCACGTCGGGCAGACGACAGGCGCTGGACTGCAGTCGCCGATGATCCGCTTTGCGGACGGACGAACGGACGGCGCCGTAAGCGCGAACGGGCGCATCGCGGGCTGCTACCTTCATGGGCTCTTCTCAAGCGATGCCTATCGGGAGGAGCTGCTTCGCGGGCTCGGCGCGCACGGTTCGGCTCTGAATTACGAGCACGACGTTGAGGCTACCCTCGATGCGCTGGCGGCGCATATCGAGGCGCACGTCGATTGCGGGCGGATCTTGGCGCTGGCCCGGTAGACGTCGGCCCGCTCGGCCGTGATTGCAAAGCCACAGTGCCGGCATTTGCCGCCCCCGCTTGACTTAGGTCAGGCGCTATCTCCGATAAGTGTACTACCCTGGTCAACAAATTAACGTGACTCGAATCATTCGGGATTGGGGGCTGTAAGATGTTGGACGCGCTGAATTTTTCTGCGCAAAGGCGGCGTTTGGGCAGGCGCGGGCAAGGCGCGAGCCTGCCGGCTCAGTGCCTCGGCGCGGCCGTTTTCGCTGCGCTGCTGGTTGGCCCGACGGGGGTTCTGGCTCAGTCGGCGGCCCCGGGAACGGCCGTCGATCTGCCGGCGATCGATGTCGGCGGGGGAGCGCCGCGTCCGGCGTCCAAGCAGGCGGCAGGCGGTGGCGGCTCCGGAACGGGGCCCGTGGCCGTCGATGCCGCTGCGAGCGGTGCCGGAGAGACGCCGGCGGAGGAGGCCGTGCGGAAGCTCGATGCCATCCCGGGCGGCGCGAACGTCGTCACCAACGAGGAGATGTCGCCCAAGGCCACGGCGTCCCTTTCGGAGATGCTGGCGTCCGTGCCGGGTGTCGTCGTGCAGAACTTCTTCGGCGGCAACGACCAGCCGCGCCTGCAGATCCGTGGTTCCGGTCTGCAGCAGAACCCCTCCGAGCGCGGCACGCTCATTCTCCAGGACGGCCTGCCCATCAATCGCGCGGACGGATCTTACATCGTCGGCTTCGCCGATCCGAAAAGCGCCGCGTTCGCAGAGATCTATCGCGGCTATACGGCCAACCGGCTGGGCGCGACGGTGCTTGGCGGCGCGATCAACTTCGTCTCGCCCACGGGGATCACGGCGCCCGGCGCCGAGGCCGCCGTGGAATTCGGAAGCTTCGGGCACTTCGGCGTGAATGCGGCTGCCGGCGGACAGCAGGGTGCGTTCGACGCGCATGCGAGCCTGAGCTACGTCCAGCGGGACGGGTTCCGCGTCTACAACGAATCCGAGCGCATGAATTTCAATCTCAACGCCGGCGCACGCGTGAACGAGAACATCACCACGCGTCTCTTCTTCGGCTACACGGATCTCTCCTTCGACGTCGCCGGGCCGCTTTCGGGCACGCTGCTCCGTCAGAACCCCAAGCAGGTCTGCACGGGTCCGACGGCCTGCACAGGCCCGAACGTCATCCGTGACCGGCCGGAGCGAGATGCCGAGCAGTTCCGCATCGGATCGCGCACCACCGCCCGCTACGGCGCCAACCTGTTCGACGTCGGCTTCGGCTATACCTACACCGACGACACGTTCAGGTTCCCGGTCGGAAGCGGCGTGCGGGAGACGGAAGGCGGCGATTTCACCACCGTGCTGCGCTATGCCTATGCGCCGGATGCGTCGCGCGCGCTGCCGCTGTTCGAGATCACCGGCCAGTACGTCGTGGGCTCGGCCGACCGCAACTATCTCATCAACCAGCGGGGCGAGACGGGGCGTCTCTTCGGCGAGAACGAGCTCGACTCGACCACGCTGTCCATTCACGCGGGCTTCAACATTCCGCTGACCGAGCGCCTCACGGTGTCTCCGGCCATCGCGTATTCGTATGCGAAACGAGAGAACGACGACGTCTTCGGCCTCGCGGCGCGCCCGAGGTACAACGCGGCGATGAACACCTACATCGCCGGGTTCCCGTTCGCGGATACGAGCTACGATCACACGTATCAGGAGTGGACGCCGAGCCTGGCGCTGAACTACGACCTGACGCGGAACCAGTCTGTCTTCGCCGCCGTGAGCCGCAGCTTCGAGCCGCCGACCCACGATGATCTCATCTCTCCGATCCAGGGCTCGCCCAACAGCAGCGCCGGCACGAATCCAGCAGGTGCGCCCCCGGCCATTTTCGCGACGCCCGACCTCGATGCCCAGACGGCGACCACCGTCGAAGGCGGGTGGAAGGGCCGGACGTTTGGGCTCGCATGGTCGGCGATTGCGTATTACTCGTGGGTCGAGGACGAGCTTTTGAACCTGCGCGATGCCTTCGGCAACTCGCTCGGCGCCGTCAACGCCGATAAGACGACGCACTTCGGCATCGAGATCGGGACCGCCTTCGACATCACGAGGGATCTCAGCGGGCGCGTGGCCTACACGTATCAGGATTTCCGTTTCGACGGCGATCTCCGCCACGGCGACAACCGCCTGGCCGGCGCGCCGCGCCATATCGTGAACGCCGCTTTGCGCTACACGGTGATGCCGGGCCTGTGGGTCGAGGCCGAGGTGGACTGGCTCCCGGAGGATACGCCGGTCGACAACGCGAACACGCTGTTCCGCGACTCGTTCGCCGTGTTCGACGTGCGCTCCGCGTACGCGAT
>ERZ869909.397-NODE-397-length-54636-cov-80.673088_pt1 | contig 54636 bp, 50 predicted proteins | sample MGYA00520892_ERZ869909 | MGnify/ENA primary metagenome ERZ869909 (study PRJEB32215, sample SAMEA104723947) | bioreactor metagenome | biome: bioreactor; feature: anaerobic bioreactor; material: water | place: China | collected 2015-03-12 ... | reverse complement strand
GTGGTCGAAGAGGCGGTGCTTGCCGATCAGTTGGGGATAGATTTCATCGGTCTGGGCGAACATCACCGCGATGATTTTGCCATTTCCGCACCCGAAATCGTTCTGGCCACCATTGCCGGGCGCACCAGTCGCATCCGGCTGGGCACCGCCGTTACCATCTTGTCCACCGATGACCCGGTGCGCGTCTTCCAGCGGTTTTCGACACTGAATGCGGTGTCCAACGGCCGGGCCGAGGCCATCGTCGGGCGTGGTTCGTTCACCGAAAGCTACCCACTGTTTGGCCAGGAGTTGCACGATTACGACCTGCTGTTCGAAGAGAAGCTGAACCTGTTCGTCCAACTGCTGCGTGACAAGAAGGTGACATGGCAGGGCCAGACCCGCACGCCGCTGAAAAACACCATCGTTTATCCGCGCCTGAATGAAGCCGGGCTGACAACCTGGGTTGGTGTAGGTGGCAGCCCGGAATCGGTGGTGCGGGTGGTGCGCCATGATCTTCAGCTGATGCTGGCGATCATTGGCGGCGATGCGTTGCGCTTCAGACCCTATGTCGATCTATACCACAAGGCCGTGGCGCAAATGGGCCAGAAGCCGCGACCGATCGGCGTTCATTCCCCCGGCTTTGTCGCCGAGACCGACGAGGCCGCGCGCGAAGCGCTCTGGCCGCATTATCAGGCGATGTTCGGCCGTATCGGGCGCGAACGTGGCTGGCCGCCAGTGACCAAGGACAAATACCTGGCCGAGGTCGCGCATGGCGCACTCTATGTCGGGTCGCCGGAAACCGTGGCGCGCAAGATCGCGCGCACGGTCAAGGGCCTGGGAATTGATCGGTTCGACCTGAAATACTCCACCGGCCCGCTACCCCATGATCAGCTTCTGAACTGCATCCGGCTATATGGCGAAGAGGTCATTCCGATGGTGCGCGACATGCTCAACCGCACGGCGGTCGCCTGACGCTGGACCGGGGCTTCGCCGCGCGTTATGCCTGCGCGAAACACGGAGCCCCGCCATGCCAAACCCGCTTTATGACGCGCTCTTCGCCCCGCTCAGGGGCCGGCAGAGCCCGTTCCTGCACCTGCCCGATGGCGAGACGCTGTCGGGCGAGGCCTTTCACGCGCTAAGTGCCCAGGTTGCCGGGGCACTGGCGACGCTGGGTCTGAAACCGGGAGACCGGCTTGCAGTGCAGGTGCAGAAAAACCCGCAGGCGCTGGCGCTTTACGCCGGGGCAGTGATGGCGGGGGTGGTCTTCTTGCCGCTGAACACCGCCTATACCCCTGATGAGGTGGAATATTTCCTGTCGGATGCTGGCGCCGCGCTGATGTTGGCCGATGGCACGCAGGAAACCGCACTGGCCCCGGTCGCGGCGCATTGCGGCACACAGGTGATGGTGCTGAATGCTGATGGATCGGGAAGCTTCGCAGAAGCGATGGCGCAGGCCACACCAATGGCTGGGGCAGCCCCTCGTGACACGGATGATCTGGCAGCCCTTCTCTATACCTCGGGCACCACCGGACGCTCAAAAGGCGCGATGCTGACCCAGGGCAACCTTTTGTCCAACGCCGAAGTGCTGGTGCGCGAATGGCGTTTTACCGGCGATGACGTGTTGCTGCACGCACTGCCGATCTTTCACACGCATGGATTGTTTGTGGCAACCAACACGCTCCTGCTGGCGGGCGGGGCGATGATCTTCCTGCCAAAACTGGATATCGACGCGCTGATCAGGCATCTGCCGCTGGCCACCAGCCTGATGGGCGTTCCCACTTTCTATACAAGACTGCTGGCTGATCCCCGGTTTGACAGGGAGTTGGTTTCACATATGCGACTTTTCATCTCTGGATCGGCCCCGTTGCTGGCCGAAACCCACACCGCGTTCGAGGCGCGCACCGGGCACCGTATTCTGGAACGCTACGGCATGACCGAAACCAATATGAACACCTCGAACCCGTATGACGGCGAGCGCCGAGCGGGCACTGTCGGCTTTCCGCTTCCGGGGGTTGAACTGAAAGTGACCGATCCCGCCACCGGCGCCACGCTGCCGCAAGGCACAGTCGGAATGATCGAGGTGCGCGGGCCGAATGTCTTTGCCGGATACTGGCAGATGCCCGAAAAAACCGCTGCGGAACTGCGCTCTGACGGTTTCTTCATCACCGGCGATCTGGGGATGGTGGACAGTGATGGCTATGTCCATATCGTCGGCCGACAGAAAGACCTGATCATCGCGGGCGGCTACAACATCTACCCAAAGGAAGTGGAACTGGCACTGGATGAAGCCGAAGGCGTGCTGGAAAGCGCAGTGATCGGCGTGCCTCACCCCGACCTGGGCGAGGCAGTGCTGGGCGTCATCGTTCCCGCGCACGGCATGTCACCTGATACCGATGCCATCCTGCGCGATCTGGCGCCGAAAATGGCGCGGTTCAAACAGCCGCGTGCCTTGGCCGTGCTGCCGGAACTGCCGCGCAACACGATGGGCAAGGTGCAAAAGAACCTGTTGCGCATGCAGTTCAAGGACTGGTTCACCCGGTAGCGGCGAAAGGGGGCGTTGCCCCCTCGCGGCTTGCGCCGCTCACCCCCAGCGTATTTCCGGCAAGATGAAGGGGGGCCGGTTACAGATAAGGCGGCGTGCAGGCCGAGACAACGACCGCCTCGACAGCGCCGGAATTGCGAAAACGGTGCGGGATGGTCGAGCTGAACAGATAGCTGTCGCCCGCCTGCAAGACCTGGCTTTGCCCGCCAACCGTCAGTTCGATCTGCCCCGCAATAACGACACCGCCCTCCGAACCGGGGTGCTCAAGCATGCTCTTGCCCGTGTCGGCGCCGGGCTCATAGCGTTCATAGAGGATCTGCAGGTTGTGCGCGCGCGCGTCCCCCACCTGCATCAGCCGGATGCGCCCCGAGCGATCGGGTGCGGCGCCGGGCAGGAGTGAGGTCAGATCGCGCAGGTCTTGCGCGCGGAAGAACACGGCCTCGGTCGCAGGACGATCAGGCTCGAAAAATTCAGCCAACGTGACACCTAATCCGCCCAGAATCCTGCGCAAACTGGCGACAGAAGGGCTGGATCGGTTGGTTTCGATCATCGAGATCTGCCCATGCGGCACGCCTGAAAGATCCGCCAGACCGCGCTGCGACAGGCCAGCGGCCATTCGCATGTCCCGCAAACGGGCACCCACATCGAATCCGTCCATCTTACAGTTCTCGCATCAGGAATCACTTGCTCATAATATTGCGCAACGATAGAAAGGAAAGCGGGTTTATTCAGGAGCTGATCATGACCGCATCCACCGATCTTCAGGCCCGTAAGGCCGCAGCCGTTTCGCGCGGGGTCGCCACCCGCAACATCTATGCCGTACGCGCCGAGAACGCCGAACTGTGGGATGCCGAGGGAAAGCGCTACATCGATTTCGCGGTGGGCATCGCGGTGAACAATACCGGGCACCGCCACCCCAAGGTCATGGCCGCCGTAGCCGAACAGGCACAGGCATTTACCCATACCTGTTTCCATGTCGCGCCCTATGAGAGCTATATCGCACTGGCCGAGCGGCTGAACGCGATCACGCCGGGCGACTTTGCCAAGAAGACGATGCTGGTGTCTTCGGGGGCCGAGGCGGTGGAGAACGCGATCAAGATGGCGCGGGCCTATACGGGCCGTTCTGGTGTGATCGCCTTCACCGGCGCTTTCCATGGCCGCACCTTGATGGGCATGGCGCTGACCGGTAAGGTCAACCCTTACAAGAAGAACTTCGGTGCGATGCCCGCCGAGGTAGTGCACGCCCCCTTCCCCAACGCCTACCATGGTGTGTCCGAGGCCGAGGCCCTGCGCACGCTGGAGGGAATGTTTGCCTCGACAGTTGACCCCGAGCGGATCGCCGCGATGATCATTGAGCCGGTGCAGGGCGAAGGCGGGTTCAACATAGCGCCAGCAGGGTTTCTGAAGCGCCTGCGCGAGATCTGCGACCAATACGGCATCGTGCTGATCGCCGATGAAGTGCAGGCCGGAATGGCGCGGACCGGCAAGATGTACGGCTTCGAGCATTCGGGCGTGGTTCCCGATGTGATCACCATGGCCAAGGGTCTGGCCGGGGGGTTCCCGCTGTCGGCGGTCACTGGAAGGGCGGAGATCGTGGACGCACCGCATGCGGGTGGCGTGGGTGGCACCTATGGCGGCAACCCGATCGCCGTGGCCGCCAGCCATGCGGTGCTGGATGTCATCAAGGAAGAGAACCTTTGCGCGCGTGCTGACGAGATCGGCGAGAAGATCCGCGCAAGGCTGAACGCGATGGCTGAGCGGCAGGGGATGGAATGTATCGGCGATGTGCGCGGCCTGGGCGCGATGAACGCGTTTGAACTGGTCAAGGACCGCGAAAGCCGGGCGCCGGATGCCGAACTGACCGCAGCCGTGGTGGCGGAAGCCGAGGCGCGCGGGCTGATCCTGCTGTCTTGCGGCACGCGCTACAACGTGATCCGCCTGTTGCCGCCCTTGACCATTCCGATGGGCCAACTGGACGAGGCGCTGGATATCATCGAGGCCTCGGTGGAAGCGGCGGTGCAGAAAACTTCGGCCAACGCCTGAGGAGACCGGGCGGGGGCTGTCTGCCCCCACGCCGCTGCGCGGCTCCCCCGAGGATATTTCAGAACAGATGAAGGGGCTGCGGGTTGTGCGGCCCCTTTCGTATTCAGGGCGTCGCGGGTGCCTTGAAGAGGCGTTCGAGGACTGCCAGCCCCTCATCGACCTTGCGACGTTCTTCCGGGGTCAGAGACGCGAGCATGGCTTCGGTCGCGGCCTCCATCTCGGGGCGGATGCGGTTGAAGGCGCGCTTTCCTTTCAGCGTCAGCGTGGCGTGGCTGATGCGGCGATCGTTCCTGTCGGTTTCGCGCCGGACCCAGCCGCGCTTTTCGAGCGATAGAAGCGCGCGGCTTATCTTGGTCTTGTGCGCGGGAACGCGAGCACAGAGCGCGCTGGCAGTAAGCGGCGAGGTATCAGCGAGATTCACCAGCACGCGCCATTCGGGCCGCGTAAGCTCATGCCGCTTGCGGTAGATCGGGCGGGTCTGCTCGGATGCCAATTCGGCTAGGTAGTTCAGCCTGTAGGGCAAGTATCCCTTTAAAAACATAAATCTACACGCATGCGTTGATGGTTACATTTTCAACTATTACGCTGCGCCAAGATGATTCGCAAATACAGCTAAGCGGCGCGGCCGCAGAAGAATCCGGGAGAGCGCGATGACCAAGAAATTTGCCTCGCAAGGCGACATGAGCGAGAAGACCATTTCCTTCACCGAGATTGGCGAGGGGCTCTATGCCTTCACCGCCGAAGGAGACCCCAATTCTGGCGTCATCATTGGCGATGAATCGGTGATGGTGATCGAAGCGCAGGCCACGCCGCGGCTGGCGCGCAAGGTGGTGGAATGTATCCGCTCGGTCACCGACAAGCCGATCAGCCATCTGGTGCTGACGCATTATCATGCGGTTCGGGTGCTGGGCGCCAGTGCCTATGGCGCGCGGGAAATCATCATGTCGGATGCCGCGCGCGCCATGGTGGTGGAGCGCGGGCAGGAAGATTGGGACAGCGAGTTTGGCCGCTTTCCACGCCTGTTTCAGGGCCATGAAGAGATTCCGGGCCTGACCTGGCCGACGACCACCTTCAGCGACGCAATGACCGTCTATCTTGGGAAGCGGCGTGTGGACATCATGCATCTGGGCCGCGCGCATACGGCAGGCGATGCCGTGGTCTGGGTGCCGGACAGCGAGGTGATGTTCACCGGCGATATCGTTGAATATCATTCGGCCTGCTACTGTGGCGACGGGCATTTTGCCGATTGGGGCGACACGCTGGAAGCCATCGCCGCCTATGAGCCAAAGGCGATCGCGCCGGGCCGGGGGGAAGCGCTGATCGGCGAGGAGATGGTGGAACAAGCGTTGGTCAACACCTTTGATTTCGTCGACAGCACCTATCGCCCGGTCAAGCGGGTGGCCGCGCGCGGCGGCAGCCTGAAAGAGGCCTGGGACGCCGTTCGCGCCGAGTGCGACCCCAAGTTTGCCGATTACGCGATCTATGAACACTGCCTGCCCTTCAATGTGGCCCGCGCCTGGGACGAAGCGCGCGGCATCGAGACGCCCCGCATCTGGACCGCCGAGCGCGATCAGCAGATGTGGGACGATCTGCAAGGTTGAGCCCTTTCGGCAGGAGAGAATGCCATGAATGCCCCGCTGGTTGATCGCTACACACTGGCCTATCGCGCCTATCCCTATGCCCGCGTGCCGGATCAGGACCGCGATACGCCGGTGCGCCATCCGGTGGTCATTGTCGGCGGCGGCCCGGTCGGTGTGGCGCTGGCGCTGGATCTGGGCCTGAAGGGCGTCAGGGCGCTGGTCCTCGATGACCATGAAGGCATTGGCATGGGATCGCGCGCGATCTGTTTCGCCAAGCGCCCGCTGGAGATACTGGACAGGCTGGGTTGCGGCGATAAGGTGGTTGAGAAAGGGGTGGTCTGGAACCTCGGAAAGGTCTTTCATCGCGATGAAAAGATTTATGAATTCAATCTTCTGCCCGAAGAGGGGCATAAGTACCCCGCCTTCATCAACCTGCAGCAACCCTATTTCGAGAAGTTCGTCCTAGACCATCTCCAGGCGCTTTCCGAACGGGGCTTGCCGGTGGAAATTCGTGGCCGCAACCGGGTGGACGCCGTCGAGGACAAGGGAGATCATGTTGTCCTCACCGTCATGACCCCGGATGGTGCCTACACGCTGGAGGCCGATTGGCTGGTCGCCTGCGATGGCGCGGCCTCACCCGTGCGGGGCATGTTGGGGCTGGGGTTTGAGGGCGAGGTATTCAAGGACAGTTTCCTGATTGCCGATGTGCGCATGAAGGCCGATTTTCCAACCGAACGCTGGTTCTGGTTCGATCCGCCCTCGGGCGCCGGGGCGTCGCAACTGTTACACAAGCAGCCCGATGATGTCTGGCGGATCGATTTCCAGATCGGCTGGGATGTGGACCGTGCCGAGGAATTGAAGGAAGCGAATGTGCGTCGTCGCGTGGCGCAGATGATCGGCGAAGATGTCGAATTCGAACTGGTCTGGTCATCGATCTACACCTTCCAGTGCCGACGGATGACGCGGTTCCATCAGGGCCGGGTGATCTTTGCCGGCGATGCCGCGCATCAGGTTTCACCCTTCGGCGCGCGCGGCGCGAACAGCGGCTTGCAAGATACCGACAACCTGGCCTGGAAGCTGAAGCTGATCCTTGATGGCAAGGCCGGGCCGCGCCTGCTGGAAAGCTATGATATCGAGCGCATCCACGGCGCGAACGAGAATATCCTGAATTCCACCCGCTCGACCGATTTCATCACACCCAAGTCCGAGATCAGCCGGGTTTTCCGTGACGCCGTGCTGCATCTGGCGCAGCATCATGATTTTGCGCGCCCCTTCGTCAATTCGGGGCGGCTGTCGGTGCCCTGCACTTATGACGGCTCGCCCCTGAACACACCCGATGCGCTGCCCGGCGGCCCCGAGCGCACGCGCCCCGGCAGCCCCTGCCCCGATGTGCCGCTCGATGGCGGTTTCCTGCTGAACCGGCTGGGCGATGCAAAGGGGGCGAGATTTCAGATCCTTTCGCTGGATACCGACGCGCCCGCGCAATTCTCGGCCCATGGGGTTGATTGCACGGTCGAGCGGCTGGATACGACAGGGAATGACCTGCTGCGCGAGCGGTATCTGGGCGCCGCGCCCGGCGCTGTGTATCTGATCCGGCCGGACCAGCATGTTGCCGCGCGCTGGGAACACTGGGATGAAAGAGCCGTTTCGGAAGCCTTGGGACGAGCGATCGGAATGGAGGTTTGACCATGGCGAAACTGATAATCACCCGCAACCTGCCTAGTCCTGACGATGTCTACGCCCAGTTGATTGCCGCGCATGAGGGGTTGAGCAAGGATGAAAGCGATGCGCTGAATGCGCGGCTGATCCTGGTGCTGTTCAACCATATTGGCGATCCGCAGGTGATTGACGAAGCGCTGAAACTGGCCCGGGGCTGAAGCCACGCCCCGGAGCCACTCGTCAGGGATCAGAGCACCCGGCGCACTGCCAGCGCAAACGCCAACAGCCCCGCGAACGCACTGATCGAACCCAGCGCGATCAGGGGTTCGGCCGCCGGATAGCCGGAATGATAGGCACCGAGCGCCAGCACCATGACGGGCAGGCCAATGTTGTGCAAGATCAGATGCCAGCGGGCCATTGCACCTTCGGCTGCGCGCGGCAGCACCGCATAGACCAAGCCGGTCAGGCATAGGGTAACCCATCCCAGAAGCTGAACATGCGCGTGCACGCTGCGCAGCGCGAAATCGCCGGTGGCAGCCATCGCCAGCCCGATCACCAACCCGGCCAGAAGCCAGAGCAGTGACATGCCCAGTTGAACACGCGCGGCGAGCGGCAGGGATGAGCGGCGCGCGACCGGCAGGATGGATTCGGATATCAGGGTAGCCATGAGCGTATCCTTTCAGCGCGGCGGTAGCAGCGTCATCCCCGCCGCCTGGGCCACTTGCAGGACATGCGCCATGGCGGGCGGGCCGGCGGGGGGCTGGGGGGTGGTCACATCCTCGGGCAGCGAACGGCCGACGCCCGTGAAGAATTCCACATGCATCCGTCCAGGCGCATTGATGATTGCCAGCCGACCGGGCGCCGTTCCTGTGCAGGTGAAAGCATGGGCCGCACCCTCGGGAACCACGACCACGCTGCCGGGCCCCGCCTGCACCATCTCATCTCCGAGAACAAAGTCAAACTGGCCTTCAAGCACATGGAAGCACTCGGATTCCCCTGCATGGGCATTCATCGGCGCGCCCAGACCGGGCGGCACCACCGCTTCTATCAGGCAAAACTTTCCGGCCACGTCCTCTGGCATGACACGGAATTTCAAAAGCAATCCGAACACATCAAATGTTCGGCAAACGGGGGCTGTCATGGAAGACACCTTCTATTGAGTGTTGACGGGAGCGATTCAATTTGTGAGACTTGCGTATCATTATGAGACACTCGTCTCAACAACAAATCCAGAGGCTCTCATCGTATGTCCCAATCCCTGGCCCCGCAACGCACCAGCCAGAAAAACCGCACACGCGAGGCCATCCTCGATGGCGCGCGCCAATTGCTTGCAAAGGGTGAGCCGGTCAATGTCGCCGCCGCCGCCGCATTGAAGGGGATCTCGCGGGCGACGGCCTATCGCTATTTCTCTGACCCGCAGGCTCTGGCGGTCGAGGCGGGGTTGGACATCAAGGTTCTGCCCTATGAAACAGTGATCGCCGGAACGACAAACCTGCGCGCGCGCCTTGCCGCAATCGCCGCCTATATGCTGCAACTGACGATCGAGAACGAAGAAAGTTTCCGGGCCTTTATCGTTCATAGTGCCATGGATCCAGCCCCGGCCAATACCCCGCGCCGCGGCGCACGGCGCGTCGCCTATTTCCACCGCGCCCTGGCAGAAGGAGGCCATTCGCTGCCCGGGGACCAGATCAACCGCCTTGTCGCGCAGCTCACGGCGGCCACCGGAATCGAGGCGCTGATCGGCTTTGCCGATGTCGCCCGCCTGCCCGTTGCCCAGATCCCGGCAACGGCAGCCGAAATGGTTGCGGCGATTCTCGATCACCATCTCGGCCCGGCATCGACGCAAGACCCGACGTAGCGCCAGGCCCGGGCAATCGCCCAAGGGTTTCTTCGCCGCCGTTTTGTGGCAAGATGCGCCCCGACAATGACTTGGCGACGAGGAACAGGGTGAAATCAAGGGTCAGACGCCCCGCGCAAGACCGCAGCATCGCGGGCCTTCTGGCCGATCTGCCCCTACGCGCGGGCGGTTTCATCGTCACGCTTTACGGTGATGTGGTCGTCCCGCGTGGCGGCGAGGTCTGGATCGGCAACATCATCGAAACCTGTGCAGCCGTCGGGATCAGCGAAACGCTGGTGCGCACCGCCGTATCCCGCCTGGTGGCGGCAGGGCGGCTGGAGGGCCGGCGCGCCGGGCGACGCAGCTTCTACCGCCTGTCCGAGGCCGCGCGCACCGAGTTCGACGCTGCCGATCGCGCCATTTATGGCCCCGACAGTGCACCGGGCTGGCGTTTCGTCTTTGTCCCCGAAGCATTGGGCGATGCCGCCATGGCGCAGCTTGAGCGCGCGGGCTATGCCCGGCTCAAGCCGCAACTGGCCATCGGCCCTGATCGGATCGCGGTGCCTGCTGGCGCACTGGTTTTCAGCGCCCGCCCCGAAGAGGGGCTGGAGGCACTGCCCGAATTCGCTGCCGGGGCTTGGGATCTGGCAACCCATGCGCAAGCATACACCGAGTTCATCGCGCGCTTTTCTTCACTGGCCATGGGCTCTGCCCCATCAGGTGCCCAGGCTCTGTCGCTGCGGCTGCTGCTGGTGCATTTCTACCGCCAGGTTCTGCTGCGCGACCCGCGCCTGCCCACCGATGCCCTGCCCGCAGACTGGCCGGGGCACGCCGCGCGGCGGCTGTTCGCGCAAATCTATTGCACCTTGTCAGACCCCGCCGATTCGTATGTCGGCACCGCATTCGAAGCCGAGAGTGGTGCGCTGCCCCCTCAGACCTCGACCACGGACAACCGCCACCGCCTTCTGGACGACATCGCCCATCGCTGAAAAACTCAAGTCTTGCGGGTGCTTGCGGCTTCAAGCGCAAAAGCGTCACATAATACTCAGAATTTTCCGTTGATTTGTGACATGCTCGCGCTTATTAATCACGCCCATGGGCGGGGGGATCACACCTGATGCGGTGGTTGTGGTAAAGTTGCTCGGGACCGGCAACAGCGGTCAGGACGTGACACGAGATATCGAACGGGTCTGAGGAGGCATCACCATGTATGCACAGATGGTCAAGACCGATGGCAAAGGCGTGAAAGCGCCCGAAGACATGACGCCCGAAGAGCGTCACTTTCAGGCGCGGATCGATGCCGGTGAAAAGATCGAACCCAAGGAATGGATGCCCGAAGCCTATCGCCAGAACCTGATCCGGCAGATCGGCCAGCACGCGCATTCCGAGATCGTCGGACAACTGCCCGAGGGCAACTGGATCACCCGCGCCCCCACGCTGGAGCGCAAGGCGATCCTGCTGGCCAAGGTGCAGGACGAGGCCGGGCATGGCCTCTATCTCTATTGCGCCGCCGAAACGCTGGGCGTGTCGCGCGATGAACTGACCGAGGCGCTGCTGTCGGGCAAGATGAAATACTCCTCGATCTTCAACTATCCCACGCTGAGCTGGGCCGATATGGGCGCCGTGGGCTGGCTGGTGGATGGCGCGGCGATCATGAACCAGGTGCCGCTGCAACGCACCTCGTTCGGCCCCTATTCCCGCGCGATGATCCGCATCTGCAAGGAAGAGTCGTTCCACCAGCGGCAGGGTTATGACATCATGATGAAGATGGCCCGCGGCACGCCCGAGCAGCGCGAGATGGCGCAGGATGCGCTGAACCGCTTCTGGTATCCAAGCCTGATGATGTTCGGCCCGTCAGACAAGGACTCGGTCCATTCGGCGCAGTCGATGGCGTGGAAGATCAAGATCAACACCAATGACGAGCTGCGGCAGAAATTCGTCGATCAGACGGTGCCGCAGGCCGAGTATCTTGGGCTGACGGTGCCCGACCCTGACCTGAAGTGGAACGAGGAAAAGGGCGGATACGATTTCTCGGAACCCGACTGGTCCGAGTTCTTCGCGGTGCTGAAAGGAAACGGTCCGTGCAACCGCGACCGGCTGGAAGCACGGCAGGAAGCCTGGGAAGAGGGCCGCTGGTTCCGTGACGGGCTGGTGGCGCATGCAAGGAAGGCCGAAGCGCGGCGCGTTGGGGTGGGTGTTGCGGCAGAGTGAAAGCGGGTCAGGGGGCGTTGCCCCCTCGCGGCTTCGCCGCTCACCCCCAGCGTATTTTCGGCAAGATGAAGGGATAACCGATGTCCAGTGAATGGCCACTTTGGGAAGTGTTCATCCGGGGCCAGCATGGCCTGAACCATCGCCATGTCGGCAGCCTGCACGCGCCGGATGCGGAAATGGCGATCCGGCACGCGCGCGATGTCTACACGCGGCGCAACGAGGGGGTTTCAATCTGGGTGGTGAAATCGGGCGATATCGCCGCTTCCAGCCCTTCGGAAAAGGGGCCGCTGTTCGACCCGTCGAATGACAAGGTCTATCGCCACCCAACATTTTACGACATTCCTGATGAAGTGGGGCATATGTGATGCCTTCGCTGCCTGACATGATGACCCCCGATGCCGAGACTCTGGCGCGTGCCACCGGCAAGGGCGAGGCTGTGGCGCCCGCCACCGGGACGCCGGAGCATGATCTGTTCACCGGGCTGACGCGGCTGGGCGACAATACCTTGATCCTGGGGCATCGCGTGAGCGAGTGGTGCGGCCATGCGCCGGTGCTGGAAGAGGATATCGCGCTGGCCAATGTCGCGCTGGACCTGATCGGCCAGACGCAGTTGTGGCTGGGGTTGGCCGGTTCAGTCGAAGGCTGCGGACGTAGTGCCGACGATCTGGCATTCCAGCGCGACACATGGCATTTTTCCAACCTTTTGCTGGTCGAGCGCCCGAACCGTGATTTCGGCCACACCCTGATGCGCCAGTTCCTGTTCGATGCCTGGCACCAGCCGATGCTTAAGGCGCTGGAAGAAAGCAGTGATGCCCGCATCGCGGAAATCGCCGCCAAGGCGGGCAAGGAAGTGGCTTATCACCTGGAACGCTCTGCCGATCTGGTGATCCGGCTGGGTGACGGGACCGAGGAAAGCCATGCGCGCATGCAAGACGCGCTTGAGCGGCTCTGGTCCTGGGCCGGAGAGGCGTTCATTGGTGATGACATCGACCATCGGCTGGCCCAAGCTGGGGTAATGCCCGCGCCCGAAAGCCTGCGCCCGGTCTGGGATGCAACCATCAGCGAAGTCCTGGCGGAGGCAACGCTGAAAGCGCCCGAAACCACTTTCGCGCATACCGGCGGGAAGCTGGGCCGCCATACCGAGCATCTTGGCCACATCCTGTGCACGATGCAGTGGTTGCAGCGCGCCTATCCGGGCGCGACCTGGTAGGCCGCCATGCAGCCCGATACCGAACAGATCTGGCGCTGGCTGTCCGAGATCCCTGATCCGGAGATCCCGGTGATCAGCCTGACCGATCTTGGCATCATCCGCGATGTCGAATGGCAGGGCGATACACTGGTGGTAACGGTCACGCCCACCTATTCGGGTTGCCCGGCAACCGGCGTAATCAATCTGGATATCGAGCGCAAGTTGCGTGACAAGGGCATCGACAAGCTGGAACTGAAGCGCCAGCTTTCACCCGCCTGGACGACCGACTGGATTGCCAGCGAGGCGAAAGAGAAGCTGCGCGCCTATGGCATTGCGCCGCCCATCGAAGGCACCGCCACCGAAGGCGTCCTGGCTGCCCGCGCCCGGCGATTATCGGGCGAAGAACTGACCGTGCCCTGCCCGCGCTGCGGATCGGCCAATACCACGCGGGTCAGCCAGTTCGGCTCAACCCCCTGCAAGGCGGCGTATCAGTGCCGCGATTGTCTTGAACCCTTTGACTATTTCAAATGCATCTGAGGCACCCATGGCCCGTTTCCTGCCCCTGGACGTAATCGACGTGCAAAAGGATACCCGCGATGCGGTGGTCGTCACGCTGCGCCCTCGCCCCGAGGATGCTGCGCGCTTTGCCTTTACGCAGGGTCAATACCTGACCTTCCGGCGCGATTTCGACGGGGACGAGTTGCGGCGCTCCTATTCCATCTGCGCCGGCCGTGACGAGGGGGTGTTGAAGGTCGGCATCAAACGGGTGGACGGCGGCGCGTTCAGCACCTGGGCAAATGAAAACCTTGCCCCGGGAGCAGTGCTGGAGGCCATGCCGCCGATGGGCAATTTTAACACGCCGCTCGACCCTTCCAGCGCGCGCCACTACCTGGGATTCGCGGGCGGATCGGGCATCACACCGGTGTTGTCGATCCTGAAAACCGTCCTGCAAGCCGAGCCGAATTCGCGTTTCACGCTGGTTTATGCCAATCGCCAGGTCAGTTCGATCATGTTTCGCGAGGTGCTTGAGGATCTCAAGAACATCTATCTGGGCCGCCTGTCTGTGCTGCATGTGCTGGAGACCGAATCGCAGGAGATCGACCTGTTCACCGGGCGGATTGATGCCGAAAAAATTGCCGCGCTCTTCACTCATTGGCTGGATGCAAAATCGGTGGACACCGCCTTCATCTGCGGGCCGGAACCGATGATGTTAAGCATTTCCAAGGGCTTGAAGGACCATGGCCTGAGCGACAGCCAGATCAAGTTCGAACTGTTCACCTCGGGGCAGCCGGGGCGGGCAAAGCACAAGCCTGCCAGCCGTGGCGCTGACGCAAGCGATGCCTGCGAGGCCACGGTGACGCTGGATGGCACTACACGCAGCTTTCGCATGCCAAAGACCGGCGAAAGCATGCTGGAGGCCGCGCTGGCGAACGATCTGGATGCGCCTTATGCCTGCAAGGCCGGGGTCTGTTCGACCTGCCGCGCCAAGGTTCTGGAGGGTGAGGTCGAGATGCGCACCAACCATGCGCTGGAGGATTACGAGGTGCAGCAAGGCTATGTGCTGACCTGCCAGTGTTACCCGCTCAGCGACCGGGTGGTGGTCAGCTACGATCAATAAGGACGGGCCAATGACCGACATGTCGATCGAGGAATATCTGGCGCATGGCGGCAAACTGTCGTCGCCGGACAATGTGCCACCGCGTTATCGGGGCGAATTGTTGCGGCTGATGGCGTCTTTCGTGGACAGCGAACTTGCGGCATCGGCCGGGTTCGCCGATGCGATCAACGATGCGCCCGGCATCAAGAGCCGGATCGCGGCCGCGCGGATCGTGATGGAAAAGGCTGATCATGCCGAGCGGGTCCTGGGCGTGATGGCCGGTTTCGGTGTGGATACCGCGCGCTATGAGGGTGTGCACCCCTGGGCGGCGCGGCTGCCGCGCGAGGCCGATATCGGCGCGCGGCGCCAGGGAGGAGACATGCGACTGTCGGTCTTCCACTACCCGCTTGAGGGTTGGGTCGATGCGGTGGTGATGAATGTCTTGCAGGGTGCGGCGGCAGTGATCCAGATCGCGGAATTTTCGCGCATTTCCTACCAGCCACTCGCCGAAGTGTTCCGAGCCATCGCCCCGCGCGAAATACGCCACGCCGAGCTGGGCCGCGAGGGGCTGGCGCGGATCGCCGCCACTGAAGAGGGCCGCGCAGCGGTGCGCGCCTCTATCGACTATTGGCAACCTCGCGTCGCGGCCGGGTTCGGCCCGGCGGCATCGTCGCGCTTCGATCTGCTCAAACGCTTCGGACTGCGCCACCAGACCAACGAAGCGCTGCTGGCCGAATGGACCGCTGCCACCGGGGCGCTTCTGTCCGACCTCCACCTGAACTGAAGGAACAACCATGACCGCCATGCCATCAACCGGGGCCCCTACCCGCCTTAAAAGCTACATCTGCGGCACATGGAAAGCGGGCAGCCGCGATGGCGCTGAACTGCACAACGCCGCCACGGGCGATCTGGTGGCGACCATTGACGCCTCGGGCATCGATATGGCCGACGTGCTGGAATATGGCCGCGCGGCGGGCCGGCCGCTGCAAGCGATGACATTCCATGAGCGGGCGCTGATGCTCAAGGCGCTGGGGCAGCACCTGATGGGGATGAAGGATGAGTTTCACGCCTTGTCGCTGGCAACCGGCGCAACGCCAAAGGACGGCTGGGTCGATATCGAAGGCGGTATCGGCACGCTTCTTGGTTACGCCTCCAAGGCGCGGCGCGAAATGCCCAATGCCCGAGTGCTGACAGAAGGCGCGGTAGAGCCGCTGTCAAAGGACAAAAGCTTCTCCGCGCAGCATATCCTGACGCCCCTGCGGGGCGTGGCGGTGCATATCAATGCCTATAATTTCCCTTGCTGGGGGATGCTGGAAAAGCTGGCTCCCACGCTGATCGCCGGCATGCCCGCGATCATCAAACCCGCCAGCCAGACCGCCTATCTGACCGAACTGATGGTGCGCCGCATTATCGAGGCGGATATCCTGCCGCCCGGCGCTCTGCAACTGATCTGCGGCTCGGTGGGAGACATGCTGGACCATGTGACCGGGCAGGATGTGGTGACCTTCACGGGCTCGGCCAGCACCGGAAAAAAGCTGCGCGCCCATCCGGCAATCATCGGCAATGCAACCCGCTTCACCATGGAGGCCGACAGCCTGAACGCCTGCATCCTTGGCCCCGATGCCGCACCGGGTACGCCCGAATTTGATCTGTTCATTCGCGAGGTGGCCGCCGAGATGACGGTGAAGGCCGGGCAGAAATGCACCGCGATCCGCCGCGCTTTTGTGCCGCGCGCGCAGGTTGGTGCCGTGCGCGATGCCCTTGCGGCGCGGTTGGGGCAAATGCCGGTCGGCCTGCCGGATGATCCGCAAGTGCGCGTGGGCGCGCTGGCCAGTAAGGCACAGCGCGACGAGGTGCGCGCCCGCATCCGCGATCTGGCGGCTGACGGCGAGGTGGTCATTGGCGATCCGGATGCGGTGACACTCGCCTCAGGCGACCCTGATCGTGGAGCCTTCATGAATCCGGTGGTTCTCTATTGCGACCGCCCCGATGCGGCGCGCGCCGTGCATGATGTGGAGGCCTTTGGCCCGGTCAGCACGCTGATGCCTTACGACGACCTGGAACAGGCGGTAGCGCTGACGCAACGCGGCAAGGGCTCGTTGGTGGCATCGGTATTCACTGACGATGCCGGCGTGGCAGAGGCGGCGGTGCTGGGCATGGCCCCGTTTCATGGCCGCGTGATGATCGGCAATCGGGCCAGCGCGAAAAGCTCTACCGGCCACGGATCGCCCCTCTACATGCTGGTGCATGGCGGGCCAGGCCGCGCGGGCGGCGGTGAAGAAATGGGCGGCCTGCGCGGGGTCAAGCATTTCATGCAACGCACCGCCGTGCAGGGCGCACCGCGCCTTCTTTCGGCAGTAACGGGTGAATGGATCGACGGGGCCGCAACACGCAGCGATATCCATCCGTTCCGCAAGTCGCTTGCCGAACTGCGTGTGGGCGACCAGCTGGTAACCGAAACGCGCAAGGTGACGCTGGAGGATATCGAGCATTTCGCGCATTTTACCGGCGACACCTTTTACGCGCATATGGATGAGGAAGCCGCGCGCGCCAATCCGTTCTTTGACGGTCGCGTGGCGCATGGCTATCTGATCGTGTCTTTCGCGGCAGGGCTGTTCGTGCAGCCCGATCCGGGGCCGGTGCTGGCCAATTACGGGGTGGACAACCTGCGCTTTCTGACGCCGGTCAACCCCGGCGACACTCTGGGTGTGCAACTGACCTGCAAGGCGATCAACCCGCGAGAAGGGGCAGACCATGGCGAGGTGCGCTGGGACTGCCAGGTCAGCAATCAGGACGGCGCCCTGGTGGCGCAGTATGATGTGCTGACAATGGTGGCGAAGACCTGGCCGGCATAGGGCGGGCCGCCTCGGGGGGCATCGAGCCCCCCGAGGCGGCGCTTCCGCGGAAGCGGGCTGCGCCACGCTGCGGGGAATGGCAGTCAGTTTGACTGACGCGGGCAGCAAAAACGCATGGGCCAGCAGGCAGATCGATCATCTATGGGGTCGAGGTCGATCGTTTTTGTTACCATAATGCTTTGCCATGCAACCTCGGGACGCTCCATGCAACAAACCAACCGCCGCCACTACATCCTGATCGGCGCGCCGGTCGACACGGGCCAGCACCGCCCCGGCTGCCTTATGGGGCCCGCCGCCTATCGTGTCGCAGGGATCGCCCCTGCACTTGAGGCCCTGGGCCATCAGGTCAGTGACCGGGGTGACGCCTGTCCTGCCCCGGTGACCGAGGTGCCTCCCTGTCCAAACCCCGCCGTGCACCATCTGGCCGAAACCCTCGGCTGGACGCAGGCCTTGTCCGAAGCCGGCCAGGTAGCCCTTGCCGCGGGAGGCATACCGGTTTTCATGGGCGGCGATCACAGCCTGTCGCTGGGCTCGGTTGCGGGGGTGGCCGCGCATGCAGCCGCAAGCGAACGGCCCTTGTTCGTGCTTTGGCTGGATGCGCACAGCGACTTTCACACCCCTGAGAGCACGGTCACGGGCAACCTTCATGGCACTCCTCTGGCCTATATCGCCGGACGCCCCTTTGCCGCCTTTCCGCCATTTCCGTCCCCTGTACCGCCCGAAAACATCTGCATGTTCGGCATTCGCTCCGTCGATCCGGCAGAGCATGCCGCACTGCTGGCGCATGATATCGCCATCAACGACATGCGCGTGATCGATGAGCAAGGCATCATCGCACCGCTGCGGGCTTTCCTGCATCGAGTCGCTGCGGCCAACGGTTTGCTGCATGTCTCGCTCGATGTCGATTTCATGGACCCGTCCATCGCGCCGGCCGTCGGCACGACAGTTCCCGGAGGGGCAACCTTTCGCGAGGCGCATCTGGTGATGGAGTTGTTGCATGAAAGCGGGCTTGTCACCTCGGTCGATCTGGTCGAATTGAACCCCTTTCTGGATGAGCGTGGCCGCACGGCGCATCTGATGGTTGATCTGCTGGCCTCGCTGACCGGGCGAAAGGTCTTTGACCGGCCGACCCGCAGCTTCCGTGGACAAGGCTGAGGCCTGAAACATTCGCCGCGATATCCCCGGTGCCCCATGCGCTGATGCGCAGGCAGGGGGGGCTTTGCCCCCTCTGGGCCTATCGGCCCATTCACCCCCAGGATATTTCTGAACAGATGAAGATGCAGGGGACGCGGCGCTATCGGCGTCATCCATTCCTCTACCCCCCCGGCAGGGGGGAAAAGGTGCGTCCGGTACCGCCCCCCCGGAGGTGAAAGCATACGCAACGCGAAAACAATCGGTAGGGGCAGCACCGCAGCCAATGAAGAGCGGTCTGTGCAAGCGAACCATTGGTGCATGCGCATGGCCGCTCGCGGCGGAAGGGGCTTGCCCGCGATCGAATAGCGGGCTAGACCGCGCGCCCTGAAAGCACGAGGAGCGACAGGTACATGGCACGCAAACGCAAAGGCCGCGCGGTCAATAGCTGGTTGGTGGTGGACAAGCCCGCCGGCGTGACCTCGACTGCCGTTGTATCGAAGGTGCGGCGCGCACTGGACGCGGCCAAGGCCGGGCACGCCGGCACGCTTGACCCCGCCGCGACCGGTGTGCTTGCGGTAGCGCTGGGCGAGGCCACAAAAACAGTGCCCTTCGTGACGGACGCGATGAAAGGTTATTTGTTCCGCGTGCGTTTCGGACAAGCCACCACCACCGACGATGCCGAAGGCGAGGTGATTGCCACCTCGGAGCTGCGCCCGACCGATGCCCAGATAGAGGCCGCGCTTGGCGCCTTTCGCGGTGACATCGTGCAGGTTCCGCCGCAGTTTTCCGCAGTCAAGGTTGAGGGTGAGCGCGCCTATGATATTGCGCGCGAAGGTGAGGCGATGGATCTGGCCGCACGCCCGCTGCATGTCGAGCGGCTGGAGATGACCGCGCACCCGGACCCCGATCACGCCGATTTCGCCATGGTCTGCGGCAAGGGCGGTTATGTGCGCGCCATTGCGCGTGATCTGGGCGCGGCGCTGGGCTGTCATGCGCATGTCGCCTGGTTGCGGCGCGAATGGTCAGGCCCGTTTCGCGCCGACGAGGGGATCACACTGGAAGCAATCGAGGCGCTTGCAGGCACGCCCGAGCTGGACGCGCGAGTCCTTCCGCTGGAAGTGGCGCTGGGAGATCTGCCGCAGCTTCCGCTGACCGCCGAGGGGGCGGTGCGGGTGCGCAATGGCAATCCAGGGCAGGTTCTGTCCAGCCAGGCACGGCCTGGTGATACGGCCTGGGCCAGTTTTCAGGGCCAGCCGGTGGCGATCGGCATCTATATCGGCGGCGAGTTGCACCCGAGCCGTGTGTTCAACCTCTGAGCCTGGCCGGTTCAGGGGCGGCGTGCCATCTCTTCCAGCAGATCGGCCGTACGTTTGGTATTGGCATGAATGCCAAGGCCCAGATACAGCACACCGCCCATGATCAGCACATAGACCCCGCCGCCAAGCAGAACCATCAGACCGCGAAAGAACCCGCCGCCCATATAGGCCGGGGTCAACATGACGGCGACAGCGCCAATCACCACACCGATAGCCATCACCACGACCACGATGTTGATCACCATTTCCAGTGACGAGATAAAAAAGTTTCGCATCTGAATAGTCCCTTTGGTTGCAATGACCTGTGGACGCTATCGCCGCGTATCGGCGGCGGCAAGGCACAGGCATCGCCTCGCTCTCCGACAGTTGTGAACCCGCCGTCGGGCTGCGCATCGTCGATCCGGAATGCATCATTTATATTTCTACCGCGATATCATGGGCTTCGCGCTGATCCAGCGATACAGCCCCGGCGTTACGGCCCCGGCGCGGCGTCCTGTTTACGGGTGGATAACGCCATCATATCGGGCTGATCACGGGGAAAGCCTCGATGCAATCCAACCGCTGCCGGACCAAACCGGGCTATATGACATGGCCACTCCTGACCCGGATCACCAGACACTGGCGCAGGCCGTCAAGCGGTTGCCTGACGCCGGGATCACGCTGGACGGCACAGCCGATCACGGGGTTTCAGAGGCGATCTGTCGTCCTGACCCGGACGGCAACAAGGTCGAACGTTGCCGCAACCGCCCCGAAGCCGACTGGCCACGCGATAGCATGGGTGCGCTGAGAATGACCAACACAAGCCTTGATCCGGAGACACTTCTGGCCGAGGCCTGTGTCGCAGACCCTCTGGACGCCCGCCGACGGGGGTGATTTAGTCGCCGCCAAAAGGCAAGGAGTGACGCGACATGGCCACCGGCAGTAACATCCGCACCTGGTTCGAGGGAAAATGGCATGACGGCGATGTGCCGGTCATCCGAGCGGCCGACCACGGCGCCTGGCTGGGAACCACGGTTTTCGATGGCGCGCGCTTCGTTGACGGCATGACCCCGGATCTGGAAGCCCATTGCGCCCGCGTCAATCGCTCGGCCGAGGCGCTGATGCTGACACCCACGGTTTCGACCGACGAGATGGTAGCACTGGTGCTGGACGGGCTGAAGGGCGCGACCGCCCCGGTCTATATCCGACCGATGTATTGGGGCATCCATGGCGGTGCGCTGGGGATCGTGCCCAAGCCGGGGGTGACGGGCTTCTGCATTTGCCTCGAAGACATCCCGATGCCCGCCACAGATGCCCGCACCACGCTCACAACCACCCGCTTCCGCCGCCCGACGTTGGACAATGCGGTGGTCAATGCCAAGGCAGGCTGCCTCTATCCCAACAATGCACGCATGCTGGCCGAGGCCAATGCCAAAGGCTTCGGCAATGCGCTGGTCTGTGACAGTCACGGCAATGTGGCCGAAAGCGCCACAGCCAATGTCTTCATGGTGCGTGATGGCGTGGTCTTCACGCCCATCGCCAACGGCACCTTTCTGGCCGGGATCACCCGCGCACGCCATATCGACAATCTGCGCGCCGATGGGGTGGAAGTGCATGAAACCGTGCTGACGCTCGATGATTTCCGCAAGGCGGATGAAGTGTTTCTCACGGGCAATCTGGCCAAGGTTACGCCGGTTTCAGCCTTTGACGACGTGCAATACCCGATCGGCCCGGTTACGAAACGTGCACGCCAGCTCTATTGGGATTGGGCCGCCAGCGTCCGCTGATGCGCCCGGCGATGCACCGTCTGGTGACTGCCGCCTGTCTGGACGGCATGGCATTGGGCACCGGTGCGGTTTTGCACCAATCGTCCTTCACCGCACCGCTGGCTGAAAGGGCTGCCAGTGATGTCCATGTGTCGCTGGAACGCGCAATAGCGCAAACCGTGACACCCGAATGGCTATTGCCCCGGCTTGAGGAGGCGCTGGCCGAGGGTGACCGTGATCGTGTGGTAATGCTGGCCAATCTTGCCGACGACTCCGCGATTGCCTTGCCCGCCTCCCTGCCCGATCAGATCGCGGCATTTGATGCCGCGCATGGGGGTGGTTGCAAAGCACCACGGATTGCGCGCTTTGCGCCTATGATATCCTCGCCTGCCCCTCGATCCCCCTGATCGCCGGCTGTGCTCTCCCGGTCGAACTGACGCTGCGATTACGGCACTTGCGTTGATCTATGCCTTTGTGTGGCAAGTCCTGATGCTTGCGGGATCATGGGCAGGTGGCTGGCTGCTCAGGGCATTGACACGCCCACGCGCTGGACAGCATTGCGCGACGGTGTCATGATAACCCAAACAGGGAGCCATGAATGCGCAAGTTCCTCGTCGTTCTCGACGACAGCCGCGAATGCCTGAACGCCATCCGCTTCGCCGCGCTCAGGGCCGCGCATACCGGGGGGGGCGTTCAGATCCTGTCGATCATACCGCCTGAGGAGTTCCAGCACTGGATCGGCGTGGCCGACCTGATGCGCGCCGAGGCCCGCGAACGGATTGAGGCACATTTCGAGGTCTTCGCCAAATGGATGCGCGACCGTCAGGGGATCGATCCGGAACTGGTCATCCGCGAAGGTGAGCCAGTGGACGAAATTCTGGCCCAGATCCGCGACGATCCGCAGATCGGCATTCTGGTGCTGGGCGCGGGAACCGATCGCGCCGGGCCGGGGCCGCTGGTGACACAACTTGCGCGCAGCTCGGGCTCTTTGCCCATCCCGGTTACCATTGTGCCCGGGGGGCTGTCGAAGGAGCGCATGGAATCCATCGCCTGATGCTTGCATCGCGCTTGGCCCTGCGCCAAAGAGGCGCGACCCGCCAGAACAGGAGCCGCCCATGCCCGCCATCGTCAACCCCACCGCTGATGACCGCCTGATCGTCGCTCTGGATGTTCCTGATGTGCTGACAGGGCTGGAACTGGCCAAGACGCTTGGAGAAACGGTCAGTTTCTACAAGATCGGGCTGGGCATGCTGACGGGCGGCGGGCTGGCATTGGCCAATGAGCTGAAAAACGAACACGGCAAGCGCGTCTTCCTTGATCTGAAACTGTTCGATATCAGCGCCACGATCGAAGCCGCAGTGCGTGGCATCGCCCGGTTCAACCTTGATTTCCTGACCGTGCATGGCGATCCGCATGTGGTGCGTGCGGCCTGTGAGGGGGCTGCGGGAACGGGGCTGAAGATCCTTGCGGTAACCATTCTGACCTCTCTCGACCGGCAGGATCTGGATGACGCACTGATCGTGCCCGGTGCCTTGGGCGATCTTGCAACACAACGCGCCGCCCGCGCACTCAGCGCCGGGGCGGACGGCGTGATCGCCAGCCCACAGGAAGCCGCCAGCATCCGGGCCCTGCCCGAAGCGATGGGCAAGCTGATTGTCACCCCGGGCGTGCGCCCGCAAGGGTCGGCCAAAGGCGACCAGAAACGCACCGCCACCCCCGCTGCGGCAATCCGCGCCGGGGCGGATCACATCGTGGTCGGCCGACCCGTCTGGCAGGCCACAGACCCAAGGGCCGCCGCCACCGCCATCCACGCTGAAATCTCCAGGATCTGAAGCCCCGGCGCGGCTCCCGCCCGACGTCACATGGGGCGCGGCCTGCCCCTACGCTCCTCCCGTTGGGGCCAGGCCTCGAAGCTGCGCCCCGCGGTATCTGGTGGCTTTGGCCCATTCACCCCTAGGATATCCTGAAGCAGATGAAGGCAAGCGTAGCGTGTTCTTTTCATCTGTTCAGAAATATCCCGGGGGAGTCGCCCGAAGGGCGGCGGGGGCAGCGCCCCCTCTCCGCCGCGCCGCGGCGCACGAAAAGCGTCTGCGCAAGCAGGCATTCCGGTCACCCGGTACACCGCCATGTACGCTTGGCCTTGATTCCCGCGCGCAGTGCCATTACGAGTTGCCAAATTCTGACAGGAGTCACCCGATGTCCGCAGCCCCTTTGTCTGCCAAGCCGACCGCATGCCTTGTTCTGGCCGATGGGACCATCTTTTATGGTCGCGGATTTGGCGCCACCGGCGAGACCGTGGCCGAGCTGTGTTTCAACACCGCAATGACTGGCTATCAGGAGATCATGACCGACCCTTCCTATGCAGGGCAGGTCGTGACCTTCACCTTCCCGCATATTGGCAACACAGGCGTTACTGACGAAGATGACGAAGCCGCTGAACCCGTCGCCGCCGGCATGGTGGTGAAATGGGATCCGACCGAGCCTTCGAATTGGCGTGCCACTGGCGACCTGGTCGACTGGCTCACCCGGCGTGGGCGGATCTGCATCGGCGGTGTCGACACCCGCCGCCTGACCCGCGCGATTCGCCAGCAAGGCGCGCCGCATGTTGCGCTGGCCCATGACCCCGAGGGCAACTTTGATCTTGAAGCGCTGATCGCCAGGGCACGCGGCTGGAAGGGGCTCGTGGGCCTTGATCTGGCGCGCGATGTCACCTGCGCCCAAAGCTATCGGTGGGACGAGATGCGCTGGGCCTGGCCTCAGGGCTATCAGCGCCAGACGGCACCGCTGCACAAGGTCGTGGCAATCGACTACGGCGCAAAGCGTAACATTCTGCGTTGCCTGGCTTCGGCCGGGTGCGACGTCACTGTCCTGCCCGCCACCGCCAGTGCCGAGGAGGTTCTGGCGCTGAACCCTGATGGTGTGTTCCTGTCGAACGGCCCTGGCGACCCGGCCGCAACCGGGGCTTATGCCGTGCCGATGATCAAGGACGTCCTGAAGCAGGACATACCCGTTTTCGGCATTTGCCTGGGCCATCAGATGCTGGCGCTCGCACTGGGCGCCCGCACTGTCAAGATGAACCACGGCCACCATGGCGCCAACCATCCGGTTAAGGATCTGGAGACCGGCAAGGTTGAAATCACCAGCATGAACCACGGCTTCACCGTCGACAGCCAGACCTTGCCCGAGGGGGTGCTGGAAACGCATGTCAGCCTGTTTGATGGCTCGAACTGCGGAATTCGGCTGGCTGGGCGGCACGTGTTTTCGGTGCAGTACCACCCCGAAGCCAGTCCCGGCCCGCAAGACAGTTATTACCTGTTCGAGCGTTTCGCCGCCGCGATGGCCGAGCGAAAGGCCGCCTGAAACGCGAGCGACCGCCTTTCCTTAACCGCTTGTTAACGCCTCCTGCGGCAAGATCCATGCTGGCCGGGTAAAGGCGGGCAAAGCTTGGATTGAGGAAATGCAATGGGACTGGCGCGCTTGCACCCTGATCGCTGGCCGGATCCGGCGGCTCCGCCCGAAAGCGCGCTTGCGCCCTGTTCGTCACCTGCCCGGCCTCAATTCCGACCGGCGCATTCGGGCCGCGGACGACGCCCGCTCGGAATGATCCTGCTGGAGGCCGGCGCACTGGCCTCTGCCGACCTGATGCGCGCCTTGACGATTCAGACGCGCGAGAATGCTCGGCTGGGTGACATCCTGCGCGCCCATGGAATGGCCACGGAAGAGGCAATCGTTCAGGCGCTGGCCGTCCAGCATCAGGCCACGGTGCTGCATGCAGCCACCAGCCGCCCAGACCCTCGGCTGATCGACCTTCTGGGCCCCGCGCGCTGCCTCGCGATGGGGTGCCTGCCCTGGCAGCGGGCCGGATCAGTCACGCTGGTAGCCAGCGCGATGCCGGATCGGTTTTCTGATCAGCGCGCCGCGCTGGAGGCCGTTCTGGGGCCAGTTGCAATGATCGTCATTTCGGAAAGCGACCTGCATGAAGCGCTCACAAAATCACGCCGCAACCTTTTGACATTGCTTGCGGAAACCTGCGTTCGCGCCGAGGAGAGTTGCCGCATCTGGAACGCACGGCGGTTCAGCATTCTGCTGGGACTGGTGTTGACGCTGATGGTCGGATCCGCGCTATTGGCGCCTCTGACCAGCTTTCTGGTTCTGTTCGGCATTGTTGTAGCGGCGCTCTTGCTGGGGACGGTGCTTCGCGTGGCGGCAACGGTGACCCAACTACGCAGCCTTCGATATGCTGCGGGAAGCGCGCCTCGGCTGCACCGACCGCAAACCACGCTGCTGCGCAAGCCGGTTGTTTCAATGATGGTGCCGCTGTTTCGTGAACCCGATATCGCGCCGCGTCTCGTGGCACGGCTCACTGCGTTGGCCTATCCGCGTGAACTGCTTGATATCATGCTGGTCGTCGAGGAGGACGATCAACTGACCCGCGCGGCGCTGGCGCGATCACATCTGCCGCATTGGATGCGCGTGATTCCAGTGCCTGATTCCGCCCTGAGAACCAAGCCGCGCGCGTTGAACTATGCGCTGAACTTTGCCCGAGGAAGCATCATTGGCGTCTATGATGCCGAAGATGCGCCTGCACCTGACCAGTTGCATCGCGTGGTGGAGCGTTTTGCTCAGGGTGGGGCGGATCTGGCCTGCGTGCAGGGCGTGCTGGATTATTATAATCCTGAAACCAACTGGCTGTCCCGCTGCTTCACGATCGAATATGCAGCCTGGTTCCGGCTTATCCTGCCTGGCTTTGAAAAGCTGGGGCTGGCCGTGCCGCTGGGGGGCACCACGCTGTTCTTCCGCCGCGATATTCTGGAATCCCTGGGCGGCTGGGACGCGCACAACGTCACCGAAGACGCTGATCTGGGTATTCGCCTTGCCCGCCATGGCTACCGAACGGAACTGCTGGATACCGTCACGCTGGAAGAGGCAAATTGCCGCGTGTTACCCTGGATCCGTCAGCGATCACGATGGCTCAAGGGTTACGCGATGACCTATGCGGTGCATATGCGTGATCCTGTGCTGTTGTGGCGGCAGCTGGGGGCGTGGCGGTTCTTCGGTTTCCAGGTGCTTTTTCTGGGAACGCTGATCCAGTTTCTGCTCGCGCCCATTCTCTGGAGCTTCTGGCTCATGCTGTTCGGGCTGGGCCATCCTTTGGCCAATGCGCTGCCGGGCACTGCGCTGATCGCCATTGCCGCACTTTTTCTGCTGGCCGAGGTAACCAATCTCGCGATCAATATTGCCGCCCTGGGTGCACGCGACCATCGCTTCCTGCGACCCTGGACAATCAGCCTGCATTTCTATTTTCCACTCGCTGCCTTTGCCGCTTACAAGGGTTGCTGGGAAATGATCATCAGCCCCTTTTACTGGGACAAGACAGCGCATGGCGTGCATGATGAAACAGGCCAGCCCGCGCTGGTGAAGGCCTGAGGCTGCACTCGCCAGCGGCGGTCAGACCCCTTGGCGCCGCCTGTCACCCGATTCCAGTTTCAACCTCGTCTCGAACGCGTGCGATATATGCGCTTTCAGAGCCGCGGCGGCGGCATCACCATCACCACAAGCCACCGCTTCGACGATTGCGGAATGTTCATCCAGTGCCTCGTCACCGCGCCCCTCGGCAGCCAGCGACGTGGTAGCCAGAAGCGCCATTGACCGATGCACGAGGTCCAGCTGCTGCACCAGAAACCTGTTGTGCGAGGCAAGGTGTATCTGTTTGTGAAAGCGTTTGTTCGCCCGGCTCAGCGCCGCCGGATCATTCACAAGCCGCCGGTCGGCCTCAACCATGTCGCGCAGCACCCGCACCTCTTCAATCGTGGCATGGCGGGCGGCAAGGCGGGCGGCCAGCCCCTCCAGTTCCGCGCGCACCACATAAAGCTCGGCCAGTTGGTTATGATCAAGCGAAGCGACGATCAGCGAACGCCCGTCACGCGACAGAAGAGACTGCGTCTCAAGCCGTTGCAAAGCCTCCCGTATTGGTGTGCGAGACACGCCGAAACGCTCGGCAAGTTCTGATTCCACCAATCGATCGCCGGGTCGATACACACCTTCGTCGATCGCTGCCAGGATCAACGTATAGGCGTCAGCATGCTGCATGCGCGTCTCGGCCATCGGCCCCTCCTTGCGGTCCGGTCATACGACCGCGCCCACTACGCGCGCAGACTAGTGCCATGCGCAAGCGCAGGAAACCCTATTTTTCGCTTCAAAAGCTTGAGATGGCGCCGCTTTGACACTAGCTAAAGGTCATGGTCGCCGCATCCTTCAGTCATGTCGATACCTGGGTCTTCGACCTGGACAATACCCTGTATCCGCCTGCGACGCGTCTTTTCGAGCAGATCGACGCCCGCATGACGGATTTCGTCATGCGCATCACCGGCACCGATCGCGCGCATGCAGACCATCTGCGCAAGAAATACTGGCTCGATTACGGCACCACCTTGGCGGGTCTCATGACACATCATGACGTCGATCCGGAACCCTATCTGGTCGAGGTGCATGAGATCGACTTCACCGCTCTCACCCCAGACCCTGAATTGCGCGCTGCAATAACCCGGCTGCCGGGGCGAAGGATTGTCTATACCAATGGCTCGGCCCCCTATGCCCGGCGGGTTATCGAACAGCGCGGGCTGGAGGGGCTGTTCGATGCCGTTTACGGTGTCGAGCATGCGGGCTATCATCCCAAGCCGCAGCCACAGGCCTTTGAACTGGTGTTTGCCGCCGACGGGCTGACACCGACGCGCGCCGCGATGTTCGAGGATGACCCGCGCAATCTGCGCGTACCGCACGGACTGGGGATGCGCACTGTTCATGTCGCCCCCACAGCCCTGCCCCCCGCCGAGGCCGCTCATATCCATCATCACACTGATGATCTGAGCCGGTTTCTCGCGCAATTATAAGCCGCACTGCGACTTGGTGCCGCACTGCGGCGAAGCGTCCAATGGCGGGGATCGCTCAAAAACATATCTGGAGGATCAATCATATCCTGCGGAGGCATCAATGAATACCCTTGCCGTTACCCCCCAGTCGCGCGAACCCTTCATTCGTCGTTTGCCCTTTCTTGGCCCTGTCGCCCGAGAACTGGCCGAGGGCGATGCCGATTACCCGCTCTATCTGCTGGTCGCACTGCTCAGCCTCTGGGGCTGCGCCTTCATGCTGTGGGGCCTTCCGGCGCTTGTTTTGCCCGCGCTCGTCGCCGCTCCGCTGATGCTGGTGGTTCTGGTGTTGATCACCCGAGGCTAAACGCGCAGACTGCACCGGGTGAGGTGACAGTTCCGCTCGCCTATTCGCCCCAGGCACGCTATATCCGGGCGAAAGAAACCTTGAGGGCGGCATGCGGGAAACGGTCGATATCGTGATCTCGGGCGGCGGCGTTGCCGGGTTGGCGGCGGCAGCGGCCTTTGGTTCGGCGGGATGGTCGGTGCTTTGCGTCGATCCGTCTGCGCCGGTGACCGAGGCTCTGGCGCCGGGCGCCGATCTGCGCACAACCGCCTTCTTGCAACCCTCGATTCCGGTGCTGGAGGCGGCGGGCCTCTGGCCGCGCCTGGCACCTCATGCGATGCCCCTGCAGGTGATGCGCATTGTCGATGCCGGCGGGGCAGAGCCGGTGGCACGCGTCGTCCATGACTTTGACGCCAGCGATGTGTCCGATCACCCCTTTGGCTGGAACCTGCCGAACTGGCTGCTGAAGCGCGAGTTCCTCGCCCGACTGGGTGAACTGCCCAATGTCAGCTTCCGCCCCGGTGTGGCGACAGCGCGTTTGCTCACCCGAGAATCCGAGGCCCGCGTCAGTCTTTCTGATGGTGGCATCGTCTCGGCCCGGTTGCTGATTGCCGCCGACGGGCGCAACTCGCCGATGCGGCAGGCGCTTGGGATTGGTGTGCGGACATTGCGTTACGGTCAGAAGGCACTGGCCTTTGCCGTCACCCACCCCACCCCGCACGACAACATCTCGACCGAGGTTCACCGCGCGGGCGGCCCCTTCACGCTGGTTCCCCTGCCCGATCTTGACGGTCAGCCCTGCTCTGCCGTTGTCTGGATGGATACCGGGGCTGAAATCGCACGCTTGCAGGCTTTGCCGATAGAAGCATTCGAAGCGGCGATGAATGATCGGTCCGCCGGGTTATTCGGAACGTTGCGACTTGCCTCATCGCTGACCGTCTGGCCGATCATTGCCCAGATTGCCGACCGGTTCAGCGGCGAGCGCACGGCACTGATGGCCGAGGCGGCGCATGTCGTGCCGCCGATCGGGGCGCAGGGGTTGAACATGTCGATCGCAGATTTGGGCGCGTTGCTGGACCTGGCACATGACGATACGCTGGGCACGCCTGCAATGCTTGACGCCTATCACCGCAGGCGCTGGCCCGAGGTGAAACTGCGCCTTCAGGGTGTCGATCTGCTCAACCGCGCTTCGATGTTGCATGCCCAGCCGCTGCGCGATTTGCGCGCAGCCACGCTGAACACGCTTTATACGCTGGGTCCGGTTCGCCGCGGCCTGATGCAAATGGGGATCGGGATGCGTAAATCCGCGACATCGGAAAAGTGAATTTTTTCCCGATGCAGGTCGAATCACGCGCTGCCCAAAATTGAAAAACTGACACCCTGCACCACCCAATGCCGCTTCCTTCCGGGAAGCACAGGCCCGGCAATCGGCACTACCGGGGGGTGACGGGCCGCAGGCCCGGAAGGGGGGCAGCGCCCCCCCGCCCCGCTCCCGCAGGGCGGTCGCGCTTACAGCGCGGCCTCGATCTCGTCGACCAAACCGCCGACAATATCTTCCAGCAACACCGGATCCTCGCATTCGGCCATTACCCGCACCAACGGCTCGGTGCCCGACTTCCGGATCAGAAGCCGCCCGCATCCTTCCAACCGGATTTCGGCCGCCCGGATCGCGGCCTGCACCCCCGCATCCGCCATCGGCGCCTGCCCGGTTGCGAAGCGCACATTGCGCAAAAGCTGCGGCACCGGCGTGAACTGGCGCATCAACTGGCTTGCCGGTTCTCCCAGTTCGACCATCGCCTGCAAAACCTGCAACCCCGCGATCAAACCGTCACCGGTGGTGGCGTATTCGGTCATCACGATATGCCCAGATTGCTCGCCACCCAGATTATACCCAGACGCGCGCATCCGCTCAACGACATAACGGTCTCCCACAGCCGTGCGTTCCAGCCGCAGGCCGTGGCTGTGCAGATAGCGCTCCAGCCCCAGATTGGACATCACGGTCGCCACCAGCGTTCCGTCGTTCAGGCGCTCTTCCTCGGCCCAGCGACGCGCCAGAAGCGCCATGATCTGGTCGCCGTCTGCGATCTGGCCATGCTCGTCGATCATGACCACCCGGTCAGCGTCGCCATCCAGACACAGACCGATATGCGCACCATTGGCAACGACCGTTTCGGCTGCCACCTGTGGATGGGTCGAACCCACCTCGCGGTTGATATTGAACCCGTCAGGCGAAACCCCCAGCGCGATAACTTCGGCACCCAGTTCCCACAGCACTTCGGGCGCGGCCTTGTAGGCTGCGCCATGCGCGCAATCGACCACCACCTTCAGCCCGCGCAGGCTGGCACCGCGCGGCAGCGTGGTCTTGGCATATTCGACATATCGCCCCCGCCCATCATCGATACGCTTGGCGCGACCGATCTTCAGCGGCTCGGCCGGGGCGATATCGCCCTCCAGGATCGCTTCAATCGCGGCTTCAGCCTCGTCCGACAGCTTGAACCCGTCCGGACCAAAGAACTTGATCCCGTTGTCGGTGGCCGGATTATGGCTGGCCGAAATCATGATGCCGACATCGGCGCGCATCGAGCGGGTCAGGTAGCCTACGGCGGGCGTCGGCACCGGCCCCAGCAACAGGACATTCATGCCTGTGGAGGTCAGCCCCGCAGTCAGCGCGTTCTCCAGCATGTAGCATGAGCGCCTTGTATCCTTGCCGATCACCACCCGGTGCCCGTTTTCGCCACCACGGCTAAAGTAGCGCCCCGCCGCCGCTCCCAGCCTGAGCGCCATGTCGGCGGTCATCGGCCAGCTGTTGGCCTGCCCGCGCACACCGTCGGTGCCAAATAGTTTCCGGCTCATTCTCCCATTCCCTCACTTGTCAATGCACGCCACAACGCCAATGCCTGCACCGTTTCGGTCACGTCATGTACACGGATGATCTGCGCGCCCTGCGCGGCGGCGTGAAGCGCTACTGCCACCGATCCGGGCATCCGGTCTGACGCCGTTTCCACAGCCGAAAGCGTGCCGATGAACTTCTTGCGCGACGCCCCCAGCAATATGGGCGCCTCCAGATCATGAAACAACGAAAGGCCGGATAAAAGCGTCAGATTGTGCTGCAAGGTCTTTCCAAACCCGATACCCGGATCGACAATCAGCCGCTCTCGCGCGATCCCCTGATCCAGCGCATGCCCGATCCGCGCAGCCAGAAAATCATGCACTTCCTGTAGCACATTGTCGTAGCGCGGATCTTTCTGCATGGTCTGTGGCGTGCCCTGCGCATGCATCAGGCAGATCGGCACACCGGCGCGGGCGACCAGCGCAGCCATATCCGGATCATGGAGAAGCGCTGAAACATCATTGACCATATCCGCGCCTGCCGCGAGCGCTGCCTCGGCTACCGCGGCCTTGCGCGTATCAATGGAAACCGGCGTGGTGATGCCATTCGCGCGGAGTGCGGCGATCACCGGAGCCGTGCGCCTGATCTCGTCAGCGACCGGCACGTCCACGGCACCCGGCCGTGTCGATTCGCCGCCTATATCCAGAATGTCTGCCCCTGCGGCCACCAGCGCCTCCGCGCGCGCCAGCGCAGCCTCGAGCTCGAAAGCCTGCCCGCCATCCGAAAAGCTGTCTGGCGTGACATTGACGATGCCCATCACCAATGGCCGCTTGCCGGGCAGACCGGGCAGTACAGCGCGCGGCGCCGACAGCCTCAGACAGTCCTCAGGCACCAGTTCATCGGCAAGGAAACGCTGCGTGGGGCCCCCGCGTAGCGTCAGGTCAACCTCATTCCACCAGACATGGGCACTGCCCGCCAGCTCCAGGGCATCGGGCGGGCGCGGCAGATCGGTGCGTGGCAGAGGACGAAGGTAATTCATACCTGTGCTGAAGCAAATGACCGCAGGCTTGGCAAGACCCTGTCAACCGGCAGAGGGAAATGTTTCAACCGACACGCGACTTCCCGCCGAAAGGCCGGTGCCTTCGGGAACCAGGACAGTACGGGCGGCCAGAGTCTCGGCCAACCAGAGCGCCAGCGCGGCACCGTCAGCGGCGCGCGCCAGCGGACCATCGGGCGTATCCAGAACCAGTTTCGACGGCGCCCAGACGATGGTTCTGCCCTGCCGCATGGCCCATTCGATCTCTGTGCGGCTGGCGACAACCAGACAGCGCCGGTCGCGCGCGGCCAGACGCCAGGCGTTCTGCTCGATCGCCAGCAAATCGATGCGCCGCTGCACCGCGGCCGGAAGCCCCGGTGCCGTCTGGCGCGTTGGCGGCAGGCCCACGCACAGCACCAGCGGCGCGCCACGTGCTTCCAGCGCATCCAGATGGCGCGGCAGGTCGGGCGCGGCAATCGCTGCATTATCCAGGTAAACAACGAGCGGATGCAACGCATCGTCACCCCCATCCGCACGCGGATGCCGCAGCGGCACGGCGGCCCGGCTGCGCACGATTTCAACACCCAGCGCCCCCGGCACCCGGTCCAGCTTTTCGACACGCACGAAAACCCGCATCGCACGCGGCTCGGCCAGAATCCGTTCGGCAATCCGCTCGGCAAGGGTTTCCAGCAGGTTCAACCGCTCCGCCGCCAGTTCATCTGAGATCGCCTCGGTAATCCGGTCATAGGACAGAATGCGATCGACATCATCCTCCAGCGGCACGGACGGGGGGGCAACCTCGACCACCACATTGAACAAAAGCCGCTGCGTCTGACCGCGCTCTGTCTGGAAGGCACCGATATCGGCCTCGACGGGATAGTCGCGCAGCGCGATCCGGTCGCGCGGATCGGTCGACGCAGTCGCCTCGGCCCGCTCTTCGGGATGGGCAAAGGCCAGTCGGATATCGGTACTCATGGGGCCGCCCCGTGCCAGTCTATCGGTTCACGCGCTTTCTAGCCGATGCCGCGCCGCAGGCACAGCCCAAAGGCGCCGCTTGGGGTACAGCCGCGACCTGCACATACAGACGCACCTTTCATCTGTTCAAAAATATCCTGGGGGTGAATGGGCCGATAGGCCCAGAGGGGGCAAAGCCCCCTGGCGCGCGCCAACCGGCCTGTCACCGCGTTCTCAGTTGCTCGAAAAGCGAACCGGCTCGCGGAAAAACAGATGCGTGCCTATCTCTGCGGTCTGTGCGAAACGGCGCGACCAGCTGGGACGCACCGCGCGCGTATGGAAATGAGTGGCTCCGTCGGTCAGCTCGCGCGGCGCGCCGCTCAACATGACTTGCGCGATCCGGGCGGCCAACGCACGGGCCTGCCTTTCCGGCATGGCTCGCGAGCGGCCGTTGCAGGCATAGCTGAACTGACAGGCGTTATTGAGATGGGCATTCTGGTGCACCACGCCGCACACGCTGTCCGGATAATTTGGCAGATCAACGCGGTTGAGGATGACCTCTGCCACCGCGAACTGGCCGGTGATGGCCTCGCCACGGGCCTCATGATAAAGGGCTTCCTGCAAACACTGGAATTCGCTGTCGTCAGCAAGGGTTACGCTCTGGCTCATCAGCCACGCCCGATCATGCCGCTGCGCGGCAAGTGCTTCCTGCGCCTCGGTCGCGCGCGAAACCAGCGCTGCCGGAACCTGGCGAATCGCTTCACGCTCGGCATTCAGTGCAGCCATCACCCCCTGCTGCACGCGCCCCTCTGCCAGAGCCGGCTGTCCGGCCATGGTGGCCATCAGACAAAGCACTGTCGTCGCCCCCAAGGGGCTTAAGTTTTTCCATAATCCCATACCGTCCATCCTCTGTGTCAGCCAAAGGCAGCGTTGAGCTTTGCCAGCGGCGGTCCGGTGTGGCCACGGCGTGCGGTGACCATGCAGATACTGCTGCCCTGTGCCCGGAATATTCATCCGGACAGCAAACAGCGTGCGAGCCATACGCCAAAACAGTCTTTTCGTCCAGTTTCGCGGCTTATACCAAGTCGGCGCCGCGCTGCGCGGCCTTCCCGATGCGACGGACAAGGCACATCGAATTAGCCGCGCAACCGACGCTTAAACTGTTAACGTCTTGTTAACAAATTGTTTTCATTTCTCAGCGCAGATCGGGCATCGCCCGCCGGGCATCGCGAATTCCGATCGTCAGCTGCGCCGCCGCCAGCCGTGCGACCGGCACCCGGAAGGGCGAGCAAGAAACATAATCGAACCCCGCATCCCTGCAAAAGGCAATTGATTCGGGGCTGCCCCCATGCTCACCACAAATCGACAGCGTCAGATCTTTCCGACTGCGCCGCCCCCGTTCGGCAGCGATGAGAAGCAGTTCACCCACGCCTTCGCTATCAAGCACGTGAAACGGGTCTTCCGGAAAGACACCGTTCTGCACGTAGTCTGACATGAAGCGTCCGGCATCGTCGCGCGACAAGCCATAGGTCATCTGTGTCAGATCGTTGGTGCCAAAAGACAGAAAGGTTACATGCTGGGCAATTTCGGCCGCGCGCAGGGCGGCGCGCGGCGTTTCCACCATTACGCCCAGCCGATAGTCGAAATTCTGGCCCTTCTCGATGCGCACAGATGCCGCCACGGCATCGATCCGAGCCTTGACCAGCTCCACTTCGCGCATGGCCGAAACCAGCGGGATCATGATTTCCGGCACGATCGGCGCGCCGCGACGACCGGACTCGACAGCCGCCTCGAAAATCGCACGGGCCTGCATTTCGTAGATTTCCGGCATGGTGATACCCAGCCGCACCCCGCGCATGCCCAGCATCGGGTTGAATTCGGACAATTCCTCGGCCCGGCGGGTCACCTCGGACAAGGGTTTGTCCAGCGCATCGGCCAGTTGCCGCAACCCTTCACGGGTATGAGGCAGAAATTCATGCAAAGGCGGGTCGAACAGGCGGATACAGACCGGCTGGCCCTGCATGATTTCGAACAACTCGATGAAATCCGACCGCTGCATGGGCAATAACCGCTCCAGTGCGGCGGCGCGGTCCTTGGACGTGTCGGCAAAGATCATCTCACGCATCACCGTCAGACGATCATCTTCAAAGAACATATGCTCTGTGCGGCACAGGCCGATCCCTTCGGCCTTGAAATCGCGGGCGATGCGGGCATCGGCCGGGGTGTCGGCATTGGCCCGAACGCTGATATCGCGCAACTCGTCGGCCCAGCCCAGCAGCGTGTTGAACGGCGCATCCAGTGCCGGTTCCAGAAGATCGACAGCACCCAGAAGAACCTCGCCGGTCGTGCCGTCAATGGTGATCAGATCGCCTTCGCGCAGCACATGCCGGCCGGTGTGCAACTCACGCGCACGCGCATCGACCCGCACGCCGGAGGCGCCGACGATACACGGCAGGCCGAGTCCACGCCCGATAACCGCCGCATGGCTGGTCATGCCGCCGCGCTCGGTCACCACACCAGACGCCGCATGCATGCCGCGAATATCCTCGGGCGCGGTTTCACGCCGGACCAGAATACAGGGCTCATCGCGCGCGGCACTGGCCTGCGCGGCGCTGGAGCTGAACACGATGCGCCCCACCGCAGCCCCCGGGCTGGCCGCCAAGCCGCGCGCCAGAACATCACGCTTGCCGCGCGGATCGACCTGGCGGTGCAACAACTCGCTCAGGCCGCGCGGGGTTATGCGCATCAGCGCTTCCTTGCGGGTGATAATCCCATCCTCGGCCAGCGCCACCGCCACGCGCACCGCTGCCCGACTGGAGCGTTGGACTTTCAGGGCATCAAGTACCCAGAGTCGGCCATTCTCAAGTGTGAACTCGATCTGCATCTCCTCGCGAAGCTTTTCCCGGCAAATCGCACCGTGTCGCTTGAGTTTCGCAAATGCCTCGGGGTTCTGTTCTTCCAGCGAGGGGCCACGCTTGTCGCGGCGCAGATAAATCGCCTGCGGGTTGTCCGACACCGCATCGCGCCCTTGCCCATGAACGGCATAGCGCCCGGTAATCTGCGGCGTGCCGGTCACAGAGTCGATGAACTGAATCACCCCCGCACCGCTTTCTCCGGTACCGAAACCACCGGCCATCGCCTGCACCACCAGGCCCAGCCCTGCATCGACCGGGGCACCCTTGGCCTGACGCAGCAGCCGCGCCGATGTCCCTTCCCAGGCGCGCGCCATCGAACGCAACACCTCGGACAACTGATGCTTGGGGTCCTGGGGAAAAGGCTCTTCCAGTTCGGCCTCATAATCGCGTAACGCCGCGTGAAGAGCGGAAAGGCTGGGCTCTCGGGCCTCGAACAGATCAGGGTCCAGCCGGACGACATGCTGGGCATAGGACTGAACAAAACGCAGGTAAAGGGCCGTGGCAACAGGCTCGCCCAGTTGCTCGGACAGCGCCGCGTGCCGTTCGTCATTCATCCCGATGTTCAACAGCGCACCGGGCCCGCCCCAATCAGGGTTTTCCGAACTTGGGCGCACGGACAGAAGCTGGCCTGCGTCGAATCTCGACATCAGCCCATTCATGTCAAGCACCTGGCCTGCCGCGATGGCACGCACCGCATCGAACGACAACGCGATCGTACGTGGCACCGGCAAATCCAGCCGCACCAGACGCTGCAGGCATTTCGCTCGCCAACCATGCGTGCGCAGGGCGATCTGCGCGGATCCGGTGATCTGGGTATAATCCACGAGGGTGAAATGGGTGGATTTCATGGGCATGGCGCGCACTCCTGATGGCGCTCAGGATAGGCTTTATGGATGACTGTGCAAGCGCAGAAATTAGGGAAAGGGGGGCTTTGCCCCCCTCGGCCCTGCGGGCCTCACCCCCCAGGATATTTTTGAACAGATGAAGGGGTCAGCCTTCGAGTCTGGTCAGATCGGCCACGCCCAGGCAGATGGCGCGGATACGGTTGAGCAGATTGAGGCGGTTACGGCGCAGTGTTTCGGTGTCGGTGTTGATCTGGACCTCGGTGAAGAAGGCGTCGATCGGCGCGCGCAGGGCGGCCATAGCGCGCATGGCCTTGGCGAAGTCTTCCTGTTCCATGGCCGGGGTGATGGTGGCGGCCGCGGTGTCGAGGGCTTCGAAAAGGGCATGTTCGGTATCGGATTCTGCGAATTTGGGGTCGGCGCCGAATGAGTATTCGACACCGTCTTTCGCCTCTGCCTGCGTTAGGATGTTGTTGGCCCGTTTGAAACCCTGAATAAGGTTTTCTCCATCGTCGGTTTTCAGGAAAGCGGCGAGGGCCTCGGCCCGTTTGACGAGGAGGGTAAGGTCATCGTTATTCGGCATGGCGAGGCAGGCGTCGATGATATCATGACGGATACCCTGGTCCCGGAGATGAACCTTGAGGCGGTCGTGCAGGAAGGAGAGGAGGTCGGACCGTTTTTCATGCATTCCCTTGATGTGCAAAGCGGTCACCAACATCGTGAATGCAACATCAAACGGCTTTCCGGTGTCGTTCAGCGCGATCCGCGCTCCGTTCACCAACACCAGACGAATGACCCCGAGCGCCGCCCGCCGCAGCGCATAGGGGTCTTTCGACCCGGTCGGCTTCTCGTCAATCGCCCAGAACCCGGTAAGCGTGTCGATCTTGTCGGCCAGTGCGACAGCGACCGAGACCGGGTTGGTGGGCACGTCGTCCGAGGGACCCAGCGGCTGGTAATGGGCTTTGCAGGCCAGCGCCACTTCCTCCGGCAGGCCAGTCGCGCGGGCGTAGTAGACGCCCATGGTGCCCTGCAGTTCGGGGAATTCGCCGACCATGGCCGACTGCAGGTCAGCCTTGGCAATGCGGGCGGCCAGGGCGGCCTGATCAGGGTCGGCGCCGACCAGTGGCGCAATCTCACGCGCCAGGGCTTCAATGCGACTTATGCGATCTTTCTGTGAGCCGAGCTTGTTGTGGAAGGTGACATTGGCCAACCCCTTGGCCATGCCCTCCAACCCATGCTGTCTGACATTACGAAGATCGTTTTCCCAGAAGAACTTGGCGTCCGAAAGGCGGGCGGCCAGAACCTTCTGGTTGCCGGCCAGTATGGTTGCGCCATGGTCTTTGGTTGCCCGGTTGGCGACTGTCACAAATCGAACAATCTGCCCGGATTTCGGGTCTCGCAGGGAAAAGAATTTCTGATGCTCTTTCATCGAGGTCCGGAGCACCTCGGGCGGCAGTTCAAGGAAGTCCTGGCTGATCTCACCCACCAGCACCACCGGCCATTCGACCAGCCCTGCAACCTCGGCCAAGAGGCCCTTGTCCTCGACCAGTTCCAGCCCCAGCGCGAAAGCCTGCGCGCGGGCTTCATGATCAATAGCGGCAGCGCGCTCAGCCGGATCGAGAATGACAAAGGATTTCTTAAGCTTTGCCGCGTAATCATCGAAACCGGTCACGGCAAAGGCATCGGGGGCCATGAAGCGGTGGCCGCGCGTGGTGTTGCCTGCCTTGATGCCCTCCACCTCAAGCGGGACAACCTCGGTCCCGGTGTCAGATGAAAGGATACATAGGATCGAATGCAGCGGACGGACCCAGCGCAGCGAACCCGCGCTCCAGCGCATCGATTTCGACCAGGGAAATGTGCGGATTGCGCGCTCCAGAACCTCGCCAAGGATTTCAGCAGCAGGACGGCCCGGGCGCTCGATCAGAGCGACATAGAAAGCGCCCTTCTTGTCTTCACGGGTTTCAAGCTGCTCAAGTGGCAGACCGGTCGAACGCAGGAAGCCGTCAATCGCGGGTTTCGGCGCGCCCACTTTCGGCCCCTTGCGCTCCTCGCACAGGGTGGGACTGTAATTACTCAGCCCTTCTATGGCCAGCGCCAGCCGCCGGGGTGTGGCGAAGGCCGCAGCGTGGGCGTAATGCAGACCGCCCTCGACCAAACCGTCGGTGACCAGTCGCTTGAGCGCATCGGCAGCAGCCGCCTGCATCCGGGCAGGGATTTCTTCGGAGAAGAGTTCGATCAGGACATCGGGCATGAGATCAGCTTTCTGGTGCGGGCGGGCAACCCTGCGGCAGGGGGCGGCCATCGAAATGGGCGGCGCCGCAGGCGTTCATCTGGTTCCAGAGGAAGGCTTTGCCATCGGGATAAAGGGCCATTACGCGGTCAAAGCCATATCGGAAATTGGCCGCAACCAGCCAGGACTGTGCGCGACCTGCTGCAAGATCGGCCTCCAGCTTGCCAGCGTCAAAACAGCCAAGCCAGCGCGGCGCGTTCAGCGGCCGGGGATCTGGATAGGGGATCAGATCCGTATGACCTTCCATGACCTGAAAGCAGGCACGGTAGCGCAGGGGCGAGCTGTCGGAATCGATGCCCTCGAACCCGGCGATGGTCAGCCGGGTAACCCCTTCGGGAACCTCGGCAATCAGGTCGACCTGTGGTTCCAGCCGGTCGTAATAGCCGTAAACCTGCAGGTAATACATCGCCCCCCCGCCGACCAGGCCGGCAAGGAGGAGGGCGATGGCGGCGATACGGCCCATCATGTCACTCCGGCATCTGCCGCCCCGCCCGCCTCGGTGGCAACAAAGGCATCGGCGCATTTCTTCGCCAGCGCTCGGACCCGGCCGATATATGCCTGCCGTTCTGTCACCGAGATCACGCCGCGGGCATCGAGCAGGTTGAAGAGATGCGACGCCTTGATGCACTGGTCATAGGCCGGGTGCGCCATGACGATCCTCCGCCCAGCCCCATCGGTTTCCGGCGCGGCGAGGATGCGTTCGCATTCGGCTTCGGCATCCTTGAAATGCTGGAACAGCATGTCGGTTTCGACCTGATCGAAATTCCAGCGCGAATATTCCTGTTCGGTCTGGAGGAACACGTCACCATAGGTCAGCGGGATAGGGGCGGACGGGTCGTTGAAGGGCATGTCCATCACATGATCGACGCCCAGGATGTACATCGCCAGCCGCTCCAACCCATAGGTCAGTTCGCCCGAGACGGGTTTGCAGTCATGCCCGCCAACCTGTTGAAAATAGGTGAACTGCGACACCTCCATCCCGTCGCACCACACCTCCCAGCCCAACCCCCAGGCGCCCAGCGTGGGGCTTTCCCAGTCATCCTCGACAAAGCGGATATCGTGCAGGCTGTCGTCCACACCGATGGCGCGCAAGCTGCCCAGATACAATTCCTGCAAGTCAGGCGGCGAGGGTTTGATGATCACCTGATACTGGTAGTAGTGCTGCAACCGGTTCGGGTTTTCACCGTAGCGCCCGTCCGTCGGGCGGCGCGAGGGCTGGACATAGGCCGCAGCCCAGGCACGCGAACCGAGCGCGCGCAGGGTGGTGGCGGGGTGAAAGGTACCTGCGCCGACTTCCATGTCATAGGGTTGCAATACGGCGCAGCCCTTTGACGCCCAATACGCCTGAAGCCGCAGGATGATCTCCTGAAAGCTGCGGGGTTTGTCGGTGCCGTGGCTCATGCGCTGCCTCTGGTTCGCTCGCGGGGTCTGCGGCCTCAATAGGCAAGCGTCACGCCATGGTCAACGCCGCGCACTGATCAGGTTGTGGCGCAGCTTGGGCGCTGGTGCGAAAAAAATGCACAGCCCGGGGCCATGCCTCTCTACTAACTGCGGATTTATCTATATGAATGGCATAGCCCCGCCACTTTTTGGGCACCAGAATCAAGAAATCAGCCACAACGCATGGGACTGCCGTGACCAATCGACCCGCAAGCCTTTTTCTGTCCACCCTTATATTTCTTTTCCTGTTCCCAGCGGCCCTCCTCGCGCAAGTCACCTATTGGGTGCAGGTAGAGGCGCATCCAACGCTTCGCACCGCCGAGGATTTTGCCGTCCGCTATGATTCCGACATCGGCAATGTGGCCGGATTTCGGCTTCCTGGCGGGTGGTATGCACTGGCTCTTGGGCCGTTCGCGACCCAGGATGAGGCTGAAAGCCTCCGCCGGCAATTGCTGTCTCGCCGGGAGATCCCCTCGGATGCCTATGTGACCGACGCCAGCGTCTATGGTCAACAATTCTGGCCGGCGGGTGGCGCGGCACAAATGACATCGGTAACGCCAGAACCACAAGCCGAAGCTGAGACGCCCGCGGACGACGAACCGCTGGCAGCGCCCAGCCCCGAACCCGCGGTCGAGGAACTGCCAGAGGAAACGGTGGCCGAGGCGCGCGCCAATGAAAGCCGCCTGACCCGTGACGAACGCGCCGAAATTCAGACGGCTTTGCAGTGGTTCGGACACTACACGCAGGCTATCGATGCGGCGTTTGGCCCCGGCACTCGTAACGCGATCGGCGCCTGGCAGGCGGCGCAGGGCTATGACGCCACCGGCTTTCTGACCACTCGCCAGCGCGCTGCACTGCTGAGCAGCTACGACGCTGCGCTGGCCCGGTTCGACTTCGGCCCCTGGCGCGATGATCGTGCGGGTATCGAGATGACGCTGCCGCGCGGCCTGGTGGCATTCGACCGCTATGAAAGCCCCTTTGTCCATTTCAACGCCGTGGGCGACAGTGGCATGCGCCTTTTGCTGATCAGCCAGGAAGGTTCACAATCGACGCTCTTTGGGCTTTACGAAATCATGCAGACGCTAGAGGTCATTCCCCTTGAGGGCGAGCGCGAGCGGCGCAACAACAGCTTTCTGATCACCGGCCAGTCGGACAATGCACGGGCACATGCCGTCGCGCAGCTTCAAGGCGGTGCGATCAAGGGCTATGTCCTGTTGTGGGAACCGCGCACCGATGACGACGCCGCGCGTGTTCTGGGAACGATTGAAGCCTCGTTTCGCGCCATTGGGGGCGTTCTGGAAAGCAATGCCGGAACCTCTGCCTCAAGCGTGTCACAGCGCGACCTGATGGCCGGGCTGGAGGTGCGCCGCCCGGTGCGGTCGCGTTCGGGGTTCTTTGTCGATACCGTCGGCACCGTGGTCACCACCGCCGAGGCGGTCGACGGCTGCGGGCGGGTGACGATCGACGAGGCCTATACCGCAGATCTGCGACTTCTGGACTCCGAAAACGGCATTGCCGTGCTGAACCCGCGCGCGCCGCTGGTGCCGCTGGCATTCGCCCAGTTCGCCGCGCATGAGCCGCAGCTGGATTCAGATATCCGCGTGTCGGGCTTTTCCTATCAGGACACGTTGACTCGCCCGATCCTGACCTTCGGACGGTTGTCGGACATGCAGGGGCTGAACGGAGAGGCCACATTGCGTCGCCTGTCGATCCGGGTTCAGCCAGGCGACTCGGGCGGGCCGGTGTTTGATGCCAACGGTGCTGTCATGGGCATGTTGCTTCCGCGCATCGAGCAGGACGACCGGGTGCTGCCGGACGACGTCCACTTCGCCGTAGACAGCAGCACCATCATGGCTGCGCTGGACGAGGCCGGGCTACGTGGTACGCTGAGCCGCGAAAACGCCTCGATGCCCGCCGAGATCCTGACCCGCGTATCGGCCGATCTGACGGTGCTGGTATCCTGCTGGAACTGACACGGAGCGGGCCAGAAACAGGGACGAACCATCGGCAAGGAACCGCGCGCGCCCATCAAGGGCGCGCGTTTCCTTTTTCGGCAGCGCTCCACCCTGCCCTCCTCCCCGCATGGAAATGACCCGGAAACTGCGAAAATCGCCTCAGGTCCGCCAGAACCGGGGCAGGAACAGCACCAGAACCGCAACCATCTCCAGCCGCCCCAGAAGCATGCCTGCAATCATCAGCCATTTCACCGGATCCGAGAACTGATCCACCGCACCGCTTTCACCGACTCCGTGGCCAAAAACCGGGCCGATATTGCAGATCGATGTCCATGCGGCGGTGATGGCGGTGCGCATTTCGAGTCCGCTCAGCGACAACAGGACCGTCAGCACACCAAAACCCAGAATGAATGCCGTGAACATAACGATGACCGAGGAGATGACCTCGGAATCCACCCGCCGCCCGCCGATCTGGACCAGCGCAACGCGGTTGGGGTGGACCAGCTGACGCAGCTGCGACTTGATCGCTTCGAACAGCACAAGGAAACGGAACACCTTGATCGCGCAACCGGTAGACGCCGTGCAGGCACCGATGAAGCCCACCACGATCACAACCAGCAACGGGAATCCGCCCCAGGCCGAAACATCCGCCGTGCCATAGCCGGTGCCGGAAAACAGCGAGACTGTGTTGAACGCGCTTTCGCGCAACACCAGTTCAATCCCGCGTTCACCGTTCCACAGCCGGTAGAGGGCAATCAGACCGATCGCATAAAGCGTCCATCGCAGATAGGCGCGCACCTGCACATCCTGAAACAGCGGTCGCACCGAGCCGTTGATCGCCTGAACGTATCGGATGAAGGGCAATCCGGCGAGCCACATCAGCATCGTGGCGGCATATTGCGCCGCCGGCGTGAACTTCGCCATCGAGGCATCCGACGTGGAATAACCGCCCGTGGCGATCGTGGTCAGCGCATGGTTGATGGCATCGAACGGCCCCATCCCCACCACGGCATAGATGATCGCCGCGACTATCGTCAGGCCCACATAGATCTGGACCAGCATGAGGGAAATGTCCGTCGCGCGCGGCAAGACCTTGCCCATGGTGTCAAACCCTTCCGAACGGAAATGCTGCATGCCGCCGACCTTCATAACCGGCAGAAAGATCAACGCCACGATGATGATACCCAGCCCGCCCAGCCATTGCAGGATGGACCGCCACAGCAAGATCCCCGCCGATTTGTCGTCCAGCCCCACAATAACCGTGGTGCCTGTGGTCGTCATACCGGACATCGATTCAAACATCGCATCGGTCAGGTTCAGCGCTTCGCCGCCCAGCCACAAGGGCAGCGCGCCATAGGCGGGCAGCACAACCCAGGTCAGCGTGGTCAGAAGAAACGACTGCCGCAGGGTCAGCGAAGAGCCAAGGCTGTTGGCCGTGGCCAGTGCCATGGTCACGCCCGAGAGCGAGGTGATGAAAGCCGCAGAAAGGAACAGACGCCAGCTTTCCTCGCCCAGCGCCAGATCAACGACAACCGGCATCAGCATTGTCAGCCCAAGAACGACAAGCAGCAGGCCAAGGATGTGAACGACAGGGCGGAAATCAGGCATGGAGAAAAGCCTTGGCGGGGGCGCGGGGCACTGTCAAGCGACGGTTCACGCGTGGACAACGACGCAATCGGGCAGCAGCCGTTCGGCATCAACGCGCCGACACAATTGGCTGGCACCGGTCATCACTGCCGCAGCAGCCGCTGCGGTGCCATGGCGCAGGGCTTCGGCCAGATCGGCGCCCTGCGCCAGCGCCAGCACGAAAGCGCCGGTAAAGCTGTCGCCCGCGCCGGTCTTGCTGTTCACCGGCACCGTGGGCGGGCGGCAATGCAGCCGGACGCCCTCGCCCGCCAAGACCGAACCATCGCTGCCGCGCGCCAGCACCACCACCTTTGCGACACCGCGCGCCACCAGCTCTTCGGCAAAGGCCAGGCTCTCGGCGACGTCGGGAAGCGGGCGGCCTGCGGCCTCTTCGGCCTCGGCCTGGTCCATGCGCAGGCACCAGGGCGCAGCACCTGCGCCGCCCGCGATCAGATGCGCCAATGCCGTGCCCGAGGTATCAACCACCAGCCGCGCCTCGCTTCCCGCCAGCCGTTCGGCCAATCGGGCAGCGAAATCATCGGAAACGCCCGGAGGCTGGCTACCACTCAGCACCACCCAGCCTCCCGGTGCAGCACCCTCGGCAATGCGGGACAGCATGTCATTGCTCAGGCGGGCATCCCACTGCGGGCCGGGCATGATGAAACGGTATTGGCGGCCGTCCTCGCGGTCGATCACCGACAGGCTCTGCCGGGTTTCGTCGGGCAAGGCGAAGGGCAAGAGCTGCAGCCCCGCCCCCTCGATCAGCGCCGCGATCCGCGCGCCCGTCGTCCCGCCCAACGCCGCCAGCACCCGCGCCTGACCGCCCAGGATCGCTATTGCCCGGGCAACATTGATCCCCCCGCCACCGGGTTCGATGACAGGTGCGGACAGGCGCAGCTTTGGCCCCGCCTTGACCTGAGGCGCGTCGGCGGACAGGTCCAGCGCCGGGTTCAGCGTAACGGTCAGAATGGCGGTCTGCGGCTCAGTCACGGTGCGGCTTTCCCAAGGAACGACCGCACCACCTTAAGCCCCTTCAGTGACGACGAAAAGCGCCTTAGCCCACGTGGATCAGGCTGGCAAACAACCTGGGGTCCAGACTGTCCGCAACGAAGGTCGGCCCCTCGGTCAACAGGCTCACGGCGTCATGGCTGTGAAGGCTTTCCTGATGGCTGGCGATGACCCGGAAATCACCGATCCGCGCATCCGCCTTCAGCCCCTCACAGAACAGCCGCGCGGCGTCTTCCACGAAGATCGGATTCGCGGCGTTGAGTTCGGCAAACGCCTGTTCATCCTCGCGCTTGACCATGACCTGTGTCTCGGTTGGCACGGCAGCGCGGCATATTTCTATCAGATCCTCGAACCACAAGACCGCGCCCGGCAACACCTCGACCGACAGCCGCGCAACCGAGCGTTGCGAATGTGGGGTTGCCAGCTGGCCGCGCCCGTAGCGGGCGTGTTCGCTCAGTTCCAGCGAGCAGGGGCAGGTGGAGGAATACACGTAATCCAGATGCATGAACCGCCGCCGCGCCCCGCCCTGATCCACCAACTCCAGCGCGATGTCGTAATACTGCCAGCCCCACAGCCCCGAGCGCAGGCTGTCCACCTTCATCGGAAACGAGAACCGCATCTGGATACGCGCATCGAAGCTCTCCAGATCGGCCTTGTAATCATCAAGCGCGGCCTCGATCACACTCAGGCTGAAACGCTTTTCGGCATGCTGGTAGAAGCTGCGCATGATCCGACTCATGTTGATGCCCTTCTTGTCGGCATCAAGACTGACAGTGCCGGTCACACTGGTTTGCAGCGTCACATCACCCGCTCCCGAGCCATCGGATTCCCGCGTTCGAAACCGGATTGGAAGGTGGAAGTTGGAAATACCGACATGCTGAATCTCCTGACGCGCGCCCCGGATCAGGCTGGCCGGACCGTTCTGCAGGTCTGGCATGGTGCGGCGATAGGCGGTGTCGGGCACAAAATCGGCCGGATAGTCGCGCTTCAGAACCGGATAGGTGCTGTCTGACTGTCCGGGCACCAGACGCGAAAGCGCAGGCTCCAGATCCGCAATCTCGGTATCCGATGCGCGCCCGGCCCATGCCCGCAGAACTGCAAGCGCTCCTTCGGCCTCGGCCCGGCTGGGTTCGCGGTCTGTGACCGGCATGTGAATGTTCATCTTGCGCCCTCCGATCAGCAGCGCGGTGCCCTGAAAAAAGGCCCCCCACGAACAGGATTGCCCCCAAGGTAATCACTTTGCCCGCGCTTTCAAAGGTTCTACGCGCAGTCGCGTGCGCTGGATCACCCTTTACTGACGCCAAGCGCCGCAGAAAGATCGGCCAGAAGGTCATCGACATCTTCAAGACCCACGCTCAGCCGGATCAATCCCGGCGTAATGCCGAGAAGCCTTTTCTGCTCCTCGGGCAAGCGCTGGTGGGTGGTTGTGGCCGGGTGCGTGGCAATCGTGCGCGCATCACCCAGATTGTTGGAGATCAACACGACTTCCAATGCGTTCAGAAAGCGGAACGCCGCCTCTTTCCCACCCTTGATGTCAAACGAAATGACCGTGCCGCCGCTGCCCCCCTGCGCCATGGCCAGCGCGTGCTGCGGATGGCTGGCAAGGCCGGGATACATCACGCGCGACAACGCCCCATGCCCTTCCAGTGCTTCGGCCAACCGCTGTGCGGTCGCCGCCTGCGCGCGCACCCTCAGGTCCATTGTGGTGATCCCGTTCAGCAGCACCCAGGCGTTGAACGGGCTCATCGCGCCGCCGGTATGTTTCATATAGGGCTCAAGCGTGCCGCGGATGAAATCGCGCGTGCCGCAGACCACCCCGCCCAGGCACCGCCCTTGCCCGTCTATATGCTTGGTCGCAGAATAGACCACCACATCGGCGCCCAGTTCAACCGCGCGGCTGAAAACCGGCGTGGCAAAGACATTGTCCACCAGCACCAGCGCCCCGGCTTCATGCGCCATTCCAGCCACCGCGCGCAGGTCGATCACCTCAAGCGTCGGGTTCGATACGCTTTCCAGAAACACCGCCTTGGTGCCGGGGCGGATGGCCGCGCGCCAGGCGTCCAGGTCGGTGCCATCGACGAAACTGACCTCGACCCCGAACCGCGCCAGCACCTCTTCCAGCACATAGAGGCAAGAACCAAACAGCGCGCGCGCAGAAACCACATGGTCCCCCGCCCTCAGCAACGAGGTCAGCGCGCCCGAAACCGCCGCCATGCCGCTTGCGGTGGCGAAAGCATCTTCTGTGCCTTCCAGCACGGCGATCCGGTCCTCGAATGCGGCGACCGTGGGGTTGCCGTAGCGCGCATAAATGAACTCGTCTTCGCCGGCCTTGATGAACCGTGCCTCGGCAGCCTCGGCGCTGGGATAAACGAAACCCTGCGTCAGATAGATCGCTTCGGCCATCTCGCCATACTGGCTGCGCCGCGCGCCAGTGTGAACGGCTTTGGTGCGGGGCTTCCAGCCTGCCGCCCCGATTCGTGCTGCGTCTTGTGTCATGACACTTCTCCTGCGGCCAGGCCGCGCTGACTGACACCGGCAGGAGCGCCCCTGTTCAGGTTCGACAGGGGCCGCGCCTCTTTAGCGGATTTTTTTCCCGTGGTCCGCAAGCCGGCACAAATCACCACGTCTGAGTGCGCCTTACGCCAAGATTGGGGCGCGCGTCAATCCGCCGCCCGCGACAGCAGGAAAATCTGCACCCAGGCAGGTAAGCAAGTCACAATCCATCGTGAAATCGTGCCGAACCGGCCAAGGAATCGCCCGAATTCGCACGCATACTTCCCTTCATCGGCGCGACCCAATCAACGGAGCTTCTGACCGATGCCTGCGAAGTCCCCTTTTGCCGCCGGACAGGTGGCACTTCTGAGCGCGCTGGCGCTTGGCGTTTGTTTTCTCGTCGCGCCTTCGGATGCCCCGGCGCAAACGGCTGGTGCCGACATCGTTGCCCATGCAGCGCTTGACGAGACGCTCCAGCTTGAGCAAGGCCACCGCGCCGAGGTCGAGGCCGCGCTGCGCGCCATGCCACCGGACAGGCTCTATCTGACATTCGCCCGCATCCACGCTGTCTTTCGTGTCCAGATCGGGCAGGATGACCTGAGCATTGCCCGCGCGCTGGTCGATTACGCGCTTCTCGCCGAGGCCGAGTTGCGTGCACGCGGTCTGCCGCACCCTGAAACCACCGAAACGGCGGGCGAGATGCTGCGCCTTTATGAACTGGTGCTTTAGCGCCGCTGCCCGCCCCTCCTTTGACGCTGCGACGGGCCGGGTGCTCTTGCAGGCCGGCGTGGATTTCACCTTCCGGGCCCGGGCCTTACTGGCCTTCCCGGTCGTGTGCGACGCAGAGTTCTTCAACACGCGCTGGTCATTCTAGGCAATAACGACCAGACCCGCACGCGCCTGGCGACACCCGGTTCTTCCTGCCTCCCCGCACTTCCTTCTCTGCCACCCTTGCCTTTGATCAGCAACAGACACAGTTTGCGCGGGTAATGCATTCATGGAAAGCTTCAGGAATACCACATGGCGCAGGAAATCGACCTTTACTACTGGCCCACGCCGAACGGCTGGAAAATCACCATCGCGCTGGAGGAAATGGGCCTGCCCTATAGAATCCAACCGGTGAACATCGGCACGGGCGAGCAGTTCCACCCCAATTTCCTCAAGATAGCACCGAATAACCGCATGCCCGCCATCATGGATCGCGACGGCCCCGATGGTGCGCCGATCTCGATCTTTGAATCGGGTGCAATCCTGCAGTATCTGGCGCGCAAGACCGGGCAGTTCGGCGGCGCAAACCCACGCGAACAGGCGGTGGTAGAGCAGTGGCTGATGTGGCAGATGGGCGGCCTCGGCCCAATGGCCGGTCAGGCGCATCACTTCCTCACCTACGCCCCGGACATGGACCCGCCGCAGGTGCTTCCTTACGCGCAGAATCGCTACCGCAACGAGGTGGCGCGGCTTTATGGCGTGCTTGACCGCCAGCTTGCCGATAACCGCTACGCGGCTGGCGCATCTCTGTCGATTGCCGATATCGCGATCTGGCCCTGGGCCATCCTCTGGGAACGCCAGGAACAAAGCCTTGACGACAAGCCGAACCTGAAACGCTGGCTCGACGAACTCGCCGCGCGCCCGGCCTTCGAGAAAGGCAAGGCGGTGGGCGCAGAGTTTCGCAACAGCCCGAAAATGGACCGCAAGGCGCAGGAAGTTCTTTTTGGTGTGAAATCAGAACACTGATGCGACGGGCAGTTGGCACCAGTGCCAGTGGTCGCCTTTTCATCTTGCCGGAAATACGCTGGGGGGTGAATTGGCCGAACGGCCAAGAGGGGGGCAACGCCCCCCTCCTTCTGTCTCAGCCCTCGTCCGGCTCCTGCCAATAGGCCTCGATCAGCTTGAAATTGCTCAGCAGGAAGGCAAACATCACCCCCATCTGGCCAAAGGTATCCCAGATCACATAGACATCGGTCGAGAAATTACGCCAGATCAGCTCATTGGCGGCAGCGAAGGCCAGAAAGAACCAGGCCATTCGCCGCGTCAGGATCATCCAACCCTCCTGACTGATCGGCAGCGCGCCCTCCAGCACATAGGCCAGCCATGACTGACCACGCCACAGACCGATCCACAGAAGCAGGCTGAACAAGCCAAACACAAACGTGCTTTTCATCTTGAAGAACCGCTCGTCATTCAATGCCACCGTAATGCCACCCAGCACCACCACCAGCACCAGCGTTGCCACCTGCATCCGCGACAACTTCCCGGTCAGACGCTTCAGCACCAGCGCCGAGACCAGTTGCAGCGGTGTGAAAACCACGATCGCCACGATGAACCCGGCATATTCGCGCCCGCCGAGTGGGATCACCGTGTCGCGCATCCAGAAATAGACAGCGAGAAACACCACCAGCGGGCCAAACTCCAGCGCCTGCCTCAGCCAGACCGGCGGTTGCGGTGCGACGACCACAGCAGGCCCGGTGCCAACCCGCGGGGCGGTGTCACGCTCGGTGCCTGTGGGCGGCGGATCATGCGGCAGGGTCATGTGGCCTCCTGACTCTTTGACCTCACTTGCCCCGCCAATGCCGCCGTGACAAGCATGAACCGCGTCATTTTCCACCGATATCACCGGGAAATGAGCCTAAAAGCTTGCTCAATCCGGGTTGACTATCGCGCAAAATACTCGCACTCCCATGCCGACCCCTCCCCCCAGTCCTGTAACGTACGAAGGACGGTCTGATGACCCATTTGAATCACGCTCCGATTGCAGAGCTTTATGTCTCCCCCGATTCCGCTCAGAAATTGAAAGTTGAGGCCGCCACCCTGCCTTCCTGGGATCTGACCCCGCGCCAGGTCTGTGACCTCGAACTGCTGATGAACGGCGGTTTCTCGCCGCTCAAGGGTTTTCTCGGCAAGGCCGATTACGACAGTGTCGTGGAAACCATGCGCCTGCGTGACGGATCGCTCTGGCCGATGCCGGTGACGCTGGATGTGTCCGAAAAATTCGCCGAAGGGATTGCGCCGGGGCAGGACATCGCGCTGCGTGATCAGGAAGGGGTGATCCTGGCGATCCTCTCGGTCACCGACAAATGGCAGCCGAACAAGTCGGTTGAAGCCGCGAATGTTTATGGGGCCGACGATCTGGCGCATCCGGCGGTGCATTACCTGCACAATGTCGCGGGTCCGGTCTATCTGGGCGGACCGATCATCGGCATCCAGGCACCCGTGCATTATGATTTCAAGGCCCGCCGCGACACGCCGAACGAGTTGCGCGCGCGGTTTCGCAAGCTGGGCTGGTCCAAGGTTGTCGCCTTTCAAACCCGCAACCCGCTGCACCGCGCGCATCAGGAACTGACCTTCCGCGCCGCGCGCGAGGTGCAGGCCAACTTGCTGATCCACCCGGTCGTGGGCATGACCAAGCCGGGCGATGTGGACCATTTCACCCGCGTGCGTTGCTACGAGGCAGTACTGGACAAGTACCCGGCCGCCACCACGACCATGAGCTTGCTGAACCTTGCCATGCGCATGGGCGGCCCGCGCGAAGCTGTGTGGCACGGAATCATCCGCCGCAACCACGGCTGCACGCATATGATCGTCGGACGCGATCACGCCGGGCCGGGCAAGAACAGCCAGGGCAAGGACTTCTACGACCCCTACGCCGCACAAGAGCTGTTCAAACAACACGAAGCGGATATCGGCGTGACCATGGTTGACTTCAAACACATGGTTTATGTGCAGGAAAAGGCTCAGTATTACCCGGCCAATGAAGTGCCCGAAGGCGCCACCGTGCTGGATATCTCGGGCACCGAACTTCGCCGCCGGTTGCGCGAAGGGCTGGAGATCCCCGAGTGGTTCTCGTTCCCCGAAGTGGTAGCAGAACTGCGCCGCACCTCGCCACCGCGGTCGCAACAGGGATTCACCGTTTTCTTCACCGGTCTCTCGGGCTCGGGCAAATCGACGATCGCCAATGCGCTGATGGTCAAACTGATGGAAATGGGCGGACGACCCGTGACCGTGCTCGACGGCGACGTGGTGCGCAAACACCTGTCGTCCGAACTGGGCTTCTCCAAGGAACATCGCGATCTGAACATCAAGCGCATCGGCTATGTCGCGAGCGAGATCACCAAGAACGGCGGAATCGCCATCTGCGCACCCATCGCGCCCTACAACGCGACACGGCGCATCGTGCGCGAGATGATCGAGCAGTACGGCGCCTTCATCGAAGTGCATGTAGCGACCAGCGCTGAAGAATGCGAACGGCGCGACCGCAAGGGGCTCTACAAACTGGCACGCGAGGGAAAGATCAAGGAATTCACCGGCATTTCCGACCCCTATGAAGCCCCGGAAAAACCCGAACTGCGCGTCGACACCCAGGATGTGGATGTCGATCACTGCGCCCATCAGGTGCTGCTGACGCTGGAGAGCATGGGCCTGATCACCGGGCGCTGAAGACTGTATAACGGCCTCCGAAAGCGCGCGCCTTCTCGGCGCGCGCTATTCCTTTGATCTGATTGCCCGCTAGCGCAGAAGCCTTTTTATTTAGAAAGGGGGCGCTGCCCCCGCCCGTTCTGCTGCGCAGAACGGACTCCCCCGGGATATTTCTGAACAGGTGAAATGAAGAGCGCCGCGCGCCCTTTCATCTTGCCGGAAATACGCGGGGGTGAATGGGCCGAAGGCCCAGAGGGGGCAACGCCCCTTTTCTTTTGGCTTTCAAGGCACCAGGGTTCAGGCTGCCAGTTGCACAACCACCGCGCCGGCTGCAATCAGGCCCATCAGAACAACCCGCCGCGGACCGGTCTGCTCGCCCAGCATCAGCCAACCGATCAGCGCCGCAAAAACGGTTGATGTTTCGCGCAGCACAGCCGCCTGGCCAACCTGACCCAGCCGCGTTGCCAACATGATACCGCCGAAACTGCCGAAAGCAATGATCGCACCCAGCAAGCCGCGCTGGGCCAGCCACCGCCAGTCGTCTGCAGGCACCAGCTTCAGCCGGTTGCGCGCCATGAAGGGAATGAACAGCCCGTCTATAACGAAGAACCAGGCCAGAAAGGTAAACGGATCGGCAGTGGCACGGATGCCGTAAGCATCAAAGGTCGTGTACAGCGCGACAAAAGCCCCGGTCAGCACCGCCAGCGCCAGTGCGGGCACCAGTGTTTCGCGGTCAACGGTAATATTGCGCAGGTTGTAAAGCGCGAGGCCGTAGATACCGCTTAGAAGCACCGCCACCCCCAGCCATTGTCCCAGGTTGAAGCTTTCGCCGAACACAAGCCCCGCTCCGATCACCGCAAACAGCGGCCCTGTGCCGCGCACCACCGGATAGACCACAGTATAGGCTCCGCGGCTGTAAGCCATGGCCTGCAGCACCTTGTAGCCTGCGTGAATCACGAAGACTCCTGCAAAGATCGGCCACATATGCGGCTCGGGCCAGGGCACCACGAAAAGCGCCACGGGAAGCATCAACGAAAAGGCCCATAGATCGATCGCCGCGCGCGAGACCCATGGGTCGAACCGCCCTTTCTGCAGCGCCCCGAACACCGCGTGCAACACCGCCGCTGCCAATGCCAGCGCCAGCGCTACCGACTGACCCGCTGGTGTTCCTTCAAGCCCCGCCAGCCAACTGCTCATCGCAGCCTCCCGAAGCAGCGCGATGCGTTGGCACGCTGTACAAACAGGTCATTCTCGGGGTGTCGGGACGCGGTAATCTGGTATGAGTGTGCGCTACATGCGCGCACCGCTGGTCTGCCCACACATCTGCTGATCACGCTCGCATCCTGCCTTTTTGCGCTTCTGAGATTCGAACGCCTGGACCGGTCCGACGGTGAAGTCACCGATCCCTTGTGCCTTATAGTGGCCGTAATATCAGGCGTGGCCTTTCTGGAGGCGGGGTCGATCATCATGGCCGTGGCCCGGGTGGTCGGGCTGACGACTGAGGCGGGTATGTGACTGGCGGGGGCTTTTGGCCTTGCCTGCGGGATCGGCGCGCTGGCATTGGCCCTGATGGCCACGCGTATTGAGCTGCCGGTTCTGTGGGTGTTAAGACGCGTGTCGCACAGATCTGAAAACGGCATCGAGAGCGAAGAAGGCGGACAACCGTTCGGCAGGAATACAGACGATGCGGTCTGATCAAAGTCAGGCAGCATCTCCGGCCCCGACCAGAGCCGCTGCGAATTCCTCGGGCTCAAAAGGTTGCAGGTCATCGATCTGCTCGCCCACGCCGATAGCGTGGATCGGCAGGCCAAAGCGATCAGCCAGCGCCACCAGAACACCCCCGCGCGCGGTGCCGTCCAGCTTTGTCATCACCAGCCCGGTCACATCGGCCATCGCGCGGAAGATTTCGACCTGTTTCAGCGCATTCTGCCCGGT